>Ga0265339_10000606_pt1 | contig 27912 bp, 32 predicted proteins | sample 4CB219metaG_FD_202085 | JGI IMG/M metagenome (GOLD analysis project Ga0265339, IMG submission 202085) | Rhizosphere microbial communities from Carex aquatilis grown in University of Washington, Seatle, WA, United States - 4-CB2-19 metaG | ecosystem: Host-associated > Plants > Roots >... | reverse complement strand
CCGACCGTACGGAAGCACCGGAACGTCGACGACCTCGATGCCGGCGTCGAGCAGTCGGCGGCGGTTGTCGAGCGCGATCGCGTGATTCGGGTTCGACGGATCGTCGCAACCCTGCAGCAGCACCCGGCCGGGCCGCGAGAACGCGACGACATTGTCGACGTGGCCGTCGGTGCCGTCGTCCTCGGCGATCGCGTCGGCCAGCCACACGATCCGATCAACGCCGAGGTGCTTCCGCAGCGTCGCCTCGATGGCCGGTTTCGACATCGAAGGATTGCGATTCGGGTTGAGCAGGCAACGCTCCGTCGTGACGAGGAGCCCGTCGCCGTCGACGGCGATCGAGCCGCCTTCGAGCACCAGCGGCACCTCGAGCACGGGCAGGCCCAGCTGCTCGGCGATCGCGCTCCCGACGGCAGCGTCGGCATCGTAGGAGCGCCACTTCTCGCCCCACGCGTTGAAGCGGAAGTGGAGCGCGTGGCGGGTACCGGGCCCGTCGACCACGACGATCGGGCCCGTGTCGCGGATCCACGAGTCGTCGATGGGCAGCGCGACCACTTCGACATCCGCGCCGCAGCAGTGCACGGCCGACTCCACTTCGGCCGGCGCGGCAATCATCGTCACCGGTTCGTACCGCGCGATCGTGCGCGCGATCTCCGCATACACCGCGCGCGCTCCGTCGAGCCCGGCGTCGCCCCACAGCTCGACCTCGGCCATCGCGACGGTCGGCCACGCCATGAGTGTGCGTTCGTGGCGAGTCGTCTCAGCCGGCATGTGCGGTCCCGCGGGCAGCGCCACCGCCGCAAGCTACCTTTCCCGGAATGCCGCTGACGCCCGAACTGCACGACCTCGCTCGCCGGGTCTCCAACTGGGGGCGATGGGGCGCCGACGACCAACGGGGAACGCTCAACCTCGTGACCGACGCGGTCGTGATGCGCGGGGTTGCCGCCGCGCGACGCGGCCGCGTGTTCTCACTGGCGATCCCGTTCGACCAGAGCGGGCCGCAGTGGGACTCCAAGAACATGCCCGAGCGCATCAATCCCGAGCTCCACACGTACGCGGTCAACATGTCGTTCACGGGCGACACCGCCGACTTCACGACGAGCGACGACTCGTTCCGCATGGGCTCGCAAGCCGCGACCCACCTCGATGCGCTCGCGCACGCCGGATACGAGGACAAATTGTGGAACGACACGCCGGCATCCGTCGTGTCCGCCGACGGCGCCGCCCGGCTCGGGATCGAGCACGTCGGCGCGCTCGCGACCCGCGGTGTGCTGCTCGACATCGCCCGGCTCCGCGGCGTCGATCACTTCGAGGAGAATTACGCAATCACCGGCGACGACCTCGAAGGCGCGGCGTCGGCCGCGGGCGTACGCGTCGAGCCCGGCGACGCCGTGCTCGTGCGTACCGGGCAGATGCACTTCCTGCGCGCCGGCGACAAGCGTCGTTACTCGACGCCCGCGCCGGGCCTGTCGACGCAGTCGATTCCCTGGATCCGCGACCACGACGTCGCGCTCGTCGCGACCGACACGATCACGTTCGAGGTCTATCCGTGCGAGGACCCTCACATCTTCATGCCGGTGCACATGATTCACCTGCGCGACATGGGCCTCGCGCAGGGCCAGAACTGGCACCTCGACGATCTCGCCACCGACTGCGCGACCGACGGCCAGTACGACTTCCTGTTGGTCGCGACTCCGCTGCCCCTGACCGGTGCGGTGGGCGCGCCCGCCGCACCAACCGCGATCAAGTAGGCGGCGCGACCGGCTGCACTTCCACCACAGGTATCCACATGTGCGGTGGGGCCGTCACCACCGACACAACGGCGCGCGCGACGTCTTCCGGGTGCATCGTGTTGAAGTGGCGTTGGATGCCGAATCTCTGCCAGTGCGGGATGATGTCGGTGAACATCCCGAGGTCCCACGTGTCGGCGAACCCGGTGAGTGTCGGGCCGACGCGCACGATCGACGACCGGATCGGGAAGTCCTCGCACTCCATGGCGAGCGTCGTCGCGTACGCCTCGACGCCGGCCTTGGAGACGCCGTACGTCCCGAGGTACGGGCGCGGGTGCACAGTCACGTCGGAAGAGATGAACACGATGTCGCCTACGGCCTTGCGATCGCGGAGCCCGGCGACGACGCGCTTCGTGAGCAGGATCGGGCCGAGCAGGTTCGTCGCGATGATTCGCCGGTGCTGCTCGTCGCTCATCTCGTGGAGCAGGCCGGGCTCGGCGGTGCCGGCGTTGTTGACGAGCACGTCGATCGGACCGAGCTCGGCGGCGACACCGTCGACGAACGCGTCGATCGAGGCGGGCTCGCAGACGTCGAGCTCGTACGCGACACAGCGGCCGCCGGCGTCCTCGACGAGTTGTGCGGTCTCGCCCAGGTTGGCGGCCCCGCGCGCGCCGACCGCAACCGGCCAGCCGAGCATGCCGAGCCCGATCGCGATCGCCCGGCCGATGCCCGCGGATGCGCCGGTGACGGCGGCCACCCGCGGCCCGTCCGCGTCAGCCAATCCATTCACCACCGTTGACGTCGAGTGTCTGGCCGGTGATCACCCGAGACCAGGGCGACGCGAAGAACACCACGGAGTTGGCGATGTCGTCCTGCGGCGGGATCAGCCCGAGCGGGATGCGCTCGATGATCTCACCGCGCACGACGTCGGGCGCCACGCCGCGCGCGTCGGAGTCCATCTGGATGAAGGTCTCGACGTTCGGTCCACCGATCCAGCCCGGAGCCACGCAGTTGACGCGGATCCCCTGCGGGCCGAGCTCGACGGCCATGGTCTTCGCGGCCGTCTGCACCGCGGCCTTCGACGCCGAGTACCCGCCTTCGAGCGCCCGGATCTTGCGCATGCTCATCGAGATGATGAACACGATCGACGCGTCGCCGCGCTGCGCGGCCGACTCCGCCAGCGCGGGTAGGCAGGCCTGGGTGAGCCCGAGCGCCCCCCATACGTTGACCTCGAAGATCTTGCGCCACTTCACGAGGTCGACGGCGTCGAACGGCTGGAACGTGTCCATGCGGAAGGCGTTGTTGACCAACACGTCGAGCTGTCCGAACTCGGCGACGGTCCGGGCCACGAGCGCGGCGACCTGCTCGGGGTCGACGAGGTTGGTCGGCACCGCGAGCGCCCGCCCACCGGCGCCTCTGATCTCGGCCTCGACGTTCGCGAGGTAGTCGGCGTTGCGGGCGGCGAGCACGACGGTGGCGCCCTCCCGGGCCAGGGCCCGGGCGTTGGCCTGGCCCAGCCCCGGCCCGACCCCTGACACGACCGCGACCTTCCCGTCGAGCAGCATTCCAACACCTCACGCGTTTTCGGGGTCGCAGACTCCGACCGGGTCCGACAGGCTCCCAGATGCCCCCCGCCGTCCGCAACGCGTCGCCAACGACTCCATCTGATGAAGCGGTTGGGCTCAAGGGGGGATGGGTGGGGGGCCGACAACTCTCGGGGCGGGCCCGCGAGGGCACATGGAAATCACGGGAGTGCAGGCGGTCGGCGCCCGGAGCTTGGGCTCCGTCTCGATCACGGTCTCCGATACGACCCTGAACGCGCCCCGGGCGCCCTCAGGACCCGCCGAGTACGAGAGCGGCGCGTCGGGCCCGCGTGCGCTCGACCCGGAAGCCGTCGCGTTCCCGCGCGACGGCAAGCCGCTCGATCAACGTCCGGTGCGCATGCGCCAAGCGCACGCACACGCGCGGTACCGAGAGGACGGCGGCCGCGCCGGCAGCTAGAGGATGCGGCCGCGCGCCGTGTGCTCGCGTACGAGCGGCTCGAAGTGGTCGAGCTTCAACGTGTCGTAGTCGGGATCGAACGCGATCTGGTCCCACTCGTCGGCGAACTGCGCCGCCAGCGCGAACCACGGTGCGCCTTCGTACTGGTCGCGGGCATCGGGATTGCCGCCGAAGTGGTGGTAGTAGTGGCGGCCCTGGAAGTCCTGGTGCACGCGGATGACGTTGTACACGTCGGGGCGCACGTAGGGCTTGATGATCGCCGCCGCGATCTCGGGGTGATTCGGCACGCTCACGGCCTTGCCGATGTCGTGCAGCAACGACGCGAACACCATCTCCTGATCGGCTCCCGCCCGCTCCGCCAGGGTCGCGGTCTGGAGCGAGTGGGTGAGTTGGTCGACCGCGAAGCCGTCGGTGATGTCGGAGAGCGAGCGCAGCATGCCGAGGACGCGTTCCGCGACGCGGTCCTGGTGCTCGGTCGTCTCGGCTCCGATCACCGCCCACTGCTCGGCGGTCGATTGGTCCATGCGGGTGAACGTCGTCGCCATGCCGGAAAGCGTATGCCACCCGGGCCGGTGTCGACAGCCGGAGCGGGGCGCTCAGCCGACGAGCTCAGTCGACGAGCTGGGCCAGCGCCGACTCGAAGAAGTGGCGGCCCGCGCTCCCGGCCTCGCCGGCGCGGCGCAGCTCCGCGTAGGTACACGCGCCGCCGAACGGCTCCGTGCCGAGCGTGCCGGTCCGCCGGGCGGCGTCCCACGGGCCGACGTAGAGGTAGGGCTCCGGGATGACGCTGTCACCGGGCGACACGCCGTAGGTGGCGCGGGTGCCGGCGTCGGCGCTCCCCAGCTCGCAGGCCAGGTCGAAGTGCTCGGGCCAGAGCTGGGCGTCCGACGACGGGACTTCGGGATGCGCGGCGCGCAGGTCGGCGAGCAGGGCCGCGCCGAGCGCGTACCAGCCGGCGAGTACGAGCGCAGACTCGCGGTCGATCGCGAGCGGCGTGTCGGGACCGACCGACATCGTCGGCGTGAACACCGAGGGCGCTCCCAGCGGAACGCCGACGAACGCGGCCGCGGCGCGCAGCGTCGTGAGCTCGTGACGACGCGTGCTCCCGGCGTGCTCGTGGATCAGCGCGGTGGAGTCGACCCGCACGCGTTCGGCGTCGCCGAATTCCGGGGTCCCGAACCCGCGCGGGGCCGGCCGCAACCCGATGTGCGTCGTCGAGTGGAAGTACGCGGCGGACACGACCTGCTCGGCCAACGCGTGGAGCGAGTCGCGCGTCGCGACGAATGACTGCGGCAGCGCCGGTAACACGTCAGAGCCGATCGAGGAGCAGCCGCGCCAGCTCGAGCGGCTTGTCGCCCTGCACGCTGTGCCCCGCGCCCTCGACCACCTCGACGACGACGTCGGGGTTGCGGCGGCGCAGCTCGGCAACGTCGTCGTCGTCGACCACGGGGGAGAGGCCGCCGCGCACCAACGTGAACGGGACCCGCACGCGTGCCGTCGCCTCCCAGAGATCGTCGAGGCCGGGAATGACGCGGCCGTCGTCACCTTCGCCGCTCCCCCGGCGCGGCAGGTCGTAGCGCCAGCGCCAACGCCCGTCGGGCGCTTCGATCGCGTTGTGAAGGATGCCCCGGCGGAGCGACGACTCGCTTCGCGTCGGATTGAACGCGACCGTGCGCTCCAGGATCTCGTCGAACGAGGCGAAGTACTCGGGGCCGTCGATGAACTGGGCGATCGCCGACGACTTCTCGCGGTTGACACCCGGCGTCACGTCGACGAGCGCGAGGGACCGCACGACATCGGGCGCCCGATCGGTGAGCGCGAGCGCGGTGAGGCCCCCGAGCGACATCCCGACCACGAGCTGGGCGTTCGGGGCGAGCTCACGCACGGCCGCCTCCACCGCGACGGCGTTCTCGGCCGGCCAGTACACGTGGTCGTCGCGGTGAGCCGAATGGCCGTGCCCGGGGAGATCGATTGCGACGAGCGGCCGCGCCATCGCCAGCGCCACCGTGTCCCAGGTGTGCGCGTTCTGCGCGCCGCCGTGCAACAGGACCAGCTCGGGTTCGGCGCCGCCCCACCGCAGCGCGCTGAGGTGCGCGCCGCCGGCGTCGGCGGACACCCGGCGCACGACCGGGGGCTCGCGCAGCTCGATGCCGAACTCCTGCGCGTTCTCGTGGAAGAGTCCGAACTCGTCGTAGTGCGGTGTCGTCACGGCGTCAGTCGATCCCATCGTCGCCCTCGAGCGCAAGGTCGCCCGGCCGCCCGCTGCTCACGTCGGCATCGCGCTCGGCGCGCCGCACCCAGATGTGCAACGTCTGCGGCGTCACCCCGTATCTCGATGCGACGTTCGTGATGGTCAGCCACTGCGTCGGGATGTCGCGCCGCCGATCGAGGACTTCCCTCACCGCGCTCGCCCGCACGTCGGGCGCAACATCGGGGGAGTCGGAGGTGACCACGGCCGTGACGCGGCGCCCACCGGCGTAGTCGCCGAGCTTCGGGTGGTCGGCCATTCCCGACGCCGTCCAGTCGAAGTACTCGAACGCCCACCCGAGACTCGACCACATCGCCTCGAGCGCGGCGCGGCTCGGCCAGCCTTCGAGCTGACTGCCTTTCGGCGGTGGACTCCCGGCCAGCGGCGACCGCAACTCGATCACCGCGCCCGACGCCAGTGAGACGTTGGTATCGAAGATGACGGCGTTCGGATCGAGCTGCGCGAGCTCGGTCAGCAGTCGCATGTGGTCGTTGATGTGGTACAGGATCCCGAAGCAGAACACGACGTCGCAGCGGTCGACCGACCGGATGTGATCGAACATGTCGCCCGCGATGAACTCGTAACTCGCGCGGGGCACGCCGTAGAAGGCCAGGTTCTCCTCGGCCTTCTCGGCGAGACGCGGGTCGTGCTCGACGCCGACCACGTGCGTCGCTCCGGCACGGAGCGCGGCGAAGCTGAAACGCCCGTCGTGGCTCGCGAGGTCGAGCACACGGGCGCCCCGGATGAGCTCCCGGTTCGCGTGGATCAGGGCGGCGTACCGCGCGTTGAGGCGGTGCAGCCACGGTCCGGTTTCGCTGGTCTCGACGAAACGCGGGAACTCGCCGAAGAAGTGGAGGGGATCGACCTCACGCTCGGTCACGTAGCTCCGTTCTCTCAGCTCGGCCGGGCCCGAGTCGATCAGATCTTGCCCTGCGGGCACGATGCATGGAACCCGAGACCCCCCTTCCTACACTGAGGCGGATGCGCGTGCCCCGCATGTCGGCGGCCACGTTCCGTCGGCTCACGAACGCGAACCTCGTCCTGCTCGTCGCGATCGTCGTCAGCGGTGCGATCGTCCGGCTCACCAACTCCGGTCTCGGATGTCGCGACTGGCCGAATTGCAGCGCCACCCAGTTCGTGAGCGTCGCCACGCACCACGCCGCGATCGAGCAGATCAACCGCATCTTCTCCGGCGCGATCGGCGTGCCGTTGGCGATCACCGTGCTCGCCGCCTACGGGCTCCAACCCCGGCGGCGCGACCTCGTGCGGCTCGCGTGGATGCTCTTCGGTCTGTTCTGGTGCGAGGCGGTGCTGGGCGGCATCTCGGTCGAGGTGAAGCTCGCATGGGTGAGCGTGATGGGCCATTTCTTGCTCGCGCTCGCGCTGGTGAGCGTCGCGATGCGGCTTCGCCAGCGGGCATGCGAGGCGGAGGGGCCCCGCTATCCGTTGGTCGCGCCCCGTGCGCTGCAGCTCGTGCGCGTGGTCTACATCTGGACGATCGCCGCGGTCGTCGCGGGCACGCTGGTGACGGCCGCCGGCCCGCACGGCGGCGACCGCGACGCGAAGCGGTTGAGCATCCCGATCACCGACCTCGCACGCTTGCACGGCTCGCTGGTCGACCTGCTCGTCGTGTTGACGCTGGCCACGACGATCGTGCTCGTGCGGTCGAGCGCGCCCCGGGCCGTGCTCAACGCGGCGTCGATCGCGATCGCGGCGATGGTCGCGCAGGGCATTCTCGGCTACGTGCAGTACGCGAAGGCGATCCCGGCCGTGTTGGTGGGCTTCCACGTGTTCGGCGCCGTGGTCGTGTTCGCGGCGGTGCAGCACCTGCAGCTCTCGACCCGAGCGCCAGTGGGCGAGCTCGTCGACGTGAACTCCGGTGGTCGCATCGGGATCCACATCCCGGTGACTCCCGGCTCGTACGTCACCGGCGATGAGCGATCCGATCACGCAGATCGAGCGCGTACATCGCGGTCCGGGTCGCCGACATCCCGGGGATCTGGCTGAGCGTCGGCCGTACCGCCGTCCGCTCCTCGTGATCGAGGCGGCTCCACACGTCGGCGCGGTACTTGGCGCCCAGGTGGCACAGCGCGGTGGCGACGAGCAACGGTTGGGTGCGTGCGCACGACGCCAGCACTGCGGCGACCTCCACCGACGACGTCGCCTCGATGCGGCGGAACGGGCACTTCGCTTCGTCGTGGCGCGCGGGCGCCGGGAAGCCGACACCGTCGTGCACGGCCCGGACGAGGGCGCTCACGGCCTCCCGGCGTTCGTCCTCTCCCACGTCGCGCACGCGCGTGAGCCCGTCACGGAGTTGGCTGCGCTCGGCGAGCGTCAGGCGGGAGGAGATGTTGAGCGCCGAGCGGGTCGGCATCGCGCTGAACGCCAACGCCGCGAGCACCGCGCCCGGTGACGGCCCGTCGTCTGCAGCTTCCTCTGCTGCCGCGTTCGCCGGCACGCCTGCACCCCCTTGCGGCTCCACACGCCTCCGCTCCCGTTGTCGGACGTTTGGCCACGCAGCGTGAGCACGATGTGACGGCTGACACATCGTCCGGCCGGCGCCGGGGCGGGCAGGGGCGCCGGTGTGCGAGGCTCGACGGATGCAGGTGCACCTCGTCGACGGCACCTATGAGCTCTTCCGCCAGTTCCTCGCGCCCCGGCCGGGCCATCGCGACGCGAACGGGATCGAGGTCGGCGCCACCCGCGCGGTCGTCGGATCCGTGCTCGGAATGCTCGAGTCGGGCGCGACCCACCTCGGCGTGGCGACCGATCACGTGATCCCGTCGTTCCGCAACGACCTGTGGGCCGACTACAAGACCGGCGAGGGGATCGACCCCGAGCTCTTCGGGCAGTTCCAGCTGCTCGAGGACGCGCTCGCGGCAATGGGAGTGGCGGTGTGGGCGATGGTCGATCTCGAAGCCGACGATGCGCTCGCGAGCAGCGCCAAGGTCGCGGTCGACGATGGACGCGTCGAGCAGGTGTTCATCTGCACTCCCGACAAGGACCTCGGCCAGTGCGTGGGCGGCAAGGTGGTGCAGCTCGACCGCCGCAAGGAGATCCTGCTCGACGCCGACGGCGTGCGCGACAAGTTCGGTGTCGGGCCGGAATCGATCCCCGACTACCTGGCGCTGGTCGGTGACAGTGCCGACGGATTCCCCGGGCTCCCCGGATTCGGGGCCAAGAGCGCGGCGGCGTTGCTCTCGCGCTACGGACACGTGGAAGCGATCCCCGACGACGGCGGCGCGTGGGACGTGCCGGGGCTGCGCAGCGTCGACCGCCTCGCAGCCACGCTCCGAGCCGGCCGCGAGGTCGTGGCCTGCTTCAAGGTGCTCGCGACGCTGCGCACCGACGCCGACGTCGGCACCGTCGACGACTGGCAGTGGACCGGACCGGGCGACACGTTCGGCGACTGGTGCGCTCGCCTCGACGCGCCCAGACTCCTCGCCCGAACGCGTGCGCTCGCCAAGACAAGGAGCTCGTCGTGACCGACGCGGTGCTCGTCGAGAACGTCGCCGAAGGGGTGACGCAGCTCACGCTGAACCGGCCCGAGCGGCTGAACGCGATGAACTATGCGCTCGTGTCGGAGCTGTACGCGGCATTCGACTCGCTCGCCGAGGATCGCTCGTGCCGCGTGATCGTGCTCACCGGCGCCGGTCGCGGTTTCTGCGCGGGACTCGATCTCAGCGAAGGAGCATCGCCGCCGTCGTCCCGCGGCCTCGGGCGCGCGCAGGCCGGCATGACGGTGCAAAAGATGATCGCGGGCCTCGTTCCGAAGATGCGCGCCATGCCCCAGCCGATCGTCGCGGCAGTCAACGGTGCGGCGTCGGGAGGCGGTCTGGCGCTGGCGCTCGCGAGTGACGTGCGCGTCGCGGCCGCCGACGCCCGCTTCAACGTCGCGTTCGTTCGCGTGGGCCTCTCCGGCTGCGACATCGGGGTGTCGTGGCTGCTGCCGCGCCTCATCGGCGCGTCTCGCGCGTTCGAGCTGCTCCTCACGGGCCGACTCATCGATGCCGCAGAAGCCGACCGCATCGGACTCGTCACCCGCGTCGTCGGCGAGGGCGGGGCCGTCGCGTCGGCGCTCGAAACGGCCGGACTTATCGTGGGCAACAGCCCGTTCGGCGTACGCATGACCAAGGAAGTCATGTGGAGTCAGCTCGAGATCGGGAGCCTCCAGGCCGGAATCGACCTCGAGAACCGCACCCAGGTGCTCTCGAGCTTCACCGGCGATCTCACCGAGGCCATGCAGGCGTTCGCCGAGAAGCGGCCGCCCTCGTTCAAAGACGAATAGACAGCGACGAGCCAAGCCGAGCAGGAGAAGATCGTGGCGACAACTGGGAGCGAGCTGGCCGGGCGCGTGGCCTTGGTGACGGGAGGTGGCCGCGGGATCGGCAAGGCGATCGCGCTGGGTCTCGCCGCCGACGGCGCCGACGTCGCGATCAACTACCGCAAGGACGAGTCGTCCGCGGCGGAGACCGTCGGTGAGATCGAGCGGCTCGGCCGGCGCGCCGTCTCGTACGCGGCTTCGGTCGACGACGACGCCGCGTGTGCCGAGATGGTCGAGCGGGTGCTCGCCGATTTCGGCGCGGTCGACATCCTCGTCAACAACGCCGGCATTGCGTCGCGCGGCCAGACCGTGGCCGACACCGATCCCGCGGAGCTCGAGCGCGTCTGGCGCACGCACGCGTTCGCCTCCTGGATGTGCTCGAAGCTCGTGCTCCCGTCGATGCGCCAACGCCCGCGGGGCGACATCGTGATGATCTCGAGCGCGGCGACGGTCCACATGGGCGCCAACTCCGCGCCCTACAACATGGCAAAGGCCGCGCTGGAGGCGCTGGCGTGGACGCTCGCGAAAGAGGAACGGCGCAACGGCATCCACGTGAACGTCGTCGCGCCCGGCCTGGTCGACACCGAGATGGGCCGGCGACTCGTGAAGGGCGCGATGGGCGTGGAGAACATCCGCACGATGGACGAGCGCAGCCCGTTCGGTCACGTGTGCACGCCCGAGGAAGTCGCCGACGCGGTGCGGTTCGTCGTGTCGGAGCGGGCGTCGTACGTGACCGGCCAGCGCATCGGCGTCGACGGGGGACCGTTCTGACGGTCGCCGCCACCGGGCCCGAGCAACGCCCTCGGTAGGATCGGGGCGTGCTCGCCGTGTTCGCGCTCGTGTTCGTGGTGCTCCCGATCGTGGAGATCACGGTCGCGATCCAGATCGCGCACCACATCGGCGGGTGGAACACGATCGGCCTGCTGATCCTCGTGTCGGTCGTGGGCGCCTGGCTCGCGAAGCGGGTCGGCTTCGCGGTCCTGCGGCGGATGCAGGACCAGCTCGAGAACGGCGTCGTTCCCACCAACGAGCTCATCGACACGGGGCTCGTGCTCACGGCCGGCGTGCTCCTGTTCGTGCCCGGCTTCGTGACCGGCGCGCTCGGGCTCCTGTTGCTGATCCCACCCGCGCGCCTTGCGGTGCGCAGCGCGGTGCGCCGACGCTTCCGCGGCCGCGTTCACCGCCTCGGTCCGGGCGGCCCGGGCGGTCCCGGCGACATCATCGACGTCTAGCGGCGCGCCCCGCCGACCACTCAGTCGAGCGGACGGAGCAGCTCGGGCACCACGGGGCAGTCGGAGCGGGCGGCGGCCTCCGACGCGCGCTGCACACCGCGGGGCCCGGCGATGCAATCGACGCGCGCCAACGTCAGCTCTTCGAGCGGTGTCACGTACTCACCGAAGTCGTCGGCATCGGCGTTCGACTCGCGGCGCACGATGTCGTAGAGGCGGGCCGGCAAGACCCGGCCGACTCCGCCGACGACCCAGACCTCCTGCACGGCCAAGCCGAGCGTGTCGAGCGCGTCGGCGGTGCCCATGGGCACGAGGCACTGCTCGGGACCGATCGCGGCGGCCGGCACGAGGAAACGCGCGACGTCGGTGAGCGTCGGATCCCAGGCGTCGGCGACGCGCGCACCGCGTTCGCTCACGCGGCGCCGGAGCGCGGGCGCCGGGTCGGAGCCCTCCACTCTGAGCGCGACCGCGGCGATGTCGAGCCGTTCGACCAATGCGACGTCGACCGCCTCCGGCCAGCCGACGACGACAACGACCTGGTCTTCGTCGAGCAACGGCAGTGTCGCACCGAGACGGTCGGCGGTGCGGTCGGCCTCGAGGAGCCGGGCGGCGTCGCGCGCGCCCGCGAACGGATCGGCCGCCGCGAGAATCCGCGCGCACACCCACCACAACGGACCGCACGAACGGTGGTGGGCCAGCACCCGCCGGCACGCGACCACGAGGCTCGCGGGCTCGGAGGCGAACCCGGCGAGCGCGTCGGCGGCCTCGATCGCGAGGCGGTCCTCGTCGAGGCGGCGCCGGGTCACCGAACGGAGTCGCTCGGCAGGAGTCACGTCATCCCACATGTGATCGCGGCCCGGGCACGAACCCAGCCTATGACCGCTCGCCGGACCCTCGTTCGAGGGGCTCCGGGTAGGTCGTGGTCGCGCGTACGGCCGCGAACACGTCGTCGAGCCGGGCCAGGACCGAAGCGTGCGCGGCCAGCCGAACGACGTCGCCGGAAACCCGCAAGCGGCCGTCGGCCAGCGCGGCCTGCGCGTTCATCTCGCCACGCGCGAGTACGACCGCGGTGCGATAGTCGGTCTCCAGTCGGACGTCGGCGGGGCGGGCATCGCCGGCCGGCACCGCGACCGCGCACGTCGCGGCGTCGAACGAGATGCGGTACCGCACCTCGCCCCGGCCCGGCACACCGGCGACCACCGGCTCGATCACGAGTCGCGGGCCGCCGGGGTCGCCGTCGGCAACGGGGGCGGCCGAACGGCAGCTCGCGTTCATCGCTGCGATCCACTCGTCCGACAAGAAATCCGCCACGAGCGCAGGCTACGCGAGGGCCGCGGCGATACCGGCGGCCGCGAGCCCGCGGCGTAGCCTCTCGGGATGCCTCCCACGGCGGCGCGCACCGCGGCCTTTCCCGACGCGCTCGATCCGGTCGCCGATCGGGTCGAGACCCGCATCGACACCCTGCTCGCGACGGAGCAGAAACGCTGGATGGAGGTCGACGCGGCGCTCGGCGACCCGCTCGACGCCCTCCGTGATTTCGTCGCCGCGGGCGGCAAGCGCCTCCGCCCGGCGTTCTGTGCGTGCGCGTTCGTCGGGGCCGGCGGATCGATCGACGACCAGATCGTCGTCGACACCGCCGCCGCCCTCGAGCTCGTGCACACCTTCGCGCTCGTGCACGACGACATCATGGACGGTTCCGAGATCCGGCGCGGGCGCGACGCCGTGCACCGCCAGTTCGCGCGACAACACGAGGACGCGTCGTGGCGCGGCCCGTCCCGCCGCTTCGGCGACGGCATGGCCATCCTGGTCGGCGACTTCGCGCTCGTGTACGCCGACATCCTGTTGCGCGGCGCGCCGGCCGCGGCCCAGACCATCTACGACGAGCTCCGCATCGAGCTGTGCGTGGGCCAGTCGCTCGATCTGGTCGGCACCGCGACGGCGCGTACCGATGCCGCGACCGCACGCCGCATCGCCACGTACAAGTCGGGGAAGTACACCGTCGAGCGTCCGCTGCACTTGGGCGCCGCGCTCGCGGGCCGGCACGCGGAGCTGTCGGATTCGCTGTCGGCGATCGGGCTGCCGATGGGGGAGGCGTTCCAGCTCCGCGACGACGTGCTCGGCGCGTTCGGCGAGAGCTCGGTGACGGGAAAGCCCGTGGGCGACGACCTCCGCGAGGGCAAGTCGACGCCGCTCATCGCGATCGCGACCGAACGCGCGACCGAGCGCGATCGGGAGCTGCTCGCGCAGCTCGGTTCGGCCGACCTCACGGAGTCCGACGTCGTCGACCTCCAGGCCCTGTTCGTGCGCACCGGCGCGCTCGCCGACGTGGAAGCCGCCATCGACCGCCTCGTCGTGGAGTCGCGCGCCGCGCTCGCGACCGCGCCGATGTCGGACACCGCGCGCGGCTGGCTCGACGAGCTCGCGGGCTACGTCGCGTGGCGGGACTCCTGAGCGGTGGGCTCGGCCGAACCCGCAATATCCGTCCGCGCGCTCCGCAAGTCGTACGGGTCGACTCCCGCTGTCGACGAGCTCGACTTCGAGGTGGCCGCCGGCGAGGTGTTCGGGCTGCTCGGTCCCAACGGCGCGGGCAAGACCACGACCGTCGAGATCCTCGAGGGCTATCGCCGTCCCGATTCGGGTGCGGTGCGGGTGCTCGGCCTCGACCCCGTGCGCGACGGGAAGCGGCTGCGTCCCCAGATCGGCGTGATGCTGCAGTCCGGCGGCCTGTATCCGGGCCTGAAGCCGCTGGAGCTCCTGCGCCTGTTCGCCGCGTACTACGAACCGGCCGAGGAGCCGCAGGCGCTGCTCGAGCTCGTCGGGCTGCAAGACACGGTCGGCACGCCCGTGCGCCGGCTCTCCGGCGGCCAGGCCCAGCGGCTCTCGCTCGCGTGCGCGCTCGTGGGCCGGCCGCGCGTCGTGTTCCTCGACGAACCGACCGCGGGCATGGACCCGCACGCACGCGCCACGACCTGGACGCTCGTGCGCGATCTGCGCGAGCGCGGCGTCACCGTCTTGCTCACGACGCACGCGATGGACGAAGCCGAGACGCTGTGCGATCGCGTCGCGATCATCACCGCCGGCCGGCTCGCTGCGCTCGGCTCGCCCGCCGACCTCACTCGCAGCCGGTCGGGCGACGAGATCACCTTCGTGGCCGACGCCGGCCTCGACGTCGACGTGCTCGCCAAGGATCTCGGTCTCGACAAGGGCGCGGCCGCCGAGATCCGTCCGGGGGAGTACGTCGTGCGCGCACCGGTCACGCCCGCACGCGTCGTCGATCTCGCGTGCTTTCTCCGCGACCGCGACGCGACGCTCACGTCGTTGGAGTCGGGCCGGCGTTCGCTCGAGGACGTCTTCTTGCAGATCACCTCGGAGAGCGCGTCGACCGAACCGGCCGACGCGGCGCCGAGCAACCGATCGCGTCGGAGCCGGCGATGAGCTCGAAGTCGCTCGCCGCGCAGTCACGAGCCGAGCTCGTCTTGCAGCTTCGCCGCGGCGAGAACCTGATCGTCACGCTCGCGGTGCCGCTCGGCATCCTCGTGTTCTTCGCCAAGGTCGACAACACGATCCCCACCGACTTCAAGCACCCGGTGGACTTCCTCGTCCCGGGCGTGTTGTCGCTCGCCGTGATGGCCGCGGCGATGGTGTCGCTCGGCATCGCGACCGGCTTCGAGCGGCGCTACGGCGTGCTGAAGCGGCTCGGCTCCACGCCGCTGTCACGAGGTGGCCTGCTCGCGGCCAAGACCGCCACGGTGCTGCTCTTCGAGCTCGTCGAGGCCCTCCTCGTGGTGCTGACCGGCGTGGCGCTCGGGTGGCACGTGCCGAGCGGGCTCGTGCCGGCCATCGGACTCCTCCTGATCGGCACCGTCGCGTTCGCGGGCATCGGCCTCCTCATGGCCGGCACGCTGCGCGCGGAGGCGAACCTCGCGGCGTCGAACGCGCTGTTCCTCGTGCTGCTGTTCCTCGGCGGCATGGCCTACCCGCTCGCCAAGCTGCCGGGCGCGGTGCAGGCCGTCGCGAAGGCCCTCCCCGCGGCCGCGCTCTCCGACACCGTGCGGTCGGTGCTCTCGACCCAGGCGTTCCCCACCGGCCAGCTGGCGGTGCTGGTGGCGTGGGCGGTGCTCGCACCGCTGGCCGCCGCCCGCTGGTTCCGCTGGGAGGAGTAACCCCGGCTGCCCCGCCCCGAGCGGATCGTCGGCCCGATGCGTCTGTGGACCACACAACGTGTGGTCCACAGACGCATGGGCGAAACGGTCAGATGGGGCGGATGTCGCGATCGTGCAGGAGATCGTCGATCGCGGGTGCGAGGGCCTTGCGGCTCGTCTGGCCGTAGACGCGACCGCGCACGATGCCCCGACCGTCGACGAACACGGTCTGGGGGATACCACGCACTCCGTACCGCTGCGCGACCGGCCCGGTCGGATCCTCGACCAACGCCGGGAACGTCACGTGCAACCGGTCGACGAAGGCCGCCGTGTCGCGCGGGAGGTCCTGGAAGCTCACTCCGATCACACGCAGGCCCGCGTCGTCGCGGGCGAACTGCTCGAGCACCGGGAGCTCCTCCTCGCACGGCTGGCACCACGAAGCGAAGAACGCGATCACCACCGGGCGGCCGCGCAGCGCCGAGAGGGTGACGCGGGCACCCCTCGTCGAGTCGAGCGTGAAGTCGGGCGCGGTCGTGCCCGTGCGCGCCTTGCTGGCATCCGTCGGGGCCACGTCGGTGGTGGGGGTCACGGACGCCGATGCCGACGGATGATGCCGGGGCTGGTGCGTGACGATCAGCGCGAGCACACCGGCGGGAACCGCCAACGACACGAGCACGAGCGCCGCGATCGCGGCACGCGAGGGGCCGTCAGCGGACGAGCGCGTCGACGGCAACGGCGACGAACACCAGCATGAGGTAGACGTTCGACCACGCGAAGAAACGGATCGCCGCCTGCGGCGAGGGCGAGCGCATCAGCGCGAGCGCGCGCCCGACGAACACGACGCCGAGCGCCAGGACGGCCGTGGCGTAGAACCGGCCGACGTCGCCGGTGAGCGTCATCGCGAACGTGAGCGCCACCGTGACCATTGCGTACGCGGCGATCTGACGCGTCGTCTCCTCGATACCGCGCACGACCGGGAGCATCGGGATTCCCGCCGCCGCGTAGTCGTCGCGGTACTTGACGGCCAGGGCCCAGAAGTGCGCCGGCGTCCAGAAGAACACCACGGCGAACAGCAACCAGGCCGGCGCCGCGAGGCTCCCGCGCACCGCGGCCCAGCCGACGAGCGCCGGGACCGCGCCCGCGGCGCCGCCGATCACGATGTTCTGCACCGTGCGGGGCTTCAACCACAACGTGTACACGAAGACGTAGAACAGCGTCGCCGAGATCGTGAGCGTCGCGGCGAGCAGGTTCGCGGTCGTCGCGAGCAGCGCGAACGCCACGATGTTGAGCACGACCCCGAAGGCCAGTGCTCTCGACGGCACGATCTCGCCCTGCGGCAACGGACGCGAGAGCGTGCGCCTCATGAGCTGGTCGCGGTCGCGCTCGATCCAGCAGTTGATCGTGTTGGCCCCGCCGGCGGCCATCGCGCCGCCGATCACGACCGAGAGCATCAAGCCGAGCGGCGGGACGCCTTCGCGGGCGAGGAACATCGGCGGGACGGCCGTGACGAGCAGCAACTCGATGACGCGCGGCTTGGTGAGCCGGACGTAGGCACCCAGCGTCGCCGCCAGTGGACGCCGGACTTCGAGAGGCAGGGTGGTTTCCAGCATGGCCGCGGCGCGAGGCTACTCAGCCGGATACCCGAGACGGCCATCGGGGCGCAGGGACGGCTCGGAGCCGGCCGTCACGAGACGACCACCGTGCCCTTCATGCCTTGCGCCTTGTGGCCCGGGATCGTGCACTCGAAGTCGTAGGTGCCCTTGTTGAGGGTGACGGTGCCGGTGGCCGACGCGCCGGCGTTCGTCTTCAGGAGCAGCGACGTGCCGTCGATCTTGAACGTGTGCTCGATCGCGCCGTGGTTCTCGAGCGTGACCGTGAGCGGGCCCGCCGAGGCCGTGATCTTGCCGACGTCGAACTTGATGTCGGACGCAACCACGGTGACGGCGCCGCCGGTGGCCGCCTTCGTCACGCCGGAGCCGCCACCACTGCTGCCGCACGCGGCAAGCGCCAGCGAGGCCAGCACGACGATGGATGCAAGCACGCGGCGGCTCATCGGGGCGAGGCTATCGAGGCGTACCGGCCAGGAGTCGGATCGAGCCCGAGGCGTCGGTAACCTGGAGCCGATGGCGGCCGACCCCCACGACGAGGTCAAACATTCGATCCGGATGACCGCCGATCGTCTGCTGCTGGCGCCCTCGACCGAAGCCGGCGAGCGCAAGTCACGCGCCGGCATCCTCATCCCCGCTACCGCCAACGTCGATCGCAGGCTGGTCTGGGCCGAGGTCGTCGCCGCGGGCCCGACGGTGCGCACGATCGAGGTCGGCGACCGCGTGCTCTTCTCGCCCGACACCGGCTTCGAGGTGGAGATCCGAGGCGAGGAGTACCTGATCCTGCGCGAACGCGACGTGCACGCGATCGCGTCCACCCGCGCCGAAGGCCAGTCGGGCCTGTACCTGTAGTTCGAGTCAGTCCTCGTCGCGCTCCACGAACGCGATGCCGCGCCGGTGGCGCTGGGCCAGCTCCGCGTACGCGCCCGGATTGAGCTCGACCCACGTCTCGGCGCCGCTGCCCTTCACCGGCCGGCGCACGGCCGCGGGGGAGCCCGAGGCGAGCATCCCGGCCGGGATGCTCGCTCCGGCCGACACCACTGATCCGGCGGCGACGAGCGCACGCGCACCGATGGTCGCGCCGTCGAGGACGACCGAGCCGTTCGCGACGATGCAGCCCGCTTCGAGCAGCGCGCCGTGCACCACGCAGTTGTGCCCGACGGTCACGCCGATCCCGACATCGGTCGTGAGCCCGGGTGAGCCGTGGATCACTGCGTTGTCCTGGACGTTCGCGCGGCGGCGCACGATCACCGGCGCGTAGTCGGCGCGAATCACGGCGCCGTACCAGACCGATGCGCCTTCCTCGACGATGACGTCACCGACAAGTGTCGCCGTCGGCGCGACGAACGCGCTCGCGTGGATGCGCGGACGGAGGCCTTCGAACGAGAACAGCGGCATCGACCGAGCCTCCTGTCACAGGTACGCGCGGGCAACGGCCAGCGCGTCGATCGCGGCCGGCCCCTCGGCGTGCACGGCCCGGGCGTCGGCCACCGTCAACCGGTGCACGAACACCCGGCAGTACTCGCTCGCGGAGCCGGTGATCCGGTTCGCGGCGTCGTCCGGGCCCATCGTCCAGGGCGCGCCGGACGGCAGCGTCAGCTCGACGCGGAGGGGATCGGCGGGTGGCTCGCGCCCGGCGACGGTGTAGGCGTACGGCAGCGCGCGCGTCGCGAGCCAGGCAACGTGTGCGAGGCGGTCGGTGTCGTGCACCTCGAGGCCGAGCGCGGCACACACGTCGAGGCCATGCGCCCACGTCTCCATGAGCCGGGCCGTCACGAACGAGGGCGGCCGCATCCCGATGCCCCACGGCACGCGCGCGGCGGGATCGAGGCCGAGGAACATCTCGTGCTCCGCGGCCACGGTCGACTCCCACCACGTGAGCACCTGGGCGCCCGTTCGGCGCCGGCCGTGCAACACGCCCTGATACGTCACGTCCTCACCGGATGCCGCTGTCGCCGCACGCTCGTTGATCGAACCGGGCGCGCCCGTCGCGGTCGCGATCGCCATCTCGTCGGTATCGGCCAGGTGCGAGATCGTGTCGCGCACGTCCCAGCCGCGGGCGGGCGTCGGACGCAACCAGTCGTCGGCGACAATCGACTCGAGCCGCTCCTGGAGGCCGTGCTGCTCGGCCGCGAGCTCGTCGAGTAGCGCGCGCACGCCGGCGTTCCCGCCGTCGGCGTTCGCCACGCTCACACGCCTAGGCCCGACGCGGGCGGGTGCGTCCGAGCGACACCTTGACCTCGGCCGGGTGAGGCAACGGCATTTGCCCGGCCTCGAGACGCGCGTCGCAGTACTTGACGATCTCCTCGTAGATGTCGTCACCGAGCATGAGGCGCAGCTCGGTTTCCATGCTGCGGTACACGGGCTCCTGCGCGGTGAACGCCTCGGGCGCCTCGGTGCACCACCACGCGAACTCCTCGCCGCCCTCGCCCCAGCCCTCGCGCCCGAACTCGCTCAGCACCGAGGTGACCGAGCTGTCGTCCTCCTCGTCGCGGTCCCAGGTGCGCAGTGGCAATTGCCAACACACGGTGGGCTTGGTCTCGGAGAAGTGCTGGCCGCGGTTCAGCGCGTGCAGGTGCAACGCGCAACCGGGCCCGGCCTCGAAGCCGGGACGGTTGAGGAACACACACGCGTCCTGGTGCAGACGCGTGCGCCACTCGCCCTTCCCCGCGTTCGCCCACACGCCCTTCTTGAGCCCCACCGACTTGAACTGCCACTCGTCGTCGCCGAGGCGCTTGGCGAGCTTCTCGACGTGCTCTTTGACCTTCTTTTCCGACTCGTGCGCGCCGTACGAACAACACCCGTGGACGAGCTCCGGCGCGGGCTCCGTGAGCACACCCTGGCAGCCCTGGCCGAAGATGCAGCGCCACGACGACATGAGGAACGTCACGTCGATCTGCCACTGCTTGCGTTCCTTGCCGGGGACGGGAATCGTCACCCACTCACGAGAAGGTGCGGTCATGCAGCGGAGCGTAGCCAGCGCGACCAGTCGGGCAACGGACTGGCCCGGGACGGCATCGTTAAGATTCGGGACATCGCTCCTCACGACGCGCTCCTCGCTGACCTGCGCGATGCGCTCGGTCCCGCCGGTGCGAGCGCGGAGTCGCTCGAGCTCGCGCTGTACGCCAGAGACGCGGGAGTGAGCGAAGGACATGCGGTCGCCGTGTGCTGGCCCCGCTCGGCCGACGAGGTCGCGGCCGCCGTGCGCATCGCCCGGCGGCACGGCCGGCCGTTCGTGGCACGCGGCAGCGGCACCGGCCTCGCCGGGGGCGCGACACCGCTCGAGGACGCGCTGGTGATCGTGACCACCCGGATGAACCGGCTGCTCGGCGTGGATCCACACGCCCGCGTCGCGTGGGTCGAGCCCGGGCTGCTCAACCTCGATCTCTCGCGTGCCGTATCGCATCTCGGCCTGCACTACGCGCCCGACCCGTCGTCGCAACAGGCGTGCACCATCGGCGGCAACGTGGCAACCAACGCCGGCGGCCCGCACTGCCTGGCGTCGGGGGTCACCTCGGCCCACGTGCTCGCCCTCGACGTCGTGCTCGCAGACGGCGAGACCGCCCGGCTCGGCGGCCTCGCGCCCGACAGTCCGGGGTACGACCTGCGCGGCTGTTTCGTCGGCTCCGAAGGCACGATGGGGATCGCGACGCGCGTGGCCGTGAGGCTCATGCCCGATCCGCCCGCCGTCGCCACGATGCTCTGCGCGTTCGACTCGATCGACGCCGCGGCCGCGACCGTGACCGGCACGATCGCCGGCGGCGTGTTGCCGGCTGCGCTCGAGATGATGGACGCGCGGATCACCGCGGCCGTCGAGGACTTCGTCGGAGCGGGCTACCCGCGCGATGCGCAAGCGGTGCTCCTCGTCGAGGTCGACGGGCTCGACGGCGGGGTCGCGGCGCAGGTCGACGCCGTTCGCGAGATCGCGAAGGGTCACGGCGCGAGCAGTGTGCGCATCGCCGCCGACGACGCGGAGCGCGCGCTGCTGTGGAAGGGTCGCAAGTCGGCGTTCGGCGCGATCGCGCGCATTGCGCCCGACTATTACCTGCACGACGCGGTGGTGCCGCGCACCCGCTTGGTCGAGGTCTTGCGCCGCGTCTACGAGATCGCCGACGCGCACGAGCTGATCACGATGAACGTGTTCCACGCGGGCGACGGCAATCTGCACCCGTTGATCGTGTTCGACCGCCGCGATCCGGGTGTATGGGAGCGCGTCTACGACGCGGGCACCGAGATCCTCACGACCTGCATCGCGGCCGGCGGTGTGTTGACGGGCGAGCACGGCGTGGGGGTGGAGAAGCGCGACCTCATGCCCCTCCAGTTCTCCGCCGACGATCTCGACGCGCAGGCGCGCCTCCGCGACGCGTTCGATCCCGACGGCGCCGCGAACCCGCTGAAGGTGTTGCCGCGCGGGAGTCGGTGCGGTGAGCTCCAGCGCGTGCCCGAGGGCGCGTGGATCTGACCGCGGGCCACGTCGAGACGTTGGCCGACACCGTGGCGCGTGCCGGCGCAGTCGTGGCGGCCGGCGGGCGCACGCAATGGGAGGTGGGCAACCCGCCGCACGAGGCGATCGAGGTGCACGCACCGGTGGGCGTCGTGAGCTACGAGCCCGACGATCTCACGATCACCGTGGGCGCGGGAACGTCGTTCGCCGAGCTCGACTCGATCCTCGCCGAGCACGGCCAGGAATGCGCGTTGCATCCGCGCGATCCCGCGGCGACGGTCGGCGGCATCGTCTCGTGCGGGCTCTCCGGGATCCGGCGCCTGCGCCACGGCCCGGTGCGCGACCACGTGCTCGAAGTGCGGTTCGTGACGGCCGACGGGCGCACCGTCAAGGGCGGAGGGCCGACCGTCAAGAACGTCACCGGCTACGACATCCCGCGACTCTTCGTCGGCTCGTTCGGCACTCTCGGCGTGCTCGTGCAGCTGACCTTGCGCTGCCGGCCGCGCGCCGCATGCTCACAATGGTTCGAGGCCGACCAACCTCCCGACCTCTTTCGCGCGGCGGCGATGCTCTGGGACGGCCGGCGTGTGCAGATCCTGCTCGAAGGAAACGACGCCGACGTGAACGTGCAGTCGGCGGGGCTGCGGGCGTGCGAACCGCCCCGGCTGCCCGACGGCGAGCACCGAGGTCGGATCTCCGTGCCGCCCGGCGAGCTCGCGGCGCTGGCGCCCGCGCTCGACGCGCTGCCGGGTGCGCGCTGGTGCGCGGAGCTCGGCGTCGGGACCGTGCACGTCGCCGCCGACGATGCGGCCGTACTCGTCGGCGCGCGCCGCGCCGCACACGAGCACGACGGCTGGCTGCTGCGCGAGCACGGAGGAGACGGCATCGACGGTTTCGGCCGTCCGCTCCCGAACGCGGAGTTGATGCGACGAGTGAAGGATGCGTTCGATCCCACCGGCAAGCTCGCGCCGGGGAGGCTGCCGCTGTGAGCGCCCCCGCACGCGGCCCCTTGCACCTCGATGCCGAAGAGCTCGTCGCCTGCGTGTCGTGCGGGCTCTGCCTCCCGCACTGCCCGACGTACCGCGTGACCGGGAGCGAGATCGCGTCGCCGCGTGGCCGCATCGCCGCGATGCGCCTTGTCGAGCTCGATGGCCGGCCCATCGACGCCGAGTTCGAACGCGCGATGAACGAATGCGTGCAGTGCCGGGGCTGCGAGGCCGCGTGCCCGTCGGCGGTGCAGTTCGGCCACCTGATGGAGCAGACCCGAGCGGTACTGCACGAGCGGGGCGAGCACACATCACCGGCGCGACGCGTCGCGGAGTGGATCGCGTACCGGGCCGTGCTTCCGCTGCATGCCGTGCTGCTCGCGGTCACGTGGTTGGCCTGGCTCGGCCAACGACTGCATCTCGTGCCCGGGCGCATCGGGATCCCGAACCTCGCGGCCCGATCGCTCGCGACCCCGCTCGACGCGCCGCGAGGGGGCAGCCCGTCGGCATGGTGCTTCACGGGCTGCGTGATGGACGCGTGGCTGCGAGAGACCCACCGGGCGACCCTCCGCGTGATGCGCGCCGCCGGAGCGACAGTGGCCCGGCCCGGCAAGGGTGGCGACTGCTGCGGCGCCCTCCATCTGCACGCCGGTCGCGAGCGCGAGGCGCGCCGGCTCGCGCAGCGGGTCATCGCCTCGATGCCGGGCGACGCGCCCGTGGTCGTCAACAGCGCGGGGTGCGGAGCCGCCATGAAGGACTACGGACGACTGCTCGGCACCGCCGACGCCGTGGCGTTCAGCGCGCGGGTCCGCGACTTCTCCGAATGGGTCTCCGAGCAGGAGGCACTCCCGTTGCGGGAGACCGGCACCACGCTGGTCGTGCAGGACCCGTGCCACCTCCGGCACGTGCAGCGCGCCCACGGCGCCGTGCGCAGCGTTCTCACTCCGGCGTACGCACTCGTCGAGACTGCCGACGACGGCCTGTGCTGCGGCGCGGGCGGTGCGTACGCGTTGTGGCAGCCCGACCTCGCGACGAAGATCCGCGACCGCAAGGCCGACGCCCTGCGCCGGGCGGCCGGCACCGAGCAGCCGATCGTCGTCTCCGCGAACCCGGGATGCTCGCTGCACCTCCGCCAGGCCGGCCTCGACGTTCGCCATCCTGCCGATCTCCTCGCCGACGCACTAGAAGAGGACCATGGACGCTGACCGGTACGAGAGCATCGTCGAACGGCTCGCGACGATCGAGGAGGAGCTGCGCGACCTCGCGTACGAGCGCCTCCGCGACCGCGCCCGCGATCCCGACAGCGACGCCGGCCAGGCCGCCAACAAGGACGAGAAACGCCTCGAGCAAGCACGCCGCGCCGTCGCCAAGGCCATGAACGCCCTCGCGCCGATGAGCGTCGACGACTGACCGGCCGCCCGACCCTCGAACGTTTCGCGTTTGCCCCCGAATTTCGGAGCGAAACGCGCAACGTTCGTCCGGAAGCGTCAGGCGTCGTCGTTGAGCCGCTTGATGAGCACGTGGAGCCGGGCGTACGAGTGACGGTCGAAGCGCATGCTCAGCCGGGCGAGGTCGGGCACGTCGCGGTCGGCGATCTCGGCCTTGCTGGTGCCGACCGGCTCGATACGCCCGCTCATGATGATGTCGGCGAAGTCGTGGTTCAGCGCGGCGAGCACGGCTTCCGACGGCAGCGTCTTCATCCGCAACACGAGATCACCGTCGACGAACCGCAACGAATGATAGTTCCGGTAATAGCTCGTGATCTCCGCGAGCGCGACGTGCACATCGTCGGTGATGCAGAACAGCTCGAGGTCGGCCGGCGAGATGTAGCGCCGGTCCTGGAGCTCGTGCTCCACGAACGCGGTCCAGCTCTGCCAGTAGGTGCCGCCGGGGACGTCGAGGAGCACGATCGGAGCGGGCACCGACTTGCCGGTCTGCACGAGCGTGAGGAGCTCGAACGCCTCGTCGAGCGTGCCGAACCCCCCGGGCAGCAGCACGAACGCGTGCGCCTCCTTCACGAACGTCACCTTGCGCGTGAAGAAGTAACGGAAATTCACGAGCTTCGGGTCGTCGGCGAGGAACTGCGTGGTCGCCGCCTCGAACGGCAGGCGGATGCTCACCCCGAAGCTGTTGGCGGCGCCCGCGCCCTCGATGCCGGCTTCCATGATCCCGGGCCCGGCGCCGGTGATGACCATCCAGTCGACGTCGGCGAGCTCGCGCGCGATGGCGACGGTCTGGTGGTAGAGCGGATCGTCGCGCGCCGTACGCGCCGATCCGAAGATCGCGGCCTTGCGCGCCGACCGGTACGGCTCGAACACGGTGAACGCGTACCGCATCTCCTTCAGCGCGGCGTTCGCCATCTTCAAGTCGCCACGGGACGCGCGGTCGCGGGCGAGCCGCACGGCGGAGACCATGAGCTCGAACACCAGATCCGTGTCGTGGACGTCGCCGAGCGACGCGATGAGGTCGGCGAGGCGTTGATCGAGCTCGTTGTCGCCGGTTCGGTAGCGGGGGAGCCGGGCCATCAGCCGCCGAGCAGCGCGCGAACCTGCGAGGCGAGCGAAGCCTCCGGACGCGCCCCGAGATGCGAGATCACCTCGGCCGCGCCGAGGGACCCGAGCCGGCCGCACGTCGCGGGATCGTGGCCGTGCGTGAGCCCGTAGAGCACTCCGGCGGCGTAGAGGTCGCCCGCGCCGGTCGTGTCGACGACGCGCTCGACGGGATCGGCGGCGATGTCGTACCGCTCGTCGCCGCAGATCACGACCGACCCGCGCGCGCCCCGAGTGAGCGCCGCGAAGGGGCAGTGCACGTTCACCCGTTCGGCGGCCGCGTCAAAGGTCTCGACCTCGTAGAGCATCGTGATCTCCTGCTCGTTGGCGAACAGGATGTCGATGTCGGAGGCGATCAGCTCGAGGAACTCGGTGCGGTGACGCTCGACGCAGAACGGATCGGAAAGGGTGAGGGCGACCCGGCGGCCGGCCGTGCGCGCGAGCGCAGCCGCACGGCGGATCGCGTCCTTCGCGGCCTCCTCGTCCCAGAGGTAGCCCTCGAGGTACGTGACCGCCGCGCTCGAGATGCGCGCATCGTCGACGTCGCGCGGATCGATCTCGGCGCCGGCGCCGAGGTAGGTGCACATCGTGCGGTCGGCATCGGCGGCGACGATCACGAGGCAGCGCCCGGTCGGGGATCCGTCGGTGGCGGGGGCGACGTCGAACTCCACGCCCGCGCTCCGCAGGTCGTGCGCGAACACCTTGCCGAACGTGTCGTCGGCGATCCGGCCGACGAACGCGGACTTCCCGCCGAACGCGGCGACGCCTACCGCGGTATTGGCCGCGGAGCCGCCCGACGTCTCCTGAGCCGGCCCGAGGTGCGCGTAGATCTCGTCGGAGCGGGCCGCGTCGACCATCGTCATCGCGCCGCGCTCGACGTTCGCGCGCGCGATGACGTCGCCGGTCTCGTGGCAGAGCACGTCGACGAGAGGGTGCCCGAGCGCGACGACGTCGATCGTCGCCGGTGCGGATGCGAGCGGTCCGGCGGGCGTCACCGACGGGCCCCGAGCAGCACGACCGGCGTGTCGCCGCCGTCACCGTGCACGTGGTCCTCGGGCGGCCGGAGGCGCTTCCCGACGGTCTGCGTCCGGCCGTAGAGCGTCGTGCGTTGCACGAGCGGCCGCCCGAGCGGTTCGGTGATCGCGCGCAGCTCCGACTCGTCGAGCTCCTGACCGTGGCTCGCGCCCGCTGCGCGCGAGATGTTCTCGTCCATCAAGGTGCCCCCGAGATCGTTGGCACCGGCCTGGAGGATCTGCCGGGCACCCACGACTCCGCACTTCACCCACGACGCCTGGATGTTGTCGATCCAGCCCCGGTAGGCGATCCGGCCGACCGCGTGCATCAGGAGCACCTCTCGGAACGTCGGGCCGCGGCGCGCCTTGCCCTGCAAGAAGATCGGCGTCGCCATGTGCACGAACGGGAGCGGGACGAACTCGGTGAAGCCACCGGTCTCCTTCTGCAGGGCCCGGGAACGAACGAGGTGGCGCGCGACGTGAACGGGCCGCTCCACCGTGCCGAACATGATGGTCACGTTCGAACGCAGTCCCACGGAGTGCGCGGTGCGGTGCGCCTCGAGCCACTCCTCGGTGTTGACCTTGTCGGGGCAGATGACGGCCCGCACTTCGTCGTCGAGGATCTCGGCCGCGGTGCCGGGCAGCGTCGCCAGGCCCGCGTCTTTCAGCTTCCGCAGGTAGTCGGCGAGCGGCATGCCGAGCCGCCGCGCGCCTTCGGTGACCTCGAGCGCGGTGAACCCGTGCACGTGGATCTGCGGGGCCACGGCCTTCACGGCTCGGGCGACGTCGACGTAGTAGTCGCCGTCGAAGTCGGGGTGGATCCCGCCCTGGAGGCACACCTCGGTGGCGCCGCACTCGACGGCCTCGATCACCCGGCGCTGCATCTCCTCCATCTCGAGCAGATACGGCTGGCCCCGGAGATTCAGGGAGAGCGGTCCCTTCGAGAACGCGCAGAAGCGGCACTTGAACGTGCAGACGTTCGTGTAATTGATGTTGCGATTCCGCACGAACGTGATGTCGTCGCCGACGATCTCGCGCCGCAACTCGTCGGCGACCTCGGCGACGCGTGCGACCTCGGGCCCGCGCGCGGAGAGCAGCGTGACGATCTCGTCGACGCCGACCTCCTCGCCGGCGATCACACCGGCGAGCACATCGTCGACCGCGCTCCCGGCGCCCGACTGCGCGACCGCAGCGAGCAGGAGCGGCGGCGAGAGATCGTCGCGGCCCGGCGACCACGCGCCGTCGCGAGCGAGGCCTTCGGAGTCGGAGGCAACGAGCACCGGGGTGCGCAGCGCCGGGTCGAGCCACGTATCGGGGTCGCGGACGAACTCGGGATAGATCGTGAGGCGCGGCGCAAGGGTGTGGCCGGCGGCTTCGGTCGCGGCTTGCAGACGTTCGAGCGCGGGCCACGGGCGCTCGGGGTTCACGTGATCCACGGTGACCGGGGACACGCCGCCCCAGTCGTCGATTCCGGCGGCGAGCAGCGGCGCGAGGTCGTCGCTGAGATTCGGGGGCGCCTGGAGGTGGATGTCGGCCGGGAGCACGAGCCGCGCGACCGCGATCGACCACAGCAACTCGTCGGGCGGGCAGGGCGCGGCCCGGTGCATCGACGTGCCGGGCTTCGGCAAGAAGTTCTGGACGA
>Ga0265339_10000601_pt1 | contig 28059 bp, 21 predicted proteins | sample 4CB219metaG_FD_202085 | JGI IMG/M metagenome (GOLD analysis project Ga0265339, IMG submission 202085) | Rhizosphere microbial communities from Carex aquatilis grown in University of Washington, Seatle, WA, United States - 4-CB2-19 metaG | ecosystem: Host-associated > Plants > Roots >... | reverse complement strand
CTGTCTGTCCCCGTGATACGGCCAACGTCCTGCCGCCCACGCTAATTGCTTCGGCAAGCTGAAGCTTCTGGTAGAGGGCAATCGAGAACGAGAACACGCCCGTCATGATGACCATGACGAGCGGAAGTGTAACGGCCACTTCGACGAGGGCGCCTCCGTCTTCGCGGGAGCGCAGGAGCCTGCGAATGCTCCAACTGCTAGGGGAACAGACGGCTGGTTGACCAGGGTGCGGCAGATTTTGATTGGATTTGCGCGGGCGCGCGAAGGCGCTGAGCGCAGAGATGAACCAATGATTCATTGTCGTCCCTCACTTGCTCGTGACAACAAGATCTACGCGAGTGTATCTAAACTGAAAATAACATTGAGAGGAACGCGTGTACAGCGGAACCGCGATGAAAAGTTATCCCAAGTGGTGCGCGGGTAACTTGTGCCTAGCACTGATGGAGTAAGTGCCCTTCGGAACGACGTTACGAATGTCGAGCATGCAAAGATGCGCATCCATAAGTTGTGCTACAAATTGAACGCATGAATGTGATTTATATCACACTTATATGTAAAGATACGTGGTGCGCTTCTTGAGTTATTCCAACGGCAGGGTAGCTAAGAAGATCGTAAGGGAGGTTTCGAGGGGGTTATCCCACGCGGCAGCTACGCTTCGTGGGCGGTGGGCACGTGGGGAGGCGGCACCAGTTCAGTGAGCGCGATGCCTGTGAGGATGAGCAGAGCGCCACAGGCGGGGACGAGGCCGAGGCGTTCGCCGGTGAAGAGGAAAGCGGTAATCCACGCGAAGACCGGCTCCATGGTGAGCAGCAGTGCGATGTGGGTGGAGGGCAGGATGGATTGCGCCCAGCTTTGGATGGAAAAGGCGGCGGCGGTGGCGAGAGCCGCGGCGATTCCAAGAGCGATGAGCAGGCGAGGCGTGAAATGGATATGCGGGTGTTCAATGAGGGGCAGGCTTAGAGCCATGAATACGGCGCAGAAACCGACCTGGAGCAGTGCAAGGGGTTGAAAGGAAATGCGCGGCGAGACGTGGCTGAGTGCTATGCAGTGAAAAGCGAAGCTGATGGAGCAACCGAAGGTGAGAACGTCGCCGAGATTGATCGAGGAGAGATCGGGCAAGAGGGTGGTGAAACTGTGGAGCGCAGCGGGTGAGGGCACGTTTTGCGTGGCGGGCGGAGCGGTGAGGAGGAGGATGCCGATGAACGCGAGCACGGCACCGGTGTAGGCGTTCCAACGGGGAGAATGAGCGCCGGGTGGTCGCAAGCCGGGGATAGAAGAGAAGAGCGGGACCAGAACGACGACCAGGCCGGTAATGAAAGCGGATTTGGAAGGCGTGGTGCGGACCAGGCCGATGGTCTGGAACTGATAACCGGCGGCTAGAAAGAAGCCGACCATGGCTCCGGCGGCAATATGGCCGCGATGAATGCCGCGCCAGGCGCGGGGATAGATGGCGGCCAGCAGGGCGAAGGCCAGGGTCATACGGACCAGGTTGAATGCGGCCGGAGAAGAGTCAGAGAGCGCGCCCTTGATGAGGACGAAGGTCGATCCCCAGACGGCGACCGTGAACAACATGAGCAGGTAGGCGCGCGGCTTCATCTGGTTGGATTATTTCAGGCGTGGCGCGCGCATGGTGCTATTGCGCGGGGGTGGCGCCGGCGAAGGATTCCTTGCCGGCAACGAAGGTTTCGACAACCTGGGACCAGAGGATCGCGGAGGCGCCGACTTTGTAGAGGTCGCGATCAACGAGTATGAAATCCGCATCGTAGCCCGGGATCAATTTGCCTTTGCGCTTTTCGGCGAACTCGGCGTAGGCAGAGCCCTGAGTGTAGGCGTAGAGGGCTTGTCCGCGGGTGAGCTTGTTCTCAGGGAAGTAGGTTTTTGTGCCTTTCTCGTTCATGCGGGTGACGGCAGCGTACAGTCCGCGAAACGGCGTGATCGGCTCGACCGGGTAATCGGTGCCGAAGGCAAGAGGTACACCCGCATCGAGGAAGGCCTTCCACGCATATGAGTAGGCGGCGCGCTTGGGACCGAGGCGGTCTTCGGCCCAGTTCATGTCTGTGAGCAGGTGGTTCGGCTGCATGCTGGCAATAACGCCTAGGGCTTTGAAGCGCGGGATGTCGGCGGGGTCAACGACCTGGGCGTGTTCGATTCGGTTGCGGGGCGATGCTACTGGCACTGCCGAATGGCAAGGTGCATCGCCGGGAATCTCGGAGCATGGCTTCTCGGCCTTTCCTGTCAGCGGCTGTGAGTCCAGCATTGGAAGACCGCGCTCCGAATTTGCAAAGGCGTCGAGAGCCATGGCAGCGGCCTCGTCGCCGATGGCGTGGAAGCCGAGCTGGAAGCCGGCATTCGCGCGCTCGATGGCCATCTTGTTGAGTTGATCCTGGGTGTATTGCGGCAAGCCGGTGTTGGCGGGGTCATCGGCGAAAGGCGCTTTCATGGCGGCGGTGCGCGAACCGAGCGAACCATCCATGAAGCCCTTGAGGAACCCGGTATGCAGCATGGGGTCGTTCAGGTCATGATGTGCGCGCATTTTGAGGAGTTCGGGCAGCGGATCTTTGAAGGGCAACCACTCGGAGATGCGAATTCCCAGAGTGCCTTCTTTTTCCATTTCTTCAAAGATGAGGAAGTCTTCCCATTCGCTGAAGTCCTGCACGCTGGTGACACCGTGGGAGAGAGCATCAGCGATGGCGAGCTCGTCGCCTTTGCGGCGCTCTGCGTGGGTGGGCGGAGGAATGATTTTGTAGACGAGGCCCTGGGCAGATTCGCGGAGAATGCCGGTGGGCTCGCCGGCGGCGTCGAGATCGATGGCTCCGCCCTGCGGAGGCTTGGTGGCGCCGGTAATGCCAGCGGCTTTGAGCGCGGCGGTGTTGGCGATGGAGATGTGTCCGTCGATGCGATCCAGGAAGGCTGGGTGTTCGCCGGTGACTTTGTCGAGATCCTGGCGTGTGGGTAGGAGTTTGCTCGCCCAGAGGGTGTGGTCCCAATTGCCGCCGGTGAGCCAGTGTCCGGCGGGCGCGGAGGCGGCGAAAGCCTTGATCCTGGATTGCATCTCGGCGAGGGATTTGACGCCGGTGAGGTCGACGTTGAGCTTGGTTTGGCCGGCCCCGCCTAGATGGGTATGCGCGTCGTTGAATCCGGGAAAGACGTAGGTACTGGTGTTGGCGGAGTTGATATCGCGAAGGATGGTTTTGGGTCCTGCGAGGCGGGTGATTTCGTCGTTGGTGCCAATCGCAAGAACTTTGCCGCCACCGATGGCCATTGCCTGCACGGTTTCGGGCTTGTCGTCAGCGAACCCGTTGCCGGTGTAGATGACGCCGTTAAAGAAGATGATCTCGGGCGGACCGGATTGCACGGCGGGAACCGCGCGTTTTGCAGGTCCGTGGTGCACGGGGACGGTCTGGGCGCAGGAGGCGGCTGCGCCTGCAAAGGCAGCAACGAGCAGAAGCGAAGGTGCGCGCATGCGCGGAGTTTACCAGAGGCAGTTATAGTTCGGCGGCCCATTCCGCGGTGGCGAGCGTGAGCAACAGGACGCGGCGGAGGCCGAGTTCGCGGTCCTTGTCGGTGTACCACTCGGCTAGAGTGTGCGCGCCTCCGCCCTCGCCGCCAGCGCCCATGGAGAGCGCGGGAATGCCACGGGCGATGGGAATGTTGGCGTCGGTCGAGCCGAGGCGCAAGTCGGTGCGGAAGCCGAGGTGGCGGTCAACCGAACGCAGCGTTTCAAGCAAAGGGGAATCCGAAGGCAACACTGCGGCGGGGCGGTCGCCGATTTTCTTGATCGCAAAGGAGAGCGGGCCGCGGCAGCGAGTGGGATAGGCCTGGGCTTGCGCGTTGGCCCGTTCGACAGCATCTTCTACGGCGCGATGCAAAGCGACTTCGAGGCGTACCAACTCCGCCGGGCTTGTGGAGCGGAAGTCGATGGCAGCGGTGGCGCTTTCCGGGATGGAATTGACGCTGGTGCCGCCGTGAATTGTGCCGAGGTTGAGTGTGGTGCGAGGTTCGTCGGGCAACTGAGTGGCGGCGACGGTGGCGAGGGCGGATGCAAGCGCAGCGATGGGATTGGGCGTGCCGGCATCAGTGAAGCTGTGGCCGCCGGGGCCGGTAATGGTGGTTTGGAATCGACGGCTGCCCAATGCCTGGGTGACGGCGGAATCGGCACCAGCGCCGTCGAGCACGATGTGGGCAGCGACGCGGCTGGCGAACGGGTCTGCGTCGTAGAAATGGCGCACGCCCCGCAGATCGCCTTCGCCTTCTTCGCCCACGTTGGCGAGGATCACAATGGGCACAGCGAGTTCCACGTTGGCGTGGAGCAGCGCCTTAGCCAAAGCGAGCAATCCGGCGACGCCTGCTCCGTTGTCACACGCGCCGGGTGCGGTCAGCCGGAGGACGGCATTGTCGCGTGTGACTCGAGGATTGAGTGGGGTTTCGAGGGGAAAGACCGTGTCAAGGTGTGCGGACAGGACCACTGCGGGCCCACTGCTTTCGGCTGGAAGCTTGGCTGCGGGAATGATGCCAATGACGTTGCCGATGGAGTCGGTGCGGATGTCGTGGAGACCGATCTCGGTGAAACGTGAGGCCATCCATGCGGAGCGCGCCTGTTCACCGAAGGGCGGAGCGGGGATAGCGACGAGACTGGCCTGCCAGTCCATGAGGGTTTGAGGATTGTTGTGCATCCAGGCAAAGGCGGCATGGACCGGCCGCCGTGCAGCAAGGGTGGTGACACGGGAGAATGCGGTCTTGCGGGAGAAGGGCACCATGGATTGGTTTCAGGGTAGCAGGGGTAGATAAGTGGAGGTCTCAAAGTGGCCGCGTTAAAGGGCAGACACAGGATTGTCGGAGTCATCGTATTCGACGGAATGCAGGAAGAGTCCTTGCGGCGGCGCGGTAGGTCCAGCGGCAGAACGCGCGCGCGCGGCTAACATCACAGGAATATCTTCGGCGCGCAGGTAGCCGCGGCCGACATCGAGCATGGTGCCTACGATGTTGCGCACCATGTGGTGCAGGAATCCGTTGCCCCGCACGCGATAGATGAGCAGATGACCGGCGTCGGTGGTTTGCTCAATCCAAGCCGAAGAAAAAATTGTGCGTATGGTGGAGCGCGGCGTGAGGGGCTCGGGGGTATTGGCGTCGAGTACGGGGGTGCCGATGCGCGTGGTGAGGTCGGGATCGGTGGCGGCGAAACTGAGAAAATCGTGCTGCCCCAGAAAGCAGCGGGCGGCGGCGTCGAGTGATGTGCGATCAAGCGGCCAGGGATAGGTGTAGACATAGCGGGCGAAAAAGGGTGAACAGGCTGCGGCGGGACAGGACTTCTCGAGCAGAACGCGGTACTCGTAAGTCTTGGCGACGGCGGAGTGGCGGGCGTGGAATGCATCTGGGACGGTTTTTGCGTCGGTGATCCGGATGGACGGGGGCAGGGTGCGGTTGAGAGCGCGAATCAGATTGGGCGGTGGAATCGGCGCGTGGAGCAGGGAGCTGGCGACCTGGGCGAGGGCGTGCACGCCGGCGTCGGTGCGCCCGGAACCCTGGGGCAGGGGCGCCTCGCCGGTTACGCGACCAAGGGCGGCCTGCAATTCCCCCTGGATGGTGGGTTCGCCGGGCTGGATCTGCCAGCCGCTGAACTCCGTTCCATCGTAGGAGAGGGTGAGTTTCCAGTTCTGTGGAGCCGGGCGGGATCGGGCGGATTCGATCATGAGAATCTAATTGGATAACAGGTTTAAGCCTTAAGGCGACGTCAAAAGTCGCAACGAAGCACGGCTTGATTTTATCCGCGCGCATGGCAACTGTCTCAAATGGGTAAACGGACCCCGAATTGACCGGAATGGCCAAAGGAGTCAGGCGGCAGGCTGGGATATACTCAGCTTTTCGCGGCAATGCCCGTCCGGGCAACTGTCAAAGGCGAAAATTGGGGCAATGGAACGAACCGCGGACCGCGCGCGTATTGCCTGACAGGACGGCGAATTTGCGGAAATACGGACAATTCCGTATGAACGCCGCACAAAGTCTGCGACCGGACTGAACTTCTGGTCGTCTTGATAAATGGCAACCCACATGCCTTCAACTCGTGGAGAGGAATCATGCATTTGTTCGGTACTCGTGTGTTTGAGCAACAGGATGTGAACCCTCGCAAGGTGAACAGGCGGACGGGAAGCCGGCTGCGCGCAGCTGCCGCGGCCATGCTGACATTGACTTCATTGGTGCCTTCGGGATTTGGCCAGCAGGCGCCCACCACCACCGTGAACAAGGCGGCGTCGGATCTTCCGGCCGCGCCAGCGCCCATACAGACCGAGCCATCGGATCTGCGTCAGTCGTCGCGGGATTTTAGCAAGCCGGCAGCGGGTTTTCTGGGCAATCCGATCAACTGGTATCGGCCAACGAAGATCGCCAAGGCGAGCTTTGAGAATTCGCCACGACTCGGGGATCTGCTGAAGGAAGGCAAGATCTACCTGAGCCTTTCGGATGCAATTGCGCTGGCGCTTGAGAACAACTACGACATCGCGATTGCGCGTTACAACCTGGACATTGCGGATACGGACCTTTTGCGTGCGCGGGCCGGTTCGGAGCTGCGCGGCGTGAATGCGGGGGTGGTTACGAATACTGAAGGCGGCAGCTCGGTATCGACCATTTCTGGCGGTGGCCCAGGCGGCACAACAGGCGGCTCTGGTGGGGCAGCATCGGGGAGTTCGGGACTTGTGCTATCCACCAGCGGTGCGGGACCTGTGCCGGCGAACCTTGACGCACTCGTTACGGGAGCAATTCAGTTTGACCGCCAGACTTCTCCTTCAACGAGCTTCTTCTCGGGCGGCACGAGCACGACCAACACCTACGACTTTACGGTGGACCAAGGATTGCCGACGGGCACGGATGTGAAATTCGGCTTCAACAACACATACGCCACAACGTCGAATGCGATCACGCTTTATAGCCCGGAAGTCAGCGCCAACTTCAAGCTCACGCTGACGCAGCATCTGCTGCAAGGGGCGGGCATCTGGGTTAACCGGAGATTCGTCTACCAGGCCATTAATGATCGTCGCATCACGGACTCGACGTTCCGCCAGCAGATTCTTTACACGGTGAACCAGGTGGAGAACATCTACTGGGGCCTGGTGAGCGCATACGAAGACGAGCAGGCAAAGGAACGCGCGCTGGCGCAGAGCACCAAACTGGACGACGACACGCGCAAACAGTTGGAGATTGGCACGATGGCGCCGTTGGACGTTGTGAATGCCGACTCAACGGTGGCCACTGACAAGGAATCGTTGATCAGTTCTCAGAGCAATCTGAACTATCAGCAACAGATCATCAAGCAGGCGATTGCGCGCAATCTGAATGACCCGGCGCTGGAGTCTGCCCCGGTGATTCCTACGGATCGAGTGGGCACCGACCAATTGGCGGAGGAAGCACAGCCTGTGGACGACCTGGTGAAGGAAGCCTTCACACGGCGGCCCGAACTGGAGCAAGCTGTGTTGAGCCTGAAGAATGACGAGATTACGCTACGAGGCGCGCGCAACGGGCTGCTTCCGACGTTTGATGTATTCGGGTATCTGGGTGGCGCCGGTATTGCGGGTTCGGCGAACCCAAAGTGCGCTTCATCGGGCTTTTACACACAAGCGTATTGCGACTCGATCACCTCGACGGGATACGGAACGGCAGCGGGGAATGCGTTTAATAACTCCGCGCCCGACAAGGGCATTGGCTTCAACCTCTCGATTCCGATTCGCAACCGCACGGCGCAGGCAGACCAGGCTCGTTCGTTGATTGAGTATCGGCAGGCGGAACTTTACCTCGAGCAGCTCTACACCAAAATCCGGATGCAGGTGGTGAATGCGAAGTTTGCGCTTACCAACGATCGTGCGCAGGTGTTGTCTTCAGTAGCGGCGCGGGACTATGCGCAGCAGAGCTTGGACGCGGAGCAGAAGAAGCTGAAGCTGGGTGCTTCGACCACGGCTGCTGTGCTGTTGCAGGAGCGCAACCTGGCGACGGCGGAGAACAACCTGATTGCGGCGCATGCAGCGTACGCGAAAGACCGCGCGGGCTTGTACCAGACGCTGGCGACTACGATGGAGCACTACGGCATCAATCTGAACGATGCTGTGACCGGCAAGGTGACTACGGCGCCGGTAGTTCCGGGTTTGACGCCAGCGGGGAGCACGCCGGTTCCGGCTGCGGCTCCTTCGAGCAAGTAAAGCGGAGTCAGAAGAAATGAGAAGGCCCGGCTTGGCGCCGGGCCTTTTATTTTTGTTCGAGGCGAAATGCTGGCTCTGAATTTGGAAGCGAGCGACTAGCGATCGGCGACGGAGTCGAGCATATCAAAGAACTCGGGAAAGCTGATGGCGGCGGACTCGGCGCCCTGGATTAGGGTTTCGCCTTCCGCGCGCAGCGCGGCGACGCTGAAGGCCATGGCGATGCGGTGGTCGCCGCCGGAGTCGATGGTGGCTCCGTGGAGAGTCTGGCCGCCGGGCACGTCGAGGCCGTCTTCAAATTCGATGACTTCAGCGCCCATGGCGCGTAGGTTGCGTGCGACGAGGGAGATGCGGTCGGATTCCTTGACCCGTAGTTCTTTGGCGTCGCGGATGCGAATTCCGCCGGAGGTGTAGGGCGCGACGGCAGCGAGCACGGGCAATTCGTCGATGAGTTGTGCGGCGAGAGGGCCGCTGATCTGCGTGGACCGGAGCCCCTCAGGCAGAGCGGTGATTTGCACGGTGCCGACGAGTTCGGCGTGCTTCTCTTCCACATTGAGAACGGCGATGTGCGCGCCCAGTGTCGTGAGCACGTCGAGCAGTGCGGCGCGGGTGGGATTGAGGCCAAGGGAGTCGAGTACGAGCGAGGAGCCGGGAAAGATGGCGGCGGCGCAGAGGAAAAATGCGGCAGAAGAGAGGTCGCCAGGAATGGCTGCGTCGATGGCGTGCAACTGCTGCGGGCCGGTGATGGAGACAGAGTCGATGGTGCGGGTGAGATAGGCGCCGAAGGCACGGAGCGCGAGTTCGCTGTGATCGCGGGTGCGCACCGCTTCGCGCACAGTGGTAGTTCCGGCGGCTTGCAGGCCAGCGAGGAGAACGCACGTCTTGACCTGGGCGCTGGGCACTGGGGTGGTGAATTCGATAGCGCTAAGCGGTGTTCCTTCAATCACGATGGGCGCATGGCCCTCGGTGAGGGCAAGGCGTGCGCCCATGGAGGCGAGCGGTTTGCGGATGCGCTCCATTGGGCGGCGAGAGAGCGATGCGTCGCCGGTCAGCGTGAAAGTGCCCCGCTGCGGGGCGAGCAAACCGGAGATCATGCGCATCGTCGAACCGGAGTTGCCGCAGTCAAGCGGTTGATCGGACGGTTTGACGCAGCCGCCGATCCCCGTTACTTCAACTGTGGCGTCTTCGAGCTTGCGCACGCTGGCGCCGAGGGCCTGCATACAGGCGAGCGTCGAAGCGCAATCCGCGCCAGTGGAGAAGTTGCTGAAATGCGAAGTGCCTTCGGCGAAGGCTGCGAGCATGCCGTACCGATGGCTGATGGATTTGTCGCCGGGCAAGCGCAGGCTGCCCAGGACGTTGCGCGCCGGACGAATAATGCGTTCCTGGATTGCGGTGTGCACGGGGACTCCGGAAGATGAGATCAATTCAAGTTTACAGAACGGAGCCGGAGAATCGATCAGCGGACGCGGAGGACGATGATGGTCTCATCGTCGAAGCGGTCTTTGCCGTCCTGAAACACGGTAACATCGGCCATGACGGTGTCGGCAATGTGATTGGCGGATTGGCCGCGATGGGCGCAAAGGAGGCCGGCAAGACGATCTTGCCCGTACATCTCGCCTTGAGCATTTTCAGCGTCAAGAATGCCGTCGGAGACGAAGATGATTGCGTCTCCGGGCTCAGTATTGAGCGAAAGGCAATCGTACGTTACATAGGGGAACAGGCCCAGCGGGAAGCCCTCGGCGGCGACGATTTCGGAATTACCGCCGCGGCAGTAAATGGGCTGCACCGCGCCGGAGTTGGCGACATGCAGGGTTCGGGCTTCGTCATTCCAGAGCGCGAAAAGCATGGTGACGTATTGCGATTCGAGTTTGCGCTCCTGTAATGCGTTGTTGAGTGCGCGCAGCATTTCGGCGGGTTCGGGCCGCTGAATTGCGGCAGACCGCATGATGCCGCTTACCAGGGCCGCGAAGAGAGCGGCTGGCGCGGCTTTGCCGCTGACGTCGCCAAGGACGATTGCGGTCTTGCCGGGATCGTATTCGACAAAGTCGTACAGGTCACCGCCGATGGTGCGCGCGGGCAGGAAGCGAACCGCCATTTCTGCATTTGCATGTTCGGGTGGGTTCGTCGGAAGAAGGCGCAATTGCACTTCGCGGGCCATAGCGATGTCGCGTTCGAGTTGCCGTTCCTGGCGGCTGACGGCCTGGTAGAGGCGCGCGTTTTCAATGGCGATGGCTACCTGTGCGGCCATAGTGGTCAGGGTGCGCTCGTGCTCTTCATTGAAGAAGCCGGTGCGCGTGTGCTCCAGATCGAGGACGCCGATGATGTGGCCTTTGTGAAACAGCGGCACGATCAACTCGGAGCGCGTTTCGGGATTCATGGGCAAGTAGCGTTGGTCTTTGCGGACGTCGGGCACGTTGATGGGACGCCACTCGCGCACCGCGGCTCCGACCAGTCCGCTTGTAATCGGAACGCGGCGCAAGGGGGCATGCGCATAGCCAAAGCGCCAGGCATAGCGGGTGATGAGCGTCTCGCCTTTATCGTCGAGCAGCATGATGCTGAACATCTGGTAGTCGATGAGGCGGCGTAACAGCTGGCCGATGCGGGCCAACAAAGGATCGAGTTCGAGGATCGACGTCAGCTCGGCGGAAATTTCGTTCAGGACGGTGAGAGTTTGCGCTTGCCGGGATACGCGGGCGTAGAGGCGGGCGTTTTCGATAGCCTGCGCGATGCGTGACGCCGTGAGGGTGAGGAGATGCAGATGTTCCGGACGGAAGTAGTTGGGCTGTTCGCTTTCCAGATCCATCACGCCGATGAGCCGGTTCTTTACGATCAGCGGTACGGCTAGTTCAGAACGCACGTCGGGATTGGCGGCGACGTAATTCGGGTCGGAGGTAACGTCATTGAGGAGAACGGGCTGGCGAGCCTGCGCGACCTGCCCCACGATGCCGCGACCCATTGGAAAGCGCATCCGTTGCACTTCCGGAGTGTGGCCGATCTGAAATCGAATGCGCAGATCGTTGGTGCGATCGTTCAACAGGAGAATTGCGAAGATGCGGTAATGAATAATCTGGCGGACCAGTTCAGAGGTGCGACTGAGCAGAGTCTGCAGGTCGAGCGTGGTGTTGAGCGCGTCGGCCAGCTGCACCAGGTAGCTGAGATCAGCTGGCTCTACCCGGACGTTGAGCGGATCGAGGTGCGCGTGGGGATTGTCAGACTCCGGGGGGCGGTAGTCACCTTCGAAGTCGGACGCGCCGCGCGGATTCGGGGGAATGTCGGCCATGGGTGTCGAAGGGAATGATAGCTGAAAGCACAGGGAAGCCGTGCGAGAAGGCGGACGCGCAGCGTGCGCGAGTGCGGCGGCTTCAGATTCGGGATGTGGGGACCACGGGGCTACTCAGCGCCCAATTCGCGGACGATGGCGACGGAAGCGGAAGCGCCGATACGATTAGCTCCAGCATCGAGGAAGCTGCGCACGTCGGCGAGCTTGCGAATGCCGCCGGAGGCTTTGACGCCGCAGCGCCCACCAGCCACGCCGCGCAGGAGAGCCACGTCGGCAACAGTTGCTCCGCCTGATGCGAAGCCGGTGGAGGTCTTGAGGAAGTCTGCCCCAGCCTCGATAGCGAGCTCGGCGCCACGGAGTTTTTCTTCGACGGTGAGCAGGGCGGTTTCGAGAATCACTTTGAGCAGCGCGCCGTGATGATGGGCGACGCTGGCGGCCGCGTGAACCGCATGTTTCACTCCCTGATGGTTGCCGCTTTTGAGGTAGCCGATGGGGATGACCATATCGAGTTCGCTCGCACCGAGACGAGCGAGGGCCGCAGCCTCCTGGCGCAGTGTGGAAACTAATGACGCTCCGAGAGGGAAGCCGATGACCACGCCGACGGGAATTCCAGTGCCCGAAAGCATGCCAACTGCTGTGGAGGCCCAGATTGGGTTGACCATGGCGCAGGCGAATCGATAGCGGATGGCTTCGTCGCAGAGGCTTTCCACCTGTTCGCGGGTAGCATCGGGTTTGAGCAGGGTATGGTCGATGACCGCGGCCAGCGATTGCCATTGGGACATCGCCTGCTTGCAAAATGCGGCGGAATCGAAACTGCCATGATCGAATTCGAGATCGGCTTCGCCAATCGGTGCAACGGTCGTCATAGTGCTCCTTTCGCCAGGGGTCATGCCGATGGCAACGGCTCTCCAAGGAGTCTCCGGGAGATGAGTATAGTGCAGGGGACACCTGCGGGAAAGTAACGGCTGTCGCGTTACCGGTGCCGGTTCCTACTAGGTTTCGGCCTACGGCAAAATGTCCATTCGTTCGATCCGGCCGGCCGCGATGCGATAGGCATGGTGAACGACCTTGTCCACAAGTAGATTGCCGTCGTGGTCGTGCACGACCTGATGCACCTCGACGACCCATCTGCCGTCCTCGTCCTGTTGGATGCGCAATGGATCGACGTGAGGGTCGAGGATGCCCCATTGACGAATCCAGTATTCGCGAACACCTTCACGACCATGGACGTGGCCACCTTCCATTCCGTTCGCCCATTCAACGTTAGGATGCAGGCGGGCAAGCACGGCATCAATGTGCCGCGCATTGAAGTCGTGATAGGCGCCCCAGAGCAAGTCCTGTTCCGAAGCGGTATTAGTAGGATTCATGTGCCCCCCCGAGTTTTGGCTGTTATTCAGGATGATCGGGCGCCATGAGGCAGATTTCTGGCAAATTGCGGTAACGTTCCGCGTAATCCATTCCATAGCCGATAACGAAGAGGTTAGGAATAGCGAAGCCAACGTAGTCGGCATCAATCTTTTCGATTCTGCGTGAAGGCTTGTCAAGGAGTGTGGCGATGCGCAGAGTCTTCGGCTTGTGTTGGAGAAATATCTTGCGCAGGTAGGCGAGCGTGAGGCCGGTGTCGAGAATGTCTTCGACGATCAAGACGTTCTTGCCTTCGATGGGCTCATCGAGGTCCTTGATGAGCTTAACCGCACCAGAGGAACGCTGTCCCTTGCCATAGCTCGAGACGGCAACGAAGTCAAAAGTGGTGTCGACTTGTACAGCGCGCGCCAGGTCTGAGAGAAAGATGGCCGCGCCTTTCAATACGCCCACCATCACCAGCTTTTCGCCGTTCAGATCGCGGCTGATCTGAGCGCCCATTTCAGTGACCCGCTCGGCAATTTGTTCATGCGTGTAGAGGATTTCAAGACCCTTGTAAGTGACGGTAGCCATGCGGATAGTATCGCCCGTAGCCGTGATCCGCGGAAACTTGATTCTGTGAAAAACAGGGGCAGCCTGGTGCGCATCGGATTGGGACCGACTACCGTCTATACTTGAGTAGAGATGATTCCGTATATCCACTTCTTGCACTTGAACATTCCGACATTCGGCCTGATGCTCTGGCTGGCTGCAGTCGCTGGGGCATTTGTTGTCGACAGGTCGTTCAAGCGCGCTGGGATTGACGCCGATGCGGTAGGAATGGTGGCGATCGCCGTGGTGGCGGGTATTGTGGGCGCCAAGGTGTGGCACGTGTTAGACACCCCTTCTGAATTCCGTGAGCTGGGTTGGCGGGTACTAATTGACTCCGCTGGATTTGCGTGGTTCGGGGGCTTGACGTTTGGCATAGGAGCACTGGTACTGCAGGGTTGGCGCTCAGGTGTGGGTGGCTTACGGATGCTGGATCTTTCAGCACCTGCCGCGGCAATCGGCTATGGCATTGGTCGCATCGGGTGTTTCCTCTCAGGAGATGGCTGCTACGGCATTGCTACGAATCTGCCATGGGGCATGAGCTTTCCCAACGGCATTGAGCCAACACCGCCCGGTGTGCGGGTGCATCCGACGCCGCTCTATGAGCTTGCGGCTGGGCTGGTCATCGGTTTGTGGCTGTGGACGCGGGGCCGGAAACCCCGGCCAACTGGCTGGATGCTCGGCGAATATCTCGTGCTGAGTGGAATCGCCCGGTTCCTAGTGGAGTTCATCCGGCGCAATCCCAAGGTGCTTTGGGACCTATCGAATGCACAACTGGCCAGCCTCGGCTCGGTGCTAGTTGGCGTTGCATTCATGGGATGGGCGGCGACACGGCGGTTGGCCACGCCGAGAGAAGCTGGACGCACCGTCGAGAAGACGGCCTGACCCGGATTTTGTCTCCGGTTCAGGTCCAAGCCAGATACTGAACTTGCAATGGAAGGGCCCTTAGAATTTCAGTCCCCGCCTTGGGCCACCGGGATCACCGACGAAGTCCCTTTGCTCACCGAGATAAGAGTGGCGGACGCGGACTTGCGCACTCTGCGAAAAGAAGGAAGCGTGAAGCTTTCCCTACGCATCTGGGTCCAGCATCGCATCACGCGGTCGCCATCGGAGCCTTCCAAGGGCAGCAAGTTGATGAACGCGAAGCAGAGATTGGCTAGACCAAACAGGTGCGACCACGGCCAAAAGAGCATCAGGGCCAGGTTGGTAAATGGCCCGGCCAGGGTGATCATCAGGTTCTTGGAAGAGGAACCGGCTTCTCGAACGACGGCCAAACCTTTCCAGCGAATACGAATGCTCTTGATCTTCACGCCTGTGGCCAGGGCGGCTACCATGTGGCCGGCTTCATGGAGCGCCATCGCCAGCATGCCGAGAAGAAAGCCTTGAAAAACTGGGAAGAACCACGCTAGAGATGGCAAACAAGCCTCCGGTCTCTTTCTTTAGATGCGCCTGATTGGTTTTTCGGCAGCGACGGGTTTCTCAACAGGTTGCTGAAGAAAGAGGCAGCTTCCCGAATCGAGTACGAGACGCCCGGCTGGGAAGTTCCTTCGGGGATTCGTCGGCAGTGCTGACGAGATGTGTGACTCAAATCACTGAAAAGAACGTGGACTTAAATTGTCTTATATATAAAGCAGACAGATTTAGTCGCAGTTCTGGTACCTGGTGCGGATTCTAGTGAATTCCCATGGAATGTTGCCCGGAACCTACCGACTTGAAGGGTTTTCAGAGTGAGAATTCGATTCGCCATTTTTCTAATTCTTATTTGTATTCAGGGACTTGCGGTCTTGTCGCATGCCCAGGGGTACACGTTATCCGGGGTGGTGCATGATTCTGCAGGTGCGCGTGTTGCCGGAGCAGCGGTGTTAGTGCGCAGTGCGGATATCCCGGCACTGATCTCGACCCAAACTGCTGAGGAGGGCAATTTTAGTGTCATGCTGCCGGTCGCGGGTTCGTATCAAGTCGAGGTGCGGGCAGGAGGCTTTGGGCTCTTCCAAAATGAAGTCAGCGTCACCGAAACGGCGAAGGAAACGGAAATCGACATCGCCCTCACTGTGGAAGCCGCGAGCCAGACCGTGGAAGTAACGGCCGATGCTCTGGCAGCGGAGACGACGAGCACACAGCTTGGCGAGAGTCTGGATAACAGGAAGATCGAAGGTGTGCCCTTGAATGGGCGTAGTTTTACTGACTTGATGGCGGTGCAGCCTGGCATCGTGCCGCAAAATACCGCGCAGCAGGGTGCGGTGATCATGACGGGAGTTGCGTCGACTCCACCGTCGGGCGATGCTAATCCGGGAAACCTCTCGATCAGCGGGCAGCGTGAGTCGTCGAACGGTTTTCGCCTGAATGGCAGCGACGTGGAGGAGGACGTGAACATGGGCACTTCGATTGTGCCCAATCTCGACGCAATCGACAGCTTTCGCGTGCTGACGTCGAACTTCGATGCGGAGTACGGCAATTCGAGCGGCGGACAGGTGCTGGTGGTGACCAAGGCGGGCACGGCAAAATGGCATGGTAGCGCGTTTGAGTTTCTGCGCAACACGGCTCTCGACGCGCGCAACTATTTTTCTCAAGATCGCGCGGCATATCGGCAAAACCAGTTTGGCGGCACGCTGGGCGGCGAGCCCTTTCACTGGAAGAGCCTGGCGCTGTTTGGCGACTACCAGGGAACGCGGCTGACTGAGGGCATCGACACGGGCAATATTGCGGTGCCGACAACGGCGGAGCGTGGGGGCGATTTCAGCCAGAATCCATTGACGGGAAGCGTAAGCGGGCCTTACCTGGCTTCGTTGCTGTCGTCGCGCCTGGGGAGCACGGTGACGGCCGGCGAGCCGTATGCGCAGGTGTTTGCGGACGGCAGGATTCCGCAGGAAGCATGGTCGGCGCCCGCGCGAGATTTGCTTGGGTATGTTCCGCAGCCCAACGTCGGAGACGGATTATTTGCAACGGCTGCAGAGGCGCAAACGCTCGAAGACAACAAGGGCGCGCTGCGTGCGGACTGGACGCATGGGAAGGGAACGCTGACGGCGTACTACTTCCTTGACGACTATTCGCTCGATAATCCCTATCCAACGGGAACAGGCGGTGCGAGTGTGCCGGGTTTCAACGCAATGTCGAATGGGCGCGCGCAGTTATTGAACCTGGCGCACACCAGCACATTCGGCAGCGACGCCTTGAATGAATTCCACATGAGTTTTATGCGCAACAGCAATGCGGTCGGGCGGCCGAGGGGCGGGGTCGGAGTGTCGTTGACATCGCAGGGGTTCACGAACATCGTGGCTCTGAAACCGTCAACGGAGGGTGTGGGGAATGTTGCATTCAACGACTTCACGATGGGCGTGGATACGACGGCATTAGTGCAGGCAGAGAACATCTATGAAGTGAGTGATGCGTTTTCGCGGATCGTGGGCAGGCATGGGTTGAAGGTGGGCGGAGAGCTCCACGCGAACCAGATCAATACGCATCCCGATGTTGTGTTCAACGGCAGCTTTGGATTCAGCGGTTCAGAGACGGGTCTGGACTTCGCCGACTTTCTGCTGGGCACTCCTTCGAGTTATACGCAGGGGCAGGCGCGTGATTTTTATAACCGCAACCTCTACATGGCCGCATTTGCCCAGGACAGCTGGAAGGCCACGAACCAGCTTACGCTGAACTACGGCGTGCGCTGGGACCGGATTCGTCCGTGGGATGAGAAGTTTAGCCAGTTGCAGACGCTGATGAAGGGCGAGCAGTCGCAGGTGTTTCCCGACGCGCCGTTGGGACTGGTGTTCCCCGGCGACGCAGGTGTGCCGCGTTCACTGGCACCCGCGCGCAACGACCTGGCGCCGCGGATAGGCGTGGCATGGTCACCGGTGGCGACTGATCCATGGATGCATAGGCTAACGGGGGGGGCCGGCCAGACGAGTCTGCGGCTGGGCTACGGCGTCTTCTACACGGCGTATGAAGGGCTTTCCGCGGGTATTATGAGCGCCAACCCGCCTTATGGTTACACGTACACGTCGGCGGCTCCTCCGCTCTTTGAGAATCCCTTCACGGTTGCGACAACAGGTGCAGACGCGGGTCAGCGATTTCCGCTGCAGAAGGTGGCCTATGGGGCGAGCCGCTCCAACCCCAACTCGGCGGTGGACTGGAGTCAATTTGAACCGCTGGTGGGCATACCTGCGGTGGATCCCAATGACGTGACTCCTTACGCCGAGCATTGGATGGCAAGTTTCGAGCGGCAGTTTGGCACGTCGACACTGGCGACGCTGAGTTACGTCGGAGCGGCTTCGCATCATCTGCTGGTACTGGAAGAAGCAAATCCGGCAAACGCCAGTCTGTGCCTGAGTCTGGGTTCTGCTTGCGGACCGTTCAACGAGCAGGCGGCACGTAATGAGTTTGGGCCTGCATTCGGCAGCGTGGAATTGCAGCGCACGATTGCGAACGCCAGCTACAACGCTTTCGAGACAACGCTGCGTCACCAATCGCACGGACTGGAGATGTTGGCTAGCTACACTTATTCAAAATCTCTTGATCAGTCGGCAGGATTGCCCGAGCCGGTGAATCCGATACGCCCGTCGCTGAGCCGTGGGTTGTCGGCGTTCGATTTGCGGCACAACGTGGTGACGAGCTTTCACTACGATTTGCCTGCTCGTCCGGGAACGGGAGCGATGCGTGCGATCACTTCTGGTTGGGCTGTCGCGGGGATTGCGCGGTTCACCTCTGGCCTGCCGGTAACGTTGCTTAACAACAATGACACTTCGCTGCTGGGCACGATTCCCAACGGCATCAACAACAATGGCGTGGACACGCCGGCATGGAGCGGTGGGTTGCTGCATTTCAACACGAATCCACGAGGTGGGGAAGAAGTGTTCGATGCGAGCCAGTTCAGCCTGCCGGCATTGGGCACGATGGGAAATGCGCGGCGGCGGTTCTTTTCCGGTCCTGGCATGGAGAGTTTCGATGCGACGGTCTCCCGCAACATTCATTTCAGCGACGATCGGGTGATCGAACTGCGAGCCGAGGCATTCAATGTGTTGAATCACGCGCAGTTTTTCGGCGCATCTGCGGTAGAGGGGAACATTTCGAGCGGCAGCTTCGGACAGGCTGTGAGTGCGATGCCCCCGCGGCTTATGCAGTTGGCGATGCGGTACCTGTTCTAGTGAGAATGCGAGTTGGTGAGCGCTCTAGAGTCGTTTGATAAATGCAAGCGCCTCTTTGAGCTGGGGAAACCGCTGCTCTTCTGCCTTGAACGCAGGTGGGTGAACGCAACGGCGCAGGCCGCGCATGCGGACGGGATGCTTGAGGTGCAGCATTTCGTGATAGAGCAGGTACTCGATTGCGTAACGCGGGCTAGAAGGGCGATCGAAGACGCGGCTGACCACGATGGTGTTGTGCGCGGCATCGTAGTGACCCAGCGAGCGGCGGGAGAGGTTCTCGCTCCAGGTAAGGTCAGGACGGCCCAGTAAACCGCCGAAGAACTTGAAATTGAGGGTATCGAATACTTCTTCGAGATTGTAGAAGCGGCCTTCGGGACCGGAATATCGCTTGCTGCCGCGAGCATGGCGGATGAGTTCGGTCTGTCGAGTGACGGCGGCGCTGGAGGCGAAGCGCTTGAACCGCAGATTGTGCGCTGGGTCAATGTCTTTGCGGAAGAGTTTGGCAAGAAGGATGTGGGCGATAGCGCGAATCACGCTGACGGGCGCACCTTCCAGCAGGTCAGACAGGCTGACGAGGATCTTGCCTTCACGCAGCCGAATTGTCGTGTTCAGCGAAGTGAATCGGCGAAAGCGGATGAGCATGGGCGGCATTGGCGCCCGAGGGCGAAGGGCCCGGTACTCTTCCTGAAAAATGGGGGCAAAATCAGGGGTCACCAAGAAGGAGCGTAGCAGAAAACAGCGCTTTGCCTCTAGCTCCTAGCTCGTGGCTACTTCGGCTCGGCGCGTTCCTGGCCCTTCTCATCCTTGTGGAGGGCGAAGTAATCGTTTTGTTCCTTGAATAGCTGCACCACCTGATCGGCCAGGTCTCCTCCGCCTTCGAGGGCTTCTTTGCGCGCGAGATCGAAGCCGGGTTCGGTGGGCAGGGAACGCACGACATCGAGCCATTGAGGCGCGGCGTCGTTGAGCGCCTTCAATGCTTTGCGCATGTCTGCTTTGCGCTCCCCGTACTGGTCGAGATTCTCGCCCAACTCGTCCATTAGCGCCGTCAAGTCCTGCAATTCGTCGTCGAGGCGATGGGAACGGGCGCTAGAATGAGCGCGGGGGGTCAGTCCCTTGATCGTATCCACATGCTCACCAACGAATTTGGTGTATAGCTTGATGCGCGCATCGGGATCGATGCCGGCTTCACGAATCTGGTCAACTTGAACCTCGGTCAGCGGCTGGCGGTGTACTTTTTGGGCCAGCAGCGGAGCGGCGAAGAGAAAAGACGCAAAAATCAACTCGAAGCGGCGCACGGTGCGCATGAGGATCAACTCCTATCGAGCACCATTGAAACACAGATCGACTGGACGTAAAAGAGGGATGAGGCTGACGAGGGGCAATCAGGGAGAAAGCAGAATGAGCTTATTTCTTGAACACGCTCAACATGGCTTCGCTCTCAGCCTGATTCACCTGGGCGAGCGTTTGCTGGACGAGAGGACGGTCTTCAAAACTGGAGGAATGGAGCATCTCGGTGAGCCGGAAAGCTGTGTGGCGGAGAAGGATCTCAGCGTTTTTCAGACGCTTGTCGTCGTTGGCGACAGAGAGATGAACTTTGTGGGCGAGCTTTTGGATTTCCTTCAGCAGGTCGTTGGCCTTGTCGGTGTTTCCGGCGGAATACTGGCGCAAGCTGAATTCCGTCATTTGATGAATCAGTTCGGCATAGAGGAAGCACTGCTCTCGCGGCTCTGCCTGGGTGATTCGAGTCTGGAGGGCATCAATGCTTTGCTGATCGGCGGTTTTCTCGTCAGGCGAGTAGGCGCGAGCCTGGAGGGGGACCAGGGGGACTAGGGCGAGGATGGCCAAGTACACCTTGCAGCGCATGAGGAACCTCCGCTACGGCGGAACATACGGCGGATCATCGCGATGCGAGCCGCCCTACCCCATGGCGTAACAATAGGAGCATTCGGGAGAAAGATGCAAGAGAAAATGCATGAAGTTCCCGTTACTATTCCGCTCACGGGCATATTGTTCCGAAATACGAAACATTTCACATTCCACGCGTTTTTCGTCTCGATCAGTTTTTCTTCTCAAGCAAGAGAAGTCTTTGACGTGCCTGCCATTCCTGATCCGGAAACTTGCCCTTGGCCGCATCGAGGAAATGGTGGTAGTACGCAATGGCCTGCGGATTGTTGTGCAACGTATCGTAGGATGTCGCCCATAGAAAGTAGGTGGAGGGCAGTTCGGGAAGATACTTTGACCGCATGGTAAGAGCGTGTAGTGCGACAGAAGGTTGAGCCGTTTTTGACGCGGCGAAGGCAAGACCGCTCCAGGCGTCCCCGTTGGCGTAATCAAGGCGGGTGGCCCTGTCGAAGATTGCAAAGGCCGCAGGATACCTAAGCTGGCGAATCAGATTCTCACCGTGTGCGACAAGTAGGTCGGGGTCATCGGGGTGCGACTTGAGCAAAACCAGATAAAACTGGTCGGCACCGGCGGTATCGCCTGCTTCAGTCAGGGCGTCGGCAAGCATGCGCGTGATCGATTGATCCTCCGGGTGGTCGGCGTGCAGTTTTTGCAGCAGGGGCAACGCTTCGCCCTTGTCCTCGGCGGCGAGGACGGCGGCCAATTGGGCTGTTTGTGCGAGGTCGCCGGGCGACTGGGCGAGGGCGGTGCGAAGCAGGTTCTCTGCTTCCGGGTATTCTTTCAAGGTGATCAGCAGGTGGGCGAAGCCGGCATTGCCGTCTGGGGATTTGGGATCGCCGGCAAGGAGGCGGCGGTAGGCAGCTTCGGCGGCTTCGGGCTGGCCGGAGGCCTCGGCAAGATTGGCAGCCAGCAGCGTGTCGGCGGGAGTTTCGGGACTCAGCTTCAAGGCTTGAAGCAGGTCATCGGAGGCTTGGGCGGGGTCTCCTTCGTAGCCGGGGCTGGGTTTGTCGATTTGCGCAAGAGCGCGCCACGCGCGGGCCTTGAGAGCCTGTCCTGCTTCGCCGGGATCCAATTTGGTAGCGGTAATGAGTTCCGGGCGCGCGTCAGCGAGTTTGCCTTGGCGGGCCAGCAGCAAACCGAGGGACAGGTGCGCCTCGAGTGACTGAGGATTCGCCTGGACGGCCCGTTGGTAGAGAGACGCGGCGTCCACCAGACGGTTTTGCGCATCGGCGACATAGCCTGCGTCAAAGAGCGCGCGGCCGTCGGTCGGATGCGACGTGAGCCATGCGTCGAGCTTGGACTCTGCGGTCTTCCAGTCCGAGGCGACGATGGCGGCTTCAGCGTCCGCGACGGGCTGGGGAAGCTGTGCGGAATCAGCAGTGGAAGCGGGGGCGGCATGAACTTTCTTTGCTGGGGCGGAAGGAGAGTTCTGAGCGAAAAGAACGGGTAGGCTGCCGAGCGCGAACAAGAGCAGCAGGCTGAAATTGACCTTGCGGACCACGCTATACCTCTCTTTCATTTTAAGGTGGCGACTGAACGTTGGACGCGGGGTGGGCGCGGCAGGCAGCGGGGAGATCGTAATCGATTTGCTAAAACGTTTGACTAAGAAGCAAGACTGATGCTAGTTTGAGCGCCGTGTGGAGGGGGCCATGACAATCAATCGGCGAAAATTCCTGGGAAACAGCTTGGTCGCCGCGAGTGGCGTTATGTTGTCGGGGCGCGGAAAGGGCGAAGAAACACCCTGTGAAGGGCATCGGATGGATGAACTGGGCTCGGCGGACGTTCCAGGTGCGGTGACGCAGGCGCAAGTCGAGAATGCGCGTTTCCCTGACGGGTTTTTGTGGGGAATGGCAACCGCCACGTATCAGGTGGAAGGCGCGTGGAACGAGGATGGTAAAGGCGAGTCAATCTGGGATCGTTATACACATGGCGTGGGCCACATCAAGGGCGGCGACACGGGCGATGTGGCATGCGACCACTATCACCTCTACAAGCAGGACGTTGCATTATTGAAGCGTCTAAATCAAAAGAGCTATCGCTTCTCGATTTCGTGGGCGCGTATTCAGCCGACCGGGACCGGGGCGCCAAATCAGAAAGGATTGGATCACTACAAGCGCGTGATGGATGCGGTGTTGGAAGCCGGCATTCGCCCGTTGTGCACGCTCTACCACTGGGATTTGCCGCAGGGTCTGGAGGATCGCGGTGGCTGGCCCAATCGCGATCTTGCGGGCTATTTCTCGGACTATGCGGGGATTCTGGCGAAGGAGTTGGGTGACCGCATCCCAGTGTGGGCGCCATTCAATATGCCATGGGCCTTCGCCTACTACGGCTACGGCATCGGGATTCATCCGCCGGGAAGGGCGATGTTCAACGACTTTCTGAAGGCACTGCACACGCTGAGTCTTGCGCAAGGCGAAAGCTTCAGGGCGATCAAGGCTGCATCGCCGAAGGCCGAGGTGGGCAGCGCATACAGCATGGCTCCGGGCTATCCAAATACCGACAGCGAGGCAGATCGTGCGGCGACCGCACGCTATCACGCCATGAACAACACCTTCTTCTTGCACGCAGCGTTGAAGGGCGAGTATCCAAAGGCGTTTGTGGGCGACCCACCGTATGAGCAGATGGGCATGCGGGCGGGCGACGAAATGATTATGCGTGCTCCGCTGGATTGGGTGGGCTTCCACTACTACACGCGCCGAATCGTTTCAGATGCAGGCGGAGCCGCCGGCGGTTCGCGACTGCATTACGGTACCGAGATTGAGTCCGACGCCGGCGATCCAAACGGAGGGCGCGATCCATACACACGCTTCCATGCGGTGATGCCGACGGAAGGACCGTTGACGCATGCGGGATTGGAGATTTGGCCACAGGGGATCTATGACCTGGTGGCCCAGATTTCGCGCGAGTATGATCGGCCAATTATTGAAATCACAGAGTGCGGATGTTGCTACATGGACACTCCGTATGACAAGGAGAACGGGCGCGTGCCGGACGAGCGACGCACCGAATTTTTCAAAGACATCCTCGCAGAATTGTCGCGCGCGATTGCTGAGGGAGCGCGCGTGCGCGCTTTTCATGCGTGGAGTTTGATGGATAACTTTGAGTGGATCGATGGTTATAGTCAGCGTTATGGACTGACCTATGTGGATTTTCGCGATCAAAGGAGGACAGTCAAAGACTCAGGATTGTGGTATGGGCGCGTTGCGGCGTCGAATCGTTTGAGTATTTAATCACGAGTTCAGTGCCTTGCCTGGGAGCATCTTTGCGGCATCGGGAGCGCATCGAATTTGACTGGGAGTGAAATCAAATGGTCGGTACTTCGAGAAATGTTCCCACAATCAGGCCGGATGATCACAAGCCAGGCGAAACAACTAAACCAGTAACCGCTCCGAAATCAAAAGTTGAGCGCATTGCGAACGAAGCGGCCCACAAAGCCGCGAAGCATGAACAGGAATACGATCAAGGTCACACGACGATATCAAAATAACTGTTGATTGTGATTGCGTTTATATTCGGACGACGCTTCTAGCGCGATGGGATGATTCGAGTTACCCGGGGTAACTGCAAAGTGGCTTCGGGTAACTGGATTTATGACACTAATGGAGCATGGCTTTTCCACCGCAGAGTCGCCTAGTCTTTTGTTTGAAAGGCTGGGATTCATGACGTGGCAGGCGCAGATTTTACGGCCTATCAGTAGCGGGGGCTGGGAGTAGTGAGGGCAACTGTTAATCCGTATTGCGCATCAATCGTCAGTGGGAGCAGGGTGCGAGAAATTTGGTGCCAGGCGCGCGTCCACAACGATCAACCCAGACAGGTGAACTCATGACTTCCCCTCTCATGCAGCATATTCCTCTTACGTCTGCCTACCTTTGCCAGGATTGCGATTGCGTTGGGAACTCCTCTACCCAGTGCCCCGCATGTGCCTCTACTTCGTTGCTAGGTCTGGCGTGTGTATTGAACCGCGAGGAGTTGACAATGGAGATTCCCGCCCGGGAGTACTCCTATACCGCGGCGCTGGCTGCGTAATCCCCTTCATTTTTTTAGGTCTGTCCTGATTGCCGCATTCGGACATGCGTGGGTGCGTCTGTTGCCCGCGGGACGATGGAAGGCGAGGGGTGGAAGGGTAAGGGGCTGAGAACGCCCTATAATAAAGAATGGCTGGTTGCGCCCTGGGCCGCTTAGAGGGGTCTGAGGAGCAACTGGCGGAATTCTACTTCCCGGTGCCTTCCCGTTGACCTCATTGAACGACGCAATCGTCATCCGCGGTGCGCGGACCCACAATCTGAAGAACATCTCTTGCGAGATTCCCCACGGGAAGCTGACGGTGGTGAGCGGCGTGTCGGGATCAGGCAAGTCCTCGCTGGCGTTCGACACGATCTACGCCGAGGGACAGCGGCGATATGTGGAATCGCTGTCGGCGTATGCGCGCCAGTTTTTGGAGCGCATTGAGAAGCCGGATGTGGACGAAATCGACGGCCTGGCGCCGGCAATCGCGATCAAACAGAAGAACACGACGCGCAATCCGCGTTCGACTGTGGCGACCGCAACGGAGATTTACGACTATCTGAGGCTACTTTATGCGCGTTGCGGTGAGGTGCATTGCATCTATTGTGACGGGCTGGTGAAGCGCGACTCGATAGACGAGGTGGCTGAAGCTGTGCTCGCGCTGGGCGAGGGAACGCGGCTGCATGCGCTGTTTCCAGTGAAGGCATTGGCCGTGGCGGAAGAGGCGAAACCGACGCGCAAAACAAGGGTAGCCGCAAAGCCCTCAGCGAAGAAATCGGCGGACAAGTCTGGGGCGGTCGATCCGCTGACAGACGCAATGAAATCCCGCCTGATGGATCTGCGTCGATCGGGGTTCAATCGGCTTTATCAAAACGGACAGATTTTCGAGTTTTCGACTCCAGAGTCGCTGATCGATCTTGATTTTGGACAGCCGGTATTTGTCCTTGTGGATCGAATTGTCGTCAATCCCGAGAACCGTTCGCGGATTGTGGACGCCGCAGAGATTGCGTATCGCGAGGCCGGCGATGTGGTGTTTGAGGAGGTTCCACGCGACGAAGAGGCAGAGCGGAAGCGGCACAGATTCTCCGGTGAGTATGAGTGCACAATCTGCCATCGACCGGGCAAGGAACCGGAGCCGCGCTTGTTCAGCTTCAACAATCCATTTGGGGCGTGTCCGCGGTGCCAAGGATTTGGCAACACTGTCGACTACGATTTGAACCTAGTAATTCCAGATAAAGGTTTGAGCCTGACTGACGGCGCCATCGATCCATGGAATCGGCCGAAGTATCGCACGTGGTTCACCGACCTGAAGAAGCAAGCGAAAGAGCTTGGTGTTGCGCTGGACCTGCCCTGGCGTGAGTTGCCGGAGGCAACGCGCGAAACGGTGCTGCGGGGCAAAGGAAGTTTTGTAGGAGTGCATGGCTTCTTCGCACAGATGGAGCGGAAGAAGTACAAGTTGCATGTGCGCGTGATGCTGAGCAAGTATCGCGGCTACGCGGAGTGCCCCGACTGCCGCGGGCAGAGACTTCGGGCTGAGGCTCGTGCGGTTCGATTGAACGGGCTAAACATTTGCCAGGCGGCGGCTCTCACCATTACGGACGCCAAAGGATTCTTCTGTTCGCTGAAGTTGCCGCCCATGCAGGAAGAGATTGCCGGACCGATCCTCGAGGAAGTGCGGCAGCGGTTGGGTTTCCTCGATGCCGTTGGGCTGGAGTATCTGACACTCGACCGGTTGGCCTCGACTTTGTCCGGTGGAGAAGCACAGCGGATTCAGTTGGCAACGTCGCTTGGCTCACGACTGGTGGGCACGCTCTATGTCCTCGACGAGCCTTCGATTGGGCTGCACACGCGAGACACGGAGCGCTTGATTCGCATCTTGAAAGAGTTACGGGATCTGGGCAACACGATCGTCGTAGTGGAGCACGATGCCGATGTGCTGCGTGCTGCAGACTATCTGCTGGATTTGGGGCCAGGTGCGGGCGAGTTCGGAGGCAAGATTCTCGCGGAAGGCGGGTTGGCGGAGATCGAAGCAAATCCGAATTCACTGACGGGACGTTATTTATCCGGCAAGATCGCCATTCCGGTGCCGACAAGGCGGCGCGTGCCAGGAAAGGAGAAGCTAGTACTGCGCGGTGCGGAGGCCAACAATCTGCATAAACTCGACGTTCAGATTCCCTTGGGCATGCTGGTCGCGGTCACGGGCGTATCGGGTTCGGGAAAATCGACGTTGGTGCATCAGGTACTTTATCGAGCGGTGGCGCGAGCTTTAGGACAGACCGACGGCGGCGATCCCTCTGGCCTCTATAAATCGCTCACCGGCGTGGAACGGCTAAACGATGTAGTGCTGGTGGATCAAACACCGATCGGGCGCACGCCGCGATCGAATCCGATCACGTACATCAAGGGCTTTGATCTGATTCGCGAGCTTTTTGCGTCGCAGCCGGAGGCTAAACGGTTGTCGCTGACGCCAGGACATTTTTCCTTTAACGTCCCGGGTGGCCGCTGCAATACCTGCGAAGGCGACGGCACGGTCACAGTGGAGATGCAGTTTTTGGCGGATGTGGAATTGCCGTGTGAGGACTGCAACGGCACTCGCTATCAAACGCGCATCCTCGAAGTGCAGTACAAGGGCAAGAATATCTATGACGTTTTGCAGATGACGGTGAAGGAGGCGTTGCGCTTCTTTGCTGGACAAACGCGTTTGCTTGAAAAACTGGCAGTGTTGGACGAAGTCGGGCTTGGGTATCTGCGGCTTGGACAGTCAGCTACGACACTGTCAGGTGGAGAGGCACAGCGCGTGAAGCTGGCGGCGCACCTGGCGCAGGTGCGGTCGGCGAATGCGAACGCCAAGCCTTCGCAGGCAAGTCGGGTGCTCTATATTCTGGACGAGCCAACAACGGGTCTGCACTTCGACGACGTCTCGAAGCTGCTGACCGCGTTTCGCAAGCTGATTGACGGCGGCGGTTCCTTGATCGTGATTGAGCACAATCTCGATGTGATCAAGAGCGCGGATTGGGTGATCGATCTGGGGCCGGAAGGCGGCGAAGGCGGCGGTCGCATTGTGGCCGAAGGCACGCCCGAGGAGATTGCAAGCAGTCTGCACTCGCATACGGGGCAGTGGTTGGCGCGGGTGCTATAGCGCTTCCGGCTTGCCGTCGCGCAGTCGTGATATGCCCAGTGGATTGCTGTCCTGCAGTTCCGGCGGCAGAAGAACTTGCGGGCATCCCTGAAAGCAGACGGGCCGTGCGAAACGGTAAATCGCCAGGCTGCCGACGGATGTGAAGCGCGGGTCAGACGTTGAAGGATACGGTCCGCCGTGGACCATAGCGTGAGTCACCTCGACGCCCGTTGGGAAACCGTTGAAGATGACGCGGCCCGCCTTCTGCTCAAGAATCTGAATCAGTTCGCGATGGTCGGCGAGGTCATCTTTATCGCCGAGGATGGTGGCGGTGAGGTGGCCGTCGAGTGCTCGGGCGGCGCGCAGGTAGTCCTGCGTGGTATCGCAGTGGACGAGCAGCGTGTCGGGTCCGAAGATTTCCTCGGCGAGTTCTGGCTGCCCTATGAGTTGATCGACACAGACGGTGAATAGTTTGGAGTCGGCGTGAAA
>Ga0265339_10000594_pt1 | contig 28198 bp, 35 predicted proteins | sample 4CB219metaG_FD_202085 | JGI IMG/M metagenome (GOLD analysis project Ga0265339, IMG submission 202085) | Rhizosphere microbial communities from Carex aquatilis grown in University of Washington, Seatle, WA, United States - 4-CB2-19 metaG | ecosystem: Host-associated > Plants > Roots >... | reverse complement strand
TGGTGGCGCTCTACTGCTTCATCATCGCCGACAGTTTCTGGGCCGGATTGTTCTTTATCGTGGTCGGGCTCCTGCTGCTGCCGGGCAATTATCTGTTCAGGACCAGGCGCCCCGCCTGACGGCTCCGGCCGGACTGCGGCCGGGCTCTTGACCTTCCGCGACGCAACGCGGTCGCGGGAAATTGGGCTTTTTGATGCTCCCAAGCGTTGCGCGGGCCTGCTTTTTATGACAGGCATCCGTCGCATTTTGCCCGGCCGGGCGGGTCCAGGAGAGCCTCATGAAGATAGCAGTTCTGCGGGAACGCGCCGACGGGGAAACCCGCGTGGCCGCGACGCCGGAAACCGTGGGCAAGCTGGGCGGGCTGGGGGCGAGCGTTTCGATTGAAGCCGGGGCGGGCGCCGCGGCGCGCTTTCCCGATGCCGACTATGCCAAGGCCGGCGCGACGGTGGTCGCGAGCGCCGCGGACGTGGTCAAGGATGCCGACATCGTCCTGACGGTGCGGCGGCCGGCGGCGGCGATGCTCGCCGGGGTGAAGCCGGGCGCATTGGTGGTCGGGTCGATGGATCCCTACGGCAATGAGCGCGAGATCGACGCGCTGGCCAAGGCGGGCGTCACGACGGTCGCGATGGAGTTCATGCCGCGCATCACGCGGGCACAGGTGATGGATATCCTGTCGAGCCAGGCGAACCTCGCCGGCTACCAGGGCGTGCTCGACGCAGCGGTGGCCTTCGACCGTGCCATGCCGATGATGATGACGGCGGCGGGCACGGTGCGGCCGGCAAAGGTGTTCGTGATGGGCGCGGGCGTTGCCGGGCTGCAGGCCATCGCCACGGCCAAGCGGCTGGGCGCGGTGGTGAGCGCCACCGACGTGCGCGCGGCGGCTGGCGAGCAGGTGGAATCGCTGGGCGCCAAATTCATCATGACCGACGCGCTCAAGGATGCGTCGGGCTCGGGCGGCTACGCCCGCGAGCTGACTGCGGAGGAGAAGGCGGCACAGGCCGAGCTCACCGCGAGCCATATCGCCAAGCAGGACATCGTCATCACCACGGCGCTGATCCCCGGCCGGCCGGCGCCAAAGCTCGTCACCAAAGCGATGGTCGAGAGCATGCTGCCCGGTTCCGTAATCGTCGATCTCGCGGCCGAGCGTGGCGGCAATGTCGAGCTGACGCAGCCGGACCAGGTGATCACCACGCCCAATGGCGTCACCATCATCGGCTACAAGAACGTGCCGGCGCGGCTCGCGACGTCGGCCAGCCAGCTGTTCTCACGCAATCTCGTCTCGTTTCTCGAAATCATGTTCGACAAAAAGACCAAGGCATTCGCCGTGCCGTGGGACGACGAGCTAGTGAAGGCGACCGTGCTCACCAAGGACGGGGCGATCGTCCACCCCAATATCAAGCTCGCGGCATAGTCATTGTCGCGGATGACCGGAACATCGTTTCACTTGTCGCTGGATGGCCGGGACGCGCCCGGCCATGACGGCACCAAGAATTAGCGCAAAGGCGCAAGGAGCCAGGCCGTGGATCTGATCGACCCCTTTACCTTCCGCCTCTCGATTTTCGTGTTGGCGATCTTCGTCGGCTATTTCGTCGTCTGGTCGGTGACGCCGGCCCTGCATACACCGCTGATGAGCGTCACCAACGCCATCTCTTCGGTGATCGTCGTGGGCGCGCTGCTGGCGGTGGGCACGCACCTCGCCGCCGACGCCAACTGGGTCAGCAAGGTGTTCGGTTTCATCGCCCTAGTGTTTGCGAGCGTGAACATCTTCGGCGGGTTCCTCGTCACGCAGCGCATGCTGTCGATGTACAAGAAGAAAGGCTGACCGAAGTGATCAACGCCAACATCGCAGCCATTCTCTACCTCGTCGCGGGCGCACTGTTCATCCTGGCGCTGCGCGGGCTTTCGAGCCCGAAATCCTCGCGGCAGGGCAATATCTTCGGCATGATCGGCATGGCCATCGCCATCGTCACGACGCTGGCGCTCGCCAATGTGTCGGACTGGGTGAGCTGGGTGCTGATCATCGGCGGCATTGCAATCGGTGGCGGCATCGGTGCCTTCATGGCGCGCACCATCAAGATGACCGACATGCCGCAGCTCGTTGCGGCATTCCACTCGCTGGTCGGCATGGCCGCGGTGTTCGTCGCGGCCGGTGCGCTTTATGCGCCGCAGGCCTTCGGGATTGTCGCCGCGAGCGGCAGCATCACGCTCGAAGCGCTGATCGAGATGTCGATCGGCGTCGCCATCGGCGCCTTCACCTTCACCGGTTCGGTCATCGCCTTCGCCAAGCTCAACGGCAATATGAGCGGCCGGCCGATCCTCTTGCCGCAGCGGCACCTCATCCACATCGTCATCGGCGTCGTGCTGGTGGCGCTGATCGTGGCCTTCGCCGTCACCGGCAATCCGTGGCTGTTCTGGCTCGTCACCATCCTTGCGCTCGTGCTCGGCGGGCTGATGATCATTCCGATCGGCGGCGCCGACATGCCGGTGGTGGTCTCGATGCTCAACAGCTACTCGGGCTGGGCGGCGGCGGGCATAGGCTTCACGCTCGGCAACACGGCGCTGATCATTACCGGCGCGCTGGTGGGCTCGTCGGGCGCGATCCTCAGCTACATCATGTGCAAGGCAATGAACCGCAGCTTCATCTCGGTGATCCTCGGCGGGTTCGGTGGCGACGCCGCGGCGGCCTCGGGCGAGGAAGAGACGCGGCCGGTCAAGCAGGGCTCGGCCGACGACGCGGCGTTCATGATGAAGAACGCGGGCAAGGTCATCATCGTGCCTGGCTACGGCATGGCGGTGAGCCAGGCGCAGCACGCGCTGCGCGAGATGGCCGACCTGCTGAAAAAGGAAGGCGTCGAGGTCAAGTACGCGATCCATCCGGTGGCGGGCCGCATGCCGGGGCATATGAACGTGCTGCTGGCGGAAGCCAACGTGCCATATGACGAGGTGTTCGAACTCGAGGACATCAACTCGGAATTCGCGCAGTCGGACGTGGCCTTCGTGATCGGCGCCAACGACGTGACCAACCCGGCGGCCAAGACCGACAAGACATCGCCGATCTATGGTATGCCGGTGCTCAACGTCGAGGACGCTGGAACGGTGCTCTTCATCAAGCGCGGCATGGCGGCAGGCTATGCGGGCGTGCAGAACGAGCTGTTCTTCCGCGACAACACGATGATGCTGTTCGGCGACGCGAAGAAGATGACCGAGGACATCGTCAAGGCGCTGGGGCACTAGGAGCCGATCCTTCCGAGATCCGAGTCGGCACCTGTCGAGTGGGTTTGGGAGGGTGGAGTGAAGACTAGACCGCGACGGTATTGGTATCTGGTCTGCGCCCTGAGCCCGCGCGTGTCCGTGCCCCGGCTGACTTGGCTGTTCTACGAGCTCAAGACGCTGAGGCAGCAGAAGGCCGCCGGCGGACTGAGTCTGGTCGATCGCATCTTCTACGCGGCACTCAGAAAGCGCTTCCCCCGCTTCGTTGCGTACTATGCCGGATTTCTTCACGAGGAGACCGAGATCGGTCCCGGGGTGGTCCTTCCGCACGGCTTCTATCGCATCGGCATTGCCGGCAACGCCGTCATCGGAGCACGTTGCACGATCACCCCCGGCGTCATCATCGCCGCCAACCTGCCGGACCATGGAGAGCAGGCCCCGGTCATCGGCGACGACGTCTTTCTCGGTGTCGGGGCGAGGATCGTCGGTCGCTGCCGCATCGGCGACGGTGCTCGCATCGGCGCGGGCGTCACACTGACCAACGTCGTGGTGCCGCCCGGCGCAGTGATCGTCGACAAGTCCGCCTACAACGTCACCGAACGGCGCTATCTCAGGCGACAGAGATAGGGGTAGAGCTTCGTGCCTCTACCAGAGATTGCGGCCGTCGATGATCTTGTGCTCGACGGTCGCGAGATCGACATCATCGAGCAACCGCGCGTTGATGGAAATCCGCATGCGGGAGAAATCGGCCTGGTGCGTCGCGAGATCCCAGGTCGGGGACTCGGTGTAAGTGGTCATGCCGCACACCGCGCAGAAATGGTGGCGGTTGGCGCGGGGGGCAAAGAGCTGGTCGTGCTCGCGGCGCGTGAAGCGGACATCGTCGGCGGCGTAATAGGCCCAGAGCGCGCCGGTGCGTGAGCAATAGCTGCAGGTGCAACTCGTCACGCTTGGCGGCGGCGTATCGAGCTCGAACTGTGTCGCGCCGCAATAGCATTTTCCGGTGATGGTCATGGCTGCCTCCGTTGATGCCGGAGGATGGCAGGCGGAGTTGACGGGAAGTGTCAGCAGGCCGACCGTCCCGGCAGATCAGCGCGCCGGCTTTAGCGGCGTCGCGTCGGGAATATCGAGCCCGGCGTCGTCGCCTTCGAGCAGCTGCTCGAGGATGCGGGCGAGGGTGCGGCGGTCAGCTTTGGAGATGCGGGCGTAGAGCTCGCCACGCACCTGGTCGGCGACGGTGTTGCCTTCAGCGAGAAGGCGCTCGCCCTTGGGGGTGAGCCGGTGTGCGATGCGTCGTCCTTGGCCCTGGCGCCGGTCAATCAGGCCCTGGCGCAGCAGGCGGGTCGCCAGCGTGCCGAAGGCCTGGTCGGACTGGAAGGTCGCGAGCGCCAGCTCATGGGCCGATGCACCCGGTCGCAACGCGATGGCGCGCAGCGTGTCCCACTGCACGAGCGTCGTGCCGATCGCTCCCAGGGCTCCATCCATGGTGCGGTATTGCCGGTGCTGCGCCTGCTTAACGGCGCGGCCAACACGCTCGAGATCGCTGTCCATCACCAGAGGCTATCGCAGACCGCTTGACATGTAAACATACTGATATCAATATGATGATATAAACATGTTGATTATGGAGTGAGGCGATGGCCCGCAAGGTGGATGTGAAGGTGGACGAGATGGGTTCGGGCCGCGACGTGCTGGTGCTGCATGGCGGCGGCGGACCGGTAACGGTCGCGGGGCTGGCGGCGCATCTGGCCGCGTCGGCACATGTGCTGATGCCGACGCATCCCGGCTGGGAGGGAACGGTGCGGCCCGACTGGATCGCGAGCGTCGACGATCTGGCAATGCTCTACCTGCGGCTGCTGCGCGATCGTGGCCTCAGCGACGTGACGATTGTCGGCTCCTCGATGGGCGGCTGGATCGCGCTGGAGATGGCGGCTCGCGATCTCGGCGGGCTGATCGGCCGGATCGTGGTGGTCGACGGCGTCGGCATCGTGGTGGAGGGGGAGCCCGGCGCCGACTTCTTCGCCCTGACGCCGCGCGGCGTGGCCGAGCACGCCTACCACGAGCCGGACCGGTTCTTCGTGGATCCCGCCACGCTGCCGCCGGAGCGGCTCGCGCTGATGCGGGGCAACATGGCGGCGCTGAAGGCCGTGGCCGGATCGGAGATGGCTGATCCCAAGCTGCGCGGCAGGCTGGGCGACGTCGATATTCCGGCGCTGGTGCTGTGGGGCGAGAGCGACCGCATCCAGACGCCGGCTTATGGCCGCGCACTGGCAGCGACATTGCCAGAGGGCCGCTTCGAGCTGATCGAGAAGGCGGGGCACCTGCCGCAGCTCGAACGGCCGGAGGCGGTTTTCGCGGCGATCGATGCGTTTCTCGCCGAAGTGGGCTGACACACATCGGTGTGCCTGCTTGTCGCGACGAGATGATCGCGCCATTTCAGGGGCAGTTTAGCTCCGAGGCACGCCGATGGCCCGCACGATCAAAGTCGACCTGTTCACCGATATCGTCTGCCCGTGGTGCCTGATCGGCTCGGCGCGGCTCGACAGGGCGATCGCGGCGCTGCCGGCGGACGTGACGGTCGATGTCGAGAACCATCCGTTCTACCTCGATCCCAATACGCCACCCGAGGGTTATGACGTCGGTGAGATGCTGCGCGCGCGCTACGGGCGCGAGCCGAAGGCGATCTGGGCGCGAGCGGAGGAGGAGGCTCGCAAGTCGGGCATCGACCTCGATCTATCGAAGCAACCGCGGACGTTTCCGACGCAGAAGGGGCACACGCTGGTGCGGCTGGCGCGCGAGAAGGGCACGCAGCACGCGCTCGCCAACGCCATTGCCGCCGCCTATTTCCTCGACCACCGGCAGGTGAACGAGGACGAGGTGCTGGCCGAGATCGCGACGGGCTTCGGCTTCACCCGCGAGGAAGCGCTGGCGGCGATCCGTTCGCCGGGGGAACTGGCCGAGTCGCACGAGCTCGCGACGGAAGCGGCGGCGCAGGGCATCCAGGGCGTGCCGTTCTTCATCTTCGACCAAAAATTCGCGATCAGCGGGGCGCAACCCGAGCAGGTGTTCGGCCTCGCCTTCGGCAAGCTGCTCGAGACCGCCTGAGCCGGGTGGGCAGCGTTAGAGGCGGCGTGTATCCTCCACGACGGGAGGCCACATGAAGCTCGTTCGCCGCATCGCGATCGGCGCGGTCGCGCTGATCGTCGTGCTCTATGCCGGAGCGCTCGCGGTGCTCTATTTCGGGCAGCGGACCTTTCAGTATTTTCCGAGCGGGCCGGTGCTGGCGCTGGCCGACACCAAACTGAGCGGCGCGAGCGCGGTGATGATCCCAATCGCCGATAATGCCGTGATCAATGGCTGGTACGAGGCGCCGAAACCGGGCCAGCCGCTGATCGTCTACTATCACGGCAACGCCGAGAACTTCACCAAGGAGCACGAGCGTTACGAGGCGATGGAGGCGGACGGATTTGGCTTTCTCGCCTTCGACTATCGGGGCTTTCCGGCTTCGCCGGGCGAGATCACGCAGGCCAATGTGCTGGCCGATGCGCTCGCTGCTTATGATTGGGCGAAGGCAAAGGGCTTTGCCACGGTGATCTGGGGCCGCTCGCTCGGCTCAGGTCCGGCAACCTACGCTGCGAGCCAGCGACATCCCGACGCGCTGCTGCTTGAAACGCCGTTCGACTCGGCGCTGGCGGTGGCGCTCGACCGCTATCCAATCTTTCCGGTGGGGTTGCTGATGCACGACCAGTTCCCGGTCGACCAATGGATCGTCAAGGTAAGCGCGCCGGTGTTCGTCGCGCACGGCACGGCGGACAAGACCATCGCCGAGTATCACGGGCAGCGGGTCTATGATCTTGCGCCCGACAAGGGCGGCATCTGGATCGTGCCGGGCGCCGACCACGACGATCTGTGGGCCGATGGCATCTGGGCCAAGGCGAAGGCGTTTTTCGACGGGGTTGAGGCGGGGAAGTAGCCGACGCGCTTTCCACTTTTCCCTCGTGTCATTCCGGCGGAGGCCAGAATTCAGTACTCGCTGAGGCTGCTGCGGATACTGGGTCCCGGCCTGCGCCGGGACGACGTCTGGTTTGGGGCCGGCGGACGCGCAAACAAAAACGCCGGCCCAGAGGACCGGCGTTCGAAATCGACTGCGATCTGCCTCAGTTGAGGGTGAGGTCGGTCCAGGTGAGCGAGTAGTTGAGGCCGGCCTGGCCCTGCACGCTCCACGGCTGCAGCGCGAAGCTCTTGCCCGAGCCGCCGACCAGCCAGTTGGCGCCGAGGCCGACGCCGAGGGTCGCTTCGGTCGAAGCGCCGACATACGAGCCGGCCAGGGCATGCTTGTGCCAGGCCCCCTGAGCGGCGAAGACCAGCCAGGCGATCTTGCCGCCGGCGGTGTAGCCAACGTCGAGTCCGAGCTTCTTGACCGAGCCGGTGTAGTGCTCGGAATGGCCGCCATTGGACGGGGCGAACCAGCAATCGAGGCTCTTGTTCGAGCCGATCAGGTAGCCGAAGCCGGCCGAGACGTCGCAGGTGAGCAGGCCGACCTTCACGCGGTCGGAAGCGTGGGCAGCGCCAGCGGTCAGGGCAGTCGCGGCGAGCGCGGCGGCGGCGATAATGGTCTTCATGATGGTAACCTCAGTGTTGGTGTTGTGACGCGCTCCGGACGCTCCGGAGACAACGAACTGGTGGCAACGCACAACGCCGCTCCGGGGAGCGGCGTTCCGGCAGATCAGGCGCGTTCCGGGCGGGCCGGACGGGCGGCGCTGCTGCCCATCGAGGGAGCGGCGGGCAGGCCGCCTTCGCGCTGGGCACGCTTGCGCGCGAGCTTGCGGGCGCGGCGCACGGCTTCGGCCTTCTGACGGGCCTTCTTCTCGGACGGCTTCTCGTAGTAGTTGCGCAGCTTCATCTCGCGGAAAACGCCCTCGCGCTGAAGCTTCTTCTTGAGCGCGCGGAGCGCCTGATCGACATTGTTGTCGCGAACAACTACTTGCAAGCGAAACCGCCCTTCGTGACGTTCTATCACTGGTTGAGTTGGAGCGCTTTTGCCAATGGCAATTGCGCCGACCGGCCGGGCCGGTCACCGTGGAGGCGGCTTATAGTCGAACCGCTGGGGCTTGTCCACAGGCCGACCCGACGAAAATCGCCTATTTCGTGGGCTTTTGAACGGCAATTCGATTGATGTGACCCATCTTTCGGCCCGGTCGCGACTCGGCCTTGCCATAGGCGTGGGGACGGATGCCCGGACCCAGGCGCGCGGGGATTGCGGCGATCCCATCGCCGATGAGGTTCTCCATCACGACGTCCGCCAGCCGGGAGGGGTCGCCGAGCGGCCAGCCGGCGATGGCGCGGATGTGCTGCTCGAACTGGTCGGTGACGCAGACCGCCTCGGTCCAGTGGCCGGAATTGTGTACACGCGGGGCGATTTCGTTGACGATCACCGCGCCGTCGGCGAGGACGAAGAACTCGACGCCGAGCACGCCGACATAGTCGAGGGCATTGGCGATGGCGGCGGCGTGAGATTTTGCGGTGGCGGCCGTCTGGGCACTGATGCTGGCGGGCACAGTCGAGGTCGCGAGGATGCCGTCGCGGTGGACGTTCTCCGCGGGATCGAAAGCGGCGATGGCGTCGTCGCTGCCACGGGCAAGAACGACGGAAATCTCGCGCGTGAACGGCACGAACGCTTCCATCACCAGGGGGTGCGGCGACAGCTCGAGGAAGGCGGCGGTCGCCTCGGCGAGCGTTGCGACCCGGCGCTGGCCCTTGCCGTCATAGCCGAGCCGCGTCGTCTTGAGGATGACGGGGGAGCCGAGCGCCGCGAGCGCCGGGGGGATATCATCGGCCGAACGGATGGCGCGATGCGGCGCGATGGGAACGCCGAGCGCGGCGATGAAGGATTTCTCGGCGAGGCGATCCTGCGAGATAGCGAGCGCATTGGGGCCGGGGCGGAGCGGCTTCAGGCCGGCGAGGAGTTCGGCGGTTGCCGCCGGCACGTTCTCGAACTCGTAGGTGACGACGTCGACTGCGGCGGCGAAGGTCATCAGCGCACGTTCGTCGCCATAGGCGGCGACGGTCCGGTGAGGGGTCACCTCGAAGGCCGGACTCTGCGGATCGGGGCAGTAGATGTGCGTTCTAAAGCCCAGGCGCGAGGCGGCGAGCGACAGCATGCGGCCGAGTTGGCCGCCACCGAGGATGCCGATGGTGGACCCGAGCGGGAGCGGCAGCCTTCCCGTCGGGGCGGCGGACGGAAAACCGGCGGCCACTTCTCCTGCCGCCGCTTCAGGCATCTTTGCGCGGGTAGGGCGCGACCTGCCCGGTCTGCTCGAGACGGAACATATCAAGCCGCTGGCTGAGCTTGGCGTCGCTCAGAGCCAGCACCGAGGCCGCGAGGAGCGCCGCATTGGTCGCGCCGGCTTCGCCGATGGCGAGCGTGCCGACGGGGATGCCCGCCGGCATCTGGACGATCGACAGCAGGCTGTCCTGTCCGCTCAGCGCCCGGGTCTGCACCGGCACCCCGAACACTGGGAGCGTGGTCATCGACGCGATCATGCCCGGCAGGTGCGCCGCGCCGCCGGCGCCGGCGATGATCACCTTGAAGCCCTCGGCTTTTGCGCCCTTGGCGAACTCCACCAGGCGGTCCGGCGTGCGGTGCGCGGAGACGATGCGGTCGTCGTGGGCGATCTTCAGCGCGTCGAGGGTCTCGGCGGCGTGCTTCATGGTGGCCCAGTCGGACTGGCTGCCCATGACGATCGCGACCTGCGGCTTGCCGGCCAATTCATGCCCCCAAAGGCGGAGCGGGCCTCGTAGCGGAAAGCGGCGGGTGCAGCAAGGCTGGGAGGCGATTGAGGGACCGATGTCCGTCGATCGCCGCTGTGGCGTTCAGGCGATGATGTCGGGCAGCAGGAGGTTCTCGAGCTGCACGATACGGTCCTTGAGCGCCAGTTTGCGCTTCTTGAGCCGTTGCAGCAGCATCTGGTCGGCCCGGCCGGAGGCCGCCAGCGTGTCGATGGCCGCGTCGAGATCGGCATGTTCCTGCCGCTTTGCGGCCAGCTCCAGGCCGAGCTGGGCTTCCTGTTCCTTGGTCAGCGGCAGCACCAAAAACCCCGCCAAAGCCCTTGATTGCGGGCCGATCGCGCCGACATGGTTAACCTATCGGCAGGCCGATTTACACCAGCTTTTCCACGGTCAAACGGAGACATCGACAAGCCCCTAATTTTTTGTGAGCATCGATTCGTTCCGACCTGAGCTCTGAAGGAGTTGTCATGACGACTGAAGGCCACATCTGGGCGCTGGAGCGCCGGCACAAGGAACTCGAACGGCAGATCGAAGACGAGCTTGGCCACGCCAGCTCGGACGATCTGGCGATCGCCGCTCTCAAGCGAAAAAAGCTGGAGATCAAGGACGAGCTGAGGCGGCTCAACGAGCAGGCTGCCTAGCGACATGCAACACGGCCCGGGCGTTCCCCGGGCCGTTTTCGTCAGGGCCGCGCGTCGTTGATCTCGAACCAGTAGCCGTTGGGGTCCTGGAGGAAGATGGCGCGCATCCCATCCGGGCGTGTGTTCACCGCGCCCGCGGTTCCCTTCATGTCGCTGAACCCGATCCCGTCGCGGCGAAAGCGGGCGAGGGTGGCGTCGAAATCGGTGGCGCTCAGCGCGAAATGGGTCTGCTTTTCGACGTGGACGCGGCTGATGTCGCCGGCTTGTACGTGGAAGCGGCGGCCATCGCCGATCTCGATCCAGCGGATCTCGCGACCGCCCATCGGGTTGGCGATTTCGCTCAGGCCGATGGTCTCGGTCAGGAAGCGGATGCTTTCATCGAGATCGCGGACGAGGAGCGCGATGTGGTCGAGACGATAGCTCATGTCGCTACGTGGCTCGCGAAGACTCCGATCCAGCCATCATAGATCAGCTTGAGGGCGACGAAGAACATCAGCACGTAGGCGAGCTGATAAAACAGCCGGGCCGAGACGCGACGCACGAGGAAGACGCCCAGCAGCATGAAGGCGATCGAGGGGAGGGCGAGCCAGGCGGCGATTTCGAGGTTGGCGACCGAGAGCTGGCCGAGGAAATAATAGGGGATCAGCTTGGAGTAGTTGACCGCAGCGAAGAACACCACCGTGGTGCCCGAATAGATATTGGGCGCGAGCTTCTGGGGCAGCAGGTAGACCTGTGCGGGCGGGCCGCCGGTGTGGCTGATGAAGCTCGTTACCCCCGCCGTTGCACCCCAGAACACGCCCCAGGGCACGGAGGCCTTGGTCGTCTCGGTCCCCATCAGCATGCGGCGGATCGGGACGAGCGCGTCGATCACGAACAGCAGCGTCAGGATGCCGACGACGAGCAGCACCTCAGGATCTGTAATGACGCTCCAAAGGATCCAGCCGATGATGGTTCCGGCCAGCCCGCCGCAGAGCATGATCTTGACATTGCGGGCGTCGAACTCGCGGCGGAAGGCGAGCAGGCCGATCAGGTCCATCAGGCAGAGCAACGGTAACAACATCCCCGCGGCATCGCGGGCGGGCATCACCAGCGACAGCAGGGGAACGCCGATCATGCTGAGGCTGCCCAGGAGCCCGGATTTGCTCAGGGCGGTGACGACCACCACGACGAGGGCGATGGTCCAGAAGAGATAGTCGACGGGCATGGGGGACTCGGCAGGAGAGGCTGTCAGTCGTCGTCCGGCGCCGGGCGGATTGTCAAGCGCCGGCCGACCTTGGGGCTATTCGGCAGCCCCTTTTGGCTCCGGTTCCGGCGAGGTGGCGGGCTTGCCGTTTTCGGCAGCCGCCCGGTCGGCGCGCATGACGCGATCGAGCATCTCGGTCGATTTGCGGACGAAGCCGATATAGGCGTCGCGGTCGTCGCGCAGCTCGTAGGATTCGCGCAGCAGCCGCTCGTCGTGTTCCTCGAAAGCGGCGGTGACGCGATGGGCGTCTTCGGAGGGCTGGCCCAGGGCGACAAGTGCCTGTTCGCCGAGCGCGGTCGCGCCGCGGAAGGTTTCGCGCTCGAACGCCTCAACGCCGATCGCCATCAGCTGATGGGCATGGCTGCGGTCCACGGCGCGAGCCGCGATCTTGGCCTTGGGGAAATGCCGACGGATCATTTCGGCGATGGTGATGATGCGGTCGCCGCCCGCGACGGCGATGACGATCATCTCGGCGTCGGCCGCGCCAGCCGCACGCAAGATGTCGAGGCGGCCGCCGTCGCCGTAGAACACCTTTACACCGAAGCGCTTGACGAGTTCGATCTGCGCCGGGTCGTCGTCGATGAGCGTCATCGAATAGCCCTGGGCGCGCAGCAGGCGGGTCACGATCTGCCCGAAGCGACCGTAGCCGAGCACGATCACCGGACGGCCCGAAGGCATGTCGGGCGGAATTTGCGGGTCGGGCTTCACGGCGTTGAGTGCCGGAATGAAGACGCGATCGTAGATCAACAGCAGGAACGGCGTCAGCGCCATCGACAGCGCGACGACGACCGCCCAGAGCTGCCGCGTGTTTTCGTCGAAGATCGCGCCGGACTGGGCGAACTGCAGCAGCACGAAGGCGAACTCGCCGCCCTGGCTCAGCAGTACCGCCATCACCAGCCCGTCGGCGAGATGCATCTTGAACATGCGGCCGAGGCCGTAGAGCACGCCGATCTTGATGGTGATCAGGAGGACGACGAGGGCGATCACCTGCAGCGGCTGCGCGATGACGATGCCTAGGGCGATCCCCATGCCGACGGTCATGAAGAACAGGCCGAGCAGCAGGCCCTTGAACGGTTCCAGATTGCTTTCGAGCTCGTGCCGGTACTCGCTGTCGGCGAGCAGCACGCCGGCGAGGAAGGCGCCGAGTGCCGGAGACAGGCCCAGCGCCTCGGTGCCGAAGGCGGCGCCGATCACCAGCAGCAGGCTTAGGGCGGTGAAGCTCTCCGGCAGCTTGGCGGTCGCGACGAAGCGCATGAACGGGTTGAGCACGAAGCGCGAGCCGAGTGTCGCGGCGACGAACGCGGCGATGATCGCCGGTGCGATCCACCAGCTATAGGGGTCCGATGGCGTGGCCGCTGCGCCCGCGGCTGCGGGCTGGGCGATGTGGGTGCCGGCGAGCAGCGGGATCAGCGCGAGGATCGGGATGACGGCGAGATCCTGCACCAGGAGCGTCACCAGCGTGGCCCGGCCGGTGTCGGTTGGCGTGATGCCGCGCTGCTCGATCGATTGCACGGCGATCGCGGTCGAGCTCATCGCAAGGGCAAGGCCGATGACGGTGGCGGCCTGCCAGCTTGCGCCGAGCAGGAGCGCGACGCCGCCGATCAGCACCGCCGTTACGATCAACTGCGAGCCGCCTAGGCCGAGCACCTTGTGCCGCAGCCGCCAGAGCTCGAAGGGATGCACTTCGAGCCCGATCAGGAACAGCATGATGACAACGCCGAATTCGGAGATGCCCCGGATGGTGTCGGTGTCGGAGATGAGCCGCAGGCCAAACGGGCCGACGACGACGCCGGCGGCGAGGTAGCCGAGCACGGTGCCGAGGCCCAGCGCCTTGAACAGCGGCACGAGCGCAACGGCGACGATCAGAAGGACCGCGACGGCGAACAGCGGATTGCCAGCCATGCGTGGTCCCCCTCGGGCGGTGTGGTTTAGTCGCGGTCGGCGGAGTCGTTCTTGAGGGATTTGAGCTTGGCAAAGACCGAGTCTGCGTCGATCTCTTCCTCGCGCTCGGGGCGGTGGTTGCCTTCGCCGGAAGCCGGAAGGTCGGTGGCGCCGCTGCGGCCGCCGGCGGTTGCCAGCACTTCCTCGGCGCTCATCAGCATCGTGCCCTGGTCGGCCTCGTCCGGCATCGGCGCACCGCTCTTGGCGGCGGCGCGCTTGACCTCGAGGTCCAGGTCGATCTGCGAGCAGAGGCCGAGCGTGACAGGGTCCATCGGCTGGATGTTGGTCGAGTTCCAGTGGGTGTTTTCGCGCACCGAGTCGATGGTCGACTTGGTGGTGCCGACGAGGCGCATGATCTGCGCGTCCTTCAGCTCGGGATGGTTGCGCAGCAGCCAGCGGATGGCGTTGGGCCGCTCGTTGCGGCGCGAGATCGGGGTATAGCGCGGGCCGCGGCGCTTGGCGGTGGGCACGTGCACCTTGGGGTCACTGATCTTCATGCGGTAGGTCGGATCGGCCTCGGCCTTTTCGATCTCCTCACGGGTCAGCTGGCCGTTCTGCAGCGGGTTGACGCCCATGATGCCGCCCGCGACGTCACCATCGGCGACGCCCTGCACTTCGAGCGGATGCAGGCCGCAGAGCGCGGCGATCTGCTCGAAGCTCAGCGCGGTGTTGTCGACGAGCCAGACGGCGGTGGCTTTGGGCATCAGAAGGGTGGTGGCCATAATATCGCTTTCCGGTGGCGACCGGGCTTCACCGGCGCGCCCCGCCTTTCGGCGTAAGAGAGAAGGGGAGACCGTAATATACCGGTCGCGAGCGGGCTTTTCAACGCCCGAAGGCGGTGACCAGCACGATCTTGCCGAAATGGCTGGGGTTTTGCATCGCGATATGGGCCGCTGCGGCATCTTCCGGCGAAAACGTCCGGATTTGCGGGCGCGGGAAGGCGGGATCGGCCAGCGCTGGCCAGATGCGATCCCGCAGGGTCGTGGCAATGGCGGCCTTGGTCTCCGCCGTCTGCGGGCGAAGCGTCGAGCCGGAGAGGGTGAGCTGCTTGGCCGTGATCTTGTTGAGCGGCAGGGTGGCGTTGCGATCAGCGAGCGTCGAGACCACCACGATATGGCCGAAGCGGGCGGAGGCCTCCACGGCGAAGCCGGTGAACTCGCCCCCGGCCAGATCGAGGACGCGGTCAGCGCCGCGGTCGCCGGTCATGGCGAGGGTGCGGGCGACGATGTCGTCGCGGTCGCGCCGGATGGTGTCGGTGGCGCCGAGGTGACGTACGTAGGCCTCCTTGTCGTCGGACGAGACGATGGCGAGGGGGATCGCACCGAGGATCTTGGCGATCGAGATGGCGGCGCCGCCAACGCCGCCGCTCGCGCCGGAGACCAGGACGAACATGCCGGAGGCGAGTCCGGCGCGCATCACCAGGGTCTGGGTGACGGTGAACCAGCATTCGGGGAGGGCGGCGGCTTCGGTCCAGGACCATCCGGCGGGTATGGGGAGCACCTGGCCGGCCGGCACGGCGACGTATTCGGCGTAGCCGCCGCCATTACACAGCGCGACGACGCGGTTGCCCTCGCGCCATTGGCCGGCGGGGTGGACGATCTCACCCGCGACATCGAGGCCGAGCAGGGGCGAAGCGCCGGGAGGCGGCGGGTAATGTCCGGCGCGTTGGGAGAGGTCGGGCGCGTTGACGCTCGCGGCCGCGACGCGGATCAGGACGTCGCCGGGTGCTGGGACCGGCAGCGGTAGTTGCTGGAGCCGCATCACTTCAGGGCCGCCATGGCCCGAAAGCGCGATCGCGGACATCGTCGAGGGGAGGGTCATGGCGTCAGTTGAGCCGCATCGCGCTTGCCGCGCAAGCCGGAGCGGCTAGGATCGGAGGGCGAGCGGAGGCGTGCATGTTCGAGGATGACGACCGGCCCAAGAAGCCCAAGGCCCACGAGATCGGCATGCCGCTCGAGGCGATGTCGATCGAAGAGCTGAATGACCGGATCGGGCTGCTCGAAAGCGAGATCGCGCGGCTGCGCGTGGCGATCGAGGCCAAACAGAAGAGCAAGAGCGCCGCGGCATCGGTGTTCAAGTTCTGATGACTGTTGGGCGTGCTGCCCGTGGCGGGCTCCCCTCCCCCTTGAGGGGAGGGGTTGGGGGTGGGGGTCCATCGGCGATCACCGCACCACCCCCACCCTCGTTCCCTCCCCTCAAGGGGGAGGGAGGCCTGACTGAGGACTCAGGGGCGATGTCCCTTCAGGGTGGGGCCTAATGCGAACGGCAGTGACTGGGACAGCGTTCCACCAACGCGCACCGGGCTCAGCCGCGCAACCAGCCCGGTCTTATCGTCGGTCTCGATGGCGATGCCGCAGAGCGTGGCTTCGCCCTCGGCGGGGATGAAGCGACCGTTCGAGATACCGGTGAGGAAGCGGCTGAGCGGCTCCTCGGGATCGACGCCGATCACCGAATTGTAGTCGCCGCACATGCCGGCATCGGCCATCAGTGCGGTGCCGCCGCGCAGGATGCGGGCGTCGGCGGTGGGGATGTGCGTGTGGGTGCCGACGACGAGGCTGACGCGGCCATCGAGGAAGACGCCCATGGCCTGGATTTCGGATGTCGCCTCGGTATGGAAATCGATGAGCACGGCGTCGGCCTGTTCGCCGAGCGGGCAGGTGGCGACCGCGGCTTCCACCGCGCGGAATGGATCGTCGACCGGGTTCATGAAGACGCGGCCCAGCGCGTTGACGACGAGCACGCGTCGGCCATCGCGGGCCTCGATCAGGTTGGCGCCACGTCCGGGTGTGCCCTCGGGCATGTTGAGCGGCCGGATGAGCGTCGGCTCGCGGCCGATATAGGTCAGCGTGTCGCGCTGGTCGAAGGCGTGATCGCCGAGCGTCACGGCGTCGGCACCGGCGGCGCGCAGCTCGGCGAAGTGCGCTTCGGTGAGGCCGCGGCCATGGCTCGCATTCTCGCCGTTGATGACGACGAAATCGAAGCCGTACTCGGCGATGAGGTGGGGCAGCCGGGCGGTGATGCCGTCGCGGCCGGAGCGGCCGACGACGTCGCCGAGGAACAGGAGCCTCATGCGGGAGCGGGCGCGAAGCTCAGCGCGCCGTTCTCGGTGACGATCATGTCGAGCGGCACGTCATGGGGCTCACGCGGGATGTGCTCGATCTCCTGGACGGCGAAGGCAACGCCGATGAGGCGCGGCTTCTTGGTCATGCGGTCGAGCGTGCGGTCGTAATAGCCGCCGCCATAGCCGAGGCGGGTGCCGTGTTTGTCGAAGCCGAGGAGCGGCACGATGATGACGTCGGGCTCGACGGCTGGGGCGAGCTCGGACGGGGCGAGGGTGCCGAAGCCGGCCTCGTAGAGCGGCGCGCCCTGTTCCCACAGGCGCAGCGACAGCGGTTCGGCGTCGCCGAGGACGACCGGCAGGCAGACGGGTTGGTTCGAATCCATCAGCCGGACGAGGATCGGCTGACAGTCGAGCTCGCCGCGGATCGGCCAGTAGCCGGCGACGATTTCACCCGGCTTGAGGCTCACGGCCTTGAAGAAGTGCTCGGCGGCGGCGCGCGATGCGGTTGCGCGGACGGCATCGCGGAGGGCGGAGCGCGCGGCGAGCGCCCTGGTCCGCAGGCCGGCTTTGGTCGCTTCGATCTGAGGGTCCGCCAAGCTCGTCCGCCGCGCCGAAATCAGGTGCCGCCCTGGCCGTGGGATATTCGATCCCGGGAACCTACTGACGTAGGTGGGCGCCGTGTGTCCGAACCCACGGGTCCGGTCAGGGACAGCTCCCTTAGAGATCGATAAGGCCCCGGGGATGCAATGATCCGCACGCACCGGGCAGCGAAGTGAATATAGGCTCGATGGGAGGGGGAGGCAAACGGCTAGCACTAAATCAGGTTGGCCCAGTTGGCCGAGGAGTGGAGAACTCGTGCAATGAGGACCCTGCCATCGGCCACCCGGTACGGGATGTTGTGGGCCTTGAAGACCAGCAGCCGGATATTGGGCCGGACATCGGAGCGGTCGACGCCGAGAAGGGGAAATTGCTCGAGTTGGTTGATCCGCCCTCGCAGGAGTCGGACATACTCGTCGGCATAACGCAGTCCGTATTGTGCGATACCGAAACGGTAGAGTTCGTCGATGTCCTTCTGAGCCCGTGACGAGAGCTCAGGCCGCGGCATCTTTGCCCGCGTCTCGCTCGATATCGTCCGCGATGGCCCTGAAGTGGGCCAAGGCTTTGCGGCGGGCTTCGGCGAAAGCTTCGTCAACGCTGAGCTCGCCAATTCCGCTGTTCAGTCCCTCATCCACGAGGGCTTGCAGTTCGGCAACCGCTTCCTGGTCGCGCCGGATGAGATCGCGAACATAGTCGCTGGAATTGCCGAAGCGACCGAGCCTTACCTGCTCCTCGACCCAATCCTTCATCTGGTCGGGCAAAGACACGTTCATCGTCGCCATCGGAGATCTCCTTTGGCCGGACCATAGCATTGTTGGCAAAGATTGCCAAACGGGGGGCTATTCGCCTGCCTGGGGCGAGGTCGCGTCCTCGATGCCGGCGGCGATCGCTTCGACCCGGCGGGCGGCGGCGGAGAGGCGTTCGGCGAAGCGCTGCTCGATGGTCTCGGCCTCGCGCGTCAACCGATGCTGGAGCGCCGTCAAATTGGCGATCTCCTCGCTCAGCTGATCGATGCGGTGGTGGGCATCGACCAATTCGTCGAGGGCTGCGATGCCGGTCATCACCACGAGGCGGCTGTCGCCGATTTCGCCGAAGCCGTCCTTGTAGGTACCGATGCGGCGATTGAACTCCTCGGCGAGGTCGAGCAGGTGCTGCTCCTGACCCTCCTCACAGGCCATGCGATATTTCTTGCCGGCGATCTCGACGTTGACCTCAGGCATGCTGGACCTCAGGCATCCTGCAGGACGCCGTTGACGGTATCCATGGCGACGACGAGCCGGCGGGCGACTTCGGCGTTGGCCTCTTCGAGCCGGCGAGCCCGCGTCGAGGCCTTGTCGAGCTCGCTGGCGAAACGTGCGCGTTCGGCGAGCAGCTTCTGCGTGTCGATCTGGACCCGCGCCTGGGTACGGAAACGCGCCTGCATGACGCCCAGGCTCGCCTCGAGTCGGGCGAAGGCGCGGTCGAGCTTCGCCGCAGCGGCGTCGAGCGTCTCCTGCGTTTCGGTCATGGTTCACCCGGCCTGCGACTCTATTGCAGGCCACTATAGAGCGCTCTCATTGACAGGCAAATCGAACCTGTTAAGCCAGTCCCGCGCCTCGAAAGGGCCGGAAAACCTCAGGAAAACGAGCGGATTTCATGACCAATTCTGCCCTCGCCAACGACATGGCCAACGCCATCCGCTCGCTCTCGATGGATGCGGTCGAAAAGGCCAATTCGGGGCACCCCGGCTTGCCGATGGGCTGCGCCGACGTGGCGACGGTGCTGTTCACCAAGGTGATGAAGTTCGACCCGCGCAACCCGGAATGGCCGGATCGCGATCGCTTCGTGCTGAGCGCCGGCCACGGCTCGATGCTGCTCTACTCGTCGCTCTATCTGCTCGGCTACGAAGACGCGACGATCGATCAGATCAAGAATTTCCGGCAGCTTGGTTCGAAGACCGCGGGGCATCCCGAGCACGGCTTCCTCAAGGGCATCGAGACCACCACCGGGCCGCTCGGGCAGGGCATCGCGAACGCGGTCGGCATGGCAATCGCCGAGACCAAGCTCGCGGCCGAGTTCGGCGGCGACGTGGTCGACCATCATACCTGGTGCCTGTGCGGCGACGGCTGCCTGATGGAAGGCATCTCGCAGGAAGCGATCTCGCTGGCGGGGCATTTGAAGCTCAACAAGCTGACGCTGATCTGGGACAATAACGGCATCACCATCGATGGGCACGTGTCGAACGCCGATTCGACCGACCAGCTGAAGCGCTTCGAGGCCTGTGGCTGGAACACCATTGCCATCGACGGGCACGACCAGGCGGCGGTCGAGCAGGCGCTGGTGGATGCGCGCAAATCCGACAAGCCGCTGCTGATCGCGGCCAAGACCACCATCGGGTTCGGCGCGCCGCACAAGCAGGGCACCGAGAAGGTCCACGGCTCGCCCCTCGGCAAGGACGAGCTGGCCGCGGCCAAGCAGACGCTCGGCATCACCTATCCGGCGTTCGAAATCCCGAAGCCGACGCTCGACGCCTGGCGGGCCGCCGGCACGCGCTCGGCCAATGCGTATGGCGCCTGGCAGGGCAAGCTCGCGGCGCTGGAGAGCGGCAAGCGGAGCGAATTCGACCGCCGGCTCAAGGGCGATCTGCCGGCCGCGTATGGCGCGGCGATCGACGCCTACAAGCAAAAGCTCGCGGCCGACAAACCGAAGGTCGCGACGCGCAAATCGAGCCAGATGGCGCTCGACGTGATCAACGCCGTGGTGCCGGAGACGGTGGGCGGCTCGGCCGACCTCACCGGCTCGAACCTGACCAACACGCCGCAGACGATGCCGTTCACCGACAGCGACCGGACCGGGCGCTACATGCGCTACGGCATCCGCGAGCATGGCATGGCGGCGATCATGAATGGAATGGCGCTCCACAAGGGGCTGATCCCCTATGGCGGCACGTTCCTGGTGTTCACCGACTACGCGCGCCCGGCCATCCGGCTTAGCGCGATCATGGAGCAGCGGGTCATCTATGTGATGACCCACGATTCGATCGGGCTCGGCGAAGACGGGCCGACACACCAGCCGGTCGAGCATCTCGCGGCGCTCAGGGCCATCCCGCATCTGCAGGTGCTCCGGCCGGCCGACGCGGTCGAGACGCTCGAATGCTGGCAGATTGCGCTCGAAACCACGGACCGGCCGTCGATCCTCGCGCTCAGCCGCCAGAACCTGCCGCCGCTGCGGGTCGACTACGTGAAGGAAAACCTCAGCGCCAAGGGTGGCTACAAGATCGCCGGCGACGACAAGGCCGATGCGGTGATCTTTGCCACCGGCTCGGAAGTTTCGATCGCAGTCGAGGCGCTCAAGCTGCTCAAGGAGAAGCGGATTACCGCCAAGGTGATCTCGGTGCCCTCGCTCGAGCGGTTCGAGGCGCAGCCCGAGGGCTACCGGACCAGCGTCGTCGGCACGCCAAAGGCGCGCGTTGCCGTGGAAGCCGGGATCGGGCTCAGCTGGAACCGGCTGATCGGCCACCGCGGCATGTTCGTGGGCATGCACTCGTTCGGGGCCAGCGCCCCGGCCGAGCAGCTCTACGAGTATTTCGGCATCACGCCGAGCCACATAGTTGAAGCTGTCACGGCGCAGTTGTAAGGACCGCCGTTCCCCCGAACTCCCAAGGAAATCGTCATGGCTACCCGCGTCGCAATCAATGGTTTTGGCCGCATCGGGCGCAACATCCTGCGCTCGATCGTCGAATCCGGCCGCACCGATATCCAGGTGGTGGCCGCCAATGACCTCGGGCCCGTCGAAACCAACGCGCACCTGCTGCGCTACGACAGCGTGCATGGGAAATTCCCGCACGAGGTGACGGTCTCGGGCGACATGATCGATGCCGGCGGGCAGCGGTTCAAGATGACCGCGGTGAAGAACCCGGCGGAGCTGCCGCACAAGGAGCTGGGCGTCGATATCGTGCTCGAATGCACTGGCATCTTCACGACGAGGGAGAAGGCCTCGGCGCATCTCACGGCGGGCGCGAAGAAGGTGATCGTCTCGGCGCCGGCCGATGGCGCGGACTACACCATCGTCTATGGCGTCAACGACAAGGGGCTCAAGAAGGAGCACATCGTCATCTCGAACGGCTCGTGCACCACCAACTGCCTTGCGCCGATGGCGATGATCATGGACGAGCTGGTGGGCATCGAGAAGGGAATGATGACGACCATCCATTCCTACACCGGCGACCAGCCGACGCTCGACACCATGCACAAGGACCTCTATCGCGCCCGCGCCGCGGCACTGAGCCAGATCCCGACCTCGACCGGCGCCGCCAAGGCGATCGGCCTCGTGCTGCCGCAGCTCAAGGGCAAGCTCGACGGCATCTCGATCCGCGTGCCGACGCCGAACGTGTCGCTGGTCGACCTGAACTTTGTGTCCAAGCGCGCGACGACGGCGCAGGAGGTCAACGACGCCCTGATCGCCGCGAGCGACGGCAGGCTCAAGGGGGTTATGACCTATACGCGGCATCCGCTGGTATCGTCGGACCTCAACCACGACCCGCATTCGGCGACGATCCTGCTCGACCAGACCAAGGTGATCGACGGCAATTTCGTCACGGTGTTCGGCTGGTACGACAATGAGTGGGGGTTCTCGAACCGCATGGCCGACGTGACCGCGGCGTTCGCGAAGACGATGTAGCCGACTCTTTCCCTCCCGCTTGTCGGGAGGGAAAACTCAGGGCTAAGCCTCGATCACCACCGCATTTGCGGATCGCTTGCCCGGACCGTGATACACCGCTTCGATGTTGTTGCCGTCGGGATCGAGCAGGTAAGCGGCGTAGTAGCCGGGATGGTAGCGGCGCTCCCCCGGGCCGCCGTTGTCTTTTCCGCCGGCGTTGAGGCCGGCAGCGTAGCAGCGATCGACGGTCGCACGGTCCGGCGCCTGGAGGGCGAAGTGGACGTGGCTCGCGGGCTCGCCGGCGTCGACCCACAGCTCATCGGCGAAGAAGTGGTCGGGCGCGTTGACGAGCTCGATGCCGAGCACGCCGAGGATAGCGGCGTAGAATCTTCGGCTCGCTTCGAGGTCGCGGGCGCGCAGGTGCAAGTGGTCGATCAACCGTCCGCGCTTGAGTTGCATCAATCTGCTGCCTTTCCTTTCGGGGTGGGGGCCGGTATCTAGCGGCGACCCGCACGAGACAGGACATCGCATGGCCACCGCGTTCAAGACCATCGAGGGCATGGACTTCAAAGGCAAGCGCGTGCTGCTGCGCGCCGATCTCAACGTGCCGGTGCAGGACGGCAAGGTCACGGATGCGACGCGGATCGAGCGGATCGTGCCGACCATCAGGGCCATCACCAAGGTCGGCGGCAAGGCGATCCTGCTCAGCCATTTCGGGCGGCCGAAGGGCAAGGTCGACAAGGCGTTCTCGCTCGAGCAGGTAGTGCCGGCGGTGGCCCACGCGACCGGCCACCCGGTGGGTTTCGTCGACACCGACTGGGTCGACGTCAGCAACGCCAAGAAGGCGATCGACAGCGCGCCGGAAGGCTCGGTGCTTGTGCTCGAGAACACGCGCTTTTCGCCCGGCGAGGAAGCGAACGACCTGGCTCTGGCCAAGAAGATGGCCTCGCTCGGCGACATCTATGTCGACGACGCGTTCTCGGCGGCGCATCGGGCGCACGCCTCGACCGAGGCACTGGCGCATCTGTTGCCGGCGGCGGCTGGGCTTGCCATGCAGGAGGAGCTGACGGCGCTCGAAAAGGGGCTCGGCAATCCGCAGCGGCCGGTGATCGCCATCGTCGGCGGGGCGAAGGTTTCGACCAAGATCGACCTGCTCCAGAACCTCATTACAAAAGTCGAGGCGCTGGTGATCGGCGGGGCGATGGCCAACACGTTCCTCCACGCGCAGGGGATCGGCATCGGCCAGTCGCTTGCCGAGCGCGACATGGCCGATACCGTCAACACGATTCTCGACAAGGCCGAGAAGGCCAATTGCGCGATCATCGTGCCGGTTGACGCGGTGGTGGCCTGGCACTTCAAGGCCAATGCGCCGCACCAGAATTACGGGCTCGACGCGATGGACCCCAACGGCATGATCCTCGACGTCGGCCGGCAGTCGCTCGAGCGGATCAAGGGCGCGATCGACGAAGCGGCGACGCTGGTGTGGAACGGGCCGCTGGGTGCGTTCGAGACGACGCCGTTCGATGCCGGCACGACCGAGATCGCGAAATACGTCGCGGCGCGCACCAAGGCCGGAAAGCTGGTGTCGGTCGCGGGCGGCGGGGACACGGTCTCGGCGCTGGCCCATGCAGGGGTCAAAGACAAGCTCACCTACATCTCGACGGCGGGCGGTGCTTTCCTCGAATGGATGGAGGGCAAGACGCTGCCCGGTGTCGCCGCACTGGCCCGTTGACGACTAAAGTTTCACGTGAACGGGGCATTTTCCCGTGACAGAAGTTCACGCCAAAAGGTGAGTTTGAGATGCCGACGCTGAACGAAACCGCTAAAACCCTCGTTGCGCCGGGGACGGGACTTCTTGCCGCCGACGAGTCCGAGGGCACGATCTCGCGGCGCTTCGCGATGATCGGCCTGCCGGTGACGCTCGAGACGCGGCGCGACTATCGCGAGATGCTGTTCCGCTCGCGCGAGGCGATGAGCAGATACATCTCCGGCGTGATCCTTACCGAGGAGACGCTGACGCAGGATGCGGCCGACGGCACGCCGTTCGTCGCGCTGTTCGCCGAGGAGGACGTGATCCCCGGCATCAAGGTCGACCGTGGGGCATTCCCGATGCCCGGCACGGCGGGGGAGAAGATCACCGAGGGCCTCGATGGCCTGAGGGCCCGGCTCATGCACTACCACAAGCTCGGGGCGCGCTTCGCCAAATGGCGCGGGGTGATCGCGGTCAACAACATCGCGCCGTCGCGCAACGGCATCCGCGCCAATGCGCACGTTCTGGCGCGCTACGCGGCGCTCTGCCAGGAGACAGGGATCGTGCCGATCATCGAGCCCGAGGTCCTGGCCGATGGCGAGCCGGGCGACCATACGATCGAGCGCTGCGCCGAGGTGACCTCCGAGACGCTGTCGACGGTGTTCACTGAACTGCGCGTCGCCGGCGTCGATCTCAGCGGCATGCTGCTCAAGCCCAACATGGTGACGCCCGGGGTGCGCTCGAAGGAGCCGGTGACGACCGAGCAGATTGCGGCCAAGACGCTTGAGGTGCTGAAGGCCGAGGTGCCGGCGCTGGTGCCGGGCATCGCGTTCCTCTCGGGAGGCCAGTCCGACGAGGCGGCGACCGAAAACCTCAACGCCATGCACCGGATGGGGCCGCTGTCCTGGGCGCTGACCTTTTCCTACGGCCGGGCGCTGCAGCATGCGGCGATGATGGCCTGGGCCGGGGATGCGGCAAATGTGCCGGCGGCGCAGGCGGCGTTCACCCATCGGGCGGAAATGAACAGCCTCGCCTCGCTCGGCAAATGGCGGCCGGAGTTCGACCGCGCCGCTTAACCTATTTGCTGCCAGAATCTGCGGTAATAGGAACGGCCGTGCGAAAAGGCCGACGATGACGCCGCAGATTTTCCTCATTGCTCCACCGGCCGCCAGCGCGGACGCCTGTATCGACGGGCTCGAGAAGGCGCTCGCGGCGGTGTCCGTCGCGGCGCTGCTGCTGCCGCGCGGGCAGCGCAGCGAGGGCAGCTACAAGGCGCTGGTGAAGGCGGTGGTCGGCCGGGCGCAGAGCGCCGGCGTTGCCGTGCTGATCGAGGGCGATCCGGGGCTGGTGCGGACGCTCGGCGCCGATGGGCTACATGTCGAGGGCGATGTGGGGCAGGTGCGCGCCGCCACCGCGGCACTGAAGCCGGATTTCATCGTTGGAGCGGGCCAGATCGCGTCGCGGCATGACGCGATGACCAAGGGCGAGCTCGGGGCGGACTATGTGTTCTTCGGCGCGCTCAGCGGGCTGGGCGATCCGGAGCAGCGCGAGATGGTGCGCTGGTGGGCGCAGCTGATGGAAGTGCCGAGCGTCTTCTCGGATCCGGCGGCGACGCCCGAGTCCGCGACGGCGGAGGGCGCCGAATTCATCGGGCTGGGCGAGAGCCTCTGGACGGCGCCCGAAGGCATCACCGCGCGGCTCGGCGCCATCGCTCAGGCGCTCGAGGCCTCGCCATGAAGGCAGCGTGGGCGGCGCTGGCGGTCGCGGCCCTGACGGGCCTGGCCTATGCCGCGCCGGCCGACGACGTCGCGTCCACCGCCGGCGCGCATATCGACAACAGCGTCACGGCAGGGCTCGGACCGGACGCGGCGCCGGACCAATCGGCATCGGCGGACGATGCGGGAACAATCAGCCAGGATGTCTTTTCGCACCGGGACGACGCTTATGGCGCGTTCCAGCGCGGCTACTACCTCACGGCGCTGGCCTTGGCGTTGCCGCGGGCCGAAAAGTCCGATCCGGCGGCGCAGACGCTGATTGCTGAGATCTACGCCAACGGCCTCGGTGTCGCGGAGGACGTTAGCCGTGCCTCCAACTGGTACGCGCTCGCGGCCAAGGGCGGCGACCGCATGGCGGCGTTCGAGCTCGGGCTGCTCTATCTCAACGGCAATGGCGTCACCGAGGACCGCAAGAAGGCCGCGGCGCTGTTCCAGGAAGCGTCGGACAAGGGCTACGCGCCGGCGCAATACAATTTGGCGCTGCTGCATGTGCAGGGCGTCGATGCGTCGCCCGACCTGGTGCTTGCGGCATCGCTGATGAAGTCGGCGGCGGATTCCGGCCTCGCTGAGGCGGAATACGACTACGGCAACATGCTGATTGAGGGCGCCGGCGTCGCTCCGGACACGGCCGCGGGCGTGCATGAGGTCGGGCTCGCGGCGGCGCAGGGGTTAGTCGAGGCCGAAGTCGACTATGCGACGATCCTCTATCTGGGGCAGGGCGTGCCGCGCGACCTTCACACCGCCGTTGGCTGGTATGCGCAGGCGGCCAATGCCGGCAACGCGGTGGGGCAGAACCGCTACGCCAAGCTGCTCGCGGTCGGCGAAGGTGTTCCGCAGGACCTCAAGCAAGCAGCGATGTGGCGCGCGCTGGCGCGGCGGCAGGGGCTGAAGGACTCCCAGCTCGACGGCTTGCTGGCCGGGCTGTCGCCTAAGGACCTCGCCGACGCCGAGGAGCTGGCGCGCTTCTGGCCATCGCCGCCACCGACGGCGAGCGAGGCCCAGCCGAGCGCGGCGCCGGCGCCGGCGCCGCTGCCCTCGGTGATGGACGCGTCGCAGCCCGCCAACTAGGCGCCTCAGAGGTTGGTTGGCCGGGAAAGCTGTGCTAGCGGAGCGCCGCGCTTCCCGCGCATTCCGAGTTTATCATGGCCCGCACGGCGCTCCTCAACATCATGGTCTCGGCCGCGTTCAAGGCCGGCCGTTCGCTGAAACGCGATTTTGGCGAGGTGGAGAACCTGCAGGTTTCGGTGAAGGGTCCGGCTGACTTTGTCACCAATGCCGACAAGAGCGCCGAAAAGATCGTCCATGACGAGCTGGCGAAGGGTCGGCCGACCTATGGCTTTCTGATGGAGGAGGGCGGCGAGATCAAGGGCACCGATGGCCAGCATCGCTGGATCATCGATCCACTGGACGGCACCACCAACTTTCTCCATGGCGTCCCGCTGTTTGCGGTGGCGATCGCGCTGCAGCGTGGCGACGAGATCGTGGCGTCGGTGATCTACAACCCCATCACCGAGGAGCTGTTCGTCGCCGAAAAGGGCAGCGGCGCGTGGCTCGACGAGCGCAAGCGGCTGCGGGTTGCGGCCCGCAAGCACCTGGCGGAGTCGATCGTGTCGACCGGCATCAAGGTGACCGGCACGGCCAATGATGCGCTCGAGCTCAGGCAGCTCGCGCAGGTCGCCCCGGCGACGGCGGGCATCCGGCGCACGGGCTCGGCCTCGACCGATCTGGCCTGGCTCGCCGCGGGCCGCTTCGACGGCTTCTGGGAAGCAAAGCTCGCGCCGTGGGACGTGGCGCCCGGCTGGCTGATGCTACGCGAGGCCGGCGGCACGATGACGGACTATTCCGGCGCCGGCGGCAGCATCTGGAATGGCGAAGTCGTCGCCGGCAACGAGAGCATACAGGGTCAGCTGCTCAAGATCGTCAAAGCCGTCAAATAGCGCTGCCCAAGCCCGCATATTGCGCCTTGGAAGAGGCCCAGCCGGGCCATTGTCACGCCGGAATGCTGTGACTAGTGTCGTCGCAGACGAATCCGGCACGGGCCCATGTCGCAGACGTACGATCCCTACCACCTCAAGAGCCCGGCGATCTATCTGGTCAAGATCGTCGTTTTCCTCGTGATCGTGGCGCTGGTCGGCGTGATCCTGTCGAGCTCGATCATCACCTTCTTCTGGGCCAACCCGTTCATCAATTCGCTGATCATCCTGGTCGCGGCGATCGGCATCGTCCTGAGCTTCCGACAGGTGCTGCGGCTCACCCCCGAGATCAAATGGGTCAACTCGATGCAGGACGGCACCATGGCGCGGGTGCGCCAGCCGGTGCTGCTGGCGCCGGTTGCGGGGCTGCTGCGCGACAAGCTGGGCGAAACGGTGATCACGCCGTCCTCGATGCGATCGATCCTCGACTCCGTCGGCAACCGGCTCGATGAAGCCAAGGACACGTCGCGCTATCTCACCGGGCTGCTGGTCTTTCTCGGTCTGATGGGGACGTTCTACGGCCTGCTGTCGACGGTGGGCAGCGTCGGCGACACGATCAACGCGCTCAACACCTCGACGACAG
>Ga0265339_10000592_pt1 | contig 28241 bp, 21 predicted proteins | sample 4CB219metaG_FD_202085 | JGI IMG/M metagenome (GOLD analysis project Ga0265339, IMG submission 202085) | Rhizosphere microbial communities from Carex aquatilis grown in University of Washington, Seatle, WA, United States - 4-CB2-19 metaG | ecosystem: Host-associated > Plants > Roots >... | reverse complement strand
GATCTCTTCTCGCGTCGTGTCGTCGGCTGGTCGACGAGCGCCGGCATGACCGCCCAGTTGGTCACCGACGTGCTGGTCATGGCGATCTGGCGACGTGGCAAGCCGGATGCCCTGCTGCACCATTCCGACCGCGGCAGCCAATACACCAGCGAGCAGTTCCAGCGGCTGATGGCCGATAACGGCGTCTGCTCGATGAGCCGATCAGGCAACGTCTGGGACAACGCGGCGATGGAGAGCTTCTTCTCGTCGCTGAAGACCGAACACACGGCACGCAAGACGTACCGAACCCGTGACGATGCCAAGGCCGACGCGTTCGACTACATCGAGCGCTTCTACAATCCCCGACGCCGACACTCGACGATCGGATGCCTCAGCCCGGTGGAGTTCGAGGAGCAGATGCGATTAGCTTAAGTGGGTGTCAACCGACCCCGCAGCAGTTCATGGCGCGTGCGGCTCGTTCCTGCGCCACCTCTTACGTGCTCAGTGGCGAGTCCTGCGCGAGCGGCGCGCGCGCGACGCCGTTGGCGCCTGCAGGCTTGCCGGTCTTGTCGAGGATCTCGAGGAACGGCTTGATGATATCGATCGGCATTGGGAAGACGACGGTGGAATTCTGTTCTGCGCCGATCTCGGTCAGCGTCTGCAGGTAGCGCAGTTGCATGGCGGCGGGAACGCTAGAGAGAATCTTGGCGGCGTTGACCAGCGTCTGCGAGGCCTGGAACTCCGCTTCGGCATGAATGATCTTGGCGCGCCGATCGCGCTCGGCCTCGGCCTGTTTGGCAATGGCGCGCACCATGTTTTCGGTGAGCTCTACGGTTCGGATTTCGACGTTGCTCACCTTGATCCCCCAGGTCTCCGTCTGGGTGTCCAGAATGCTCTGGACGTCCGTGCTGAGCTTCTTGCGTTCGGACAGCATCTCATCGAGGTCGTGTTGCCCGAGCACGGCACGCAGCGTCGTCTGAGCCAGCATGTTGGTGGCCGGAAGGTAGTTCTGGACCTTGATAATCGCTCGTTCGGAATTGACGACGCTGAAGTACAGAACCGCGTCGACTTTCATCGAGACGTTGTCGCGGGATATGACGTCCTGGCTCGGTATCTCGATGACCTGGATGCGCAGGTCCACGCGCACCATTTCTTGGAAGAACGGGACAAGCAGGACCAGGCCCGGGCCTTTGACTTTCTGAAACCGGCCTAGAGTGAAGACCACCGCCCGCTCGTACTCGCGCAGGATCTTCACGCTCGCCGTGATCAGAATGAAGGCGACGACCAGAACGATGGGAATAACGGTCAGCGAGGAGAAGAGCATGGGCTTGGTTCTTTCCAGGGGTGAGCGGCTGCATCCGTCGGGTGAGCGGCTGCATCCGTCGCTGCAAAAAGTGCAGCTCAGTGGTTGAAACGTCCGGTTCAGCCCTGATCAGGATGGGTTGAGCCCACAGCCCGAGCACAGACGACGGCGTATCATCCCCCCGGCGATGTCCTCACGGGAGGATCGGAAATTACCTATCCAGCAGCCGTTATGACCGAAGCTCCCGGGGCCGTTCTGCGGCGGGCGATTGGCCGCCGGGGCCGAAGCCGCCGGTCATTCCCGGTCACTACGCCATTGGCCGCTTTGCCGTGGTCGGGGCCGGGTCGGAGTGCCCTGGTTCTCCTTCCGCCTGCAGTCATCGTGAATGTTGCCTGGCCGACTTTGATCCGGGGCAGGCGGCGCCGCTTATCTGCGCGCGCATCGCCACCTACACAAGGGCATCAAAGAGTGTACCGGGCGCCTGGCGAGGGCCAGCGTTGCGTCGCCCTCCAGATTGCCGCGGTGGTTCTCATGGTCGCGGCCTCGGGAGTTCGACTTGCCGTACTAGGTAGTTTCCGACGCTGACGCCGCGTTTGCCATCCGCCCACTGTGGGACTGGGAAGCCACCGTTCTGATCGCGGAATGACTGGCTCGACCGGATTCATCCGCGCACGACGGAGACAGCAATGTCCGACGACAAGCAACTGAAGCAGTCTGTGCTCGATGAGTTGAAATGGGAGCCCAGCGTGAACGCCGCCCATATCGGTGTGACCGCCAAGGACGGCGTCGTCACGTTGACTGGAAGTGTCGAAACCTACGCCGAAAAACAGGCGGCAGAAACGGCGACACTGCGCGTCAGGGGTGTGAAGGCCGTGGCCGAAGAGATGGAGGTGAAGCTGCCTTTCAGCGTCAAGCATGACGACACGGAAATCGCCGCAGCTGTGATGAGCCGTCTGGCCTGGGACGCCTCGATCCCCCAGGACGCGATCAAGGTTGCAGTTTCCAATGGCTGGCTGACCCTAACCGGTCAGGTTCGCTGGCACTACCCGCATGACGCGGCGGCGGAAGCGGTGCGGACGCTTTGGGGGGTAACCGGTGTGTCCAACCATATTACCGTCAAGCCCGCGGCAGATGCCGGAAACATCAAGTCCGACATCATGGTCGCGCTCAACCGGTCGTGGTTCTCGCCGGAGAACATCAATGTGAGCGCCATTAACGGCGAGGTCACGCTGACCGGGACCGTGGAATACTGGGACGAGCGGGCCTTGGCCGGCACGACCGCCTGGGCGGCGCCGGGCGTGATCTCGGTTAGCAACAACATCCGCATCGATTGAAGCAGCGCGTGCCGATTGCCCGGCCCGCGACACCACTGCCTTCCTGTCCTTCAGCGGCGACCAAGCCGACGCCCGCGTCGCGTCGACGCGAGAGAGATCACAAAGAGCGGCGAGGTCCGCTCGAACAGGGGGCTACAGGAGAGGCATGAGATGCAGATTCAAGTGAGCACGGACCACAACATCGAAGGCACCGAGACGTTCATCCATCACGTCCAGGCCGAGCTCATGATCGCCCTCAGCGGGTTCAACGCGCACGTCACGAGGGTCGAGGTTCACTTCAGTGACGAGGATGGACCCAAGACGGGCGGCCTCGACAAACGATGCCTCCTGGAAGTGAGAACTGCCCACCACCAGCCCGTGGCTCTGGGTCACACTGGCGAAACCCTCGAACAGGCGCTGCAGGGCGCCGCGCAAAAGATGCACCGGCTGCTCGAGTCCACGCTTGGGCGAGCGCATGACTACCAAGGCGGTGAACGGGTCGGCGGGGAGGAAGGCAGTTGAACCTGCTTTCGAAGTCGGATTCGGAGCCCGTGACGACCGACGTGTTGTCGCCCGACCTGTTGCGGAGGATGCACGCCTATTGGCGCGCCGCGAACTACCTCTCGGTCGGGCAGATCTACCTGAAGGAAAACCCGCTCCTTGAGACGCCGCTGACGCTCGACCACATCAAGCCACGCTTGCTGGGGCACTGGGGGACTACGCCGGGTCTCAATTTCCTGTACGTCCACCTCAACCGACTGATCAAGGAAGACGACCTCGACATGATGTACGTCATCGGTCCGGGACACGGCGGGCCCGGCATTCTGGCGATGACGTATCTGGAGGGCTCATACACCGAGCGCTACCCGGCAATCGAGCGCGACCGCAACGGTTTGCGGCGGCTTTTTCGTCAGTTCTCGTGGCCCTATGGAGTTCCAAGCCACGTTGCCCCCGAGACACCGGGTTCGATCCACGCCGGCGGCGAACTGGGATACTCGTTGGTCCATGCCTATGGCGCGGCCTTCGACAATCCAGATCTGATCGTCGCGTGCATAGTCGGCGACGGCGAGGCGGAAACCGGTCCGCTGGCGACCAGCTGGCATTCCAACAAATTTCTGAACCCGGCGCGCGACGGTGCGGTTCTCCCGATTCTGCATCTCAACGGATTCAAGATTGCCAATCCGACAGTGCTGGCGCGCATCGGCGACGACGAACTCACCGAGCTTCTGCGCGGCTACGGCTACGATCCCGTTTTCGTATCGGGCGACGATCCGGCGGTGGTGCATCAGGCGCTCGCCGCTACACTCGATACGGTACTGGCGAAGATCCGCTCGATTCAAACCGCAGCGCGATCGGGCGGTACGGCGGATGCAGCCGGCAGGCCGCGCTGGCCGATGATCGTCTTCCGCACGCCGAAGGGCTGGACGGGCCCCAAATTTGTCGATGGCTTGCCGGTCGAGGGGACGTGGCGGGCACATCAGGTGCCTATAGCCCACATGGAGAACCCGGAACATCTCAGGCAGCTCGAAGACTGGATGGAGAGCTACAAGGCGCACGAGCTGTTCGACGAAAGGGGCAAGTTCCGCGAGGAGTTTGCCGCGCTCGCGCCGACGGGTCATCGCCGCATGGGCTCAAATCCCCATGCCAACGGGGGCGAGCTGCTGCAGCCTCTGGAGATGCCCCACTTCGACGAATACGCAGTGGCGCTGTCCGGGCCGGGCGCCGTCAAGGCGGCCGCGACACAGGTTCTCGGCAAATTTCTGCGCGATGTCATGAAGCTCAATCTGGACAGTCAGAATTTCCGGGTCTTTGGGCCAGATGAGACGGCGTCAAACCGGCTGCAGGCTATCTACGAAGTGTCGGGCAAGGAGTGGATGGCCGAGTTGGAAGCGGTCGACACCAATCTCAGCGTCGACGGCCGCGTCCTCGAGGTCTTGAGCGAGCATCTCTGCGAAGGCTGGCTGGAAGGCTACCTCCTCACGGGTCGTCACGGCATTTTCTCCTGCTACGAGGCCTTCATCCACATCATCGATTCGATGTTCAACCAGCACGCCAAATGGCTGAAGGTCAGTCGGACCATTCCGTGGCGGAAGCCAGTCGCATCGCTGAACTACCTGTTGACCTCGCACGTATGGCGGCAGGACCACAACGGATTCTCCCACCAGGATCCCGGCTTCATCGACCACGTCGCCAACAAGAAATCCGACATCGTGCGCATCTACCTGCCGCCCGATGCCAATTGCCTCTTGTCGGTGGCGGATCACTGTTTGCGGAGCCGCAACTACGTCAACCTGATCATCGCGGGCAAACAGCCCGAGTGGCAGTGGCTCGACATCGAAGCCGCCAGCCGCCATTGCACTGCCGGTGCTGGCATCTGGCAGTGGGCGAGTAACGACGAAGGCGATCCCGACGTCGTCATGGCGTGCGCCGGCGACGTGCCGACGCTGGAGACGCTCGCTGCGGTTACGCTCTTGCGAGTTTATGTACCCGATATCCGCATCCGCGTCGTCAACGTGGTGGACCTGATGGTCCTGGAGCCTCAGTCCGAACATCCTCATGGTCTTGGGGATGAGGATTTCGATGAATTATTCACCGCGGACAAGCCGGTCGTGTTCGCCTTTCACGGCTACCCCGCGATGATCCACAAGCTCACCTACCGGCGGCACAATCACGACAACATTCATGTGCGCGGCTACAAGGAGGAGGGCACAACGACCACCCCCTTCGATATGGTCGTTCTGAACAATCTCGACCGATTTCAGCTCGCGCTCGACGCCATAAAGCGAATACCGCGCTTCAGCGATCAGGTGGAAAGGGCGACGGCGCGCTACTGGACCGCCATGGAGCGGCACAAACTCTACATCAGCGAACATGGCGAGGACATGCCGGAGGTCCGCGAATGGCGCTGGGACCTGTGACCGCGATGTCCACCCCGCTATCCGCATGAGCGACGCGGAGCCGAAGCAGAACGTGCTCGCGCTGAACAGCGGTTCATCCTCGCTGAAATTCGGAATGTACAGCGTCGGAGCCTCACGCACCGAAATGCTGCTTTCCGGCGAGGCGGAATCGATCGGCGACGAGAAAGGCCAATTCCATGCCCGGGATTCGGTTGGACGTTCGCTCGTCTCGAAGACCTCGCCCGTTTCCGGTCAGCGGCAAGCGGTCATGCGGATTGCAGCTCTTCTGGTCGAGGATAGGATGCCGGCGCCGGATGCTATCGGGCACCGCGTTGTTCATGGTGGGCCGAAGCTCAGGCAGCATTGCCTCATCGACGCCAACGTCCTAAGGCAACTGGAGGCGGCAACGCCATTCGCCCCGCTGCATTTGGGTCCGACGCTGGCGGTCGTCCGCGCCGCGCGGGAGCATTTTTCCGGGCTTCCGCAGGTTGCCTGCTTCGACACGACCTTTCACGCCGGTTTGCCAGACGTCGCCCGCGTTCTTCCGCTTCCGAGCGAACTGCGCGAAGAGGGCATCCAGCGCTACGGTTTTCATGGCCTTTCCTGCGAGTCCATCGTGCGCCAACTGGGAAGCGATCTGCCCGACCGGTTGATCATTGCTCATCTTGGCAACGGCGCGAGCGTGACCGCGGTGAAGAGCGGCAAGTCCATCGACACGAGCATGGGCCTGACCCCGACCGGCGGAGTGATCATGGGGACGCGCAGCGGCGATCTCGATCCAGGCATTCTGGTCTACCTGGCACGCGAGAAAAAGTTCGATCCGGTCATGCTCGAAAATCTGGTCGATCATCGTTCCGGGCTGCTTGGCATTTCAGGTGTCGGCAGCGACATGCGGCTGCTGCACGACGCCGCGGCATCGAACGCCGATGCGAGACTGGCCATTGAGATGTTCTGCTATTCGGTGCGCAAACAGATCGCCGCGATGGTTGCCGCGCTGGGTGGCGTCGACATGATTGTCTTTACCGGCGGCATTGGAGAGAACGACGCCGTGGTTCGCGCGGCGATCTGCGACGGGTTGTCCTGGATCGGCGTGAGCATTGATGAGCCTGGCAACGTGCGCGCGGGCTATGCGGTGCTCGTCCTTCCCTCTCAGGAAGATGAGCAAATCGCCCGGCACGCTTGGGAATTGGCCGCGCTCTCTCACCGAACCGCTTACCGGGGAAAATGCTCCGATGGCTAAGACTATTCGAGAGGTTGTCGCGGTATTTGATGACACTAAGTCCCTCGACGCGGCGGTCTACGCGCTTCAAGCGCGAGGCCTTGATCGCGCCGCATTCTCGCTGCTGGCCAGCGAGGCGGCCGTGGCAGAGAAGGTCGGTCACCGCTACCGGCAGGTGAAGGACGTCGAAGACGATCCGGACGTGCCGCGCAGCACCTTCTTTTCGCGGGTATCGCGGCTGGAGACGGACTATCTGCCGGCGCCGATCCTCGCTTCGGTCGGAGCGCTTGTGCTGTTCGGGGTCGGAACGTTCTTGCCCGTCCTCGTGGCGGCGGGCACCGGGGGGCTGATTGGCGTCGCCCTTAGTCGGGTTCTGCACGAGCAGCATGCGGCACGCGTTCAGGAGCAGCTGACGCACGGCGGACTGCTGCTCTGGGTGAATGTGCGCAACACGACCGAGGAAGAGACTGCGATGGAGGTTCTACGGGCACACTCGGCGCATGATGTTCACGCACACGACATTGCCTTATAGCGGGAACCCGCGCCTTCCGTCCGGCGGCTATGGGCGTGTAGCGGCCTTATCGTCGTCCAGCGTGCCCTGCGCAGCAATCGTCCCGGTGGTCGTCGGCGGGCCCTTCAGTATCCACTCAAATGCCACTGCGATCAGCGCGCCCACGAGCGGCCCGATCAGATAGACCCATGCCGTGGAAAAGTCGCCAATGAGCAGATCGGGGGCCAGCGAGCGCACCGGGTTCATGGAAGCGCCGCTGATCGGTGCAGCCCACAGGCCCGCAAGCGCAATGTAGCCGCCCACCGCGATGGCGCCGTTGGTACCGATATTGCGGGCGCCCGAAGCGGTGCCCAGCACCGTATTCACCAATCCCGTAGTGAGCAGCACTTCCATCGCGAGCGCCTGCATGGCGCTGACGCCTGTTCCCGGCAAGCTGGCGCCGAGGTTGCCGATCGTTCCGAACATGCAACGCAGAAAGACTGCCGCCGCAACACCGCCCGCGATCTGCGCCAGGACGTAGCCGGGCACGCGGCTCCAGGGAAAGTTCCGGCGGGCGGCAAAGGCGAGTGTGATGGCGGGATTGAGATGTGCGCCGCTTACGGTACCCATGAAGTAGATGATGACCATCACCATCAGGCCGGGCGCCACTACGGCCATGCCAAGCGTTACCGCGCCGCCGCTTTGCGCCATCACCACGTCCGCGCCGGCGGCGACTACGACGAGAAGAAACGTCCCCCAGATCTCGGAAAAGAGGCGCCGCCACTCGAGGGAGGAGTCTAGAAAATTGGGTGCCGCCGCTTCCCGCAGCATGCGGTGCCGCTGGCCCGCGCCAAGAGCCTCTGTACCTGTTGCCATATCGACCTCCACCCGGGATGCGGTGGCAGACTAGGCCGGCTTACAGCCGCGCAAAAGTGTCGCGTTCTTTATACGGCAGCTTTTTGCGGCGCCACAATCCAGTCCTTCGCGGTGGCCAGTTCGGAAAGGTTGAAGAGCCGGACTTCGGCTGGGATCAAAGGTGCGAACATGCTGACGGAAGCGCGCAGCCACGCCTGATCGGCTACCACGGCGACGCGGCTGAATGCATGCCAATGTTTCAATCCAAACGCGGCGTCGTCCCACAGCGCTTCAAGCTCAAAACCGGCGAGCTGCTTGCCGACGACATACAGCATTCTAATCGGTCCCTTGGCCATCATGGCTTCGGCCTTGGGGATGAGCACATTGCGATAATCGTCGTGCGTCACAGTGCCAATCGCTTCGATCGCCAGTACATCTGGCGGCAGGCCCTCGATGAGTTTGAACATGGTCGTCGCTCCATTATTCCGAGAATTGGGCTCGGGCCTCTACTTCGCAAGCTGTTTGCGAATTGCGATCAGCTCCTTTCGGCGTTTTGCGGTCACTTTGGGGTAGGTCATTTGGAGGTCCTCGATCGCATCGAGGACAATCTGGGAAACGATCAGCCGGGCGCTTTCCTTGTCGTCGGCGGGAACGACATGCCAGGGGGAGTGTTCGGTGCTCGTCGCGGCGATGCATTCCTCGTAGGCTCTCCTGTAGTCATCCCAGAAACCGCGTTCCGCGATGTCGGCGGAGCTAAATTTCCAGTTCTTCTCCGGAGCGTCGATGCGATCGAGGAATCGCTTGCGCTGCTCGTCCTTCGAAAGATGAAGGAAGAATTTGACGATGCGCGTGCCGTTGTCGTGCAGATGCCGTTCGAGATCCACGATCGACCGGTAACGGTCGCGCCAGAGGTCCCCTTCGTCGTGCGGTGCGTCCGGCAGTCCTTCACTCTGCAGGATATCGGGATGAACCCGGACTATCAGCACCTCCTCGTAGTAAGAACGGTTGAAGATGCCGATCTTTCCGCGCCCTGGCAGGTCGCGCGTGGTGCGCCAGAGAAAGTCGTGCTCCAGTTCGGCCGCGCTCGGGTGCTTGAAGCTGAAAACCTGGCAGCCCTGCGGATTGACGCCGGACATTACGTGCCGGATGGCACCGTCCTTCCCGGCCGCATCCATCGCCTGGAAGATCAGCAAGAGCGCATTGCGGTTGTCGGCGTAGAGAAGCTGCTGTTGCGCGCTCAGTCTTTCAACGTGCTCCTCCAGAAGCTTCTTGTATTGGCTTTTCGACTTGAACACGGGGCCGATTTTCGTCGGCCACTTATTGAGATCGACCTCGCCGCCTTCGTCCACGCGAAAGCGCTTCGTGTGTATTTTCATCTCATCCTTTCGCCGGTGCCGCTTTGGCAGGCGCGGACTTGTCTGCAGCCTCCGGCGCTTTCGCCGGCGCCGCAGCCTGGGTGAGAGCAGCGGCAATGACGCGTCCGGCATCCTCGGGATCTTTGGCCACGCCGGCCAGAAGGATCTCGCCAAGCGTCTTGTCGAGCACGGACGTGTCGCCCAGGTCCGGGTTCGGCTCGGCGTTCGGCGTTGCGTTGATAGCTTTGGCTTCCGGCCTGGAAATGGCCTTCGGATCGGGCTTATTGGGTTCGGTCTTCGGGTCGGGCTTGGCTATGGCCTTGGCTTTCATTGTCTTGTCCGCCTTGATGTGATCGAGAACGCCATAGGCGACTAGCTTCACCCGGTCGGTGACGAGGAACCAGATCAGCGCATAGCCCCAGACGAAGCCGGCCCAACCCCAGCCGAGCGGGGTCATGAACAGTCCGTAGACCGCGATCAGGGTGGCGATCGCCTGCGTCCCGAATACGGCGATGAGCAGTATCCGCGCTGGACGTATGGACCAGAAGGGCCCGCGCGTCCGGGTCAGGAAGATCGTCAGATGCCCGGCGACGGACAGCTTCAGATACATCAGCGTCTGAACATGGGCGTGATCGAGGTGGAAAACACGGTCGCCGAGAAAGAACAAACCGAACGCGGCCGCGACGCCGAACAAGCCCAGCACCGTGGAAATGCCCAGCACAAGGCGCATGTTCCACGCTTCAGGCTGATCCTTATAGTAGACGTTGTCGTACGCGATCGAAAGGATGGCGCCGTCGTTGAGCAATGCCAGCATCACGATCATCACCGCCGTCACGGGATAAAAGTTGAAGATCAGGATCGCCAGCGTCATGAACAGCAGCACGCGGATTGTCTCAGCGATGCGATACATCGCGTAGCTGTTCATCCGCTGGAAGATGCGGCGGCTCTCCTTGATCGCGTCGATGATCACCGACAGGCCGGGCGTCATCAGCACGATTGAGGCAGCAGCCCGCGCTGCGTCGGTCGCCCCCGAAACCGCGACGCCGCAATCGGCCTTCTTCAGCGCGGGAGCGTCGTTCACACCGTCGCCGGTCATACCGACGATGTGGCCGTGCTTCTGCAGAATGTCGACGATGTGAAACTTGTGTTCGGGAAACACCTGCGCGAATCCGTCGGCGCCTTCGATGTCTGCGGTCTCCTTATCCGTCTCCTTTTGCTTGACGTCGCCGAGGATACTGGCGTCGAGAATGTTCTCGCCCATTCCGAGTTTCTTGGCGGTCTCCTTGGCAATGGCGAGCGCGTCGCCGGTCACCATCTTGACCTGCACGCCCATCTTGACCGCGGTCGCTATGGTTGCTTTTGCGTCGTCGCGGGGGGGATCGAACAACGGCAGCACGCCCTGGAACTGCCACGTGCCGTCGGCGTCGGCCCGCGCCACGCCCAGTGAACGAAAGCCGCGCGCGGCGAATTCATCCACCGCCTTGGTGACCGCCGGCTTGACCTTCGCCGCATCGGCCGACATTTCCAGGATCACCTGCGGCGCGCCCTTGGCCACCTGAAATTGCTTGCCGTCGGCGCCCTTGACCGTGGCCTCAGTGCGCTTGTGGACCGGATCGAAGGGCTGGAAGTGAATCACTTTGTAGGTCTTCAGGGCGGCGTCGTCCTTGAGGCCGCCGATCACGGCCATGTCGATGGTGTCCTTGTCCTCGGCGCGTGAGGCGAGCGCGCCGTAGAGGATCACCCGGGCGGCTGGGACGTCGTTGACGCAGAACGGATCGCCAAGCGTCAGCTTGTTCTGGGTAAGCGTGCCGGTCTTGTCGGCGCAAAGCACGTCGACGCCCGCAAGCTCCTCGATCGCCACCAGCTTGCTGACGATTGCCTGCTTTTCGGCGAGCAGACGGGCGCCGACCGCCATCGTAACCGACAGCACCGTCGGCATCGCGACAGGGATCGCGGCCACCGTCAGCACCAGGGCAAACTGCAACGTGGTGAGGATCTCGTCGCCGCGCAGGATCGCTGCCACAACGATTATCGCCACCAGAGCGACGGCAAGCACGATCAGGTAGTTACCGATCTTCAGGACGGCGCGTTGAAAATGACTGACCGTGTGCGCCGTCTGCACCAGCTCGGCAGTCTTGCCGAAATAGGTGTTGGCGCCCGTGGCGTAGATCAGAGCGCCGATCTCGCCCTGACGCACGATCGAGCCCGAAAAGACCGCGTCGCCGGATTTATGGGTCGCGGGCAGGGACTCGCCGGTCAGCGCTGACTGATCGACCTGGATCGGGTCGCCGGCGAGCAGGCGCGCGTCGGCGGGCACGATGTCGCCTAGGCGCAGTTGGATGGCATCGCCGGGCACCAGTTCGCGTGCCGGCGGCGTGACCCACTTTCCATCGCGTTTGACACGGGCCGTCACCGCCAGCTTGGCCTTCAACGCCGCGATGGCGTTGCCCGCCTGGCGCTCTTCCCAGAAGCCGACGACGGCGTTGGCGACAAGCAGCAATAGGATGATGAAGAAATCGGGCCAATGACGGACCGCACCCGACAGCACAACCGCGACCTCGATCATCCACGGAATCGGGCCCCAGAAGTAGGTGAGGAATTTGAGGAGCGGGTTGGTCTTCTTTTCCGCGATCTCGTTTGGGCCGTATTCGGTCAGCCGCTTCTGCGCTTCGGCTTGCGTAAGGCCGTCCGGCGACGATCCGAGCTTCTTCTCGACCTCCGCCAGCGGCAGTGTCTTCAGCTCGTCCATCGGGGGGGGCTTCGATGCCGGTTGCCCCGGGTCTGCCTTCGTCTGAACTGGCTGATCGTGATCGCGCTTACGTGTGTCTGTCACGATTCAGATCCTTTCCCGGCCGCGCGTTGCCAGCGTTGCTCCGGTCTTGGGCGCGTCGCGTTCGTATCGCCGCCTGGCTTTCGTTCCGTGATCCCACAGCAAAGGCGAAGGCCGCCTGTCCCGATGTCGCCTTACGGAGCGACGGCTGGGGCCGGCCGCGGCTCCGGAAGCGCATCTCCATAATGATCGCGGAACTGCATTTCGTACGCGCGATCGACCGTTGTGGACGGGTCGTATGGGGGGCTGTCTTTGATCTTTTTGCGATCTACGTTGAGCTTCACGAGCTTTTCCGACCAGTTGATTTCGCTGGCCGATCGGGGCGAAACCAACACCCGCTTGCCCGGCCACCAGTTCTGGGTGTCGACGATCAGATAATGAATGGTCCAGTCTCCGTCCTCGACGAGGAAGTCCTCGACATGGCCAATCTCGCCGTCGCGGGCGCGGATGCGATAGTCAATGACTGCATTGACGCTGCGAAGGTGGTGATCGTCGCGGTCTCGCTGGGCGTCCGCAATCTCGCGCTCGTGGCCCGCATCGGCGCCGCCCGGAGACGACAACGTCCCGCCGGCGACGCGCACGCCGTAACCGCCAACAATGCCGTAGCCGTTTGTGAAGAGGCCATTGCCCCAATACGGAGTCCAACCGTAGTAGTCGTAGATGCTCGTCTCCATTTGTCGCGACACCGGCCGCTCGGTATCGATACCGGGACTGTCCTTGACCTGCTGCATGGTCAGTCGGACTGGGAATTCCTTCTGCATTAGCTCGAGGTGTCCCAATACGGACATTGGCAGAAGCACCTTGTGACCGGGCAGCCAATGGCCCGTGTCGACGACCAACCAGCGAAGCTGCCAGGAGACGTCGTCGAACAGTAAGTCGCTGACGGTACCGAGCTTTCCGTCGCTTGCCGCGATGACCCGACCTTTCAGCGCCGTTGCTTTCCACAGCATGTGCGTGCTCCTCACGTTGTACGGGGGCGCTGCCAAATGGCGGCGCCGACGATGGGTCAGCCGCTGGTCTTGCTGTCGCCGCTGGCTGAGAAGTGCGTCGTCCAGTAGGCGTCGACCTTCTGAACCTGCTGAGCGAAATCACCTGGCTTCGCGAACTGGTCTTTGCTTGCCTGTGGGGCGGCATCCAGGGTGGCATTGCTGGTATCGAGCACGAGCAGGTTCACCGTCGGCGTGGCCTTGAAGTCATCCCAGGGAACAGGGGTGTACTTCTCGCCGATGCCGAAGAGTCCACCGCGGCCGATCACTAGGTAAGCGATCTCGCCGGTCTCTAGGACTCAACACGAGATCCTCAACACTGCCGAGTGCGTTGTCCTTTGGGTCGTGCACATCGGTGCCGAGCAACTGGTCAGAGCGGAAGGAGGCGGTCATGCCGGCGACCGGTTGCGCCGACGCGATCTGCCGTTGCTGCCAGGCGGGAACATCCACCCTCGGCACGTCGCCGCGCCGCATGTCAGCAGCGTAGGTCTCGTAGATGCCGCGGGTGGTGGCGAGTACGTCCTCGCACGATTGCTGCTGCCCGTGTCGCGCAAGAATATCGGCGGAGGCAATCAGCATTCGGACTTCGTAACCAGGCCGGGCAGTCTGGTAACCCGCAGCGGTCGCGGGCCCCCCCATCATCGCGTAACCGTACCCGTAGCCAGCTCCGGCTAACGGATAGCCGTACCCATAGCCTGATCCACCCAACCAATAACCATCCTTCCGAATTTGGGCGTTGAAGGCGCCCAGGTCGTTCAGACAGGTCTCTGCGGACTTGGCGACAGCAACGGTGGCCTCGGATGGGGAGCTTGCCGTGCTGCTCGCTTCGGACTTGACGTTGGGCAGTGTGGGCTGGGCCGCAAGAACCGGAACGGAAAGGCCGAAGCAAACGGATACCGCAGCGGAAGCGGCTAGCGTCAGGCGTCTCATGAGCTTTGTCTCCGTATTCGCAGTCGTCGCCGGGCGACAGGCAGACGTCGTCGCCACTTGGCCAGCCTTTGACGTTAGTTGGCTGAGGATCAGGTCGACAGACTCGGAAACTACTCAATTGCGCGGCAACGTAGTTCCGGTCGGGTCGGTCGTCCTCAACCGTGCCTCCAGATGCCGCCGCGCGCGACTCTCAATCGTCGGCGGCTGCATCCTCGGTGAAGAGCCGGTAGCCGGATCTGAGTAGTTTCCGAGCCTTTCTTCGAGGAGATGCGGTCCCCTAAGACGATGGTCATCACCACCGAGGACACATGGCAGAACCGCATCACCTCGAAGGCGCTGCGATCGACGGTTTCGGCGAGCCTGCGGATCAGGTGGCGCGGTCGCCAGCGCCGGGCGACGGTCAAATGGACGAGCTATGCATCAACACCGTTCGCACGCTGTCGATGGATGCCGTGCAACAGGCCGATTCCGGTCACCCCGGCACACCGATGGCGCTGGCGCCCGTCATATTCACGCTATGGCAGCGCTTCCTGCGCTTCGACCCCGACGATCCGATCTGGCCAAACCGCGATCGCTTTGTTTTGTCCAACGGCCACGCGTCGATGCTCCTCTACTCGATGCTGCATCTCACCGGCACGAGGGCGGTCGATGTCGACTACGCGCGTCTGGACGAGCCATCGGTCAGCTTGGATGACATCAAACGGTTCCGTGAGTGGGGCAGCCATTGCCCGGGACATCCTGAGTATCACCTCACCACGGGCGTCGAGACGACGACGGGACCGCTCGGACAGGGCTGCGCGACCAGCGTCGGTATGGCAATCGCCGAGCGCTGGCTCGCCGAGCACTTCAATCGACCCGAGTTCCCGATCTTTGACTACAACGTTTACGCCATGTGCGGCGACGGCGACATGATGGAGGGGGTCACCAGCGAAGCCGCTTCAGTCGCCGGTCACCTGATGCTCGGCAATCTTTGCTGGATCTACGACAGCAATCGCATCACCATCGAAGGTCACACCGATCTTGCGTTAAGCGATGACGTCGCGGCGCGCTTCCTCGCCTACGGCTGGAACGTGCAGAGGGTGGGCGACGCCAACGACATCGGGCGGTTGGCACAGGCCATCGAGACCTTCGGGCGCGTCCACGACGTTCCCGCGCTGATCATTGTCGAGAGTCATATCGGGTACGGCGCTCCCCACAAGCACGACACCAGCGCCGCTCACGGCGAACCGCTCGGCGAGGAGGAGATTCGCCTCGCCAAGCGCAGCTATGGCTGGCCAGAGGACGCCCACTTCCTCGTGCCCGACGGCGTGCGTGAGCATTTCGAAGCCGGCGTCGGTCAACGTGGTCAGCGGCTCCAGGCGGCATGGGCAGTCAACTTCAAGGCCTACCGCGCAAAATACCCGGCCCTCGCCGACGAGATGGAGCGCATGCAGTCGCGTGAGCTTCCCGACGGCTGGGACCGCGCCTTGCCCGACTTTGCCGCCGATGCGAAGGGCCTCGCGACCCGCGATTCATCGGCCAAGGTGCTGAACGCTATTGCAGCGAAATATCCCTGGCTGATCGGCGGGGCCGCCGACCTCGCGCCATCCACCAAGACGCGCCTCACGTTCGAGGGGGCGGGGGACTTCGAGGCCGAGAAATGGGGTGGTCGCAACCTGCATTTCGGTATCCGCGAGCACGCCATGGGCGCGATCGTGAACGGACTTGCGCTGTCCAAGGTCCGGGCCTTCGGCTCCACCTTCCTCATCTTTTCCGACTACATGAAACCCGCCATCCGCCTGAGCGCGCTGATGGAGCTGCCCGCGGTCTTCATCTTCACCCACGACTCGATCGGGTTGGGGCAAGATGGGCCCACGCATCAGCCGATTGAGCAACTTATCGCGCTCCGCGCGATCCCCGGCCTCATCACGTTGCGGCCGGCGGACGCCAACGAGGTCGTCGAGGCTTGGCGGGTGATCGTTGGATTGAAGCATCAACCCGTCTGTCTGGTGTTGACCCGCCAGGCACTCCCGACCTTCGACCGCAAGCGCTATGCGTCGGCTGCCGGGGTCGCGCGCGGCGCTTATGTCATGGCTGACGCGGAAGACGGCCCACCCGCGGTGATCCTTATTGGTACCGGCAGCGAGGTTGCGCTCTGCGCCGATGTCTACCAGACGCTCAAGGATGAGGGCATCGCCGCCAGGCTTGTAAGCATGCCTTCGTGGGAACTGTTCGAGCGACAGGATGAAGCCTATCGCGACAGCGTGCTTCCACCCGACGTCACGGCGCGCGTCTCGGTCGAGGCGGGCTCGGTGATCGGCTGGGATCGCTATGCTGGCAGTAATGGTACGCGGATTGGCATGCGTTCTTTCGGCGCCTCCGCCCCGATCGCGGACTTGCTGAAGAAATTCGGCTTCACGGCGGAAAACGTTCTCGCCGCCGCGCGGCAACAGCTTGATCGGGCCGCGGAGAAGGCGGCATGAACGCGCTCAAGCAGCTCGAGGTGTGCGGTCAGTCGCCCTGGCTGGACTTTCTGAAGCGCAGCCTCATCGAGGGCGGTGGGTTGCGGGCGCTCATCGAGCACGACGGGCTGAAGGGGGTTACCTCCAACCCCTCGATCTTCGAAAAAGCCATTGCCGAAACGGATGAATATTCCGGGGCGATCAAGCAGTTCCAGAGCCGCGCAGACCATAGTGTCTCCGAGATTTACGAGCACCTGGCGATCGCCGACATCCGTGCCGCCGCTGACATACTACGCCCCGTCTACGATGCGACGCGCGGGCGGGACGGCTACATCAGCCTGGAGTGCTCGCCCTATCTGGCCAACGATACCGAAGCGACGGTTGCCGAAGCGCTGCGTCTGTGGGCGGCGGTGGGCCATTGCAATTTGATGATCAAGGTGCCGGCGACCCCGGCCGGCATTCCCGCCATCCGGACGCTCATCGGCCGCGGGCTGAATATAAACGTCACCCTGCTTTTCTCGGTGGCCATCTATGAGCAGGTCATCGAAGCATATTTGTCCGGACTCGAGGATCTAAGGCGGTCGGGCGGTGACGTCTCCGGAATCGCCAGCGTCGCCAGCATCTTCGTCAGCCGTATCGACGTCGCGATCGACAAGCTTCTCGACAACCTCGGTGATCGGAAGGTCGCCGACGGTTTGCGCGGCAAGGCGGCGATCGCCAACGCGAAGCTCGCCTACGCCCGCTACAAAGCTCTGTTTGTCGGCCCGCGGTGGGACTCGCTGGCCAAATCCGGCGCGAAGACGCAGCGCCTCCTGTGGGCCTCCACCAGCGTCAAGAACCCGGCCTACAAAGACACGATGTATGCCGAGGCGCTGATCGGCCGCGACACCGTCGACACGCTGCCGCCCGCGACAATGGATGCGTTCCGCGACCACGGCGAGGCTGTGCCCGATGTCATCGAGGAGGGATTGGAGGCGGCCCGCACCTTGCTCGCTGAACTGGAGCGTCGCGGCATCTCCCTCAAGGAGGTCACGGATGAACTGGTCCGCGAGGGTGTGCAGCAATTCGCCGACGCCTTCGACAAACTGCTCGGCGCCGTTGCGCGCCGGCGTCGGACGGTGATGGACGGCGAGCGCCCGACCCTCGAAATCGTCCCGGGTTCTCCGGAGACGAAGGCTGCCTTCGACGCCGAGATGGACGACTGGCGGAAGGACGGCCGCATTCGGCGCCTGTGGGCGGGAGACGCCACGCTTTGGAGCGGCGCCGACGAAGGCAAATGGGTCGGTTGGCTGGCCATCGCCGGGCAGGAACTGGCCGACGTTGCTTGGCTGAACGATTTCGCCGATGAGGTGAAGCGTGATTTCACCGACGTCGTCCTTCTCGGAATGGGCGGTTCAAGCCTCGGTCCCGAGGTTCTCGGCGAGACGTTCGAGCGGCCGCTTGGCTGGCCACGCTTTCACGTTCTGGACAGCACCGACCCGGATCAGATCAAGGCTATCGAGCGCGCGATCGAGCTCGGCAAGACGCTGTTCATCGTCTCGTCCAAGTCCGGCAGCACGCTGGAGCCCAATATCTTCCTGGATTATTTCCTCGACCGCATCGTCGCACTGCAAGGCAAGGAGGGGGCCGGCCGTCATTTCGTTGCGGTGACCGATCCCGGGTCGTCGCTGGAGCAGCGCGCGACGGAGCTGGGCTTTGCCCATATCTTCCGCGGCGTCCCGTCGATTGGCGGCCGGTACTCCGTTCTGTCGAAATTCGGCCTCGTTCCCGCAGCCGCGGTGGGCGTTGATGTTGGGAGCCTTCTGCAAACGACGCAGCCGATGGTGCGCTCCTGTGGCCCCGACGTGCCGCCGATGGAGAATCCGGGCGTGCAGCTCGGCATTGCGCTGGGCGTCGCGGCAACCCGCTTCGGTCGTGACAAGGTGACGATCATAGCTTCACCGGGCATCGCCGATCTCGGCGCCTGGCTGGAACAACTTCTTGCGGAGAGCACGGGCAAGCAGGGGCGGGGCCTTATCCCGTTGTCCGATGAACCGCTGACCACGCCCGAGCACTACGGCGACGATCGCTTCTTCGCCTATCTGGAGCTCGAGGGTTTCGCCGATCCATCGCAGCGCCAAGCGGTCGACGCTCTGTCACGCGCCGGTCACCCCGTCGCGCGGATCAGCGTGAAGGACATCTGGCACATCGGCCAGGAATTCTTCCGCTGGGAGATCGCCACCGCCGTGGCCGGCGCCATCATCGGCATCGACCCGTTCAACCAGCCCGACGTCGAAGCGAGCAAGAACAAGACGCGCGCCCTGACCGACGACTACGAAAAGTCGCAAACTCTGCCGCCCGAGGATCCGGTGTTTCGTGAAAACGGTCTCGCCGTTTACGCCGATCCGCGCAACGCCACCGAACTCGGCCGGCACAACAGCCTGGCCGGCTATCTCAAAAGCCATCTCGCCCGTGTCGGCGCCGGCGACTACGTAGCGACACTCGCCTACATCGAGCGCGACGAAGCGCACACGCAGACATTGACCGCCATGCGCGCCCTGATCCGCGACAAGACGCGCGCCGCGACCTGCCTCGGCTTCGGTCCCAGGTTCCAGCATTCGACCGGACAGGCATACAAGGGCGGCCCGAACACCGGCGTGTTCCTACAGATCACCTGTGACGATCCCCGAGACCTCGTCGTGCCCGGCCATTCCTATAGCTTTGGCGTGGTGAAAGCCGCGCAGGCGCGCGGCGACCTCGATGTGCTCGTCGAACGCGGGCGTCGGGCATTGCGGGTTCACGTCAAGGATGTCGACAGCGGGCTGGCGGAGCTGGCTCACGCGCTGGCAGCGGCCTTCGAGTAGCACCACATCTTGCGAGGAGTGAAGAAAATGCAGATCGGCGTAATCGGACTGGGCAAGATGGGCGGCAACATGTCTCGCCGCTTGATGAAAGCCGGACATCAGTGCGTCGTGTTCTCGCGCACGGCCAAGACGCGCGATGGGCTGGCCAAGGAGGGCGCCACGGCTGCGGTATCGCTCGCCGATGTCGTCAAGAAACTCGGCGAGAAGCCGCGTGCTGTCTGGCTGATGCTGCCGGCCGGCGAAACGACCGATGAAACGGTCGACAAACTCGGCGGCCTGCTCGAATCGGGTGACATCATCATCGATGGCGGCAATTCCTTCTACAAGGACGACATCCGGCGCGCCAAGAAGCTGGAGGAGAAAGGCATTCGCTACGTCGATTGCGGCACTTCCGGCGGCGTCTGGGGCATCGAACGCGGGTACTGCATGATGATCGGCGGGTCGAAGGAGGCGGTCGACTATCTCGATCCGATCTTCGCGGCGCTTGCCCCCGGCCTTGGCGAAATTCCCCGCACGCCCGGCCGCAAGGAGGGCGACGCTCGCGCCGAGCAAGGCTACATCCATGCCGGTCCGGTCGGCGCCGGACACTTCGTCAAAATGGTGCACAACGGCATCGAGTACGGCCTGATGCAGGCCTATGCCGAGGGCTTCGACATCCTGCGCAATAAAGACTCAAAGGATTTGCCGGAGGACGAGCGCTACACGCTGAACTTGCCCGACGTCGCGGAGGTGTGGCGGCGGGGCAGTGTTATCTCATCCTGGCTGCTCGACCTCAGTGCCGCAGCCCTCGCCAAGGATCCCAAGCTCACCGCGTTCTCCGGCTACGTTCAGGACTCCGGCGAGGGGCGCTGGACGGTCGAGGCCGCGATCGAGGAGGCTGTTCCGGCGGATGTCATCACCACAGCGCTCTATGCCCGCTTCCGCTCGCGTCAGGAGCACACATTCGGCGAAAAAATGCTGTCCGCCATGCGCTTCGGCTTCGGTGGGCACGTCGAGGGGCAGGAATCGATTGACCCCGAACCAGCCTCGGGAAAGTCCAACGGCTCCGGTGTAGTCCGGGACGCCGCGGAGTAGCTCTCATGGCGGGGAGCCCTCCCAACCAATCACCCGCGGCGGCAGGGGATGGGAGTCCGCCAAGGCAAGGGCCGCCTGCCGATCCATGCGCGATGGTAATCTTCGGCGCCACCGGCGACCTGACCAAGCGCCTGGTGATGCCGGCGCTCTACAACCTGTCGCGCACCGGGGTGCTGCCGGAGAACTTCGTGTTGATTGGCGTGGCTCGAGCAGAGGGCACCGCCGAAAGCTGGCGAGACGAGCTTCACGACGCGCTGAAGAGCTTTGTCGGCAATGCGGCGACCGGGTTCGACATCGATCATATCGACGAGGCGGCCTGGGCGCGGCTGGCGGAGAAGATGGTCTATGTGCGCGGTGACCTGACCAAGCCCGAACTTTACGCGGGGCTTCGCAGCGCGCTCGACGAGGCCGGGAAGGACGGCGGCACGAAGGGCAACGCCATCTTCTATCTGGCGGTTGCAGATCGCCTCTTCGGCGATGTTGTCGCGCAACTTGGACAGGTGAAGCTCACCGACGAAGACGAGGACGCTGACGGCAAGCGCCGGTTCTGGCGCCGCGTCGTAATCGAGAAGCCGTTCGGCCACAGCCTGGATTCGGCGCGCCAGTTGAACGCCGACATCCTGCGCACGCTACAGGAGGACCAGATTTTCCGGATCGACCATTTTCTGGGCAAGGACACGGTCCAGAACATCATGGCGTTCCGGTTTGCAAACGGGTTGTTCGAGCCGATCTGGGACCGCGACCGGATCGATCACGTGCAGATCACCGTCGCGGAGACCGTGGGCGTGGAAGAACGCGGCAGTTTCTACGAGGCGACCGGCGCGTTGCGTGACATGGTTCCGAACCACCTGCTGACGCTCGTTTCAATGGTGGCCATGGAACCACCGATAGGCTTCGACGCTGCCTCGATCCAGACGAAAAAAGCCGAGGTCTTCGCGGCCATGCCCGCCGTCAAGCCGGCGCAGGCGGTGCGCGGCCAGTATGGCGCTGGCACAGTGCTGGGCAAGAAGGTGAAGGCTTATCGCAGTGAGCCGAAAGTGGCGCCGAATTCCAACGTCGAGACCTATGCCGCGGTGCAATTTGAGATCGACAACTGGCGCTGGGTGGGCGTGCCGTTCTTCGTGCGCACGGGCAAGCACATGGCGGCGCGCAGCACCGAGATTGCCATTCGCTTCAAGCAGGCGCCGTACGCGGCGTTCAAGGATACGCCCGTCGATACGCTGCGGCCGAACTGGCTGGTGCTGCGCATCGCGCCGGACGAGGGGATTTCCCTTCAGTTCGAGGTCAAGCGTCGTGGACCTGCCGTCGACCTGGCAGCCGTGAAGATGGATTTCCACTACGACGATTGGTTTGCGAAGGCGCCCAACGTCGGATACGAGACGCTGATCCATGACGTCATGATCGGCGACCAGACCCTTTTCATGCGGGCAGACATAGTGGAGCAGGCTTGGCGCATCGTGCAGCCCGTACTCGACGCCTGGGCAGCGGAGAGCGCCGCAATCCCCACCTACGATTCCGGCAGCGATGGCCCGAAGGGGGCCGACGAACTGCTGGCGCGCGCCGGGGCTCGTACCTGGCGGCCGGTCAGGCCTCCCCTGGAGCAGAAGCCGTGAGCATGCGGCGAATCCGTCTTCTGCTGGCGGACGTGGATGGCACCCTGCTTACGGACGACAAGGTGTTGACGGCGGCGGCCGCGGAAGCGGCTCGGGATCTGCGCGACGCGGGCATTGCGTTCGCCATCACCAGCAGCCGGCCGCCGCGCGGCATGCGCATGCTGTTCGAGCCCCTTGCCCTCGACAACGTTACCGCCGGTCTCAACGGCGGCTTGTGCGTCAATCCCGATCTCTCGGTCGTCCAATGTCACACGCTTGACCCGGCAACGGCGAGGCGGGCCGTCAATCTGATCCTGCGCCAGGGGCTTGACGCATGGGTTTATACCGATCGCGAGGAATGGCTCGTTCGCGACGCGACGGCACCGCATGTCGAGCGCGAGAGATGGATCCTGCAATTCGACGCGACAATCGTGGAGACGTTCTCGGTGGCCCACCTTGCGCAGGCAGTAAAGATCGTCGGCGTCTCCGACGACTTTGATCTGGTCGCTGCGAGCGAGAAGATCGCTCAGAAGGCGCTTGGCGAACAAGCGAGCGTCGCGCGATCGCAGACCTACTACCTCGACGTGACCAGTCCGCAGGCCAACAAGGGGGCTGTGGTTACGACGCTTTCTGAAAGTCTAAAGATATCGCCCGATGAGATTGCCACGATCGGAGACATGCAGAACGACGTGCTGATGTTCCGAAAGAGCGGCCTGTCGATCGCCATGGGCAATGCGACCGACGACGTCAAAGCGAAGGCGCGGCTGGTGACCGACTGCAACGAGAACGACGGCTTCGCCAAGGCGGTGCGGGAGTTCATCCTGCCCTCGGCCGGCGGGGGTTCTGTTGCAGGCTTACCATCGTGACGGGCGTGCGCGAGGCCAGGCTGGAGGTGCTCGCCGATCCCGAGGCTCTAGCGCGCCGGGTCGCGGACTGGCTACTGGAACTGGCGACGTCGTCGGACGGCGTCTTTGCGGTCTCGCTGTCCGGTGGGTCGACCCCGCGCCCTGTCTATGAGCGTCTGGTCGGCCCGCAATATCGCGACGCTTTTCCCTGGTCGCGAACGCACTGGTTCTGGGGCGATGAACGCTTCGTGGCTCATGACGATGCGCGCAGCAACTTCCGTATGGTTCGCGAGGCGTTGCTGTCGCGCGTGCCGATCCCATCCGCCAACGTCCACGCCATTCCCACCGCGGGTGTCACGCCCGAAGCGGCGGCGGCTGCCTACGAGCGGGAACTGAAAGCCTTCTACGGCGCCGAGGAACGCGACCCCGCGAGGTCGCTGTTCGATGTCATGCTTCTGGGGCTTGGTCCCGAGGGGCACACCGCGTCGCTGTTTCCGGGCACGCCTGTGCTTGCCGAACGCGAACGGTGGGTCGCCGCTGTCATCGGCGTCAAGCCGGAAGCGCGCATCACGCTCACTTACCCGACGCTGGAAAGCAGCCGTCACACCGCCTTTCTGATCGCGGGCGAGGAGAAGCGGGCGATCTTCAGCCGGCTACGGCGTGGCGACCCGGATCTGCCGGCGGCGCACCTGCGCCCACGCGGAGACCTCACGTGGTTCGCGGACAGCGCAGCAGCGGGCGATGAGAGTTGAAACCCGAGCCAGCAGCGAGCGGCACCCGACCGACGATTATCGCGTGTTCCGACTGCTCTGGACCGGTTGTGCGGCGCTCTGCTCGTCGAGCGGCGATGAGACCCGGCGTTGCCATGCGTCGGTGCGACCACGAAGAGCAAAGGGGCCGACATGAACAAGAAAAATGACGGTGACGCGCCGCAGGTCGCGGTTCGGCGTCGCGACTGGAGGCGCGTTCATCATTCACCGCTGTTCTGGATTGCGGTTCTGTTTTGTTTCGCGGCGATCATGATCTACGTGCTGTCCAATGATCTTTCGTGGCGACCACGAATCCGGTGATTTCAATGGTGAAGGCAGCGACCTCGCTGCCGAGTTCCTCGAGGTGGAAGCAGAGAAGGAGGCCGATGCCCTCGACCGGCGGCCTTAGCTCGCGGCGGGGTCGGCCGCGGGGCGGGCGCGCAGTACCCGGTCATCGTGGCTAAGCTCGACCGGCTGTCGCGCGACGTGACCTTCATCTCCGGCCTGATGTCGCTACGTGTGCCGCTCGTCGTCGCTGAACTGCACCCAGCGGGTTGGCCCTGGCGCATGTGCGAAATTGCGCTGACGGGCATCCGAACGCAGCGAAGAGATCAGCGCCCGATGCTGCCACAACGCCGCAGCGTCCTGTTTTGAACGTTCGGAGCGGCCAGATCGGACTAGCCTCACTCTTGCCGGGCCGGGAAACGGGAACCGGTGGGTGGCGGTGCCAATAGGCGCCCCCTGGAAGAAATGGAGTAGGTGATGCCTCTCCTACAAAGCAGTGATACTCGCCTGCACGTTTTGGGTCATGCAACCGTCGCCATCGAGAGGGCGGCGCGACGCGGCGCGACCATGATGGTTGATATCGAGGCGAGGAGATTGTTGGCCGACTACCCGAATTGCTCGATGTCATTCCCCGAGCTTCGCGACCGGATCGTTATTCTTGCCGCGCGGCGCGGCGTGACCGTGGCGGACGAAAAGCTTGTTTCTGAGGTCGGAAACATCCTCGGTATGTGGTCATTTATTGAATCGGGCTATCTTGAGCTTTCACAGGAACAGAAACGAAGAGTGGAGAAAGAAGCCGCTTCTTTTGGAGAGCGAGTATTTTTTAGCGGCTTTGACGGGGACAACGAGGCCGAATACATCGGAGCGGCCCGTTTGTTGATTGAAAGAATGCAGCGCTTCCCTGAATTCAAAGGCCGTGATCTCAATTCACACCTACCGTCGTCTCTCGAAGGATACCGGCGAATGTACGCTCTCTTTGAACCGATGCGCGCCAGGTTCGCGGGTGGCGGTCTCCTTGCATCACAGATCATCAGATTGTTGCAGGAACGCCGACACCCGGCACGCCGAAAGTGGGCGAAGCCTATCACCTCATCGTAGGTAGTTTCCGACTCCTGACGGCGCCGGGCACCGGGGATAGCGACTCTGCGTGAGCGCAGTTTTCATTCGCTTCCTGCGAAGGATTGACGCGACAGACATCGGTGATCGACATGAGCCGCACCGCTTCGGTTTTTGGCCTTGGCCGCGAGTTCGACGACTTTCTGTTCGCTCCGATTGGCGTGGAGCCGAACGGGATGTTGCTCAGCGTGGTCTCCGCGTTGGCTCGATCGAAAGTCGACCCGTGGCAGGAAGCGGCTCAGCTCGCGCGGCTGCCTGCGAAGACGGCAACGCAAAGATTGACCGCGCTAATTGCGGCGCTTCCTGGAGCGCGATTCGACGCTGGCCCGACCGCCGCCCGCCTGATCGCACTTCTGCCGCGCCCCGGGGTGGCAACGGCCGCCCCGCCCGAGGCAATGTTCGGAGGCGCTGCCAATCGTATTCTGGGTAACCGATCCGTTGTTGCGCTCGCGATCGTTTGGACGCTTCTTTTGGGTATCCAGTTTATTGCAACAAGTCATCAGCCTGCGCCGCAGGCCGCCAGCGGCATTGCCTCGGGCCCTGGAACAATCACCTCGCAAGCGGCAAAAGTGCCGACCGGCCGGTGAACGCTGCCGTCAGCACCACGACAGGGGCAACGATCATGGCCGACGACAAGACGCAGCCGAACATCAGCGCCCGCCCGAGCCGACGATGCTGAATCAGATAGAAATGCAGCAAGGGTAGACGGGCACCGTAACTCAAACCGCTCTTCGCCCGGCGCCTTTATCGGCGAGCTCTTCGTGGCGACGGCGCGGGTTCGACACCTCGCTCGCACGGACGAAATAGCCAGCGCCGGCAACAATCGGTCTACGCTGGTTCACAATCCAATGCACTAGGGTCAGGTGTGCCTCCATGAGCGCCGCCGCGACATGCGCGGCGCGCCGTGCGAACTGCGTCGCGCTTCGAAGTTGCCCGCGTGGGATATCGCTGTGAAGACGAGACGGGCATGGTCCAGGCAGCGTCAAACGGCCACGCCTTCGAGCGGATTTCGGCTTTTGCCAATACTCTTTCGCGCCCTGAGTAGATTCCGAAGCTGCCGCCCGGATCGGGTTGATTGCTATGGACGAAAACGAACCCCGAGAAGCCACGGCAGCGAGAAGTTTCATGGCGCACGGCACACGGTATCCGACGCTTGCATTCATCACTGGCGGCGCGGGCGAGGCAAGCGATGGCATCCCGCCTCAGCCGTTCGAGACATTTTGCTACGACGCGGCACTGCTCCAGGCAAAAATCCACAACTTCAACATCGTTCCCTACACGTCGGTGCTGCCGAAGGACCTGTTCCGCAACATCGTCCCGGTGGACAAAGTAGAGAAGCACTTCCACCACGGAGCGGTTCTCGAAGTAATCATGGCCGCCAACGGCGCGCAGATGAGCGATCACCGCGCGATCGCCACGGGTCTGGGGATTTGCTGGGGCAAGGATAAGAAGGGCGAACTGATCGGTGGTTGGGCTGCCGAGTACGTCGAGTACTTCCAGACGCCGATCGACGATGAGATCGCAGAAGTGCATTCGCGAATGTGGCTGGCGAAGTCGCTGAACCACGAGTTGGCCCTGCGCGGTGTCGAGAAGCACAGTGAGTTCCAGTACTGGCACAACTACCTGAACCTCACCCAGCCGTTCGGCTACTGCCTGACGGCGATGGGATTTCTCAATTTTGAGTATGCAGATCCCGTCAAGCTCTGAGCGGAAGAGTCGCGGCGCTTGTTGGTGTGCTTGGCGACTCCGAAGCGAGAGACGCAAATGTTGATTCTAGTCAACGTCGCTGGCGGGGATCCAGATACGAATTGACTCTAGTGGTTTGCGTGGCCGCCCACGGAGGGCCTCCCAGGTGACTGTCCCGTATCACAAGCTCTTCCACAATCTCTTGTACAGCCCGGTATTCGCCTCGGAGCCGCACGGCAACGAAGCGCGACTGACGCAACGCTTGCTCGACGCGATTTCCAGTTACGACTATCGCACCGAAGTCGTCCCGACGTTGGCTGGGGCAAAGGTCGCGGCCGAGAGCGACATGGCGATTGGTTGCTTCCTGCTTGCGATCGACAATCCCGACGAACCGGGCGTGCAGGCGCTGGTCAACTACATCCGGCAGGATCGGGGCCTAGACACGCCGATCTATCTGGTCAGCGAACTGAACGGCGTTGAATCGCTGTCTCTCGTGCCACTCGGTGAAGTCTCAGGCTACGTGTATCTCGACAACGAAACGCCCGGCTTTGCCGCGAAGGAAGTTATCTTCGCCCTTGAGAAATACGCCGCGAGCCTGAAGCCGCCGTTCTTCGGCATGCTCATGGACTACGACTACGAGGGCAACCAGATGTGGACCTGCCCCGGGCACCAGGGCGGAGCGTTCTACCGGCGCAGTCCCGCAGGTCGTCTGTTTGTTGAGCATCTGGGCGACGCCGTCTTTCGCAACGACATCGACAATTCGGTGCCGGAACTGGGAGACCTGCTGATCCACGAGGGTCCGGCTCTGGCTGCGGAGAAGGCTGCGGCGAAGGTCTTTGGCGCCGACCGAACGTATTTCATTCTGAACGGCACATCGACGTCGAACAAGGTCATTTCCGCAGCACTGCTCAAGCGCGGTGATCTCGTCCTGTTCGATCGCAACAACCACAAGTCCATTCACCACGGCGCACTGCTCCTCGCCGGCGCGATCCCGATCTACGTCGAGACCGATCGCAACCCGGAAGGCCTGATTGGTCCTATCGATTACGACGCGCTGGACGAGAGCAAATTGCGTGAGCAGATCCGCACGCATCCGCTTATCGCGGACAAAGACGCGTGGAAACGGGAACGGCCGTTTCGCCTCGCCGTCATCGAGCAGTGCAGCTACGACGGTACGATTTACAACGCGACCAAAGTCATCGAGCGCGTTGGCCACTTGTGCGATTACGTGCACTTCGACGAGGCCTGGGCCGGGTTCATGAAGTTCCACCCGTTGTTCAAGGGGCACTTCGCGATGGGCCTCGAGAATCTCGACGCAAAGAGCCCGGGCATCATCGCGAGCCAATCGACACATAAGCAACTCGCCGGATTCTCGCAGGCTTCCCAGATTCATGTCCGGGACAATCACATCAAGGGGCAGCCAAGGCGCACCGAGCATCGACGCTTCAACGAG
>Ga0265339_10000590_pt1 | contig 28320 bp, 22 predicted proteins | sample 4CB219metaG_FD_202085 | JGI IMG/M metagenome (GOLD analysis project Ga0265339, IMG submission 202085) | Rhizosphere microbial communities from Carex aquatilis grown in University of Washington, Seatle, WA, United States - 4-CB2-19 metaG | ecosystem: Host-associated > Plants > Roots >... | reverse complement strand
GCGCTTCCCGCCGCGGGTCCGCGCTGCCATGGACCATGATCCCGAGTACCTGCGCACGCTTTCCGCCATCTATCAGTCCGGAGGCCGCGCCGCCGATGCGCAGAAGGCGCTGGCCAAAGCGCTGGCGCTTCCATTCCCTGACAACGGTATGAAGCTCAAGGAGGACACGCGCCTCCAGTACGCGGGCATCCTGATGGCGGCCAACCGCTTCAGCCAGGCCGCCGAGTTATACACCCAGATTCTCAGCGACGATCCCAGCAACATCTCCGCCTGGATGGGCCTGGTCAGCGCGCATCATCAGCTCGGGCAGGACACCAAGGCCCTCGCCGACGTGGAGCGGATGCCGCCGGCTACATACGAGACAGCTCTCTCCGATGCCAACTTTCTCAGCATGCTCGGCTCCATCTATCAGCAGGCCAACCAGGTTGAGGTGGCGCAGAGCCTGCTGGAGCGTTCCGTCCGCCTGCAGACCGCCGCGGGCAGCCAGCCCAGCCTCCAGTTGCAAATGCAGCTCGCCGGCATCTACCTGCAGCGCGGCGATACAGACAAGGCATATCCCATTTACCGTCAGATTCTTTCCACCCATCCCGATCGCCTGGATGCGTGGAAAGGCCTGATCGCAATCCTCCAGGCCACCAACCATACCGGTGAGGCGCTCGAGCAGCTCGGCTACATTCCGCCCGACGTGCGCAAGCAGCTTGAGACCGATCCGGAGTTTGTTGAAACTGAGGCCAGCATCTACGCCTCCGCGGGCAACACCAAAGAAGCGGTGGCCTACATGGCCCGTGTCCAGCGCTATTACGAGCAGCAGCACCTGCCCATGCCGTCCAACCTCGCCATCCAGAACGCGTGGCTGCTCTACAACACCCAGAACGACCGCGCCCTTTATCCCGCGCTGATGCAATTAGGCTCGCGCCCTGACCTCACCCCGGGGCAGCGCGAGACGGTGCAGACCATCTGGGCCAACTGGGCGGTGCGGCGCGCCGGCACGGCCATTGACAACAACGATAATGAGCGGGCGGTGGAGATTCTGGAAGCTTCAATGCAGGCGTTTCCTGACAATCTCCAGGTCAAGTGGGTTCTGGCCGGTGGCTACATGCGCACAGGGCAGTCCCGCCTGGCGCTCGCACTCTACAAGAGACTGCCGCTTCAGGACGCCAGCTCTGACCAGTTTCAGGGAGCCATCGGTTCCGCGCTGGCCGCCAACGATCACACCACCGCCGAGGCATGGCTTCGCCTGGCCCTCCAGCGCTATCCGCACGATTACCACATCCTCGTCCTGGCCGCCCGCTTCGAGCAGGTCCGCGGCGATAACGAACGCGCTGCCGATTACTGGCGGGCAGCACTCAACGCCATGCCCGCCAACTCGCCCACTGACAGGCTGGCGCACGATCTTGCCTATCCTGACCAGGACAACTCGCCGCACAAGGCGACTAACGCCGGCGATCTTCAGCAGCTCCTGAATCCCGACTACGTGAGCAGCACCCAGCGCTTCTCGAAGACTGTAAAGCTGCCTCCGCTCCCGGCCTATGGCCCCGATCCCTACTCGGGACACGCGCCGGTATCGATCACGTCCTCTCCTACCGCGCAGTTGTCCGTGGAGCCACAGGTGCCCGCGACAACGCAGATCCCGGTGCAGCAGATTGATACTCCCGCGGCCACCCCGCCCACCCGCAGCAGCCCGGTAACTACGGTGCCGCAGGCCTCCTCGCCCACTCCGGATTCATCCGCCTCACCAGCCGCATCGCAATCCGGTGGCAAAACCTCGCCGGCGCATCGCGCGCGCAGGACGAACCATACGCAGCAGTCCACGGCGCCTGCCGGCTTTTCCGGTCAGGTGCATCTCTCGCCTTCTGAGGAGTTCGTGACCACCACCGATGCCTCCGCGCCGTCTGCGCATAGCGCTTCGGCCGCGTCTGCGCAGCCGGTGTACATTCCTCCGCCTCCGGCAAAGGACGCCGCGCCCCGGCGGTCCACACCGCTGATGCTCCAGCCGCAAACGCCCCAGGCGCACGACGCTCCGCAAATCTACATCCCTGAGCCGCAGGCCTCATCGCAATCGCCTCAGCCGCCGGTTCATCCGGCCCTGCGCCTGTCGTCAGAGCCCGTGGGTGGCCAGGCAGCCGCCGTGCAGGCGCAGTTTGCCCAGCAGGATACGGACACGCAGTTAACCCAGGGTGACACGCAGATCCGGCAGCTCCAGAATGTGCCCGTCCTGGGTCCCGGTCAGCCTGCAGCGCCGGCGGTTGCCTCCGTCGGGCCCATCCTCAACGGCACCACGCCGATTCTTAATAACGCGCAGTACACTCCTTCCGCGCAGGATGCCGCTACCGGCGCCTACTCCGCGCAAAGGCCGCCGTCGGGACAGGCCGCTCCCACCCAGGCCAACCCCGCGCAAAGCTGCACCAATGGGTGCGCGCCTCCGCCCCCGCCAGCCAGGCACCATCGCAGAAAAAAGAGTGCGGAGAACGAACCTGCCACGGAGACTGTGCCCACGTTGTCCACCGCGCCCTCTGAGCAGTATCCCGCTCAGCCGCCGGCGCAGGAAACGCAGCCACCCGCGGCCGGGCAGCAGGCACCCGCGGAGAGCAATCCTGGCGGCCTCACGGATGAGCAGCTTCAGGAGCGCAACCTGCCTCCGCTGCGCGGACCCTGGGTTCGCGTGCAACGCGAGCCCAGGTCCATCAGCCCCCGCGAAGAAGCCGAACAGCAACTGACTGCCCTTGAGAGCGGCTACAGCGGCTGGTTGGGCGGCGCCGGCATCGTCAACTATCGCAGCGGCAGCCCCGGATATGATCGCCTCACCGCCCTCGAGGCGCCATTCGAGGCATCGGCTCCGCTGGGATACCACTCGCGCTTCACCTTCGTCGGCAAGCCGGTCTTTCTCGATTCCGGCCAGGCCGATGGATCGAGCACCATCACCGTGCAGGAGTTCACCGCCGGCGGCCGGACCCTCGTCGCCATCCCGCAGCCTCTTGGAACTGACACCAACACCGGCGTCTCCGGCACCTCGGCTGCCCAGTTTTCGCCCCCGCCGCAGCAGAATGCCGCCGGCATCGCCCTCGAAGGCCAGTTCATTACTCCCCAGTTCGCCGTCGCGTTCGGCTATACGCCGCTCAACTTCCTCGTAGCCAACTGGACTGCGCGCGCTTACTTCCGCCCCGGCAACGGCGCCTTCACCTTCGCCTTTACGCGCGACTCCATCAAGGATTCGCAGCTCTCCTACTCCGGCCTGCGCGATCCCGGCACCGCCTCGCTCAGCTTTCCCGGAGTGGTCTGGGGCGGCGTCATGGCCAACCAGGGCAACATCCAAATCGCCCACGGCGATGCCCTCTCCGGCTTCTACGTCGGCGCCGGCGGCCAATATATTCAGGGCTATAACGTCAAAAGCAACTTCCGCATTGACGGCAACGGCGGCGCATACTGGCGCATCCGGGCCTATCCCGAGTACGGCAACCTCAGCATCGGCGCCAATTTCTTCGGCATGCACTACGACAACAATCAGGACGCCTTCACCTTCGGCATGGGCGGATACTTCAGCCCGCAGTTCTATTTCCTGGCCAACGTGCCCGTCACCTGGGAGGGCCACTACCAGACCCGCTGGCACTACGAGGTGGTGGGCGGCATCGGCATCCAGGCCTTCCAGCAGGATGCAACCCCGCTCTTCCCCCTGGCCAACCAGAAAGCCATTGAGATCGCGCTGAGCAATGCGGTGCTGCCCGCCCTTACCAGCGTCGGCCCCAACTATAACTTCCGCGGCAACCTGGCTTACCAGATCGGCCCCCACTGGTTTGCCGGCGCATTCATGCAGGCCAACAACTCGCGGAATTACAACTCATTCTCCGCGGGGTTCTCGATTCACTACATGTTCCGCGCGCAGCCCTCCGCGGTCAGCGCGCCCACCGGCCTGTTCCCCACCGACGGGCTGCGTCCCTTCACCGTGCCGTAGGCCGCGGACCGCCGGATTCGAACCGCAGGCTTTGTACCGCCGATCTCCAGATCGGCTGTGGTGCGGGTCTCCAGACCCGGATCACAGCGTGGTCGAAGCAACTCCAACACCGCCGGAAGAGTCCTGACTGTTCCCCTCCGGGGACTTCCCTTTTCGCCGCCTGTTCGCTGGATGTAGAAATCTACATACGAACAACTACCCATGAGTTGGGTCAGACGGGGGTTACAACTATGCCCGAGTTGGGTCAGACGGGGGTTACAACTCCCCCCGAGTTGTGTCATCGTTTTCGTGAGCCAGATCACATCTTTCGCTGCTCCTGAACCGTCCACACCCCAAACATCTCGCGCGATCATTTCAGCGCACTCACCGGTAAGGTCGTCTCATGCTGGTGTTTTAGAGATAAATTAAAATAATTAAGAATTTCAGTTGACAAACTTAAAAATATCAATCATAGTTTCTACAGATCATATGGAAGACGATTCAAAACCCGTAACCGAATGGCAGGAGCTCCTTCGAATCGCGCACGGGACGGAGCTGGTGGTTGAGCGCGTTCGCCTGCCGGAGAAGGGAATTGCCGTGGAGGGCTCCTTTGCTCCGCCGCAACTGGCGCGGCTCAGCCTTGAGGACCAGGTCTTCGTGATCGCGTTCATCCGGTCTCACGGTTCCATCAAGGAGATGGAGCAGACGTTCGGTGTGAGTTATCCGACTGTTAAGGCGAGGCTTAACCGGATCGCGAGCCATCTTGATTTCGTCGAAACCAATCCTTCGCCATCGCGGGCGGAGGTGCTGGAACGATTGAGCCAGGGCGAGATCTCGGCGGAAGAGGCCATTAAGGCGCTGGAAGAGTTGAAGTGAGACAGGGACCAGGGAACAGGGATCAGGGATCAGGGATCAGGGATTAGGGGTTAGGGACTAAGCAGCTTGAATTCAAAGGTTTGACGGGGATCGGAGGACAGGATGATTCCAAATCTGGCAGTGATTCGTATACACGGGGAGCACGGATGGTGCCCGCCCATTCCGGTGCCGCTGTTTCTCCTCTGGATTGTCGCCATCCTGCTGTCGCCGTTGATATTAGCCGCGCTGCTGGTGCTGTGGGCGGTGTGCATTGGCGCCGGCTACCAGATGTGGCGGCTGCTGGGCGCGTTATGGAGTCTTCTATGTGCGCTGCCCGGCACCGATGTCCGGGTCACGGCGGACGGAAAACACATTACTGTACGCATTCTGTGAATGGGTGAGGCGTGCGGCAAGTTGAACCTGGGAAAGAAGTTAGCAGAGAAAACTTTGGGGAGGATTCGAATGAGCGAGAACCGGAAACAGATACTGGAGATGCTGGCCGCAGGGAAGATTACTGCGGACGAGGCGGAGCGGCTGCTGGCCGCTCTGGAACGCGGGCCGGAAACCGTGACGGGAGAGTATGCCGGCGCGACGCGGGGCGGCAACGGCACGGCGGTGAAAACAAAGGCCAAGTACCTGCGGGTGCTGGTAGAGGCCGACGAATCCTCGACCGGAATGAAGGGCGTGACAACGGTTAACGTGCGTGTTCCCATGCAGTTGCTGCGCGCGGGAGTGCGGCTGGCAGCGCTGATCCCGCAGCAGGCCCACGGTCAGTTCGACGAGGCGCTGAGCAAGCACGGCGTGCCCATCACGCTGTCGCAGATCAAGCCGGAGAACCTGGAGGAGATCGTGGATCAACTCGAGGACCTGACCGTGGACGTGGACGGCAAGGACGGCAACAAGACCAAGGTGCGGATGTTCTGCGAGTAATACAGGGACCGAGGGAACGGGAAAGCAAGTCAGCGAGCCGGCGGATAAAGACCAACCGCGGCTAACCATCACACAGCAAAAGGCTTTTGAGGCCGCCAGACGGTCACGGGAGAGCTTTGCGCTCAAAAAAGGGAACCAGGGACAGGAGAATGCAATGACTACGATGGCGATGGCAAGGGCGCGGAAGGATGCGCCGATCGAGGGGTTGATGGCGAAGTGGTATGCCGGCAACACGGCGGAGATGATGAAGGAGTACGTGGAGCTGGCGGCGCGAGTGGCCAAGGAACTGCCGGCCGGCAGCGCGGTGCTGGAGGTTGCGCCGGGGCCAGGGTATTTCTCGATTGAGCTGGCCAAGCGCGGCTCCTATGCGATCACTGGGCTGGACCTGAGCCGGACCTTTGTGGAACTGGCGGGGAAGAACGCCGCAAAGGCCGGGGTGCAGGCGCGGTTCGTGCAGGGCTCGGCCTCGAAGATGCCGCTGCCGAAGGAGAGCTTCGATTTTCTGCTGTGCCGGGCGGCGTTCAAGAACTTTGCCGACCCGGTGGGGGCGCTCAAGGAGATGCGGCGGGTGCTGAAGCCCGGGGGGCGCGGCGTGATCATCGACATGAGGGGCGACGCGTCGCCGCAAGCGATCCAGCGCGGCGTGGACGAGATGGGCCTCACGTGGTTCAACCGCGTACTGACCAAGCTGGCGTTCCGGACCGTGCTGCTGCGGCGGGCCTACACGCGGGAACAGTTTGAGGCGATGCTGGCACAGGCAGGGTTCAGCGAGACGCGGATTGAGGAGTCGGCGCTGGGGTTTGAGATCACGATGGTGAAGTAGTGTTGGCCTGGCGCGTATCGGAATCGCGCCGACCCTTCGGGGCGGCGCGCAGGCCACAGCCGGAGCGACTTATCCGCGTGCGTCGAGGGCAGCCAGCATCCAGCTCAGGGTAACTCCGGCATTGGTGATGGCGGCGGTTTGCTGCGCGTACATGTGGGGGGCCACGTCGGTTCCGAATTGCTGGAAGCGGTTGACGATGGCGGAGACGAAGAGGAAGGGGCAGTCGCCGGCTTTCTGGCGAATGAGGCCGTGTGTGGTTTCAAGCGAGACCGCGGGCGGCGGCGCAGGCTTGAGCGCATTAAAGGCAGCGACCGTCTCCGGATCCTTGGTGGCGTAATCGGCGGTTTTGGTCACGTTGACGGTTCCCAGCGCGACGCTCAGTCTGTCGATGAGGATTGCGGGGTCGGCAGGATTCAGGGGAACCGGAAGGAAGTTCTTGACCGCGCTTTTGATGTCCATGGCGGCGATGGCGTTGAACGTGCGATCGGCGATGGTGCTGGTAACGAGCTTGTCGAATGAGGGCAGAACAAGGTTGCTGTCAGGGTTGCCGCCATTGGGGAAGCCGTTATGCATGAAGCTGCCCGTGCCGATGGCGACGCAGCCGTTGCGATTGACTCCGCCAATGGGCTCGGCCGCAGTGCCGACGGCGATGACGAGTCCGGGCTTCTCCTGGCAAGGAGAGTCAGGAAAGATGCCGCACAGGCGTTTGAATTTCGCTTCACTGCTGGACTGCTTTGTGGAATCGAGACTGTCGAGGATGTCGGAGATACACCAGACTTCCGCGCAGAAGCTCTTATAGGGGAAGATGGCTCGCGGAACCGGATGGAGGTTGGGAATGGAAGTGGTTTCAGGGCGGCGGCGGGGTGTCTTGAGATCTTCAGGCCAGGGCGAGCCGGTGGGCCGCGCATTGTCATTGAGCATGGCAGACAGGGCGGGGTCGCATTCCCACCACTTATTCACGACAATAAGAACGCGCATGGCTGGTGACTCTCCGTTCCGGGGATGGAAATCCAGTTACCGATGAGAGTAGCGCATTGTTTTCAGAGTCAGCAAGCGAGAAAGTAGGAGTTACATCGAGTTAGGCCGGACTGGCTCCGGGACTTCTGCGGATCGTTCGCGCGGGCTGGTCCGGGGCCCGGGGCCGGCGCTCTGTGGTTCCCAGGTGCCCAAAGGCGAGGCACCTGGGGCAACCAGCATTGTGTTCAGACGGCCGGCGGCACTGCCAGGCGCGGTCAGGGCTTCTTCATGGGGACTACCTGGACGGTTACGTCGCGGACTTCAGAGAGGAAGCGGTTGAGGGGCGAGCCGCGAAAGAGGATGTCAAAGCGGGAGCGGGCGGACTGGCCGAAGACGACGTGGGTGATGCTTTCCTGCTGGGCGAAGCGGACGAGGGCGTCAGAGACGTTTTTGTCGACGAGATTGACGACGCTGGCGCCGAGATCGCGAGCCATGCGCTCGTAGTCTTCCAGGCGCTGGTGGGCTTCGGGGTCGCCGTGGCCCTTGTCATCGTCAGGGCGGGAGACATAGACGGCGTACCAGGTGGAGGCCAGGCGGCCGGCGATGCGGGCGCCGACGCGGATGAGGCGCTCAGTGCCGGGGCGGGTGCTGAGGCAGACCATGACTTTTTCCGGCGGGGCGGCCTGCTCCAGGCCCTGGTTGCGGCGGTACTCGGATTCGCGGGTGCTGACCTGCTCGGCCGTGGTGCGCAGGGAGAGCTCGCGCAGCAGGTTCAGATTGCCGATGCGGAAGAAGTTGGAGAGGGCCTGCTCCACTTTTTCCGCCGCGTAGATTTTGCCCTGGCGGAGCCGGTTGCGCAGCTCGTTTACGGTCACGTCCACGTTGACCACTTCGTCGGCGCGCTTGAAGAAGTTGTCAGGGACGGTTTCGCGGATGACGGTATTGGCGGAGCGGTTGACGGCGTCGTTCAGGGTTTCAAGGTGCTGGATGTTAACGGCGGTCAAGACGTTGATGCCGGCTTCGAGGAGCTCCAGCACGTCTTCATAACGCTTGCGGTTTTTGCTGCCGGGAACGTTGGTGTGGGCCAGCTCGTCCACGAGGACGGTATTGGGATGACGCCCGACGATGGCGTCCACGTCCATCTCTTTCAGCTCCACGCCGTGATAGGGGATGACGCGCTGAGGAATGATCTCGAGATCGCGAATGCGGGCGGAGGTTTCCTGTCGTCCGTGCGGTTCCACGAGGCCGATGACGACGTCGATGCCCTGCTGATGTTTCATGTTCCAGGCATCGTTGATCATGGTGTAGGTTTTGCCCACGCCGGGGGCGGCGCCGATGTAAATGCGCAGGCGGCCCTGGTCCTGGCGGCGTTCGACTTGCAATTCAGCCATGTCAGCCGACCTCCACGGGATGGCGATCGGATTCCACGGCGGCCACGGGCAATGAAAAGCGGAAAGTGGTGCCGTGGCCAAGGCGGCTCTCGACGGCGATCTGTCCGCCGAGGGACTCGACGAGGCGGCGCACCAGGGCGAGGCCGAGGCCGGTGCCCTGTTCAGAGTAGCTGGCGAAGCGGTCGAAGATGGTGCTGAGGCGTTCAGCTTCAATGCCGGCGCCGGTATCGCGCACGGTGAACTGAACGAAGTCTTTCATTTCTTCGGCGGCGAGGAGGACTTCGCCATCGTCAGGGGTAAAGCGGATGGCATTGGAGATCAGGTTATCGAGGATGGAGCGGGCGGCGCGGCGGTCGGCGCGGATCAGGGACACGTCAGCGAAGGCGTGGATCTCAATGCGAATGCGTTTTTCGGCGGCCTGATCGGCGAAGCGGTCTTCAGCCTCGCGCAGCAGCGTGAGGGGGCGCAGGTTTTCGAGCTTGAGCTCGCGCTTGCCGGTATCGATTTCGGCAACTTCAATGAGGTCGGACATCAGGTCGTCCAGTTTTTGCGAATCCTCCACGGAGGCTGAGACGAGTTCCGCCTGGAGAGGATTGAGCTCGCCGGCATATCTGTGGGCGAGCGCGTAAAGGCCGCGGCGAAGCTGGAGAAGGGGGTCGCGGAGGCGGCGGCTTGCCACTGCGATGAACTGTGTCTTGAAGCGGTCAGTGGCCTGGAGCGAGGTGACATCTTCAAGCGTGGTAACGGCGCCGAGCAAGCGGCCGTCGGAGTCGCGCATGGGGGTGGTGCGCAGGCGGTAGCTGCGGTCGGCCTTGCCGTAGCGCATGGGAAGGAGGGCGGCCTCCCCTTCGCCGGCGACGGCTTTCTGCATGGCCACAGCATCGCGGATGGCAGAGAGGATCTTCACGCCGCCCGGGGTGTTGGTAAGGGCCATGCGGTCAGTGGCGGACTGTCCGAGGAGCTCCGCCGCGGCCTGGTTGACTTTGAGGATGTGGCCCTTGGCGTCAGTAACGATGATGGGCTCGAAGATGGACTGCAGGACGGCGTCGGCGAGCTGGAACTCCATCTGGCGGCGTCCGGCTTCCGATTCGCGCAGGTCGCGCAGGTGGACGGCGAGGCGATTGAGCTCTGCGGTGACAACGCCAAAGCTGTCGCGGCTGGTCCAGGGGGAGCGGTGTTCGAGGTCGCCCTCGGCGATGCGGCGGGTGTCACGGGCAAGGTTGCGGACGGGCCAGAGGACGGCAACGATGGTGGCGGCAGCGGCGAGGAGCGCCGCGATGGCAAGCGCCCTGGCCAGCGCGGGATGGTGGGCGGCCGCAAGCGGTTTTTGGGCAGCGAGAGCGAGCCAGACCGTGAGGCCTGCGAGCACCGCGCATCCGAGCACCAGCCGCTGAGTGAGATTAAGCATGCCGCCGCCTCCCGGCCGGCGATGGATCGCGTTTGGTGGAAATGATGTTCATTGTGGAATATACGACAACGGGATTGAAGGTGCGCCCCTGCGGCGCGCCGATTGCTGCCCTGATTTTCGTCTCCATCCGGCGCCGGGACGTTTTCCCACCTTATCTCACTGTACAATCAAATACGTGTGAAACGCCGCCGGCAGCATGTGACCGGTGGTTTCGCGTCCGGGTGGGAGTCGCTTGAAGTGAGATTCAGAGGGAAGGAAATACTCGGGGTTGGTGCGCTCGCTGCTGCTGCCTTCCTTATTCACGGATATCACCCGTTCTCAGAGGACGCTGAGACGTATTTGCCGGGTATCGAGAAGGTGCTGCACCCGCACCTGTTTCCAATTGGAACCGAGTATTTCAGGCTTCACGCCGATCTGACGCTGTTTCCGCAGCTTATTGCCGGAACGGTGCGGTTTTTGCATATGCCGCTGCCGTGGGCGATTCTGCTGTGGCAGGCAGCGAGTTTCTTTCTATTTCTGCTGGCGTGCTGGAAGCTGATGTGCCATGTTTTCGCCGACCGCCGGGCCTGCTGGGCAGGGGTTGCGCTGGTGGCGGCGCTGTTCACCATGCCGGTGGCCGGGACTGCGCTCTACCTGATGGACCCGTTCCTGAATCCGCGAAACATTATTGCGTTCGCGCAGCTGTTTGCGGTGTTGAAGGTCATGGAGCGGAAGTACATTCAGGCCTTGCTGTTTCTGGTTTTCGCCATCGCCGTTCATCCGCTGATGGGGGCCATTGCCGCGTCGTTCTGCGTAGTGATGGTGGTGGTGGAACGATGGCCGTCGCGGCAGAGCGGCTGGATGACGGATGCGGTGGAGACGGGGGCGCATCGCCGGGACATGGCGGTACCTGCGGTTCTGCTGTTTCAGCCGATTGGCGGCTTGTTCAATTCTCCCGATCACGCATACGACAACGTAATGCTGTCACACCGGTACCAGTTGCTGACACGCTGGACCTGGTACGAGATGCTGGGTGCGGTGGCGCCGGTGTTCATCTTCTGGGCGTTCAGCGCGATTGGGCGCGCGCGCAAGATGCGCAGCCTGGAGCTGCTGTCGCGCGGCATGGCGATTTACGGCGCGATTTACCTGGTGGTGGGGCTGGTGGTGTCAATCCCGCGGCGGCTGGAGGTACTGGCCCTGCTGCAGCCCATGCGCAGCCTGCAACTGATGTACGTGGTGATGCTGCTTTTTGGGGGCGGCCTGCTGGGCGAGTATGTGCTGCGCAACAAGGCATGGCGCTGGGCGGCGCTGTTCCTGCCCCTGGCCGGCGGCATGGCCTACGCGCAGCGGGCGCTGTTTCCGGCCAGCCAGCACATTGAGTGGCCCGGAGTGCAGCCGCGCAACCAATGGGCGCAGGCATTTGTGTGGGTTCGCGAAAACACGCCGGAGGACGCGATCTTTGCCCTCGATCCTTACTACATGTCGATTCCCGGCGAAGATGAGAATGGATTCCGCGCCATTGCCCAGCGCAGCCAACTTGCCGACGGCCTGAAGGACGGCGGGGTGGTGGAAATGTTCCCCTACATTGGAGAATCCTGGAGTGCGCAGGTGAAGGCGCAGACGGGGATTGACGGGTTTGGGACGGCGGATTTTGCGCGGCTCAAACACGATTTCGGCGCCAGTTGGGTGATTCTGCGCCAGCGCGGTTCGGTTGGGCTTGACTGCCCTTACCGGAACGATGTTGTGATGGTGTGCCGGATCCCTTGAGGGCGGCTTTTAGCTGTCAGCCTTCGGCTGTTAGCTGTTAGCTTTCGGAAGACGCGCGCGGCCTGGCTGCGGGCCAACGAACAGTCAAGAAGCACCCCAAATTCAGTGGCATGCTAGGTGATGTCTTCGGTGTCGAAGATGGTGGTGACGGAGCGCTTTTTGGGGACGCCGTGGACCTGGCTTAGCAGCTCTTCTACCACGTCTTCAAGCTGGCGCTGCGATTCGATGACGGCCGACATGCTCTTCAGGTCGTCTTCATCGGTGACGCGCTCAATGAGGGCGATGGCATGGCACTGGGCAACGTGATCCAGGCCGAGCCCTTCAGGGGTTTTGGCCTTGATACTGATCTGGTCGATTTCGACACCGAGGAGGTCGGCCACGCGGGCGCGCATGTCGCCGGCAACGGGCGTGATTTTAGGCGCGGCCAGCACCAGCGTGGTGTCAATGTTCACAATGCGGTAGCGGGCATGTTCCAGTTCTTCAAGCGCGAGTTTGAGGAAGATGGCAGAGTCGGCGTCTTTCCAGCGCGGGTCGCCGGGAGGGAAAAAGGTGCCAATATCGCCGGCGGCGACGGCCCCCAGCAGGGCATCGGTGATGGCGTGGAGCAGGACGTCGCCATCCGAGTGGCCGGCCAGGCCTTCAGGGTGGTCAAGGGTCATGCCGCCGATGCGCAGGGGTACCCCGGGTTTGAATGCGTGCGAGTCCCAGCCAAATCCGATGCGAGTATCCATGGTCTTCTTGTTCAAGATAAAGCTAAATCATGCTTAGAGCGCGGGTTTTTCGTAATGGTGACCAAGCCCGTCTTGCTCTTCGGGAGGTTTTCGTGCCTCTTCAAAGACTTCGCGTACTGTCAGCGCGCGCGCTGGCGCAGGTAAAACTCCGCCAGCTCCAGGTCGCCGGGCTGTGTGATCTTCAGGTTGACCTGGGAGCCGGGAACCACAGCTACGCGATGGCCGGCGCGCTCCACTACGGAGGCCTCATCGGTGCCCACGAATCCGTCGGCGTTGGCCTCGGCAAAGGAGCGCTCCAGCAGGCCGAAGCGGAAGCCCTGCGGTGTCTGCGCGTAAACAATGAATTCGCGGGGAATGGTGGAAGTAACGATGGCGCCGTGCGCGGTGCGCTCCACCTGCTTGATGGTGTCCACTGCGGGCATTCCCACAATGGCCGCGCCGTGCTCGATGACCGCGTCAATGGTGCGGTCAATGGTGGCGGCGTCAATCAGGGGGCGGACGGCATCGTGGACCAGGACGATGTCATCGGGTTGTGCCGCGATCACCGCCAGCGCGTGCGTCACCGATTCCTGGCGATTGTCGCCGCCCTCGACGAGCTGCACACGGGCCGCGAAGCCGTACTCCGCGATCTGGTCCTTGACGCGGTCCATCTCCGGCTTGCGGACGGCCACGCAGATTCCGGTGACGCGGGGGACGGCGGCGAATGCGCGCAGCGAGTGAATAAGGATAGGGATGCCGCCCAGGGACAGGAATTGCTTTGGTTGCGGGCCCGCCATTCGGGTGCCAAGGCCGGCCGCAGGAAGGATGACGTAGACCTGCATAGGGCAGCAGTATATACGGCGGGAGCGGAGGGGCGCGGTGCGGAGCTAGAATGGTCGCACTCCAGAGTTGAAAGGACAGCCTTATGCGGATTCCGGTTTGGCTCGCGAGCGGTTGGTTCGTGGTTTTATGTGCAGCAGTTTGCGCCGGACAGGCGGCGAGTTCAGCGGGCGCGGCGCAGGCACAGGGCGGCGCATGCGAACGGCTGGCCAGCCTGAAGCTGCCGGATGCGGCCGTGACCTCGGCCACCGAGGTTGCCGCCGGCGCGTTCAAGGGACCGGCGAGCCCCTTGACGGGCCAGGACGAGTCCGCGTTTTACAAGAAGCTGCCGGCATTCTGCCGCGTGGTGGTGCATGCGCATCCCTCGGCGGATTCCGATATACCCATTGAAGTGTGGATGCCGGTGGCGGGATGGGATGGGAGGCTGCAGGGCGTGGGCAATGGCGGGTTTGCCGGCGTGATTGGCTATGGAGATCTTGGCGCGGCAGTGGCGCAGGGCGATGCGGCGGTGGCAACCGACACCGGCCACTCGGCGTCGTTTATCGATGCGCGCTGGGCGCTGGGGCATCCGGAGAAGGTGATCGATTTCGGCTATCGCGCGATCCATGAGATGACGCTGATGGCGAAGGTTGTGGTGGAGCAACTCTATGGTGCAGCGGCAAAGCGCGCGTACTTTGCGTCATGTTCTGACGGCGGCCGCGAGGCCCTGATGGAGGGGCAACGCTTTCCTGAGGATTACGACGGCATCCTGGCGGGTGCGCCGGCAAACAACTGGACAGCACTGCTGACCACGGCGGCGGTGGATACGCAGGCGCTGACGGCCAAGCCCGGAAGCTTTATTCCGCCGGCCAAGATTCCCGCGATTGCCAAAGCTGTGCTGGCGCAGTGCGACGCGCTGGACGGAGTGAAGGACGGGATCCTGAACGATCCGCGACAGTGCCGCTTCGATCCGGCGGCGATCGAGTGCAAGGCGGGTGAAGACACCAGCGATTGCCTGACCGCGGACCAGGTCACGGTGCTCAAGGCGCTCTATGCCGGTGTTCGCGATGCCAGGGGCCGGGCGATTTTTCCGGGATACCTACCGGGTTCTGAGGAGGGCGGCAACGGCTGGGGAGGCTGGATCTTTGGACCGGCGCCGGGGCGCAGCCTGATGGCCATGTTCGGCAAAGGCTACTTCTCCGGCATGGTGTACGGGAATCCAGACTGGGACTTTAAATCGTTCATGCTTGAGAACGGATTGAAAGACGCGCGGGAGAAGACGGCGGCGGCGCTTGACGCGGTGAATCCGGATCTGAGTGGATTTGAAAAACGCGGGGGAAAGCTGATCCTTTATCACGGCTGGAACGATCCGGCGATTTCAGCGCTCAACACAGTGAATTATTACGATAGCGTGCTGGCGAAGCTGGGCCGGCCCGCTACGAATTCGTTCGTGCGGCTCTACATGATTCCCGGAATGCAGCACTGCGGCGCAGGGCCGGGGGCAACCAACATCGGGCAGTCCGATGTATGGCCGGACAGAGACCCGCAGCACAATGCTCGGGTGGCGCTGGAGAACTGGGTGGAGAAGGGCACCGCACCGGCTACGCTGACGGCGACCAAGAACGCGGGCGACGATCCGATGGGCGCAGTGACCATGACCCGGCTGCTGTGTCCCTATCCGCAGAGCGCGACGTACAAGGGCGCGGGCGACCCTAACCAGGCGGAGAGCTTTGTATGCGCAGAGCCGAAGAAGTGAGCCGCACGAAACGGCTTATCATTTCGTGGTGAACAGCAAAGCAATTCTGAGGCTGAACGCGACGCATTTCACGGCGGGGATGCGGCTGGCGGTCGGGGTGTCTGGCGGGGCAGACTCGGTGGCGCTGCTGCGGGCGCTCCACGCGCGTGCGGGAGAGTTGGGGCTGGTGCTGTGCGTCGCGCACCTGCACCACGGGCTGCGCGGTGCGGAGGCGGATGCGGACCTGGAGTTTGTGCGCGAGCTGGCCGGGCGGCTGGAGCTGCCGTTTATTGAGGGACAAGTGGACACGGCGGCGGAGGCGGCGGCGTTGCCCGGCAAACCAGCGGAGACCATTGAGGAGGCCGCGCGCCGGCTGCGGTATGGGTGGTTCAGGGAACTGATGGGGAAAGCCGGTAGCCGGGAGCCGGTAACCGGCAGCAGTTCGGCGGATGCGGTGGCGACGGCGCATACGCTGGACGACCAGGCGGAGACGGTGCTGGCCAAGTTCCTGCGCGGAGCGTGGACGGAGGGGCTCAGCGGGATCCATCCGGTGGTGGAGTTTGCAGAAGGGCGTGTGGTGAGGCCGCTACTGGGGACCACGCGGATCGAGGTGGAAGCGTATCTCAAGGCGCTTGGGCAGCGCTGGCGTGAGGACTCGACCAACCGGCACCTGACGTTTACGCGGAACCGCATCCGGCACGAGCTGCTGCCTCTATTGGAGAGATGGAACCCGCGATTGAAAGAGCACCTGGCGCAGATGGCGGAGCTGGCGCGGGACGAAGAGGCTTGGTGGGACGACGAGGCTGGCCGCGCAGCTGCGGGTGTGGTTCTGGAGGGGAAGCCGGTACGCGGGGGCGGCAGGGCGGCGAGCGAGGGGACGGCACTGGATCTGGCCCGGCTGGGAGAGCTGTATCCGGCGGTTCAGCGGCGGGTGATTCGGCGGGCGGCGGCGGTGCTGGGCTTTGCGCCGGATTTTGCCGGCACCGAGACTCTCCGGCAGCTGGGCCTGAATGGAAAAGCAGGGCAGAAGTGCGAGCTGGCCGGCGGGTTGCGGGCAGAGCGGACGCATCGCGAGCTTCGGCTGGCGGTTGCTCCGTGCCCCGAGGGCGGATCAGGGAGCGGAGTTCCGGATGAGGTGAGAATTCCGGCGCCGGGGGAAGGGGAGTCGGCAGCTTTCGGCGTGCGGGTTCGGATTGAGATGGTTGGCAGCCCGGCAGCCCCCGGAGAGGCCCTGCTCAGAAAATGGAAGCCCGGAGACCGGGTCAGGCTGCGGCACTCCGCTGCGCCCAAAAAGGTGAAGGAAGTGCTGGAGCGGCTGAAGATTTCCGGGGCGGAAAGGGCGCGCTGGCCGGTGCTGGAGCTCAACGGGCGGATCGTTTGGATGCAGGGCGTGGTGGTGGAAAATGAACCGGGCTTCAAGGTTTCTGTTAGCCAGCTCAAGGGAACAGCCACAGACGAACCAGCGTAGTAACTTTCGGCGGCTAATGATCCCTTTATGGGCAGTTACCATCCACCAAGGCAGCATGCAAGTTTCCCCACCCGGGAGTACAATTTGATCTACTGCTCATCCGAGCGGCCGCTAGAATTGTCTACAGGAGCGGGCGCAACAAAGATTGTGTGACCCTGGGCCGGTCACCGGCGTCTTAGGTAAAGGGGAAGAAGGAAAGTCCCCAAAGCGGCAGATCCCCACCGCGAGAAGGAGTCCTGGTGAACTCAACCGTCAAAACGATCATGTTCTGGGTCTTTATCCTCATCTGTCTGCTGATGTTGTGGACGGTGGTGTCAAAGAGCACGAGCATGAAGACCGCGGATATCCCCTATTCCGATCTGCTCGATAAGATTGACGCCGCCCAAGTCCAGGACGTGACCATCCAGGGCACCGATGTGCATGGCCATATGAAGGGGGCAAAGGACGAGTTCCATACGACGATCCAGTCGGGACTGGTGGACAGTCTGGCCAAGGAACTGCGCTCCAACAAGGTGTCGACCACCATCAAGGATCCGCCGAACAACAACCTCTGGATGCTGATGATCAACATTGGACCGTTCGTCCTCATCGGCGCCATCTGGTTCTTCATGCTGCGGCAGATGCAGTCGGGCGGCAACAAGGCGCTGAGCTTTGGCAAGAGCCGGGCGCGGCTTCTCAGCATGCAGCAGAAGAAGGTCACGTTCAAAGACGTGGCCGGCGTGGACGAGGCCAAGGAAGAGCTGAAGGAGATCATCGATTACCTGCGGGAGCCGCAGAAATTCCAGAAGCTGGGCGGGCGAATTCCCAAGGGCGTGCTTCTGGTGGGGCCTCCGGGAACGGGCAAGACCCTTTTGGCGCGGGCTGTGGCCGGCGAAGCGAACGTGCCGTTCTTCTCCATCTCGGGCTCGGATTTTGTGGAAATGTTTGTCGGCGTCGGCGCAAGCCGCGTTCGCGATCTGTTTGAGCAGGGCAAGAAGAACGCGCCCTGCATCATCTTTATTGATGAAATTGACGCAGTCGGACGCCATCGCGGGGCCGGCCTGGGCGGCGGGCACGACGAGCGCGAGCAGACCCTGAACCAGTTGCTGGTGGAGATGGACGGGTTTGAGTCGAACGACGGTGTGATTCTGGTGGCGGCCACCAACCGGCCCGACGTGCTGGATCCGGCGCTGCTGCGGCCGGGCCGTTTTGACCGGCGCGTGGTGGTGGGGTTGCCGGATGTGCGCGGTCGCGAAGAAGTGCTCCGCGTGCACGTGAAGAAAGTGCCGATCGCCGACGACGTCAACCTGAACGTGCTGGCGCGCGGAACGCCGGGCTTCAGCGGGGCTGACCTGGCCAACATGGTGAATGAGGCGGCGCTCAACGGCGCGCGCCTGAATCGCAAGCAGGTCACCATGTATGACTTTGAGCTGGCCAAGGACAAGGTCCTGATGGGCGCCGAGCGCAAGAGCATGCTGCTCACCGACGAGGAGAAACGTGTCACCGCGTATCACGAGGCGGGCCACGCGCTGGTCTCCTTCATCCGCGACCACTCCGACCCCATTCACAAGGTAACCATCATCCCCCGCGGCATGGCGCTGGGCGTCACCGTCTATCTGCCCGACGACCGGCACAACTATACGCGCGACTATCTGGAAACCCGCCTGGCCACGGCATACGGCGGACGTGTGGCGGAGGAGATCTTCCTCAACCAGATGTCGACCGGCGCGGGCTCAGACATTGAAGTGGCCACCGACCTGGCACGCCGCATGGTGTGCGAGTACGGCATGAGCCGCCTCGGTCCGCTGACCTTCGGCAAGAAGGAAGAGCAGATATTCCTCGGCCGCGAGATCGCCCAGCATCGCGACTTCAGCGAAGAAACAGCCCGGCAGATCGACCTCGAGGTTCGCCGCTATATCGATGAGGCCTACCAGTCGGCAAACGCGATCATCAATGATCACAAGGACGCAATGCACCGGCTGGCAGCGGCGCTGCTGGAGCGCGAAACCATCGACGCCGAAGAAGTCAGGCTGCTGATTGAAGGCAAGGAACTGCCGCCGATGCGGTCCATACTTGCCGCGCCAAGCGACGGCCCCGGAAGCGGACAGCAAGTCCTCAAGCCGGAGCCGCGCAGCGGGTCGGCCTTCCCGGAGGGATCGCCGAGCCCGGCGTAAAAAAAGAGCAGGGAACAGGAGACAAGGGCCGCCCGGATCGGGCGGCCCTGCTCGTTTTTCCCGCCGGATATCCCAGCTATTTATGTGTCGTGTGAGGCGCGGGCGCCGGAGCTTCCCCCTTGGTTTCCTCCAGCGCCTGATCGATATCGTGGTAGAGGTCCGTGTCGATGTTGTCCACCTGGATATACGACGGATTTCGGTGCGCCATCACAATAAAAACTGTCGGCGTGAGATGAATTCCGGTGCGCGTACCCAACTGGCTGTCGGCGTCGACTGCGGCCGCGAGCTTGCCCTGCGGGTCCACGTTGAACGGCAGCGCCAGGCCGTGGCTGCGCGCGAAATCCTGGGTGAACTTGTCCAGGACCGCGACATTGTAAATCGAATTCTGGCTGGCGAACACCGCGTTGCGATACTCATCGCCCAGGCCCCTGCGCTGCGAGTCGAACCACAGCGCATTGATAGCTCCTTTGCGGCTCCATTGGTGATACGGGATCAGAAAATCGTGGCGGATCCACGGAATGTTGTATTGCTTGGTGGCGGCCATCAGAATGGGGTTTGCATGGCCGCACGCCGGACACTCCAGGTCGGCGAATTCCACAATCGCCACTCGGGCGCCCGCCGGCGGATGAAGCGCGGAGACATCCAGGATCTGGGTTTGCCCCGCAACCGTAGTTGCGGCAAACAACAAGATGGCCGGGAGCAGGCTGTATGCCCGGCGGCTCCGGCTGCCAGGCAGCGTATCAATACCCATACCCGCATTGTAGCGGCGAGCCTTGCCCGGGGTGAGCTATCATCATTGCCAAAGTCATGCGCTATCTAATTGCTTTTCTCGCGCTCGTCGGCCTTATGGTTTCCTATCTCGCGCTCCGTGTCCACTATTCCGATGCAGTCCAGCCATGCGACATCAACGCGCATTGGGATTGCGGCGTGGTGAACCACAGCCCATTCTCCATGATCGGCCCGGTACCCGTGGCAGCGATCGGCATGGCGGGTTACCTGCTGTTGGGCGCGCTCGCGCTTTTCCGCCGGCGTGCGTGGGTGCTGGGCGCGTCCATCGTGGGAATGGGATTCGCCCTCTACCTCAGCCACATTGAGAAGGACGTGCTGATGGTCTGGTGCCTGTACTGTGTCATCTCGCAGATCGTCATCCTGGCCCTCACGCTGCTGTCCGGGGGATGGGTCTGGGCGGGGCGGCGGGGCTAGAACCGCGTTGTCCGCCGCAGGTCACGGCTGGCGCGGCACAATGCGTGAGCCCGCTGATCCCTCCCGTTCGCTATACTCGAAAAAGACATGTACAAGCGGATCGTATTGAAGCTCTCTGGCGAAGCCCTGGCCGGCACCCGCGGCTTTGGCCTTGACGCCGACAAAGTTGCGGATACGGCTGCCGAGATCGCCGAAATCCACGACCTTGGCGTGGAAGTCGCCCTCGTGGTGGGCGGCGGAAACATCTTCCGCGGCGTGGCCGACCAGGCCCGTGAAATGGATCGCGTCGCCGCCGACAATATGGGCATGCTGTCCACCATCATCAACGCCATCGCCCTGCAGGATGCGCTGGAACAGCGCGATGTGCAGTGCCGCGTCATGACCGCGGTCTTCATGAACCAGATTGCCGAGCCCTATATCCGGCGTCGCGCCGTGCGCCACCTCGAAAAGGGCCGCGTGGTCATCTTTGCCGCCGGGATCGGGAACCCGTTCTTCTCCACCGATACCGCGGCCAGCCTGCGCGCCATGGAGATCAAGGCCGACGTGCTGCTCAAGGGCACCAAGGTTGAGGGCGTCTATAACGCAGATCCCAAACTGGTGATGGACGCCGTCAAATACGACCAGATCACTTACATGGAGATCCTGAAGCAGGGGCTCAAGGTGATGGACCTGACTGCGGTTAGCCTTTGCAAGGACAACAACCTTCCCATGATCATCTTCAACATGAATCAGCCCGGAAATATCAAGCGCGTGGTGATGGGGGAGAAGGTCGGGTCGCTGGTTACGGCTTGACCACGGTTTCGCCAACATGTTCCGGCCGGCCAGGAGCGGCGGCCAATCCAATTCCAGCAAGAGAGTTGATTCATCCAGCCCGCATCGCCAGCCCGCGCACTCGCGTCTAACGATGCAGTGGAGATACGCAAGCCAGACCGGCTGAACGCGTTGACCGGATTGCGAACCTTCGCCGCCGTCAACATCGTCTTATTCCATTTCTCCAATCCTCAGTGGTTCGGCATTTTTGCGCCCGTGGTCAATGCGGGATACGCTTCAGTAAGTTTCTTCATCATGCTCTCCGGCTATGTGCTGGCTTATAACTACGCGCAGCGGGCGCGTGAAGGGAAGCTCGGTGCGGTCCGCTTCTACAAGGCACGGTTCACGCGGCTCTATCCCATTTATTTTCTCAGCCTGCTGATGGCGTGGCGCGTGGTTTCCATGGAGTACGTATCGCACACGCATCGCATGTTCTGGACCGGCATGGTGCTGACACCTTTGCTGATGCAAGGGTGGATCCCGGAGATCGCCACCTTCCTCAACACCCCCGCGTGGACTATGTCGGCGGAGTCGTTTTACTACCTCCTGTTCCCCTGGATGGCGCGGTGGAAACGCCCGGAGAGCGTCGGGCCCATCCTCCGCCGGCTGGCCGCCATCTGGTTCGTTGGCCTCATTCCGGGCACGCTCTACATCGTCTTCAGTCCCGACGGCATTCCCCATCCCGATCGATTCTCCACCGGCCCCTGGTTGCAGGCTCTCAAGTTCACTCCGCTTCCGCACATGGCCAGCTTTGTCTTCGGCATGGTGCTGGCGGAGTTGGACGAAATCATACCGCGCGCAGCCCGTCTGCGGCTGGTGCTCGGAGTGGCCGGATTTGGCCTGCTCTTCTTCCTCCTCTGGCTTGGATCGAATATTCCTTATCCCATTGTTCATGACGGATTGCTGATGCCGTTTTTCGCCTGCATCATTCTCGGGCTCTCCGGCCAGAATCCGCTGGCCAGCGCGCTTGGCGTCAAGCCGCTGGTCTTTGTTGGCGAAGCCAGCTACGCCCTGTACCTGCTGCACTTCAACTTCTGGAACCTCATCCATGACACCCACGTCCTCGACCGGCTGCACCTGGCGCAGTACGATCCGTGGATCAGCTACGTGATCCTGATCCTGATGGCGCTGGTGGCCCTGCACCTGGTGGAAAAGCCGGCGCAGCGTCAGTTGCGCAAGTGGATGGGTGCCTAGAGGCTCCTCTGCGCCGCAATCACGGAACATCGCCGCCGGCGAACAGAAACTCCCACGATGCATCCAGGTAGAGCCAGCGCTGCGCGCCGAACCAGCTTGTAGGCAGGCTGGGCACGTGCAGCAGCGTGTGCCCGCCGGTGCAGATCATCTCCGTGCCGTTCCAGCCGAGGAAGGTGCAGGAGGCAGTGCCCACCTGGGCCGGATGCGTGACGCGGCGGAGGCAGACCGGGCAGCGATGGCGCTGATCGAGGACGGCCCAACGGAAAGTGAAGAGGCAGAGGACGAAGGCGATAACGAATTGCGCAAACTCCGCCATGGGCGAAAATCCGGCAATGTTCCAATAGGCCAAATCGCACGAGGCATAGTAAGCAATGCATGCGCCAATGGAGAACTTGGCGGCCAGAAAAATCCAGCGGTAAAGCCTGCGCGAAAAGGACGGCCTGTGCGAGCTGAATGTGGACTCGCTCATGGAAATGGAGGTAACGGCGGGCAGCGCGAGCAGGGCGAGGAACAGCGCGAATGCGAACAGCCGCTCCGGTCCGTCAATCGGCTGATCGAGCAGCGTCCCATACAGCCCGTCATCCATGATGGGCACGTGTTCGCTGGACACGATGGACCGGCCAAGCGACGACAGGTGTGCAATCACAAAGCCCTCGGAGGCCGGCGGAGTCGCGGAGAGCAGGTCGCGGTCGCTCTCCAACAGCCATGCGTCGGGATGGCCGGGCAATTGCCACGATCCATAGGAGACCATGCCGGCAACGCGAGCCATCTGTCCGCCCAGGCGAATTCGGACCCCGTCGAGGAGCGGTTCCTTGCCGAAGTCGCGGATCCAGGCTTCGCGGCTGATCACAAGCGCGGGGAGATGATCGTCGCCCGGCATAGCCTGCGCCGCCTGAACCGGAAGATTGAGGATGGGGAGCAAATTCGCGGTGGCATGGGCCACCCGCAGGCTGCGGAAGGGTTGCGCGCGGTTGGCGGCGGATTCAGTTGTGATCCGGTAAAAGGCCAGATCGTCAAAGTAGCGCTGGCGGCTCATCTCCCACGTCCGGTACTGCGCAAAGGAAATGGTGGGCCGGGAGAAAGGAGCATCGGCCAGGCCGACAGACAGCAAAGCCGGCCTCAACTGAAATCGCGCGCTGTCTGATTCGGCGTGCACTCCCATAAGCATCCGCGCCGCAACCACGCAGACAACAAGCACGGCGCAAAGGCAAAGAATGCTCTTCGCAGGAGACTCATGGAGGGATGCGGGCCGCTCGGCAGAAGCGGCATGACGCCGAACCTCCATTGCATCCGGGAATGAGCCCGCACAGAACGCCGTCATCTGGAATTGGACACTCCAGGAAAAGCCGCCCGCGAGCGAAGCATGATGCACATGCCATAGTTCACCTTCCCACTCGCGCCGCCAATCGCGCCTTTCGCTGCCAGGCACGATGCAGGAAGCCACGCGCAGCAACAATAAGTGTCCGGAATAAAAAGCAGGCCGCGGGGAAAGATTCATACGGTTTTCGCCTCCTCATCGGGAATGAGGCGTTCCAGTAATGGATAGCGTTTGCGGGAAGCTTCCAGGGTGCCGCGGCCTGCGGCGGTCAGCTTGTAGTACTTTCGAGCCGGCCGTTTTTCCTCCTTGGCCGCGGATTCCCGCTCCCAGCGCGAGCGGATCAGGTTGTCGCGCTCAAGGCGGCGCATGGCGGGATACACCGTGCCGCTGGGAAGGCCGGTGACTTCCATGATGTTGAATCCGTAAACGTATCCCACTCCAATGGCCTGGAGGATCATTGCGGCCGTGTGCGAGAGTTTCGCGTCTTGCGCCATGCCGCATTGTACCTATGTAGAAATCTACTTGACAAGTGCAAAAATCGAAGTATGCTGAATGCTACATAGGGTACCCGGAAGGGCCGATTACCATGCTGGAAGTGAAAAACCTCTTCAAGAGCTATCGCGGCATACCGGCCGTGGCCGACGTCAGCTTCCGGCTGGAAGCGGGCGAAATCGTCGGCTTCCTCGGGCCCAACGGGGCAGGGAAATCCACCACGGTAAAAATGATCACCGGCATGCTCCGCCCAAACGAAGGGCACGTCTTCTTTGACGGGCAGGATATTCGCGAGGACATGGTGGCGTTTCGCGCAGCTATCGGTTACGTGCCGGAAGAAGCGCATCTTTACTCCTACCTCTCCGGCCTGGAGTATCTGCAGCTGGTAGGCAGGTTGCGCGGCATGGGCGAGCGCCAGATCGAGACCAAGGCCACAGCGCTTCTGGAACTGCTGCTCCTCAAGTCGTGGCAGCATTCGCCCATCTCGTTTTACTCCAAAGGCATGCGCCAGCGCGTCCTGCTGGCCGCGGCCCTGTTGCACAATCCCCGGCTGCTCATTTTCGATGAGCCGTTGTCCGGCCTGGATGTGGCCACCGCCCGCCTGTTCAAGGATCTTCTGGAAATCCTGGCCTCGGAGGGCAAGGCGATTCTCTACATCTCCCACGTGCTTGAAACCGTGGAGCAGGTCTGCCGGCGCGTCATTGTCATTGCCAAAGGCCGCGTGCTGGCCGATGCGCCGCCTTCTCAACTGGCGCACATGATGAGTCTGCCGAATCTCGAAAGCGTTTTTGCGCAACTGGTGGAGCAGCAGGACACGCAGACACAGGCGCGCCGCATGGTGGAGGTAATCAAGCGCCATGGGTGACGGATTCCAGCGCATCTTCGAGCGCAACCAACCGGCGGTCATGTCGCTCGCCGTTCAGGCCGCGCTCGGTCCCGTGCAGCAGCCGGAACGCAACCAGATCTCCCACCTGCTACGCCTGTTCCTTGAGCGGTTCTTCAATCACGAGACTGCTTCGCCCAATGGAGACGCAAAGGGGCGCATTGTACTCATCGCATTTACAGCGGGCCTTCCTGGATTTGTGGTGGCGCTCTTCTTGTGGCCGGCATACCACCGGTATCCCGGTTGGCCTCCAAACAGCACCCAACTGGGACAGCCCCCGTACTGGGTTCAGGTCAATCATCACTTCTTCTACGTGATGTACTCCTTCGTGGCCACGGGGCTGGCGACGGTCTTTGAATGGGATCTCCTGTTCCCCGATCAACTGGATGTATCGGTCCTGGGCACGCTGCCCATCGCGTCAATCAGAACGTTTCTCGCCCGAGTAGGCGCCATCTCGGTCTTCACTCTCGGCTTCATGTTTGACGCCAATTTCCTGGCGCCGCTTGTGCTGCCCGCGGCAACGGATCCGCCCCGCCTGTTCCCATTTCTCGCCGGGCACGTGCTGTCTGTTGTCGCCGCCGGCTTGTTCGCAGCGTTGCTCGTCCTCGTCACACAGAGCCTGCTGCTGGCCATCTTTGGGGAACGCTGGTTTCGCCGCTTTTCACTTGCCGTTCAAGGCGCGCTGGTTACAGCATTCCTGCTGCTCCTGCTGCTTTTTCCCGTCCTGTCCGGCGTGGTGCCGGCCATGCTGGGCTCTGCCCATCGCTACGCACTCTGGTTTCCGCCCTTCTGGTTCCTCGGGATCTATCAGAATGTGCTGGAAGGATCCGCCGGGAACCCCATCTATTCTTCCCTTGCGAAATGCGGTTGCGCCGCTCTCCTGGGAGCTGCCGCATTCACCATCCTCGCCTATCCCATGGCGTATCTGCGCCGCGTGCGTGCCCTGGTGGAGGGCTCTGCAAGCCGATCAAAATTCGGTCGAATCCACTCGCCATTAAACGGTCTGCTGCATTTCACGGTGGTGCGCAAGCCCGCAATGCGCGCCATATTCCACTTCATCGGCCACACCCTCCAGCGCGTGCCGCGTTACCAAATCTATCTGGTCATGTACGGAGGCATCGGCGTTTCCGTGGTCATCGCAACCATCCTTCGATTCAATGTGATCCGCGGGCAAATCCAGTGCAGCATATCCGTGGACGGAATCCGCACCGCGGTCGGGATCACCGCCTTCTGGGTCATCGCCGGGCTGCGCACCGCCTTCGTGTCATCCGGAAACCGCCAGGGAAGCTGGATCATGTGGGCCATCCATGGCCGCCCGCCGCATTTTGAAACCGCCATCGATGAACTCAACGCGGCCAGGCTTTGGGTAATGTTGTGCGCCGGGTGCGTTACGCTGGCGGCGTTGGTTGTCTTTCGTTTCCTGGCTCCGCCTGAATTGCTCACGCCGGCTGCAACCGCCGCGCAGGTGATTGCCGCGGTCGGCATGTGCGTACTCCTCACCGATTTCTTCTTCCTCCACGTAACCACGGTGGCCTGTACCGGCCAGACCGGGCCGGAAGGCAATCTTGCTTTCATCGTCCTGCGATACTTCACATTCTTTCCTTTTGTTTCATGGCTGTCCCTGGCCTCGCAGCCTTGGATGGAGGCAAGCGGTCTGCATATGGGCATTGCAGCAGGTGGAATCGTGGTTCTGCATCTCTGGTTGCGCCGCCATCATCGCGCGGTCGTGCGAGAAGCCGCACAGCAGATTCCCCTCGAAGATGGCGAAGACGAGTTCCCCATGCGGCTGGGCCTGCGCTACTGAGGAGCTTGCGCCCCGCCGTCCTGGTTCGGCTCGTCCCACTTGAAAAGCTGGAACTCGCGAATGTGCGCCTCCGACGTGCTGGAAAGAATGTGCAGGCGCACCCGTCGAGCCGTGACCGCGGGAAACGCATCGATCTTCTTGTGCCCGATTGCCTGCCCGCTGACCATCGCCTTCCAGCTCTGCGTCTTCTCGTTCCAAATCTCCACGGCGTACTTCTGCACGTGCTGCCCATCGTTCAGCCACTCCATCGTCAGCGCATGATCGAACGTGACCGCATGCTCGAAGTTCATTTCCAACACAGCGTGATGCGAACCAGCCGGCGCCGACCAGAATGTATCGGGATCGCCGTCGAGCGCGGCTGCCTGTTCCGGCGTTGCCGGCGCATGCTGAAGCGAAAAGTTATGCTCCGCCCGCTTGCGCAGCGCCTCGCCCAACTCGCGCAGGCGCGTCACATCGGAGTCGGGCAGAAGCCCGCGATCGTCCGGCGCAACGCCCAGCATTAGCTGCGCGCCGCGGCCCACCGTCTGGTCATAAGTGGTCAGCAGCTCGTTGACGCTCTTCAGTGCGGCATCGTCTTTCGCGTGCCAGAACCAGTGATACCGGCGCAGCGTCGTGTCGGCCTCCGCCGGCCGCCAGCGCAGATAGCCGTGCCGGTCGATCACGTTCCAGTTTTCGTAATTCACAACGCCCGCTTCATTGCCCACCCACCGCGCATCGCCGTACTCAAACAGCGCCATGTCCGCAAATACAACAGTGTTGGGCTGGAACATCCGCAGCGTTTCCAGAATCTTGTGGAAGTCATATACGTGACCTGCGCTCCCCGCGCCGTCCAGCCACAGTTCCACCAGGTCGCCGTAGTTCTGCGCCAGCTCTGTTAGCTCGGCGTTGTAGTAGCGGTCATAGGCCGCGCTGTCGCTGTAGCGTGGATCGTGCCGGTCCCACGGCGAGAGATACACGCCAAACTTCAGGCCGTACTTGCGCGCGGCGCGCGCCACGTCGCCCACCACATCGCCCTTGCCGTCGCGCCACGGGGTGTTCTTCACGCTGTAGCCGGTTTGCGACGTCGGCCACAGGCAGAAGCCATCGTGATGCTTGGCCACCAGCACAACATACTTGGCGCCCGCCGCGCGGATCGCTTCCATCCATTGATCCGGATTGAAGGCGCTGGGGTTGAATACCGCCGGACTCGCAGTGCCGTCACCCCATTCCTGGTTGAGGAACGTGTTGGTGGAGAAGTGAATGATGACGCCAAACTCGAGGTCTTGCCACGCTGTTTGGTAGGGCGCGGGCCTAATGTCGCCGGTTACATCCTGGGCGAGGGCTGTGGGCAGGACGGCGAGCGACATGAGCAAGCCAAGGGCTTTTGTATTCAGCAGAATGCGCGTTGTGTTCACCGCAGCATTGTATCGGCTCTTGAGGCTGCCCGATTCGAGCGCCGTCGGGTTGGATGCTGCTCGCGATATCAATGATATCATTGATATCAAAATGGAGGGGGGGGAGGGGTACTTCTTTTCCCGGTACCCCTGCCATTCCAGACTTCGCGGCCCGGGGTCGCCGGGATGCCGAGCTTGATATCAATGATGGCATTGATATCAAAACGGGGGGAGGGGGGTACTTTTTCTCTGGTCTGCCCGCTATTGAGGGCCGACCTACCCAGCGCAGTCGGGATGTCGAGCGTGATATCACTGACAGC
>Ga0265339_10000587_pt1 | contig 28364 bp, 26 predicted proteins | sample 4CB219metaG_FD_202085 | JGI IMG/M metagenome (GOLD analysis project Ga0265339, IMG submission 202085) | Rhizosphere microbial communities from Carex aquatilis grown in University of Washington, Seatle, WA, United States - 4-CB2-19 metaG | ecosystem: Host-associated > Plants > Roots >... | reverse complement strand
CTGGCGCCGGGCGTAATCGGCATGTCGGTGCTGTTCTCATCCATCTTTTCCGGGCTGGGCCTACTGTGGGATCGGCAGTTCGGCTTCCTGAAGGAGACGCTGGTGGCGCCGGTTTCGCGAATGCAGATCATGGCAGGAAAGACCATGGGCGGGGCCACGGTAGCGGTGATCCAGGGAACGCTGGTGTTGGTAATTTGCCTGATCGCCGGGTTCCGGCCGGCGCATTGGGAGCTGCTTCCGCTGGCATTTGTGTTCATGGTGATGATCGCGCTCTTGTTCGCCGCGCTGGGGATGGCGATCGGGTCGGGGCTGCAGGACATGCAGGGATTCCAGCTCATCATGAACTTCCTGGTGATGCCCATTTACTTCCTGTCCGGCGCCTTGTTTCCGCTGGCCGGGCTGGGCGTGGTCATGAGGTACGTGACCAAGGCCGATCCACTTGCATACGGCATCGACGGGATGCGGAATGTATTTGGATCGCCGCTGGCGGCATTCGATCCGCGGTTGGATTTTTTGGTGCTGGCGGTGCTGGGATGCCTGCTGATGATATTTGGGGCGTACCGGTTCAGCAAGATCGAGGCTTAGGATGTTCGAGTGGTGAGACCGCGCAGCGAAGAAGCGCATGAAAAGGTGATCCATGCCGCGCTTGGCCTGTTTGGCGAGCGCGGCATTGACGCCACCAGCATGGATGCGATTGCCCGCGCCTCCGGCGTGAGCAAGGCCACCATCTACAAGCATTGGGCAGACAAGGAAGCCCTGCTGATGGAGGTCATGCTTTTTGTCCATGGGCTTGACGAAGAGCTAGAGGACGTGGACACTGGCCACCTGGAGAAGGACATTGCGACGGTATTAAGCCGCAAGCCGCCGGGCGAATTCGAAGAGGCGCGCACGCGGATGATGCCCACATTGATTGCGTATTCGGCGGTACATCCGGAATTCGGCGCTGCGTGGCGGCACCGCGTTATGGATCCGCCGCGGAAGGCGCTGAAGCGCATCCTGGAGCGCAGCATCAAGCGGCGGCTGCTTAAACCTGATCTCGACCTGGATGTTGCCGTCGCCCTGATGCTTGGGCCGATACTCTACTGGCACATTTTTGTGAATGGCAAGAAGCCGAGCCCGAATGACAGGCACATCGGCCCGGATATTGCCAACGCGTTCTGCCGGGCATTTCTCAAAGAGCGGCCTGCAAGCAAATCACGGAAAAGCCCGGCAGCTAAAAAGAAGCGCGCCCGGGGCTGAGATCAATCTTCTTCCAGCGGTTCTTCCGGGTTCACCGGGCTGGCCGGTGCTGGGATCTCCGGCTCCTGCGGGCGGGAATTCTCCGGCGTAAGCTCGTCGATTTTGCCGGTGTCGGGAACGGAATCAAGCGCTGCGTTCGGCTCCGGTTCCGGAGTCGCAACGGGTTCCGGTTCCAGAAGCGCATCGAGCCGATAGCCGGCCTGCGCAAGGACGGCCAGAGCGCGCTCCACGCGGTCAGCAATGGCTTCGGCGTCGGCGCGATTCGCAGACGGCGATGCCGCGAGCCGCAAAAGATCGGGAAGCTGCAACCACCAGAGCAATTCTTCAAACGATTCGCGAACGATGTAAGTGTGGCCGTCAGCGACATGCGCGCCGGCAAGCCAGCAGATGTCCGTGTCAGACCAAAGATCAGGCGGAATCAAGAGCGCCGATGCGGGCTTCGGCACTTTGGACGCCGCTTCTGAAACCAGCGCTTCGGCGGCCGCGTTAGTTAGATCGGCGCTTTCTGCAACTCCGCGAACCGGCTCTTCCCTTCCCCCGGTTTCAGCCGTCGAAGCCGCCTCACGCGCGAGCTCATTTTCCGCCAGCAGCAAAGCCTTGATGCGCGCGGCGGCATGCCAGCCCAGTTCGCCTTCCAGGCCCAGCGCGTGAAAAGACTGCGCCAGCGGCTCGCGCAAGCGCAAGCGGTCGAAAATATCCAGGGCCGTTTTTGTTGCGGCATTGCTCGCCGTCGCGCCTGAATCAGCCGCGCCCTCGGCAAGAATCTGCAGGATCGTCCATGCAACCACCGGTCCCCAGAGCGCCGTCGCCGGAAGCTGCGGGTTCTCAGTGGGAAGCACACGGCGCGCGCCGGCCGGCCATTTGCACGGGAAGAGAGATTCAAGAGCCGGCACGCGCGAAGCGTCGCGCAGCATCCTGCGGAACGATGGCGCCAGCGCCTCAGCTTTCACTGCGTGGTAATTCGGCCGCCCGCCCAGGAGACGCGCGTACGAATTCAAGGCCGGCGTGAGAAGCGCAACGCAGACATCCCATACGCGGTCAAACGCAGAATTCTGAGCCTTGATGTTGACTCTCTGCGCGGGCGCACCCTGCACCGCGGGAAGCTCCGCACTCTCCGCGAGCAGGTGAATCAATGCCGGATCAAGCGCCGCCCTCAGCGCATCGTGCATTGGCCGCAGTTCCATGTTGATGAGCGCGTCATCGAGCGACGGAACGCCCCGCCCAGCCAGATGATCGCAGAGTCGATCCCATGGTTTGTCCGCTGCAGGCCGCAGCTCTTGCCAATCAAGAAAGACGTGACTCTGGTACGCGTGCAGCTCAAGTCGCAGCCCGCCGTCGGCAAACTCGTTGGCCCGGCGCAGAAAGTTCAGACCGGTAAGTGAATCGCGGAAGGCCAGGATGCACGAGGTGTCGGTGAGACCCAGGCCCTCCCACAACGAGCGCTGACGCAGACGGCCTGAACCTTTATCGGCATACGCGGCGGAAATGCGAATGGTTCCGCGCGTCTGCCCGTACGCGTTGTTGTAGACCACCAGCGCGCGCTGGTCGTTGACACGGTTTGAGTAGGCGAAGACGTTCTCGTCCACCGAGCCGGAGTCTTGAAAGAAATCGTAGAGCAGGAAGTTATAACTCTCGGCAAACAGCCAGCGGCGTTTTAGCAGCGGAGCTATCTCGCGGTCGTGGCGCTCCATCATCCACGAATCAGGATTCTCCTCATAGCGCGGCCGCTGGTACTCCATGCCGTACTTCTCAGTGAAGCCCTCAATCTGGCCGTGGCCGAACATAGGCAGACCGGGCAGCGTGGCCATCATCACCGTCACGCCAAAAGCCTTGTCGCCCTTGCCGAATTGGTCAATCGCGGTACGCTCATCCGGATTGGACATGAAGTTGACGTAGCGCTTCATGATGTCCGGATCGAACTCGAGCGTATTCTTGATCACCGACCGGTACTTGGCGTTGTCCTCGTCCCTCGTCATCACCATGAACGCCGAGTTATACACGCGATGCATGCCCAGCGTGCGGACAAAGTAGCCCTCCATCAGCCAGAAGGCCTCGGCCAGCAGCAGCGTGCCGGGAACTTCGGCGGCCACGCGATCTACCACCTCGCGCCAGAACTCGTGGGGCATGTTGCGGTCGAATTCGGCCTGCGACATGCCATACTCGGCTCGCGAGGGAATGGCGCCCGAAGAGCCCGGCCCGGGAAACCACAGGCGATGAAAATGCCTCTTGGCCAGCGTCATTGCCGCGTCAAACCGGATCACCGGAAACAGCCGCGCTACATGCAGAATGGTCTGGATCACCTGCTCGCGCACGGCTGGGTTCAGGTAGTCCAGTTGCGCCGTGTCGTTCCACGGAAAGCTGGTGCCATCGTTGCCGTGGTAAATGTAGCGGACCTCGCCCGTGGCTTTGTCGCGGCGCTGGAACACGACGGCGGCATCGGACTGCGTGTAATAGTGATCGTCGATGCGTATCTCAACCCGCGAATCAGCGGATAGATCGGGGCCGTTGAAACTGTAAGCGGGATACGGCGACTCCCCGCGTGAAATGAACCACTCAGGATGTTCCGCCACCCACGGCGAGTCGATGCCCATGTGGTTCGGAACCATATCTGAGGCGAGCCGGATTCCGTGGCGATAGGCGCGGTCGCGCAAATTGATGTAGGCATGTTCGCCGCCCAGGTCGTCTGCAATGCGGTAATCGAACAGCGAGTACGCCGAGGCGACTGCGTCCTGATTACCGCAGAGCTGCTTGATGGTCTTCGATGCGCGGCTGCGCTCCCAGATTCCGATCAGCCAAAGCGTGTTGATGCCGCGGCGCGCCAGCGCGGCCAGCTCTTCGTCAGGAACGTCGGAAACGTACCGGATGTGCCGCCCATAAAAGCGTGAGAGCTGCGCCAGCCACACCCATGTGCTTTTAGCAATCATCACTGTTGTCGGCATCCAGGCCGTGTCCGGCGAAAACTTCTCGTACTCTTGCGCCGGATCGCCGAAAGTGATCACTTCAGCCGTGGACGCGGCGGCCGGCCACTGCTGCTCGCCGCGCTCGCGCCGCTGCCGCGCAGCCTCTTCCGCCGCGGCGCGCGTGTGCGCCGCAACGGGATTGAACTGCATCCAGATGGCAAGCTCTTCTTCGCGCAGAATCTCGCCGGCAATGCTCAGGTGGCGATCGAGCGCATCGCCAAGCAGCGGTCTCCACAGTTTCAGCAGCAGATCCAGCTGATCCCGCAGCGATGTCGGCGCGCTCTCGGCTGGACGGCGCAGCAGTTCGAGAAGATTCACCTGGCCTGCTCCGGGCAACGCCACCAGAGGCCGCTTGGCAAAGTAGTCCGGGAGCTGCTGCGTTACCTGGCGATAAACGGTGCGCTCCGCCAGTGGCTTGTCTTCAAACAACTCAGCAAACGGCTGGAACGCGGGATTCCGGTTGGCCGTCCACAGCAGCAGCATCTCTTCCAGCGCCGCCTCGCGGTGCGGCAAGTCTGCCGATGATCCCGCCAGCCACTCCTGCGGCGTTTGATCGCCTCTGATTACGCTCGACCCAGGAAAATGCTCCACGAATGTGAGCAACAGCTTGTCCACCTCGTCGAGACCTACCTGCGCGCCCAGGAATGTGAGCGCGTCGGCCAGCACCTGGCTGTCATACTGCTCCCGGTAGCGCGCCATCAGCACATGGCTCGCCTCGTCAATCAGCCCCATCGCGTACAGCGCGCCCGCGTGCACCGCGCGCTCAGGATGTTTATCGGCCTCGCGCACCTGGTTCATGCGATGGGCAAAGGCGCGGCAGGCGGGCATGTTGGCGAATACGACATTGCCATTCCATGAGAAAAGCGTGTCAGGGAACTGATACCGCTGGCGTGCGCTGCGCGAAATGTGGAATTCCATCATAGGCAATCGTCGTAGTCTTCCTGGCGGCCGCATCGCCCCGGTTTCCGGGCCGTGATCCGGGCCGCCGCAGCCGAGTTTCCGAACGTCATCAGTATCTCCGATCGGAGTGGGTGGCCCCCAGTGCACGCTTCTGTAACCCGAGGGAAAACAATGTTGCCCGCAATCGGCCTGCGTATGCCAGCAATACGATGCGCAACCCCAGGGCAAGTGGTTGGTCGGGGGTATTAATGGTCAGGGCGTGATTTCCCTGCCGGCGATGAAGACACGCGGGCGCAATGGCGCGGCGATGAAGTAGGCCAGCTCCCGGTAGTCGGTGAATTCATGGATGAGAAAGTCGGCCTGCTTGCCAGGCTCGAGCGAGCCGATCTCCGCGCCGAGGCCGGTTGAGTATGCCGCATTGATGGTGGCTGCGGTGAGCGCTTCAGCGGGCGTCAGGCGCATCTCAAGGCACGCAAGGGAGAGAATGAATGGCATGGACGCGACCGGCGAAGAACCGGGATTGAAGTCCGTGGCGACGACGATGCCAAGGCCAGCCTCAACCATGCGGCGGGCGGGCGGATACTCGGTGCGGCCAAGCGCGAAGACGGACCCAGGCAACAGCACCGGCTGCACGCCGGCGGACTTGAGCTGAAGCAGTGTTTCGTCGGTCGCGGTTTCCAGGTGATCGGCAGTGGCTGCGCCCAGCTCGGCGGCAAGGGCCGCACCGGTGCCGGCGCGGAACTGCTCGGAGTGCAGCCGCAGGCCGAGGCCGTGCTGCTTTGCGGCGGTGAGGACTGCCCGGCATTCGTCCACGGTAAAGGCGTGGTCATCGCAGAAGGCATCGCAGAACTCCGCGAGTTTGAGGCGCGCGACTTCGGGAATCAGCTCCTCGCAGACGAAACGAACGTATTCGGCGCGGCGGTCGGCGAACTCCGGTGGGACGGTGTGCGCGGCCAGCAGCGTAGGCACAATATGCGCGGGGCCTTCCTGGTTGAGGCGGCCAATCACACGCAACATCTTCAATTCCGTGTCGTGGTCAAGACCATAGCCGGACTTGGCCTCAAGCGTCGTCGTTCCGCCGCGCAGCATCCAGTCGCGGTTGCGGCGGGCGGCGGCCAGCAATTCGTCTTCGCTTGCTTCGCGGGTCAGGCGCACGGTGCGCAGGATGCCGCCGCCGGCTGCGGCAATCTGCTGGTAGGTGGCGCCCGCAATGCGCTGCTCGAACTCATCAGCGCGATTGCCGGCAAAGACCAGGTGGGTGTGCGCATCGACGAATCCCGGCGTGACGCAGCGACCCTGCGCGTCAATGATGGTCGCCTTTTCGTGATTGTGGTCGCGAATTTCGGCGTGGGTTCCGGCAGCCGTGATGCGGCCGTCTTCAATCAGCAGTTCGGCGTCCTCCACGATTGCGAGGTCGCGCAGTTCCGCACCGACGCGCGGGCGCACTGGGCCCGCGAGGGTTACAAGCTGGCCGATATTGACGATGGCGATCATGAAGGAGCCAGCGGTGATTATAGTTCGCGAGGAGACGTGCGGGAGCTTGAACGAGCTTCGGGTTATCCCGCCCCCACGCTCTTGGAGCGATCACGCGGCGGCGTCGCCCATGCGGACTTCCGCCACAACCCCGTCGGCCTTCTGAAGGTATGCAACCAGTTCCAGCAGATTACGCGCCTGAGGATTGCCCTCCGGGCTCAACATTCTCATGAGGCTTTTGGGTGAGCGGCCGAGCGCTTTGCCAAGTTGAATGAAGCCCACGGTTCCGTTGATGTATTCGCGGAGGACGGTCTTTGCGGAGTCGAGATCCCCGGCCAACATGTCGTGGATTGCCTCGCGCAGGAATGCGCGACGAAACTTCTTGTCGCGCAACTCCTCCATCACCGTCTCGCGAAAACTGCGTGTAAGGGCCATCGCTATTTCTCCATCGCATTCTGTCGCTTCCGGCTTTTGTACTCTGTCCAAAGCGATCGAGCGAGTTCAATATCGGCTGCCTGCCGTCGTTTTGTTCCACCGGCGAGCAGAATCACTAGACGTTCTCCGTCCTGCCCGAAGTAAATCCGGTAGCCAGGGCCGAAGTCGATCCGCAGCGCCGACACACCCTCGCCTTCCGGCTTGACCCCGGACAAGTTCCCCTCGCCCATCCTGAGCACAGACTTGATCACTCTTGCTCTTTCGCCCGAATCAAGCGCGTGTGCCCATTCGCGATAGTGATTGTGTCCACGCAAATCGATGTACTCGCGAAGGTCGATCTTCACTTTGTGATGGTAACGCACGAGTTACCACCAAAGCAAGCACTTCGGCTACAGGCTGAGATTGAGATCAATGGGTGCGCCGCCATCACTCCTGTATATTCCCGTCTCCGGCGGATAATCGGGACTCAGCTTCTGAATAATTTCGCAGCCCGCAATTGTATTCTCCGCAATAAACCATGCAAGTGGATCATCGGGGTTGTACTGAACTGGGAACTTGAGATGAATGAGAGTTTTGATCAGCTCCTCGGATTGTTCGCCATCCGCTTTCAGAAAGAATTTGCCCGAAAAGTATTCGCCTTTAACCGGGTAGGAAAATGCAAAGCTGGGCCGCGATGTGTACCTGTCGATTCTCTCGATGGCAGCGCTCTGAACCGTCGCTTCGGTCTCCAACCAGTCTGCCGTCTCGGCGATCTTCTGGTCCGAACGGGCTTCGAAAAACTTCGCGAAGGCAATGATGCCGATGAACACGAGAATAATTCCGAGCAAATCAGCCAGACAATCATCTCGACACCCTCACTTTCTGTTCCTAGTGGCACGTCCCTCGCTTCACGCCATCGGAATGCGAATTCCCCTCTCTTTAGCCGTCTGCTGCGCCAGATCATACCCCGCATCCGCATGCCGCGCCACCCCGATCCCGGGGTCGTTATTCAGCACGCGATGAATCCGCTGGGCGGCGCTGTCGGTGCCGTCGGCTACCGTGACCTGTCCGGCATGCAACGAATACCCCATGCCCACGCCGCCGCCGTGATGGAAGCTCACCCAACTTGCGCCGCTCACCGCGTTCAGCGCGAAGTTAAGCAGCGGCCAGTCCGCTACAGCATCTGACCCGTCCAGCATCTTCTCGGTCTCGCGGTAGGGGCTGGCCACGGAGCCTGTATCAAGGTGGTCGCGGCCAATGGCGACGGGCGCGGAGATTTCGCCTTTCCTCACCAGGTCATTGATCGCCTCGCCCATCTTCGCGCGGTCGCCGTAGCCCAGCCAGCAGATGCGCGCAGGCAGTCCCTGAAAGGCAAAGCGGCCGCGCGCGAGACGCAGCCAGCGGGTCAGGATTTCGTTATCCGGAAATAACTCGAGCGCCAGCTCATCAGTCCGGTCAATGTCCTTGGGATCGCCCGAAAGCGCGATCCAGCGGAACGGACCCTGCCCGGTGCAGAACAGTGGCCGGATGTACTCCGGCACAAATCCCGGGATGAGAAAGGCGTCGGCGGCGCCGGCATCGAAGGCGAAGCGGCGGATGTTGTTGCCGTAGTCGAATGCGATGGCGCCGGCGCGCTGAAGCGCAAGCATGGCGTTGACATGCACGACCATCGAGGCCGTCGAGCGGCGAACGTATTCCTCGGGATCGCGCTGGCGCAACTCCGCGGCCTGCTCCAGCGTGAGCCCCTGCGGGATGTAGCCATTCAGCGGATCATGAGCGCTGGTCTGGTCGGTGATGACGTCCACCTGCACGTCGCGCCGGACGATCTCCGGCAGCACATCGGCGCAGTTCCCCACCAGCCCCACCGAGAGCGCGCGGCCCTCGCGGCAGGCGGTTTCGCACAACGTCAGCGCTTCATCAAGATTCTCGGCCAGCGAATCGCAGTAGCGCGTAGCCAGCCTTCTTTCAATCCGTGTGCGGTCAACCTCCATGCACAGCACCACGCCGTCATTCAGCGTCACTGAAAGCGGCTGAGCCCCGCCCATTCCGCCCATGCCGCCCGTGACCACCAGCTTGCCCTTGAGCGAGCCTGATCCGCCCGACTTGGCAAAATGCCGCTCGGCCAGCGAAGCAAAGGTCTGGAACGTCCCCTGCAGAATCCCCTGCGTCCCGATGTAAATCCAGCTTCCGGCGGTCATCTGCCCGAACATCATGAGGCCCTTCTTGTCGAGCTCGTGGAAATGCTCCCACGTGGCCCATTTGCCCACTAGGTTGGAGTTGGCGATGATCACGCGCGGTGCCATGTCGTGCGTAGGAAAGACGGCCACCGGCTTGCCGCTCTGGATCAGCAACGTCTCTTCATTGCCCAGGCGCTCAAGCTCGCGAACGATGGCGTGGTAGCAGTCCCAGTTGCGCGCAGCCTTGCCGATGCCGCCATAAACAACCAGGTCCGCGGGCCGCTCGCCCACTTCGGGATCCAGGTTGTTCATCAGGCAGCGGAGCGCGGCTTCCTGCTGCCAGCCCTTGCAGTGGAGTTGGGTGCCGCGGAAGGCGCGGATGACGGGGGCGGCGGCGGTAGTGGTCATGGGAACTCCTAACAGATGACGATAGCGCCGCCAGGCCGGGTTGGGCCAGCGCGGAAGAGGAGCGCGTTGCAGCCGAGGCGCGCGCGGAATGCATCCAACCAAGGCATGAAGCGATTGTTGCTTGGAACATTGGGCATTGTAGTTCTGGCCGGTTGCCAACCGAGCCAGCCATCGCCGGACCAGATCCGGCAGGATGCCGCGAAGGCCACGCACGCGGCCGTTCAGGATGCCAAGGCCGTCGGCCAGGGCGTGGTGGACGGGCTGAAGAAGGCTGGGGCAGGGGCGGTAGACATCAACTCGGCGACACCGGACCAGCTCACCAAGTTGCCTGGAATCGACGATCAGCGGGCGAGGCGGATCATCGACCATCGGCCGTATCACCACGCCGATGACCTGGTGAAGAAGCACGTGGTGCCTCAGGCAGAGTACGACCGGATCAGCGGGCAGGTGGTGGCGAAGTAGGGCTGATCGAAGTGGGAGCCGCGCGGGGGGAGAGTAGAAGCGCTCGCGATTGTTGCGCTCACACCACACGCACCATCCTCGACATTTCCCCTAAACGCAGTCCCCTCAGGCGGACCAAACACTGAAGACCGAGCAGCCCAGGCAGGCCTGTTTATACAGAGGCCGCGGAGTTCATTGGACGGCCATTTGCGACCAGCGCACGCAGTTCCTTCCGTGCCTTGCTGTTGTGGCGGATAGAAAGGAGATTGAAAATCCATCCGTACCAGCTCCACCATCCGAGAATCAAGTTGTGGCGCTGATTTCGGGACAATTCGTTTTCCAGTTGTTCCTGCGAACCAGTGACTGTGCGCCACTTTGTCAGCCCCATGATCAATAAACCCGTGTGATTCCTGACCACGACGCTGTACTTGCCCGGAGACACAATAGCTGCCTTCGGCTTGGCCATAAGACCCTCCTTCGAGATTTGGTTTTCGGGGGACTTCAGAATACTTCAAAAAGGCGGCTAACCCTCATTTTTTTCTGCCCGGACCCGGCAAATCAACCGGAATACTCGCAATCCACGGTGGAATCCTGTTCCCCTCCGATTCGCCGACATAGGTTGGCGATTGTCGACGCAGCCCTGCCCCGTTATCCTTTTCCTCGTGACAAACACAATTGTTGAGTGCGTACCAAACTTCTCAGAGGGTCGCGACAAGGCCAAGGTCGACGCAATTGTCGAGGCCATGAAGCTGCCCGGCGTCTACCTGCTGGACCGCGAAATGGACGCCGACCACAATCGCTGCGTCATCACCCTTGTTGGCGAGCGCGAGGCGATTCAGGAGGCGGCAATCCGCGGCGTGGGCAAGGCCGCGGAGCTGATTGACCTCACCCGTCACCAGGGCGCGCATCCGCGCATGGGCGCGGCGGACGTGGTCCCGTTCATTCCAATTGAGGGCGTCACCATTGAGGATTGCGTGGCCATGGCACGCCACGTTGGCGCCGAGATCGCCAGGCGATTTGCCATCCCCGTGTACCTGTATGAGGCTGCGGCCGTGCGGCCTGAGCGGCAGAACCTCGAGAACATTCGCCGCGGCCAGTTCGAGGGTATCCGCGACGAAATTGCCACCAGGCCGGAGCGCATGCCGGACTTCGGCGACCCGCAGGTACACCCCACCGCCGGCGCAACCGTGGTCGGCGCGCGCAAATTCCTCATCGCGTACAACGTCTTCCTCAACACGTCCGACGTCGAAATCGCAAAGAAGATCGCCAAGGCGGTGCGCTTCTCCACGGGCGGCCTCCGCTTCGTCAAGGGCGCGGGATTCCTGGTCCGCGGGCAGGCGCAGGTCTCCATGAACCTCACCGACTTTGACCAGACGCCGATTCATCGCGTCTTCGAATTCGTTAAACGCGAGGCAGCGCGGTACGGCGCCATCCCTACCTCCAGCGAAATCGTCGGCTTGATTCCCAAGGCCGCGCTGGAGCAGGCGGCGGAGTGGTTCCTGCAAGTGGAGAACTTCGACTCATCGCTGATCCTGGAGAACCGGCTCGCCGCGGTGATGAGCGGCAAAATGGCGCCCGGCGGCTCATCCGTCGGATTGCGCGCCGGTGTGGAACCGTTCATTGAGCAGCTTGCCGCGCCCACAGCAACGCCCGGCGGCGGCAGCGCCAGCGCGGCCAGTGCGGCCATGGCGGCGGCCCTTGCCGGAATGGTGGCCTCAATGTCGCGTGGCAAAAAGGCCTATGCCCAGTACGAGAGCCAGTTAAGCGCGGCCATCGCGCGCCTGGCGGCACTGCGCGAAGAGCTTAAGGCAGCAATTGACGCGGACGCCGAGAGCTACAACACCGTGATGAAAGCCTACAAGGCTGCGAAGGAGTCAGCGGAGGGCGGGAGTCTCATCAACGCCGCGCTGAAGCAGGCCACAAGCGTTCCCCTGGGCGTGGCGGAGCGCGCCGCGGAAATTGCGGAGATGGTTGTGACGCTGCAGCCCATCACAAACCCCAACATGGCCTCAGACCTGACCACAGCCGCTGCGCTGGCAAGGGCGGCCATCGAAGGCGCATTGGCAAATGTGGAAATCAACCTCGGTTCCATGAAGCCGGCAACAGACGAAGAAGCGGCGTTTGTCAGCGGAACGCGGGCGCTGGCTGAGGTGCTGAAGCGCAAATTTTAAAGGAGCGAAGGGTCGGGCCGGCCGCGCGGCCTCCAATTCCCTCCAGGATGGGGTGAATAGAAAAAGGAGACAGCATGCGGCGGTTTATGTCAAGCGATTTTCTTGCGGGTTTTCGTGGAAAAATGCGACAGAATCCGTCGCCGCCTGACGCACAATGTCTTGAGAAGAGGGCAGGCTTGTTCCAATTTACCCGGCCTCAACCCATGGAGGTTGAGGCACAAATCCGGGCCGCGGCGAACCTCGCTTCTGATGGCCCGGACGCGCTGGCGCTTGTCTCGGGCATGCGTGCGGCCGTTCCTGCTGGATTCGTTCGCGACCATTCGCGCACTGTGCTCGGTCACAGCAATGGAGTGTTCACGGCCGCGCGTCACGCCATGGAGCATTGGTTGGCCTTCGACCTCGGCTGGGTCCAGGTCGCCCACCCTCGCGCGCCCATAGCAACCGGCCAGGTCGTCGCCGTCATCGCGCATACGGCAACCCTGTGGAGCGTCAACCTGAGCCGGATCGTCGAAACCGCAGATACCCCGCGCCTGTTCGGCTTCCTCTATTCAACAACTCCCGCGCATGTCGAGCAGGGCGAAGAGCGATTCCTGATCGAGCACCATGAGGACACAGGCGACGTCAGCTACACCATTGAGGCGGTTTCCCGGCCTCGTTCCATTCTGGCGCAGCTTGCGTACCCCTACACGCGCGCCATGCAACATCGGTTTGCGCGTGAATCCCTCGCCAGGATGCGAATGGCGATCAAAAGGGAAACGTCTTGAAGCTCGCGCCGCCGCTACCGGAGCAGCAACGACAATGAGCGAAAGAACTCAGCCGGCGTGGCGATTCGGATTCCAGTTCGCAGCGCGACAGCGGGTGTGAAGTGGCGCGTGTTGTGGGTCAAGAGCCAATCAGGTCGGGCAGCAATGGCTGATAGGAGTACGGGGACATCGGATTCGTGGCGGATCAAATGGCGATTTGTCCGTACTGCTGTTGAATCGGGAAATGGGATCATTTCTGGCCGTGCAAGTTGCACCAGGCGACGGAATTGGCCCAACAGGTTCTCTCCTTCGCTTTGCGGGAGCCGGCGCGAGTGAACCTCCAGGTTGTACTCCACCTCTTCGAGGACCGCCTCAGCCAGTACCAGCCTGCAAATGTTTGCCGCACACAGTGAGAGCATGGCCTTATCCAGCCCCCATGGCGCAACCATGCCGCCAGTCAGAACGTTTGAATCAAGGAAGAGACGAAGCCTTCGCGCGGGGCTCATTTCTTCCTGCGCGTGCGGGTCTTTTGCGCGCGCGCTTCGGCTGAAGCTGACTTGCCGTAATGTTTTTCATAAACGTGCTGCCGGGCCTTGGGAAGGGTCGCCTGCATTTCCTTCGTTGTGATTCCGCCGGATGAAAGCGATGTGCTTATCTGAAGGCAAAGTTCGTCAAAGCGGCGCTGCTCAGGCAGCAGGATCAGGCCATCGCCCATCCGCAGAACCGCGAACGGTGCGCCGTTCTCCAGACCCAGATCCTCGCGGAACTGCTTAGGCACCGTAAGCTGCCCCTTCTCACCGATGCGAGTCGTTGTCAGGTATTCCAGCAATACAGTCTGCGATGCCATAGGGAAAAACCCCCGGTAGGAATATCCTACCATATGCGCGGCGCTCCCCTCACCGCAGCAATCACTCGCACTCAAAATTCTTCGCATCCTGCGGATCGCCCGAGCCCTTGTACTGCGCGTGCTTGGGATAAGCGCAGAGCGGCCTGCTGCGCCCGGGATACGCGCGTCCCGTGGCAATCACCTCTTGCGGCGCGGTTCCCTTCTCCACCCAGTTCACAATCGCGCTCAGCATGTCGAACTGGTCCAGCGCCGGCCCCCCGCCGCAATGGCGCATGCCCGGCACCAGGTAAATCTGGCTCCATTGCGCCACCTTTTCCGCGCCGCCATTGGCCCCCGCCAGTGACTTGTAGTACTCCAGCGTATCCAGCGGCGAAAACCACATATCGCTGTCGCCATGGAAAAAAATCAGCTTGCCGCCGTCGCCGGAAAAAGTGGAGAGATTCGTGGACGCGGGCTCAACCAGCGGATCGGCGGCATGCTCCGCCAGCTTGTCCACATCAATGGCCGTCGCGGTCGTGTAGGAGCCAAAAATCCCCCGCGTTCCCATCGCCAGAAGCCCGGGAACAGGCCCCTTCTCCGCAATCCCCGTGTCGTACAGAAACCCCGGATACACCTGGTACCCGCGCGAATCCGTCGGCCCCGCAAACGCCTTCTTGATCGCCGCAACGGTCGCCGCCGCAATGCACTTATCGTCCGGCGCACCCTTGCACGCCAGCACCGCCGGATCAAAATCGCAGCCCATCGGGTCGGAGATCATCCCATCCGCAATGCCGTCCTTGGCGTCGCACTGCTTCAGCAGCGCATCCATAAAAAGTTTGCGGTCGTTGTCGGTAATCAGCTTGTCCGTTTCCGGTTTGCCCTGGGCGTCGCGCGGTGCAGCCTGGTTATAGGCCACCGGAATCCACTGGCTGATCGCAATATTCGACATGCTGGTGCGCATCGCCGGATCGCCCGACACAATTCCATTGAACGCCGTGGGAAAACGCTGCGATAAGATCATCCCCTCGCGCCCGCCGGTGGAGCAGCCCACGAAATACGAGTACGCAGCGGGCTTCGCATAGTACGCGGCAATCATCTGCTTGGCCACGCCGGCAACCTCGGCGTTGGCCTGGTAAGCAAAATCCAGATACGCCTGCTCATCCCGCATAAACGAGAAGTCAAATGGCCCGCTCTTCGCCTTGTGCCCCGTATCCGTGCTGGCCACGGCAAAGCCCCGCGCCAGCGCCGGCTTGTCGCCGGAGTAGGACATACCCAGCGGCGGCGCCACCGACCCGTTCCCGCCTCCTCCGCCCTGCATCATAAAGTCGCCGTTCCACTGCTCGGGCAGAGCCAGCGCAAAGCCAATCCCAAACTCCTCGCCGCCCTCGCCCTTGCGCCGGTTCATCACGCCATCCACGCGGCAATAAGCAGGTAGCGGCGGCCCCGAGTATGCAGGCGCGCCCGGAAAAGCAGCGGGAATGGTGGAACCGGCCGCCACCGCGGTCGTCTTTGTAATCTCCACGCCGGCAATCTTCACTCCTGCCATGGCATCGCACGAGCCCGCCGATTGGCCGTGCGCGAAGTATGCCGACAAGAAGACTGCGAGCAGAACCACAAGGTATTTTGGCTGCAACATTGGGCTTGCCTCCGATAAATGTGTGCGTCTACGACGGCAGCCCCGGGCGCGTCCCAGGGCCGCATCCTTTGTAGCAGACCGCGCCGGCACACGCAGGACAAATCACAGCAGACGAACGCCGTAATTGATACCCTAGAAGCATGAAATTCGGCGTCATCGTCTTTCCCGGCTCCAACTGCGACCACGATACCTACAACGTCATCGAGACCATCGCCCATCAGCCGGTCACTTTCCTCTGGCATGACTCGGCCGACCTCCAGGGCGTGGACGCCGTGCTCGTCCCCGGCGGTTTCGCCTATGGCGACTACCTGCGTACCGGAGCCATCGCCCGCTTCTCGCCCGTCATGGGCGCGGTGCAGAAGTTCGCCGCCGCCGGCGGCCTGGTGCTGGGAATCTGCAACGGCTTCCAGATCCTTACCGAGGCCGGTCTCCTGCCCGGAGCGCTCATGCGCAACGCCGGCCTCAAATACATCTGCAAGCAGGTGCATTTGCGCACTGAAACAGCGGACAGCCCCTTCACCAACGAACTCATCCAGGGCGAGGTGCTGCAGATTCCCATCGGTCACATGGAGGGCAACTACTTCTGCACGCCGGAAGAACTGAATCGCCTCGAAGAAGAAGACCGTATCGCCTTCCGCTATTCCACTCCGGAAGGCGCCATCACCCCTGGGGCGAATCCCAACGGGTCCCTCGCCAACATTGCCGGAATCCTGAACCAGGGCCGCAACGTGCTGGGCATGATGCCCCATCCCGACCGGTCCAGCGAGAAGATCCTGGGCTCCTCGGACGGCTGGAAAATCTTCGGGTCCATGTTGAACGCCCTGGCGGCGAAGTAGGGCCAGCCGGGCCGGCAACCATATTTCGCCAATTTTTCGCCATGGACAAGCTTGGACAGGCCTGAACAAACGGGCTCATTTGTATCGCTGAGGCGATACATTTGGCCCTGTTTGTATCGCTGAGGCGATACATTTGGGCCTCATTTGTTCGGGCAAGTTGGTGATTTGGATCACCAACTCGGCATCTTCCTCCCCCGCACCCTGACAACTCGCCCCCCCGCCCCCTCATCCAAAAAGGGCTGAGAAAGCATAACGATGAAACGACTCCTGTATCTCTCCCTGTTCGCGTTGCTGGGCTTGGGGCTTTTTAAGCCGGCCCTCGCCCAAGTCGAAATAAGTGTTGAGTTTGCGCCCCCCGCCCTCCCCGAGTACGACCAGCCCCAGTGCCCCGAAGACGGCGACACCTGGGTCCCCGGCTACTGGGCCTGGGACGCCGATGCCCAGGACTACTTCTGGGTTCCCGGCACCTGGGTAGCGGCCCCGGAGCCAGGCTACCTGTGGACCCCGGCATGGTGGGGCTGGGAAGGCGGAAACTACAGATTCCATGACGGATACTGGGCCACCGAAGTTGGATTCTACGGCGGCGTGAACTACGGATTCGGCTACTTCGGCCACGGTTTTGAAGGCGGCCGCTGGGACCATGACCGCTTCTACTACAACACCGCCGTAGTCAACGTAAATCAGACAGTGATCCGCAACGTCTACGTCGACAAAACGGTAATCGTAAATCGTACAGAGCGCGTAAGTTACAACGGCGGTGAGGGCGGAATCCAGGAGCGGCCGAACCAGCGGGAGGAGGCGGTCGCGAAGATGCGGCATGTGCCGCCGCCGGCCCAGCAGGAGCAGCGTCGGGAGATAGCGCGAGCGAATCCTGAAATGCGCGCCAGCGCCAACCACGGCAAACCGCCCGTGGCGGCAACTCAGCGCCCCACTGAATTTAAAGGCAGCGGCGTGGTTCAGGCCCGGGCCGCTGGAGCTCCGTATCATCCGCCGGTCAACCGCCAGGGTGGCCAGAATGGGCATCAGGGAACGGAAAACGCGCTGCAGGGAAATGAGAATGCAAAGCCCGGGAACGAACCCGCTCGCCCAAGCAATGAGAATGCCCGGCCCGGGGAGAACAGCGCTCCTCCGAGCCATGCGCGCGATCTGCCGCCGCACGTGGCGCCCCCGCCAAGCAATTCTGCTGAAAACCAGAAGGCCCAGCAACAACAGCAGAAGTTGATTGAGCAGCAGAACCAGGAGCACCAGAAACTGGCGCAGAAGCAGCAACAGGAGGACCAGCGGGCCCAGCAGCAGCAATCCAACCAACAGAAGCAGCAACATGTGGAGCAGAAGCACCAGCAGCAGACTCAACAGATGGAACAGCGGCACCAGCAACAGCAGCAACGGCAAGAACAGCAGCATCCGCAGTCGAAGCCGAAACCGAAGGATCACCCGCCACAATAAGGCAATTCGGCCGCCTTGCTTAAAAGACAGACCCCCGGGCGAAAGCCATGCTCGCCGGGGGTTGTCTTTTGCCAGGCGCATCGTGGCCAGCCGCACTTCGGGTGTGGCGCGAATCAATCCTCGATTGAGCCGCCTGAACCGGCAGGATCGTCCACCAGCGCCAGCACCCGGGCCCGCTCGGCGCGCAGTCTGGCTACCGTGGGACCCTCATTGAGCCACCAGACGAAGGCGAAGATGGCTGAGTAAATGGCTGGGGCGATGAAGTCGGGCCACAGCGGCGAACCCACGTGCGCGTGGCTGAGCATCAGCCCCGCTGTATTCAGGACCAGGCCGATCCACGGCGGAAGCAGGTACCAGTATTTGACGGACTTGAGCAACTCGATCTGCTGATCGTAGCGCTCCACCAGTGCGCGCCGGTAAACGCTCATATCCTGATCCGGATCGACCGGCGCCGAGGCGCGGCCATAGCGCAGCAGGAAGAAGATGATCCACAGCCCGCTGGCGGCAACAATAAGCAATCCCGTCTGTTGAAGGGCATTCAACGCATGGAATGCCGCCCAGGTGAAGAGCGCCGTGACAGCAACTGCCGCCAGGCACTCCCGCAAATTCCGCCGGAAGATTCTCCGGTCAAACTGCATCGTCTTGTTCTGTACCAGTTCCACAAGTTCCTCCTTTTTTGCCGAAACCTCATCGGGTTGGCTGCACCACAGATCGCGCAATTCGTCTTTAACGTCCATCGCCGCCCCCTTTTCCCGCCTGGATCTGCGTGCGCAGCCTGTCGCGAAGCCGGCTCAGCCGCGAGGCAATGGCCGATTGCGACATGCCGCAGACCTCCTCGATCTGGGCGTAATTCAACCCCTCCAGGTGCAGCAGGATGAGCTGCCGGTCGAGAGATTGCAGGCCGCGGATCGCCCTGGCCAGCAGCTCCTGCTTTTCACTCCGCAGAACCGCGTCTTCGCTGCTCATGGCCGGTGAGCGAAAGTCCTCGCCTTCCGGCAACGCCGTCTCCTTCTGCGCGCGTTTGTGACTCCGCGTGGATGCGGAAATGGAGACGTTATGCGCGATGCGATACAGCCAGGTGCGCTGGCTGGACTCGCCGCGGAACTTCGGCAACGCCTGCCAGAGAGCGATTGCGATCTCCTGAAAGAGATCCTCACGGTCAGAAGGCTGGTCCGCGTATCCGAAGGTCAGCCGGTGCAGCGCCGGCTCGTACTGCTCCACGAGCCGGAGAAACGCGTCTCTGCGATCTGCAGGCTGCACCCGATCACTCTCTTCTATAACGGCTTCCGCAAGCATCGATTTCCGCTTCCAGACAGGTAGTCTCATCGGCCGGGAATTCCTTGCAGAGGAAATGCTAGTTTTCAGTTGTCAGTTTGCGTTGATTGTAATGGCAAAGCCGACACGGACCGCGTATCCCCGGTCCCAAAAGCAAGAAGATGATCCAGAGCCGGCCGGCGGCAACGATTAGCAACTCTGCCTGGTTCAGCGCATTCAACGCGTGGAATCCATCCAGGCGGAGAGCACTGTGACGACCCGCGGCCACCTTGATTCCTGCCCTTCCGCGAAGGCTCATCCAACTCAACGCGATTGGAAATCAGCAGAGACGATCTTGATTGAAGTGCCGAATTTATGAAAATCGCGGTACTCGATTTGATAGGCGAATCTGAGCTGCCCCTTTGTCTTAACGAATTCAACTCTCTTCTCGGCAGGCAGCCAGTAACTTACGCCGTTGATGATTACCGGGGCATACTCAATGACTGAAGTACCGAGATATTCTCCATTCGTTTTTGCGAACGGCCCCTGGAACCACAGCGATTTCGCCGCCGGTTTCTGCAGACGGAGAACCTGGAACGACTCGGCATCGATCCACACCTTAGTTGTTGAACGAGCCGCCACATGCGCGCATTGAGGGCCGAGATGCCGATCATCGGCTTTCGACAGGATATTCACGACAAGCGTTGAGCGGCCTCGAACCTCTTCTCTGCCTGCCAGGTCGAAGTCGTAGCATTTACCTCTGGTCTCATCGAAGGATTGGAAAAGATCTTCCGCAAAGCCGCCCCTCACGCCAAGTGGAGGCACATATCCCTCCGCCTTCACAGGCTTTCCGTTCTCGGTAGCAGAAGTATCCTGGCGAGATTCGGCAAATCCGCTATCGCTTTCTCCCTGGCGCCTACGAACCGCAACCACCGTGGAAACATGCTGGCCGGTTTTGACCACTTTGCCGTCGGCGATTTCCTGCATATCTATTTGCTCTTTGCAGACAAAGTCAGGAAGCTTTGCCCGAAGCGAGGATATGTTGCCCCGCACCTGCGCCACGACAGATGCCACGTTGGTGTCGATGGGCTTTTGTGCCGGCAACAGGCAAGCAAGAATACACAGGATTGCTGAATGGGCCATCGATAACGCAAGAGCTTTGTGAGCGATCGATTGCATGAGGCTTCTTACCCTCCCCTCGGGCCCGAGCCTATGATTTACTTATTGATTAGAATATAAGACGCTGACACAGAGTTCTTTCCCCAGGACGGGGCCGGCACTTACTCGGCAAGTTTCAGACACCGGGTTGGCGAAAATCCACAAAGTGCTTGAATTGCCGGTCGTCCGTTGCGATGCGCCGGAAGAGTGCGATATTGTCCAGCGGAGTCTCAACGAATTCAAAGTCCGCTCTGTTCGCGCGGACGAACTCGACCGCCCGCTGGATGGCCGGCAGCCACATGTCGTGGAAGGCGATGTAGCCGCCCATGGAGCACAGCTCTGCGCCGAGAGTGAACTCGGTTAACGCGATGTCGAAGAAATGGCGTCCATCCACAAAGAGAAAGTCAAAGAACTCGGGTACGCGGGAGAGATGGGCGAGCGCGGCAAACGATCGCTCCTCAATAAAGCGGAACTGTTCGCCACCGAGCTGCCTTCCATGCGCCAGTCCGATTCCGGCCCAACGCGTGGGCGCTTGCAACTGGTATGGGTCCACTGCAGTGTGGCGGCCGCTTCCATTCTCAGCGAGTGCGGCCAGAAAAAAGAGGGTGCTGAATCCAAAGGCGAGCCCAATTTCAAGCGACGCTTGTGGCTTGATTTGCCGGCACAAGTGGTAAATCCACATGCCTTCTGCCGGACTGATGCCGGTGGCCGGCTCTATGGGATGTTTCTCGCCGTCGGTTCCGGTTTGGGGTTCGCCCGCGTACATCGAAAGCAGAACAGACCGGAATGGTTCAGGCAGGGAAGCTAGAATCGGCTCGGCCAAGGGAAAGCTCCGTAACGGCTACTGGATTACAAGAATGATTAAAGTCCCAGGCCGCCGTCGACAGTGAGGATCTGGCCGGTGATGAACTCGGCGGCTGAGGCGAAGAACAGTACCGCCTGGGCTACGTCCTCCGCCGTTCCGTTGCGCTGCATGGGCGTCTTTGCGGCGAAGAGCGCGGCACGATCCTGAGCCTCGGGTTCATCTTCCATCTCGATCCAGCCGGGCGCCACGCAATTCACCGCAACCTCCGGCGCCCACGCTTTTGCCATGGTCTGGGTGAGCATGTGCAGCGCCGCTTTGCTGGCGCAGTAGTGCGCATGGCCGGTCCACGGCTCCAATCCGCCCAGCGAGCCGAGATTGACGATGCGTCCCTTAGCCGCGCGCAGGTGCGGTAGCGCTTCCCGCGAAACCAGGAACGGCCCGCGAACGTTGGTCTCAAACACCAGGTCCCACGATGCGAGCGAGAGCTGGTCGAGCGGCGCCGTGTCAAAGACTGCGGCATTGTTTACCAGGATGTCGAGACGGCGATGATAGCCGGCGGCAGCTTCAATGGCGGCGCGCACCGAAACTTCAGAGCGTACATTGCACTCCACCGCATGCGCCTGCCGGCCGAGCTGCTCCACGGCATCCACCGTTTCCACGGCCTCATCGGCGGAGTGGCGATAAGTGATGGTCACATCCGCGCCCGCCCGTGCCAGCGCCAACGCAATGGCCCGCCCGATGCGGCGAGCGCCACCGGTGACAAGCGCGGATTTGCCGGTGAGACAGTTCATGGTTCTCAGGGGTCAGTTGTTAGAGATCAGCCTTGCACGCGATTTTGCCAGCGCGCGCTCAGATCAAGAGCGAAAAATGAAAACGAACGATGAACCCGGAACTGAAGACCGACAACTCCGTCACTGCTGTGGCTTGTCCTGGGGCTTGTCCTTGTTGTCGGGGTTCTGGTTCTTCTGATCCTGATTGGGGGTTTGTTTGTCGCCCGGGTGCTGCTTGTAGATCGAATACTGTTCACCGGGGCGCTTCATGCGCACCTCAATGACCATCTTGTCTTTTTCGACCTTGTAGTCCTGGCCGTAAGTCTGATAGCCGTGGGCGATAATTTGCAGTCGGACGGTGTCGCCCATGGGAATGACGTCAATCATGGCCTTTCCGTCCTCGTTGGTCTTCAGCTCCATGTCGCCCTGATCCTTGTCGCCCGCAACCGGATGAAATACAACGGCCGCATTCTCAAGCGGTTTGCCATTGTGGTCCTTGAGCACCGTGACCTCAATGCGTGCGGTGGGCGGCGGTGGCTTGTACTTCCGGCCGCGCCGATTCGTCTCCTGGGCGGACAAGGTAAGGCTCCCCAGGACAAGCCCCGACAGAGCCAGAAGGACAGAAAAGGAAAAGAGAGAGCGCCGAGTCATGGACATTATTGTAACCCTGCGCATTCGACTCCATTCAGAGCGCTTCAGAAGCAGCGCGCAGCCAGGACCAAGCCGCTTTCCTGGCAACAAACCGGCACGAAGTTCACATTGTGGCTCGGATTCGACCCGGACCGACGCTGTATCTAATTGATTATGAATAACAATATCCGAGATTCCCCGTATTGCGATCCCTAGCGATCTGGATTTGGGTCTGCTGTTCATTTTTAGCCCGGCGCAGAATCTCCAGCCGGCAGTTTAGGCTGGCGCTAATTAAATATGAGTGAAATATACTAATATTCTGCTTCCCTGGGCTTGACAACGCATGGTGCATTGCCTATCGTTAGCAATTGGAAGGCTAGAGTGCTAGCAACGGTTCGGCTGGACTGCTTGTGCGGTCGACGCAAACGGCTCTTCTTCCACGAATTTTCTGTACCCAATCCACCTAAAGATCGCGCGGTACGGCCCATTCAGGCCCGTCGCGTGTGAAGGAGAAGCAAAACAATGGCAGCAACATCTGTGACTACCACTTTCACGCCGCTGCATGATCGCATCCTCGTCCGTCGTCTGGAAGAGGGCGAAACCATGCGTGGCGGCATCATCATCCCCGACACAGCCAAGGAAAAGCCGCAGGAAGGCGATGTGATCGCCGTGGGCAAGGGCAAGTCGAACGACGAGGGCAAGGTCTTCCCGCTCGACGTAAAGGCCGGCGACCGCGTGCTTTTCGGCAAGTACTCCGGCACCGAGATCAAGATCGACGGCGAAGAGTTCCTGATCATGCGCGAGGAAGAAGTCCTCGGCATCGTCAAGAAGTAGCACGCTGCGCAGCCTCTAGCTTTTAGCTTCCAGCTTCTAGCTAAAGGCTCCATGACCGATCGAAAGATATTTCCCTGCTGCACAGATGCAGCTAGAAGCTAGCGGCTAGAGGCTAGCAGCTTTTAGGAGAGAACAATGGCAAAGCAAATCCTGCACGGTGAAGAATCCCGCCAGGCGATCCTGCGCGGCGTGAATACGCTGGCGGACGCGGTGAAGGCGACGCTCGGCCCCAAGGGCCGCAACGTCGTCATCGAGAAGAAGTTTGGTTCGCCCACCATCACCAAGGACGGCGTGACGGTGGCCAAAGAGATCGAGCTGAAGGACCCCATGGAGAACGTGGGCGCGCAGCTTGTGAAGGAAGTAGCCTCCAAGACCTCTGACGTAGCCGGCGACGGCACCACCACGGCGACGGTGTTGGCCCAGGCCATCTTCCGCGAAGGCGTGAAGACGGTTGCGGCCGGCGCCAACCCCACCGCGCTCAAGCGTGGCATTGACAAGGCAGTCGCCGCGGTAATCGGCACCCGCGACAAGGACGGCAAATGGGTCGAGGGTGGCGCTCTGGGCGCTCTCTCCAAGCCCGTTGACGAGAGCTCCGTGGCCCAGGTTGGCGCTATTTCGGCCAACGGCGACCAGGAGATCGGCGACATCATCGCGCACGCCGTCAAGGTTGTGGGCAAGGATGGCGTCATCACCATCGAAGAGTCAAAGACCATGCACACCGGCCTGGAAACCGTGGACGGGATGCAGTTCGACCGCGGTTACCTGAGCCCCTACTTCGTCACCGATGCCGACCGGCTTGAAGCGGTGCTCGAGGATCCCTACATCCTGGTCTACGAGAAGAAGATCAGCACCATGAAGGATCTGCTTCCGCTGCTTGAGCAGACGGCACGCAGCGGCAAGCCGTTGCTGATTATTGCCGAGGACGTTGAGGGCGAGGCGCTGCCCACGCTGGTGCTGAACAAGCTGCGCGGCACCCTGAATGTCTGCGCTGTCAAGGCTCCTGGCTTCGGCGACCGCCGCAAGGCCATGCTGGGCGATATCGCCATCCTCACCGGCGGCAAGGCTATCACCGAGGACCTGGGAATCAAGCTGGAGAGCGTGAAGCTTGAGGACCTGGGCCGCGCCAAGCGCGTCACCATCGACAAGGACAACACCACCATCGTGGACGGAGCCGGCAAGGCTTCTGACATTGATGGCCGGGTGAAGGAACTCCGCAATCAGATTGAGAAGACCACCTCCGACTACGACAAGGAGAAACTTCAGGAGCGGCTGGCCAAGCTGGTGGGCGGAGTGGCCATCATCAAGGTGGGCGCGGCCACTGAGACCGAGCTGAAGGAGAAGAAGGCTCGCGTTGAGGATGCCCTGCACGCCACTCGCGCTGCGGTTGAGGAAGGCATTGTCCCGGGCGGCGGCGTGGCCCTGGTTCGCGCTATTCCCGTGGTCGCGGCGCTGCTTAAGACGCTCGAAGGCGACGAGAAGATCGGCGCCCAGATCGTTCTCCGCGCGCTCGAAGAGCCTCTGCGCCAGATCGTCGCCAACGCCGGCGAAGAAGGTGCCGTAGTAGTGGCCAAGGTGCTCGAGTCCAAGGAGCCGCACTTCGGCTACAACGCGCAGACCGGCAAGTTCGAGGACCTGGTGAAGTCGGGCGTCATTGACCCCACCAAGGTTGCCCGGACGGCCCTGATGAACGCGGCTTCAATCGCCGGACTGCTTCTGACCACTGAAGCGCTGGTGGTCGAGTTGCCTGAGCCCAAGTCGGCCACGGCCGGCGGCGGCCACGGCGGCGGCATGGACGGCATGTACTAAGAGTAGGGAGTAGGGATCAGGGATTAGGGAACAGAAAGCCCGGTTCCCTGCCCCGGCCGAACCAGCTTGCAGTAGCAATGATTTCAAGGGCCTCCGGCTTCGGCTGGGGGCCTTCTTGTATTACACTCGCTCGCCCACAACGCCGTGTCATCCTGAAGGGAGTGAAGGATCTGCGGTCGCACTTAGCCGCCACAGAATCGCCTAGCGTGGCTGATGAGCGATGCCCTTCGAGTAAACTATGCGGCAGCCTATTCGAGGAGAAAAGAAGCAATAGTGTCCGTCAAAGCCTATTACAGCGCGTCCGTTCCTGATTTTCTGGCGGATGCCCCAGAGAGAATTCTTGGCATTCTCGCGACGGAGCATCATCACGCCCTGGAAGAACTGCAGCGTACAGCTTGGCTTGATCAAATTGCGATCCTCAAGGACACAGCAGCCTATCTGCCGGATGGGAGACTGTTTCTTGAGTTCTACATCCCAAGAATGGGCAAACGCACAGACGCATTACTGATCCTCAATGGCATTATTTTCATCATTGAATTCAAGGTGGGCGCACGCGAGCACCAGGCGAGCGCTCTCGACCAGGTCGTAGACTACGCGCTAGACCTAAAGAACTTTCATGAAGGCAGTCACGCCGCTCCAATCGTTCCCGTGTTGGTTTCGACTCTCGCGGCCAGTCAACCATGCCCTGAGCTTCACTTTGCGCCAGACCTCGTGGCGAAACCTATTAAGACGAATGCAATTGACCTGGGCGCTTTGATTCATCACGTTAGCGCCGCGCATTCTTTTCCGGCGCTTGACATTGACGACTGGTCAGCAACCGGGTACAAGCCTACTCCGACCATCGTGGAGGCCGCACAAGTCCTGTACAGCACGCACAGCGTAAGTGACATTTCCCGAAGAGACGCCGGGGCAATAAATCTCAAGGAAACGACCGATGCCGTGAATGCTGTGATTGATCGGGCTCGCCAGGACCGCACAAAGGCGATCTGTTTCGTGACAGGCGTCCCCGGCTCCGGCAAAACTCTTGCTGGACTAAACTTCGCGACCCGGCGCTCTGAAGAACATCAAGATGAGCATGCCGTCTTCCTATCTGGGAACGGGCCGCTAGTTGCCGTCTTGAGAGAAGCTCTCGCACGCGATAAGGCAAAAAGGAAAGGAGTTTCTAAAAAGACGGCTGAGCGCGAGGTCCGGAGCTTTATTCAGAACATCCACCACTTTCGAGATGAATACCTTCGCAATCGTGACGTTCCCGTGGAAAAGGTAGCGGTATTCGATGAAGCGCAGCGAGCCTGGACGCGCAAACAAGCCTCAAGCTTCATGTTGCACAAACGAGGCCAGAACAACTTCGACATGTCCGAACCCGAATTCCTCATTAGCGTTATGGATCGACATGTGGATTGGTGCACGATCGTCTGTCTCGTCGGCGGTGGGCAAGAGATCAATACAGGCGAAGCTGGTATTTCCGAGTGGATCAATGCGCTCGAAGTGAGGTTTCCCGATTGGAAAGTGTTTGTTTCTCCCCGAATCGCCCTTCCCGAATATGGTGCACAAGACGACTTCGAACGCTTCTTGTCCTCACCGCGAGTTCATTCGAACGAGCATTTACATCTCTCGGTGTCCATGCGATCGTTTCGGGCCGAATCTCTTTCCGATTTTGTTGGCCATCTGGTGGATAATGAACCTCTCGCAGCCAAGCAAGCATATGCGAGGATCAAGAACACTTACCCAATAGTCCTCACCCGAAACCTGGAAGCGGCAAAGGCTTGGCTTCGCAGTAAAGCTCGTGGTACTGAGCGCCTCGGACTAGTGGCTTCTTCCGGTGCTCAGAGGCTGCGCCCTGAAGGCATCCACATAAAAGCGGAGATTGATCCCGCGACTTGGTTCCTCAACGGCAGCGAGGATGTTCGGTCGTCGTGCTATTTGGAAGAGGTGGCCAGCGAATTTGATATCCAAGGCTTGGAATTGGAATGGGCTGGAATCTGTTGGGATGGAGACTTCCATTACAAGAACGGGAATTGGGTCCATCAGAATTTCAAGGGTACGGCGTGGCAATCCGTAAATGACCGAGCCAAAAAGCTCTATCTTAAAAACTCCTATCGAGTTCTCCTTACGCGAGCAAGGCAGGGAATGGTGATCTTTGTCCCTCAGGGCAATGATTCAGACAGAACTCGGCCCCAATCGTTCTACGACGGAACCGTAGAATATATCAAGCTTTGTGGAGTTCAGGATCTCCAATAAGGGCTTCCGCCTGAGCCCGGTCGTAGCCAGTCTCTCGGACCCACCCCGAATTTGCAACTTCCGGAGCCCTCCAAGGCGTATCCTGCATCATCTACATAGAGAGCGGAATGCCATGGAAACAGCAGCGCCAACCAACCCCGGCCAACTCGTCCTCAACCCCGGCTCGCGGCTCAAGACCGCGATGGTCCTGGCCATTGTCGCCGACGTCGTCCAGATGATCGTCTTCCCCATCTTCGTCGAGGGCGCCGCCTCTCCCGCCGACGATCTGCTGGACGTGGGAATGGCCGGCGCGCTGACATGGCTGCTGGGCTGGCATTGGGAGTTCCTGCCGTCCGCCCTCGGCAAGCTGGTCCCCGGCGTCGACCTCGTGCCCCTGTGGACCCTCGCCGTCGCCAACGTCTATCGCAAATCCAAGGCCCTCGCGGCGGCATCTGAGCACGCCCGCAATGCGGGTTCGCAGCGTTAATGGGAGTTGTCAGTTTTCAGTTGTCAGTTGTCAGTTGTCAGTTGTCAAAGACCCGAACCGGATGGGAGTTGTCAGTTCTGAGTTGTCCGTTTTCAAAGGCCCGAGCCGGAGACTGAGAACTACGATCTGACAACTGAAAACTGACAACCGAAAACTAGCCTCAGTGTTTGCCTGTCACACCCGTTTGTGATTCTGCTCACATACAGTACCCCCGTCGGAGCCGCAATCTTGCCCTAGTTGATGATCTGGATCACCTGGGACTGCGCGGCCGCTCCTCCCTCGCGCAGCCTCAAGAACATGGGGTCGGATGAAATACTTCAAAGATTCTGGACACCTTTTCCGCTTTGCAGGGCTCTTTGTGATCGCCTTCCTGGCGTTCTGGGTGATTCGGGGGTACGTAATCCCGCGCACCTTTGGACAGTACGGCCACTATCGTGCCGCCGCCATCGGTGAGATTGCCCAGCATCCCTTGCATTACGCCGGCCACGAAGCCTGCGAGACCTGCCATACCGACGTCCTCGATGTGAAGAAGGGCGGCAAGCATGCGCATGTGAACTGCGAGGCGTGCCACGGCCCGCAGTCAAAGCACGCCAATGATCCCGGCAGCGTGACCCCGGCCAAGCTGGATACCGCCACCTTGTGCGTACGCTGCCACGCAGCCTCCGTCGCGCGGCCCAAAGACTTCCCGCAGGTGAACGCCGCTGACCACTCCAACGGCCTGCCATGTGAAACC
>Ga0265339_10000586_pt1 | contig 28383 bp, 21 predicted proteins | sample 4CB219metaG_FD_202085 | JGI IMG/M metagenome (GOLD analysis project Ga0265339, IMG submission 202085) | Rhizosphere microbial communities from Carex aquatilis grown in University of Washington, Seatle, WA, United States - 4-CB2-19 metaG | ecosystem: Host-associated > Plants > Roots >... | reverse complement strand
TCTGACGTGCAGGGCACCACGCCGGTGGACGAGAACACGGTGAAGCCGCAGGAGCGCAAGCCCCTGGCCGAGCGTCACCACCACCACAAGAAAGCGGCAAAGTAAAAGCTGCGGGATCGTAACACCCCACCAGTCTGCATTCCTCGGAGTGCAGGCTGGCGGGCGAAGACAACCTCTTTCAGCATGAGGCTGACCGGTTCGCCGGTCAGCCGCTTCATTGCCGGGAGCCCCTAAAAAACAAGTTGTCCGGGCCGTGCCGCATCGCCTTTATTCTGGATGGTTCTTTTGCTTCCTCAGTTGAAATCTAAACTGCGAGCCCGCCTGTACTGTGCCGCTTTAAGCTCCGTGTTTTTGGTAGTTGGTGCGTGCGCCGCGCACGGTCAGGTCCTCTGGAATCCGGTAGGGCCGGACGGTGGCGATGCGCGCGCAATTGGGGCCGTGCCGGGGCAGCCCGGCCACCTTTATCTGGGAACCACCGAAAGCTTCATCTTTGAATCCACAGACGAGGGCGCGAATTGGCGCCGACTGTCCAAGCTCGATTCAGCCAACGACCTGGTGATCGACCATATCTTGGTTCAGCCGGACGATCCGCGAACGGTCTATGCGGCGGCTTGGAAATTCGATCATCCCGACGGAGGGCTTTGGATCAGCCATGATGCCGGCAAGTCCTGGCAGGAACTCCCCGGGCTGCACGGGCAATCGGTACGAGCCTTCGCGCAGGCGCCTTCTGATCCGCACATCCTGATCGCTGGCACATTGCAAGGGGTGTTCCGGTCGAGGGACGCGGGGGCGACTTGGGAGTTGATCAGCCCGGAGGGCAGCACCGAGATTCACGAGATCGAGTCCCTCGCCGTTGACCCGCGCAATCCCGACATCATTTACGCCGGGACATGGCATTTGCCGTGGAAGACAAGCGACGGCGGCGCGCACTGGGAGAACATCAAAGAGGGCCTCATCGTCGATTCCGACGTGTTCTCCATGATCGTGGATCCTGAGCACCCGGAAATTGTCTATCTCAGCGCCTGCAGCGGGATCTACAAGAGCGTGAACGGCGGAGCGCGTTTCCGCAAGATCCAGGGCATTCCATCGGAGGCGCGAAGGACCCGCGTGCTGCTCCAGGATCCCGCGCACGGCGAGACGGTCTACGCGGGCACCACGGAAGGGCTCTACAAGACCATGGACGGTGGGCGAACCTTCCGCCGCATGACCGGCGACGCCGTGATCGTCAACGATGTATTTGTGGACCCCGCCAACCCGCAGCGGGTTCTGTTGGCCACCGATCGCGGCGGCGTGCTGGCAAGTGAGGACGCCGGTGAGACCTTTGCGCCCGCCAATCACGGGTTTTCCGCGCGCAAGGTGGAAGCCCTGATTGTCGACCGGCAGGATCCCACGCGCGTCTACGCCGGCGTGGTGAACGACAAAGAATACGGAGGCGTGTTTGTCTCCGCAGACAGTGGAGAACAGTGGAAGCACCTGGCCGATGGGCTCGGCGGCCGCGACATATTTGCCCTCGCGCAGTCTGCGGAGGGCGCCATCCTTGCCGGCACCAACAGGGGAATCTTCGCCCTCCGCGACGGCCTCTGGCAACCCACGAACACCATCGCGAACACCAGCGCGAAATCGGTCAACCAAACGGTGCGCGGCCATCACGTGACCGTGGAGAAAAAGGTGAAGGAACCGGTGCGCGAGTTCAGCGGCCGGGTCTATGCGCTGGATCTGTTCGGGGCGGCCTGGGTGGCAGGAACCAGCGGCGGTCTGTTCACCAGCAAGGACAAGGGCGCCACCTGGCAAGGTGGTCCGGTTATGGGCGAGGGCGACTACATCGCGGTGACAGCGCTTGGAGATACGCTGGTCGCGGCACGGCCGGGCGGGGTCATCATTTCTAATGATGCCGGCCAGACATGGTGGCCCATGGGAATTCCGACCGTCGTAACCCGGATTCACAGCGTGGCATTTGCCGCCGACGGAACCCTTTGGCTGGGCTCGCGGGAAGGCGTGTACTTCACCCGCGACAAGGGCAAGAACTGGATGTGGGTGCATCGCCTGCCGCTGGTTGACGTAAGCGATCTCTACTACGATCCGCATCAGGACGCGATCCTGGTGAGTTCTCACGATAGCGACTTCATTTACGTCATCGATGCGCGCACCCTGGATTGGAAATGGCACCGGACGGGCTACAAGCTGCTTCTGGTGCGCGCGGCCGGAGACCGGCTCCTCGCCGCATCACTCGATGACGGCGTGCTCATGGAACCCCATCCGGTGGACACGCAAACCAGCGAAAAATGATCGCCCACCTGACCACGTATCCCACAAGGGACGCGTGCGACAGAAAACGCGCTTCATCCCCGGTTTTCTGTATCATCTAGATATGCAGGCTGAAACAAGCGCCGCCGGCAACACGAAAGGCTTTCGCGCCTACGACCCGCGCCTTGAGCCGATTGCGGTCACGGTCTTCGCCGGGGAGCGCCTGAGCGCTGAGGATGGGCTTTCGCTTTATCGCACGCACGATGTGCTGGCCGTGGGCTGGCTGGCCAACCATGTCCGTGAGCGCATGCATGGCGATGTAACTTACTTCAACGTCAATCGCCACATCAATCCGACCAACGTGTGTGTGGCTGCCTGCAAGCTATGCGCGTTCGGGCGAAAGAAGGGCGACCCGGCGGGCTACACCATGGCTCTTGAAGAAGCATGGCAGACCGCGGCCTCCGGATATTCCGAGGCGGTCACCGAGTTTCACATCGTCGGCGGCCTGCACCCTGACCTGCCCCTCGAATATTTCCTTGATTTGGTGCGCGGCCTCAAAGAGCGGTTTCCCAAGGTGCACATCAAGGCATTCACCATGGTTGAAGTAGCGTACCTGGCGCGCCGGGCCAAGCACACCATTGAGGAGACGCTCCGCAAGCTGCGCGATGCGGGTGTGGATTCGATGCCCGGCGGAGGTGCGGAGATCTTCGCGCCGCGCGTGCGGTCCATCATCTGCGACCACAAGATCGACGGCGACGAATGGCTGGAAACCGCGCGCCTGGCCCATAAGCTGGGATTCCGCTCCAACGCGACCATGCTGTACGGCCACATTGAGAATGATGAAGATCGCGTCGACCACCTGCTCAAGCTGCGCGCCCTGCAGGACGAGACCGGCGGTTTTCAAACCTTCATTCCGCTGGCATTCCACCCGGAAAACACGCCGCTTGACCACCTGCCGGTGACCACCGGATTGACCGACATCCGGCAGATTGCGGTGAGTCGCCTGCTGCTGGACAACTTTGCCCACATCAAGGCGTACTGGCAGATGCTCACCCCAAAAATTGCGCAGATCGCGCTGCGCTTTGGAGCCGATGATTTAGACGGTACGGTGATTGAAGAGAAGATTTACCATGATGCCGGCGCCACTACGCCGCAGGGAATGACGCGCAGGGACCTGTGCCGGCTGATCACCGAGGCCGGGCGACTGCCCGTGGAGCGCGACACGCTTTACCATGCGGTCACGCGCACTGAAGACAGCTTTGTCGTTGCGGTTTAGCGCGACCCGGCAAGGAGAGGCGGGGCAATGATCGATTTCGGCCCAGCGGCGATTCTCGGTCTCATCTTCGGGTTCATGTGGGGCATCGGCTGCTCGCTTGCTATCATGTACTCCATCTTTCTCGGCGGATACCGCAAGGCCATCAAGGAATCAATGGCCCATCCGCAGCCGGAGCGCTACCGCAAGGCGCTCGATAAAGTGATGGCAAAGCGTGAACGAAAATCCGCGGTCCGCTAGCGCCGTGTCCACGTGATTTTGTAATCGAACCCTTGGAACATCGGACACGGCACTAGGGCGTGTTCCCACCACGCGCCGCGGATTCGCGGAGTCGGCGGAGTTAGCTTGGCGAGTGGGTCACGTGCGTAGTGCTCGCGCAATGGAACGAGCTCGCAAGAGCACGGCGACGGACGTGGCCCAGAGCAGGATTCCCGTTCCGATTGTGGCAGCGATGACGAGTGAGTTGAACTGGAAGAGGACCCAGCTGACGATGCACCAGAGCGACATCACAACGCCCAGAGCAGCGAGCATAGGTGCGCGGAAGATCCTGGCGAGCGGAAGATAATGCAAGCCGATGACAAGCGCGCAGCCGTCCGTAGCAAGGTCGGGGCGATGGGCGTGGCGCGCAGCAAAAACAACCACGACGATTGCAAGAACCTCAACAAGCACGACAATAATGAAAGGCTTAGCGGGAAACCTTGGTTCAGATAGAGACGACGCTGGAAGCTGGCGACGCATAGCCCGGCCCGTACGCATTGCGTAGAGCGACCATGCCCAGAGAAAGATCGCAACAGTTCCAAAGATAGGGGCGACGATGGCATTGTAGGCGTGAGCGGCGCTGATTCCCCAGCCGAGCCATCCCGCGCCAGCCATCGCAAGGATAAGGGCGCCGCGGCCGGCTCCAATCACGCGGCCAGGTTGCAACGGGTGCTCCATCTGGAATCTCCATTTTCGACCTAGAATCCCAACGATTGTACAGATCGTGAAGCACCTTGCACGGCCATCAGAACGTTGGCGCCCCAGTAGTACCGAGCATGCACGACTAAATTAGCTACTCCTGCTTGTCCACCACGCCGCCCTTCATCACAAAACTGACTTGGGTCACCGCTGAAATGTCTTCCAGCGGATTGCCTTTCACGGCGATCACATCGGCAAAGTAACCGGGCTTCAACTCGCCGATCTTGCCGGCCCATTGCAACAGCTTCGCGCCGTTGATCATGTCAGCCTGTAGCACCGCCGCCGGCGTCATGCCGTACTGAACCATCAGCACCATTTCCCGCGCCTGCGTTCCGTGCCGGAACGGGCCCACGTCTGAGCCGACTGCGAAGGGAACTCCGGCGGCAACCTGCTTCCTGAATTCCTTGATCTTGTAGCCCAGCATCTCGGCCTCCGCGGCTGCCTGGTCCTGGGACTCCCGATGCGTGGCAAAATACTCGAAGATGGCAAACGTGGGCACGGCAAAGATGCCCTTCTCCTTCATCAGCCGGATGGTCTCGTCGCTCAGTTGCGTCGCGTGATCGATGGACGCAACCCCGGCCTCAGCGGCAAACAGAGTACCAGGCTCGCCCATCGCGTGCACTGCCACCAACGTCCCCATGCGGTGCGATTCGTCAACAGCGGCTTTCAGTTGTTCCGCGGTGTATTGATAAGGCGTGTGCAGCATGCCGTCGATCATGCGATCGGGACCGGTTTCATAGATCTTGGCGAAATCGGAGCCCTCCTTGTGCTGCTCGCGCATCACTTCGACGATTTGTTCGGCACTGTTGGCGTAGTCCGCGTTGGAGAGCACGCGCTGTGCCGGGTTGTAACGATTGGCGTCTTCGTGGCCGCCCAGGATGTCGATAGCGTTGCCACTGATGCGCAGTCTCGGCCCGGGAATCAGGTCGCGGTTGATGGCATTGCGCACCGCGGTGTCGGCCGAGCCCGCGCCTTCGGTGCCCATATCGCGCTCCGCGGTAAATCCGCCCATCAGATCGTCTTTCGCAGCCTTCTCAGCCAGGATGGTGCGCCACGGAACCGACTCTTCCACGGTCTGCAGATCCTCCGCGCCGGGGTGCAGGAACAGGTGCACGTGCGCGTCAATCATGCCCGGCATCAGCGTAACGTCGCCGAGATCGAGGACGCGAGCGCCCTGCGGATGATCGACCGACTTGCCCACCGCTTTGATGCGATCGCCCTGGACGAGCACCTCGCCCGGCTGGATCACGGCTCCGGCGCCCACGTCCAGCAGGCGCGCGGCGTGCAGAACAATCGGCGCGGAACTTTCGGGCTGCTGTGCGCTCAACATCGTTGCCGCTAGGAACACGGCGATCGCGGCTAACGCCGCTCGGCAAAACAAGCCGGGTCCAATCTCATGATTCCGCATGCATACGACTATGCCGCATCCGGCTCTGCATTGTCGACGAGTTTCCAACCGGCAAATGGGAGAGCCTGACGCAGCCATAAGAGCCGCCCCGCCATGGCGGAGAGATGCTGGAACGCCTGACTGCCCTCGCTTTGCACGTGAAGACAACAGGAAAACGATCCCGGGCATCTATTCGTTTAGCAAGTCATTTCTTCTCGATAGAAACCAGCGACCATCTCCGGTCTGAGCCAGTGGCCGAGTTATCCAAGTCTGTTTCCAGATAGATAAAGGAGTCTATATATGAAAATCCTGCGCGCAGGCCTGGCCTTGTTCGCCTTTGCTGCCGGATCGGCCGCTTATGCAAGCTCGGCTGCGTACATCTATCAAACGGCCGATGTGCCCAATACCAATTCTTCAGTTCAGGCGATCTATGGGTACACGCTTTCATCCAGCGGAAAGCTGACTCCCATTCCCGGCGAGCCGTTCGGCGTGGGTGACGGGGTCAATTACTATACGGCGTGCAACGGGACTTATCTTTTCGGCATAAGCTGGGGGAACCCGAATAGTCCGACATGGCAAAACATCATCACTTACCGGATCGCTTCCGGCGGCGCTCTGAAAAAGGTGCAGACCACTCCGGCCGCGACATTTTCATCCACCTCCGGCCCGCACTATTTATATGGGCCTCTGGCTCTGGACCATTCCGGCCAGTTTCTCTACGTGGGCGTCACCGGCGGGTCTGACTTATACAGCGAATACCGCGTGATGACGTTCCAAGTGAACCATGAGAGCGGCACTCTGGATTTCCTCGGCGAGACGCCATTTCACGGCCAGGACACAGCCACAATTCATTTCACCGGCGACGATAAATATGCATTCGATGAGAACAACTATGAGTACCTGGTAGCCGGCAACAAGACGCTTCTGCTGCTGGGCAATGCGACGGATGCCGGATTCCACGGTAACTACCTGGACACGGATCCGCTGAGTAACCTGGCAGTTCTGGGCAACAACGGCCAGCTTCAGTCATGGCTGGTTCACTCCAATGGAACCCTGTCGCAGCACTCAAGTGATGGACAAACCTTGGTGCGCACCAATCTGTGGCCCTATAACTACCAGCAGATGTATTTCTCCCCGGATGGTTCCATCCTGGCGCTGGCCGGATTCGGGCTGGATCTGTACCACTTCAACGGCGCCAGGCCCATTACAAACTACAAACAGCTCTTCGCGCCCGGCGTGTTCAACAGCCAGACAAACAGAACCGCCGGCACCGGCGTCTGGATTGTCGGTTGGGACAACCAGAACCACTTCGTCGCTATCACGCAAAACTTCCCGCAATCGGGGCCGGCCGGCCCGCTGTACTGGCAGATCTACGCCGCGACATCGACATCCGTGACCCAGACCTACCGGGCAGAGATGCCGCAGCAGAGTTATTACGGGTTCGCAGTCCAGCGGCTCGGCAATGCTCCCGCCCCGGTCGATTAGGAAAGTCCGCGGATAGAACAGGTCTCCTTCGTCAAGGAGACCTGTTCTTCCCGCGTATCAGTAAGCTGCCAGCCCTGTAATGTTCTGCCCCAGGATCAGCGCGTGGATGTCGTGCGTGCCTTCATACGTCTTCACTGACTCCAGGTTCATCATGTGGCGCATGATCGGATAGTCTTCGGTAATTCCGTTGGCGCCCAGGATGTCGCGGGCCAGTCGCGCGCATTCGAGGGCCATCCACACGTTGTTTCTCTTGGCCATGGAAATGTGCTGATGCCCCACCGTGCCGGCGTCTTTCAACCGGCCCACTTGAAGACTGAGTAACTGCCCCTTGGAGATCTCGCTGATCATCCATACCAGCTTTTGCTGCACCAGTTGATGGCTGGCGATGGGCTGATTGTGGAATTGCTTCCGGGTCTTGGCGTACTGGAGCGCCGTGTCGTAGCAGGACATGGCCGCGCCGATCGCGCCCCAGCTGATCCCGTAGCGTGCCTGGTTAAGGCACATCAGGGGGCTCTTCAATCCGCCCGTGCCCGGCAGCAGGTTGGCGGCGGGCACGTGCACGTCCTGCATCGAAAACCCGCTCGTCACCGACGCGCGCAGCGACCATTTTCCGTGCACGTCATAGGCCTTGAAGCCCGGCCGCTCCGTCTCCACAAGGAATCCGCGTACTCTGTTGTCCTCATCCTCCACCCGGGCCCAGACAATCGCTACGTCCGCAATATGTCCCGAGGTGATCCACATCTTCTCCCCGTTCAGAACATAGCCGTCGGCAGTTTTGCGCGCCGTGGCTTTCATGCCGCCGGGGTTTGAGCCAAACTCCGGCTCCGTCAGGCCAAAGCAGCCGAGCTTCTCGCCCGTGGCCAGCGGCGGCAGCCACGTGTTCTTCTGCTCGTCGGAGCCAAAGGTGTAAATCGGGTACATCACCAGCGCCGACTGCACGCTGACAAAGCTACGCACGCCGGAGTCGCCGCGCTCCAGTTCCTGCATCACCAGGCCGTACTCCACGTTGGACATGCCGGCGCAGCCGTAGCCTTCCAGGTTTGCGCCGTAAAAGCCCAGTTCGCCCATCAGGGGAACCAGCTCGCGCGGAAAACGCCCCTCGCGAAAGCACCCCTCGATAATCGGAATCAGTTTGTCTTCAACAAAATCGCGCGCCGTGCGGCGCACCATCAGTTCGTCTTCGCTAAGGCTGGAATCAAGACTGAGAAAATCGACACCATGAAATTTGAATGCCATCTTTCACCTGTTATTCGGAATGAATCCGAAACAGCAAGGCTAGCAGATGGGAGCTATAAACGAAAGTTGCGCCGCTTAATCTCCGTGCCCTGGAAGAAGCTTGAACATGATCTCCTTCACTCGTTCCGGCTGGATGCCTTCGTGGTATTCCTTCGCCAGTGGATGGTCTGCGCGCTCAAGGCGAAAATACGGTCGCGTGCCCGGCTCCTGAATTACTGCGAACATTTTCAGGCTTAATGTGTCTGGATATTCCGGAATCCGCGTGCTGAGCCAGGAGAACATCTCTTTGGATTCGGGCTCGCCATTGTTCTCATCCGCCCGCAGCAGAGCCTCAAAGTTCTGCCGGCTGAGCGAGCCCCAAACGCCCCAACGAAGAGACTCAGCTGCGCCGAGAATTGGAATATGGAGGACACCACGGACGAAGAAATCCCTGTCTTCAATTGCGCAGTAATCCGAGTCGAGAAACGTCCCAAACGAAGGGTTATTTGCCGACGAAGACCAACGCACACCCCGTTCCCAGGATTGATTCCAGTAGTGCGGCGCGTCATACCCGAAATCGAGACACGGCCCGTGGTGCCACTCGTCGCAGGATCCGCATTTCCAGCGAAGCCCCTCAAGATCATCCAGGGTCACAGAAGGACGGCTATTGCGGATGCGTGTCCGCTCATAGCATTCAGCACAAATCAGGGCGAGTTTGACCAGTTCCTGCGACTCGTCGTTCCACCCATCGTGCGCCGCACGAATGATCTCGCAACCGTCGCACCAGGCGTCGGGAAAGAGACTTTCCTCGCTCGGGTCGTCGCGGTTGAATCCGAGCACATAGGACTCTGCGGCAAGATGAGAGCAGACGTACGTCATCTCGGTCTCGCCATGTTGATCGCACTGAACGGTTTCAGCCACGGAGGTATCTTTGCGTCTGTAGCAAGTAGTGTCAAGCACTTATCACCAACAATCGGTGCTGCTCGCTCGCTAATCCAGAAACTCCCGCACAAACGGATCGGTGCTGCGGACCAGGTCGTGCAACGACCCGTCGAAGCTTACTTTTCCAAGGTTCAGCATCAGGAAGGTAGTGTTCGCGTCCACTTCGCCCTTCGGCAGCAGAACCATGCCGTCGGCTTCGGAATCGAACCGGTGCGTGCACAAGGTGAACGCATCCTGCAGCCGATGGGTAACCATGATCGATGGCGTCCGGTAAAAATCCCGCTGCTTCACAATCAGCTCGATGATCGTCGTCGAAGTCACCGGGTCTAGGCCGCCGGTGGGCGAGTCGTAAAGCAGCAATTCGGGCTGGCGAATCAGCGCCCGGGCAATGGCAACGCGCCGTCGCATGCCCCCGGAAAGACTCCCGGGGTAGAGCGAGAATGTGGCCTCCAGCCCAACAAATCGCAGCGCCTCGCGCACCCGCTCGTCAATCTCCTCGTCGGGTACGCGTTCCTGGATCAGCTGGTAAGCCACGTTGTCGCGCACGCTGAGCGAATCGAACAGCGCCCCCTCCTGAAAAACCATCCCGGTGCGCAGGCGGAGCGGGAACAGCGCTGACTCGCGCAAGTGGGAGATGTCCTCGCCAAGAAGGAACACGCTGCCGGAGTCGGGGCGCACCAGCCCGTTCGCAGTCTTCAACAGTACGCTCTTGCCCACGCCGGCCGGCCCCAGCAGCACCCGCGTCTCGCGCGGGCCCACGCTGAAACTGACGTCTTTCAGCACCGGGTTTCCGTCAAAGCTCACCGTCACGTCTCGGAAAGCGACAACCGGCTCCTCAGCCTCCACCGGCGCGGGCTTGGCGAGGGAGCTCATCGGAAGATCGAGACCATGATGGTGCTGATTAGCAGGTCGACAAAGATGATGAGTACGGAGGCAAAAACCACTGCGGAAATGGTGGACCGTCCCACTCCCTCTGTGCCGCCCGTGGTGCGCATGCCGTAAAAGCAACCGACGTTCGCGATGATAAATCCGAAGACCAGCGGCTTGACCAGGCCCTGAAGAATATCCGGGTAGTGCAAAAATTCGTATGCCTGGGAGAAATACTGCGTGCCGTTCTGGTGGTTCATCAAAACGGTCACGGCCGCCCCGCCCAGGATGCCGCAGAAGTCCGCAATAATGGTAAGGAAAAACAGTGTGACCACCGTGGCCACAATGCGCGGAGTTACCAGCTTGCGCATCGGATCCACGCCCAGGGCACGCATGGCGTCAATCTGCTCGGTAACCACCATGGAGCCCAGCTCGCTGGCCATGGAAGACGCGTTGCGCCCTGACACCATGATGCCGGTCAGAACCGCGCCGAGCTCGCGGATCATGGACATGCTCACAAAACGTCCCGTCACCGCGGTGGCTCCAAACGAGGCCAGCGTCGCCGCGGACTGCACCGCCAGCACGCCCCCGGTGAAGAATCCGGCAAAGAGGACAATCATCCCTGAGCCCACGCCGATGATGTCCCCTTGCAGAACGAAGTCCGACCAGTAAATCGGACGAGAAAAGAGATTGGACACAGCACGGAAGCCGAACAGGGTGAAGTCCTGCACGGTCAACACAAACTGTTTGGCGGTTCTATCAATCGTCGCTAACGCCATCGGATGCCGCTCTTACATGGATCGCGGCCGATCACTCCGGCGCGCTGCCCTTCCCGACAGGATACCGCATGCAGCGACACAACTCCCGGAGTCTTTCCGGGAGGCCTGCCGCTGACCGCTGCACCATGTGAAATTTACCGGATTGAGGGAAGAATTTCCCCGATTCACGGAAGCGCCGAAACGGCCAGGTGAACGCTTTCAGGCATCTTACTATTCGGCCCTCAGCGTGCAAAATGCGCGGGAAGTAGCCGGGGTGTGTCCACTTTCACCGGGAGAAGGCATGCATCGTTTCCGCACGCGGTTGATCCTTGCCCTCATCGCGGGCATCACTGCGGTGTCTCTCGCCTCCACGTATTTTGAGGTGCTGGCGCGCAGGCACATGCTGCGCGTCGAGTTAGAGCGCAAAACTGGTTGGCTCGGCACCAGCCTGCAGCCATTCGTTGAGAAGGCCCTCGCTGCCGGCGCCATCCCTGACATCACAGCCCTGGCGCAGGAACTGCGCAGCCACGATGAAGCGCTCGGCCTCGCCATCTATGACATGCATGGAGCCCTGGTCCACGCCGACGGCCCCTCGCCTATCATCCAGGCGCTCAAAAGCGATCCGGTCAGGCTCGCAATCCGGCGCGGATCCAATGCCGCCGGGTTTGGCCGCGCCGGCGATCAATACTGGCTTGAAGAAGCAATTCCCCTGCATACTGCCAACCGATCCGCCGGGGCCCTCGTCATCCTTGAAGATGCCGGATACATTCCCGCTGAGGCGGCGGAAGTCTGGCGCCAGTCCTTCTGGCGCATCGGCGCTCTTGTACTCCTCATTGTCGCGGTCACCGTCGCGGTTGTGCGCTGGTCCCTGCTCCGGCCCGTCAGCCGCCTGGCAGAGCGGCTGCGCTTGTTGCGCATGGGTGAGCCGGGCCATGAAATGACCGGCCACTCCGAGGAACTCAGCCTGTTTACACCCATTGCCCGTGAAGTGGAGAACATCACCGAGAGCCTGCTGGAGGCGCGTGCCGCCGCCGCCACTGAAGCTCGCTTGCGCGAGGCGGGGGAGAATCTCTGGACAGCCGAGCGCCTCACCGTCCACGTGCGCCAGCGTACCGGCGCCGGCCGCATCTTTGTTCTCTCCAACCGCGAACCCTACATGCACATCCGCCAGGGCAAGGAGACCGTCTGCGTGGTTCCCCCCAGCGGGCTGGTCACCGCCCTCGAACCAGTTTTGCGCGCCTGCAATGGCGTGTGGGTGGCCCTCGGCAGTGGCAGCGAGGACCGCTTCATGGTCGACCAGCGCGACCGCCTCCGCGTTCCTCCTGAAAACCCGCGCTACACCCTCCGCCGTGTCTGGCTCTCTGAAGAGGAGGAGCACGGCTACTACGACGGTTTCGCCAACGAGGGCCTCTGGCCGCTCTGCCATATCGCCCATACCAGGCCCATCTTCCGCGCCTCCGATTGGGAATCCTACCAGGAGGTGAACCGCAAGTTTGCCCTTGCCCTGCTGGAAGAAATGGAAGGCTGTTCCAACCCCATCGTCTTTGTGCAGGACTACCACTTCGCCCTTTTGCCGCGCATGATCAAAGCGGCGCGGCCCGATGCCCGCGTTGCCATCTTCTGGCACATCCCTTGGCCCAATCCTGAGGCTTTCGGCATTTGTCCCTGGCAGGCTGAGCTCCTGGAAGGCTTGCTCGGCGCAGATCTCATCGGCTTCCATATCCCGCTCCACTGCAACAATTTTCTCGATACCGTCGATCGCGTGCTTGAATCGCGCACCGACCGCGAGCACATGACCGCACGGCGCTGCGGCCAAACCACGACGGTCCGGCCCTATCCCATCAGCGTCGCCATCGATCCTGCGGGCGCTGAACGCGCCGCCTGGGGCAAGACGCGAGACGAGCTCTTGCGCGAAAACGGCACCCGCGGCGAGAGCCTCGTGCTCGGCGTTGACCGGCTCGATTACACCAAGGGAATCGAAGAGCGCCTCAATGCGTTCGAACTCCTCCTCGAAGAGCATCCCTGGCACCGCGAGCGCGTAACCATGGTGCAGATCGCCGCGCCCAGCCGCACCCGCATACCCAGCTACGCGGATTTGCGGCGCCGCGTTGAGGCCGCAGTCGATCGCATCAACAACCGTTTCCAGACCACGGACTGGCGGCCGGTGCTCCTCATCGAGCGCCAGTGCAGCCACGACGAGGTAACCACTTGGTACCGCGCCGCCGACGTCTGCCTCGTCACCTCACTGCACGACGGCATGAACCTGGTGGCCAAGGAGTACCTGGCAGCGCGAGAGGACGAGGACGGCGTCCTGGTGCTCAGCAAATTCACCGGCGCCGCCATCGAGTTGCGCGATGCGCTCATCGTGAACCCCTACGATACCGAAGGCGTAGCCGGCGCTATCCATCAGGGCCTGGAGATGAGTCCTTCTGAACGCCGCCTGCGCATGCAGCGCATGCGCCGGCAGATCATGGAACACAACGTGTACCGATGGGCAGCCAGCGTGCTCGGCGACCTGCGCGAGCTGCGCATTGAGAGTCAGGATGTTTTTGCCGTCGCGCCGCGGGATTCCATGGAGTTCGAGGGCAGCGATGAGCCGGAGCGTAAAACCGCGTGAGAGACCAGCCAACCAATGCGCGGCCCCTCCATCAATACCCGCTGCCAGAGCAGGCGTCCGGGCCAATACCGATAACTCATGACAATGACCTACAAGGACCCAATACAGTGACCGACGAAGCCGCCAATGCGCTCGAAAACTTCTTCAGCGCGTTTCATCCTGGGGTAAAACCGCTGCTCTTGCTGGATTACGACGGGACCCTCGCGCCTTTTCGCGTAGATCGATTCAAGGCACGCCCCTACACCGGCGTGCGCGAAGGCATCGCTCGCATTCTCCATCAGGGCCAGACGCGCCTGGTTGTCATCACCGGCCGGCCTGCGCGTGAAATCTCCATCCTGCTGCGCGGCAACCCTCCCATCATCGAACAGCCGGTCGAGGTCTGGGGGCTGCACGGCGCTGAGCGGATTTACGCCGACGGACGCCGCGAACTGGAAGAAGCGCCCGCACCCACCCAGCGCAAGCTCGATGAGCTGCGCGAATACCTGCGCCACAATAATCTCGGCGGAGAATTTGAAGACAAGCCCAACGCCGCCGTGATGCACTGGCGCGGCGCTTCTCCGCGCACCGCCAAGTTCATTGAGATGCGCGCCCGCGAGATCTTTGAGCCCATGTCGCGCATGGAAGGGCTCATGCTGCTCGAGTTTGAGGGCGGCATCGAGCTGCGCGTCGGCCGCGATAAGGGAGGAGCAGTGGCGGCCCTTATCGCCGAAGCTCAGCCCGGAACTCCCGTCGCATACGTGGGCGACGATGTTACCGACGAAGCCGCCTTCCGCGCCCTGAGCAGCCTCAGCAGTCCCCACCTCAGCGTGCTCATGCGCGCGGAGCCCCGCGAGACCGCGGCCGATGTCTGGCTGAAACCGCCTTCCGGCGTGCGCTTGTTCCTCAAGCGCTGGTTCAAGGCGCTGCAGCTCCATCAGCGGAAGAGGGCGGCGTGAGGCGGTTTTCCAATTAGTCCCGCGACCGGAATCCCAAACGACGAGGGAATTGTAATAAACCAGGAAGGCGTGAATTAGGTACTAACTTCATGGAGGCGGCCGGTGTCATAACAGAGAATCCATAGATGACACTTCAAGATGCGATAAGGCTCGGAAGCGGGTAAGTAGCATGGCCTTCTTGAATTTCTGGCAAGAAACCTCACTTGTTGTTCTGTGCCTGGCAGCGTTCGATACACAAATCTGCTCTGCTCAGCTCTTTTCGAAAGATCCTGCGAAATGGTGGCCCGATCCATCTACGAGCCTCATGTGGGCCGAGCACGGATATAGCGGTGATTCGAAAAGCACATTTCATCCACACGGGCGAACATGGCAGCAATCGGTTGACTACTGCGCGGCCCTGAAGCTGGGCGGCTTCACAGGCTGGCGGATTCCTACGCTCGACGAGGTCAAGGGCATCGGATACACACGTCATGGGGTCGTGTTCACAACTTCTGAACCCGATATGACTTGCCACACAGACAATTCCGTCCTTCGTCCATGCGGCAACATCGTCAACACATCAGATCCGCAGGATTGGGTAACCCTCAAAATCCCCGAGTGGAGCGCTCTTGATTTACTGTTCTACACATTTGTCTGGACCTCGACCCCAACGCCGGAAGCGGAAAAGCCGGCAAAATGGATCAAGGGGCCAACGGTATGGATTGTCGGCGATGGACTGGTACTCGGCGCGATTCCGAAAACCTCGGATATGTACAACGGCCGCTATATGGCCTCGCTTTGTGTTCGGCCCATCGACCCGGATCTTTTGCAAATTGCGAAGGATGCCCAGGTTGACGTCCCGGTTCCAGACCTGAAGACACTCAAGGCCTATGTGCCGCTGAACAAGGCTCGGTTGGCGTACGAGGCCGGTCAGTATCAGGACAGCATAACTCAGGCGCGGAATGCCCTCTCAATAGAACCACGCTTACTAACTGCCTATTGGGGCATGGGAATCTCATACGGAATGCTGGGTCAATGGAATCTGGCCATCGCAAATCTCAATTCCGCATACAAGTTGGACAAGATGCGCGGGGATGTGTATAGCACCCTGCAATGGGCAAAGGCAAGCAAGAAGGCCGCAAAGAAAGGCGAGAAGCCGAAGATCAAAGGCAAGGAGTGGAAGAACCCCGAGTGGAAAGCTCCGTGGAGTTGAATTCCGAAAGCTCTCTGCGCTATTTCGCTTCCACTTGTCGGGACGCGAACCCTCATCCCGACCCTGCAAGATAAGATGAACTGACGGCTGGTTCGATGCGTACCAATCTGCAGCCCGGACCCGCGTTCAAATCCGATTCACGTGCTCGTCTTCTGAACGTCCAATACTGGTACAGCGTCTTCCACACAACGGGGCACTCTTCGGCACTCACGGGCATTTTCACGCCGGCGCCACACATCATCACGGGGAAAGCCATGCAGACTCTGCTTCAGAACCTCCGCTTCAGCCTTCGCATGCTCGCGCGCAACCCGGGCTTGACCATCACCGTCCTGCTCACGCTGGCCCTGGGCATTGGCGCCAATACCGCCATCTTCACGGTGGATTACGCCACCCTGCTCGCTCCCCTGCCGTACCCCGAGCCCAACCAGATGGTCATGGTCTGGTCAAAGATCCAGAACTTTCATAACGGCGTGGCCGCCGGTGACTTCCTCGACTGGAAGAACCAGAACTCCGTCTTCCAGGACGTCTGCGCCTGGTCCGGCGGCAGTTACAACCTGGCCACCAAGGACCAGCCCGAGTACATTGACGCCGGAGTGCAAGACCCGTGCATGCTGCGCATGCTCGGTCAGCCGCTCATGATGGGCCGCTACTTCCTCCCTGAAGAAGGCACCGTGGGCCGCGACCATGAGGTCATCATCACCCACAAGCTCTGGCTCAAGCTTGGCGCCAATCCTCACATCGTGGGAACTCCCCTGCGCCTCAATGACGAGCCCTACACCGTCGTCGGCGTGCAGCAGCCCGGCATCTACGATCGCCAGCAGTCCCAGATCACCCTTCCCCTGGCCTTCAAGCCCGACCAGGTCAACCACGACTTCCATTGGCTTCTGGTGATGGCCCGCCTCAAGCCCGGCGTAACCATCAAGCAGGCGCAGCAGAACATGGACGCCGTCACCGCGCACATCGCCCAGATGTACCCCAAAAGCGATCAGGGATGGGGCGCTTACGTCGAGCCGCTCAAGGACGATTTCCTCCCCAAGGAGCGCATCACCATGCTCTGGCTCCTCATGGGCGCGGTTGGCTTCGTGCTCCTCATTGCCTGCGTTAACGTGGCCAACCTGCTGCTGGCCCGCGGCATGGCCCGCCAAAAGGAACTGGCCGTGCGCAGCGCCCTCGGCGCCGGCCGCAAGGTTATCTTTGGCCAGTTGCTCACTGAGAGCCTGATTCTCGCCCTGGCCGGCGGCGCACTGGGCGTGGGTGTGGGCTACGCCATGCTCAAGGGCCTGGTTGCCGCCATGCCGCCCGATACTCTGCCCATTGAGGCTGACCTGCGCCTCAACATTCCCATTCTCCTCTTCACCCTGGCGGCCACCTCGCTCGCCGGTCTCCTCGCCGGCTCCGCGCCTGCCTGGTACGCCTCGCGCATCGATCCCGCGGAAACCCTCAAGGAAGGCGGCCGCAGCGGAACCGGCGCCGGCAAGCATCGCCTCCGCCGCATCCTCGTCATCGGCGAGTTTGCCCTCGCCCTCACCCTGCTGGCCGGCGCAGGCCTCACCATTCACAGCTTCTGGAACCTGGCCCACGTCGATCTCGGCCTCAAGACCGATCACGTCCTCACCTTCTTCCTCCCCGTCCCTGACTCGCGCTCCAAAGACCCGGCACAGATGACCGCTTACTACCGCGACATCCTCGCCCACATCGCCGTGGTTCCCGGCGTCAGCAACTCCGCCGTCATGACCGGCAACCCCCTCTACGGCGGCGGTTTCGGCATGCCCTTTACCCTTGAAAACGGCACTACATACTCCGATCAGTCGCAGCGCCCCAGCACCGGTTTCGGCATGGTCTCTCCCGGATACTTCAAAACCTTCGGCATCCAGGTGCTCTCCGGCCGCGCCATCAACGATCAGGACACCGCGGACTCAGTCAAGGTGACCATGGTCAATCAGGAGTTCGTCAACAAATTCCTCAAGGGCAAAGACCCCATGCGCCAGCGCGTCCTCGTGGAGCAGCTTATTCCCGGTGTCACCAAGCTTGGACCGCCAATCGCGTGGCAAATTGTTGGAGTCTTTCACAACGTGCACTCTGCAGGCCAGACCGAGCAAAGGCCGCAGATGTTCATTCCGTTCTGGCAGATTCCATGGCCGCAGGCGGGCTTCGGCGTGCGCACCGCTCAGGATCCCACCACCATGATTCGCAGCATCGCCGCCGCCGTGCACACGGTCGATCCCGCGGTCGCGCTCGCCCAGCCCAAAACCATGGACCAGGTAGTGGACGAGAGCCTGTCCGATCAGCGATTCACTCTCGTTCTGTTTACCAGCTTCGCGGTCGTCGCCCTGCTTCTCGCCGGCATCGGCATTTACGGAGTCATGTCGTTCTCCGTGGCCCAGCGCTCCCATGAGATCGCTCTGCGCATGGCCCTCGGTTCCGGCCGCGGCCGTGTGGTCGCGCTGGTTGTGGGCGACGGCGTAATCCTCGCCGCCATCGGTCTCGTCCTCGGCCTCTTCGGCGCATACTTTGTGGGCCGCGCCATGAAGACCCTGTTGTTCGGTGTGCAGGCTCTGGACCTCTCCGCCTTTGCAGCGGTGTCCTTCATCCTGCTGGCCGCCGCCGTAGTAGCGTGCTTTCTGCCCGCCAGGCGTGCCGCCTCAGTCAGCCCCATGCAAGTCCTCCGCACGGAGTAGCTCTATTCCCGGTTGCGCTTGCGGATCTCGATGTTCAGCCGCTTGATCTTCTGGTTCAGCGTGGAGAGCGGGATGCGGAACTGCTCCGACGCGTCCGTCTGGTTCCAGTTGCAGCGCTCCAGCTTCTCAATAATGATCCGCCGCTCGATATCTTCCAGAATGTCGAACAGCGACGCATTGGGATTGTGCTCCAGCAGCGCGTCCTGAAAGCTGCGCCCGCTGATCTGTCCGGGAAGCAGGTCGCTGCCGATCACCGAATTGGACGAAAGCACCACGCCCCGCTCAATGCAATTCTCCAACTCGCGCACATTGCCCGGCCAGTCGTAGTCCATCAGCGCGCGCATGGCGTCGGACGACAGCTTCCTTGGCGGAAGCCCGTTCTCATTGCAGTAGAACTCCAGGAAATGCTGCACCAGCGGCGGAATGTCCTCGCGGCGGGCCCGCAGCGGCGGCAGGTCCACCGTGATCACGTTCAGCCGGTAAAACAGGTCCTCGCGGAAACGCCCGTCGCGCACCGCCGTGCGCAGATCCACGTTGGTGGCCGTGATGATCCGCACGTCCACCTGGATTTCCTGGATGCCGCCGAGGTGCATGAACTTGCGGTCCTGCAGAACGCGCAGGATCTTCGACTGCGTGTCCATTCCCATGGTGGCGATCTCGTCCAGAAAAAGCGTGCCGCCGTTGGCCACTTCAAACAGGCCCTTCTTTGACGCCACCGCCGATGTGAATGCGCCCTTTACGTGCCCGAACAGCGTGGACTCCAGCAACTCCGACGGCATCGCGCCGGTGTTGATCGGCACAAACGGCTTGTCCCGCCGCGGCGAGTTGGCATGAATCGCCTTGGCGATCAGCTCCTTGCCCGTGCCGCTCTCCCCCTGGATCAGCACCGTGGAACGGCTCGGCGCCACCTGCGCCACCAGGTCGAACACCCGCAGCATGATGTCGCTCTTGCCCACTATGTTGACAAAGTTGTAGCGCTGCTTCAGCGTGCGCTTCAGCTGCAGGTTCTCTTCTTCGGCCTTGTGCCGCGCCACCGCCGACCGAATGTCGGCCAGCAGCTTCTCGTTGTCCCACGGCTTCTGGACAAAATTCTCCGCCCCCGCCCTGATCGCCTCCACCACGTTGTCCACCGTGCCGTACGCGGTGATCATGATGACCGGAGTCTCCGGCTGACGCTCCTTGATCATGGGCAGCAGTTCCAACCCGCTCCGTCCCGGCAGCGCCAGGTCCAGCAGCACCAGGTCAAAGTTCTCCAGCTCCAGGATCCTCAGGCCCTGCTCGCCGTCCGCGGCCATCTTCACCTGGTAGCCCTCGAGCGTCAGCAACACCTCCAGCGAGTCGCGGATCGCCGCTTCGTCATCGATGACAAGGACGCTTGCGGTGCCGGCGGAATTTTGTGCGGGCGCCAATAGATTCAGCGGGAGATCGACCTCAGGCATGGACGGAATTCCTCAATAGCGGAAACTCGAGATGGAAGGTCGTGCCGGCCCCGACCTTGCTTTCAACATGAATCTTGCCTGCATGTTCCTGGATGATGCCGTAGGAAACACTCAATCCCAATCCCGTGCCGCGCTTGTCGCCCGGCCTCGGCATGGTCTTGGTGGTGAAAAACGGATCGTAAATGCGCTTCATGTTCTCCGGCGCAATGCCCGATCCCGAATCGCTCACCATCGCCTCCACGTGGCCATTCACCAGCGTGGCTATGCTCAGGCGTCCTCCGCCCGGCATGGCTTCCTTGGCGTTCAGCATCAGGTTGAGGAACACCTGCTGCAGTTTGCCGGAATTTCCGTTGATCGGCGGAAGTCCCGCCGCCAGCGACAGATCCACGTCGATCTGCGCCGTCTTGAACTGGTGCTCCAGCAGAGAAAGCGTGTCCCGGATCACCTGGTTCAGGTCGGTCGCCTTCATCTCCGTCGTGGACGTGCGCGAGAAATTCAGCAACCCGTTGGCAATCTCCGCCGCGCGGAAGCTCTGCTGCGTTATCTTCTCCAGCACCGGCCCCAGCCGCGGGTCCCCCTTGAGCTGCTTGGTCAGCATCTGCGAATAACTTGAAATCACCGCCAGCGGCGTGTTGATCTCGTGCGCCACTCCCGCTGCCAGCAGTCCGATTGAGCTCAGCTTGTCCGCCTGCGCTAGTTGCGCTTCCAGTGACATGCGCTCCGTGATGTCGTCCACCAGGACAATGCGGCCCACTGAGACAAAGTCGCGCGAAAGCAGCGGCGCCACAGCCACGTTCGCCGTCCGCTGTTCGCCCGCCCGCGTCGTCATCCGGAACTTGTATAGATGATGTACGCCCGCCTCATTGCGGAAGTTGTCCAGGGCGTCGCAAAAATCTGGAGGGAACACGCTGCGCAGCGCCTGGCCCAGCACTTCGCCGCGGCTCAGCGCATACATCGCCTCCATCTGCGCGTTCCAGCTCTCCACCCGATCGTTCAGATCCACCGCGAGAATGCCCACGTTGATGGATTCGACAATGTTCTCGTTGAACTCTTTCAGCCGCTCAAACTCGCTGATCTTTGCCTCCAGCCGTGTGTACAGGCTGGCGTTTTGCAGCGCGATGCCGATGTAGCTGGCCAGCGACTCCAGCAGTTCCACGTCTTCGCTGGAAAGAAAGTCGCCGCCCTCGGTGCGGCCCAGCCCGATCACCGCAATCGTCCGCGTCTTCGCGCCGTCCTGCACCCGGCACGGCAGGTAGTAGTTCAGGTCAAGCAGCGCCGCCGTGCGCCGCTCGCTGGGAAATAGGTGCAGCGCCTGCTGCGCGTTCTCGATAAAAATATGCGAGCGGTTCTTGTGATGCGTGTCAAAGTCAAGAAAAGCCAGGTCCAGCCCGTCATTCCCGCCCTGCGCCGCGCGCACTTCCGCCGGCAGCCCGTGTCCCGCTGCCAGTCGCAGCTTGCCGTCGTCGCGGGTCAGAAAGACCGCTACACGCGACACCATCAGCGTGCGCGGCAGCCGCTCCACAATCGAATCCAGCAGCGCGTTCAGGTCGGTCTCCGAGCTCAGTCCCCGCCCAAACTCGATCAGCGCCTTGCGGTAGTCGTACTTGTGCCGGTCAAAAACGCGATCCACCCATCCCTGCACCCGCCGCTTCAGCGGCTCAAAGAATGCCGCCACCAGCACAATTGCGATGGCCTCTCCCCAGTTCCGCGCCGACTCCGGCAGCCGCGAGTGCGCCAGGTCCGCCGCCGCCGCAATCACTCCGAAATACCCGCCCAGGATCAGCCCGGTCGCTACCGTGTACGCCACGCCCCGCTTGAAAATCAGGTCCGTATCCATCAGCCGGTAGCGCACAATCGCCCAGCAGAAGGTCAGCGGCAGCAGGACAAGCGACAGCACCGCCAGCCGGGTCAGCGCCACAGGCACGTGCAGGTCAAAAAGGAAGGGGACCGCATTCAGCGCCGCAAACGGCAGCACCGCCAGCAGCGCGCCTCGCGTCAGCCACTTCAATTGCTGGCGCAGCAGCGGCGTGCCGGCGCGCGCATAACTGCGCAGGAACAACCCCGTCGCCAGCAGGTAGAAGAATGCGTCGTAAGCCGTGCCTACCTGGTCCAGCCGGTGCGCCAGCAGCCCCGTCGCCTCCCAGTAGTGGAACGCATACAACCTCAGGCCCAGCACCGCTGCGCCAGGCAGGTACACCAGCGGCAGCAGCCAGGCGCGCCCGCTCCGGCTCAGCCGCTCCTCCGGGAAGCTCAGCGCAAAGTGCACAAATAGCGCCGGTTGCAGCGCCTCCGCCAGCACGTTGCACCAGTAAACCGTGGCGTCCAGGTTGTCCATGGCGCCGGTGAACTTCAGGGCGTAAAGCGCAAACGAAGCCAGGCAAAAAACATAAAAGTGCGTCGCCCGCGGCGCCGTCCAGCGCCGGAACAGCACGTAGATGCCAATGGCCAGGTAGATCAGCCCGATCCCACGCTCCGCCTGCTGCAGGCTCCGGTCCTGCCTGTCCGGAATCACCGGCACCGGCATCTCCAGCGGGATTCCTCCACGCACAATCGTGTAGCGGGCGTCGCCGAACGGCCCAATCAGGGAAAGCTCTCGTTCAAAGTCCCCAAGCCGCGTTACCGTAACGTCGTTCACGTCTGAGGCGTCCGGCTTCCCCGCGCCCACCTTCTTCAGCAGATCGCCATCCTGCAGTCCCGCTCGATTCCCCGGCGTCCCCGGAAGCACCTTTTCCGCAATCAGCCCCGCACCGTTCGCCGCTTCCGTCCACCACACCCCGTCATCGGGCAGCGGAGACTCGCCCTCCTGGATGAAATTGAACATCGCAAGCAACACCAGCCCGACCGTCAGGACGGCCAGCAGCGTCGCTTGCAAGCGGTTCGAAAGACTCGTCTCCATTTTGGTGACACCTGGGCATCTGATTGGACTGCACGTCCGTTGCCAAGCGAAAGTGGGTATCCAACAACTGTGAGAAATCCGACTATTTGACTACGGAGACCAAACATATGAGAGCGCAGGCTGCCGGATTTGCGGGCGCATCAACGTACTTCCGGATAAAAAATATGACAATAAGAATATGCAATATGAAAATCAGTATCGACTATGCATTTCAAAAATGCTCAAATGCCGCGCATTCCGTCACTTAGTACTGGAAAGACTTAGCTTGGCCACGCCCCAGGCTCAGCGTTGACCGTAGGTCGCCCGCGGACCGTGCTTGCGCTGGTAGTGGTGTTCGCCAACATATCCAGGCAGTCCTTGTTCAGGCGCCCCCAGCAGCACGCTCCGAAACGCCAGGCGCGCCACGTACTCCAGGATGTCGGCATGCTCCACGGCTTCGCTCGCCGTTCGGCCCCAGGCAAATGGCGCATGCCCGGCCACCAGCACCCCCGGAACCGCCGCCGGGTCCAGGCCTCCGCTGCGGAATCGCCGAATGATCACCTCTCCCGTATTGCGCACGTAGGCCTCCGCCACCTCGGCCTCGGTCAGCGGCTCGGTCACCGGAACCGGCCCATGAAAATAGTCCGCGTGCGTCGTCCCCAGGCAGGGAATCTCCCGGCAGGCCTGCGCCCACGCAGTGGCAAACTCCGAATGCGTGTGCACCACCCCCCCGATCGTTGGAAACTCGCGATAGAGGAGGGTATGGGTATCCAGGTCGCTCGAGGGCCGCAGTGCGCCCTCCACCACCCTCCCGTCCAGGTCCGTCACCACCAGGTCGGCCGGGCGCAGCTTCTCATAGGCCACCCCGCTCGGCTTGATCACCATCAGCGGCTCGGCCCCAGAGCGGTCAATCCCGCTAACATTGCCGAACGTATGCGGGGCCAGCCCTCGCCGGGAAATCTCCCGGTTGGCCTCAAGCACCTCTTCGCGCAGCGCAACAAGCAGCATGGCGGCATCCCTCATGGACAAGCGTAAGCGTTTTCAATTCAAAGCCTACCAAACTGTGCCAATTCATCGCTCCTGAGTAAAGCGAAAGATCCGCGGAATCTGCTTTTGTCGTTGCCTTTGCCGTTGCCCTTGCTTTTCCTTCTGTCATTCCCGCCAGGGAATCTGCTCGCGCTCTGCTATTGTGGACGCGACCCATTCGTGTGCCGAATTCCGCGCCTGGACCAGACTTTGATTGCGGAGAATATCCCACATGAAGTTGCTTCCGATCGCCGTTTTTCTTCTTGCTTCTACCGGCCTCATAGCGCAGCAAACCGCGGCGCCAACGCCCAAGCCAACCACTGCGGCAGACGCGCCCAATGGCGACACCAGCTACATTGACGCGCAGGGGGCGGCCCACATCACGCGGGTGGTGCCCATTCCCGAAGACCTGAGCACGCAGGCGCGCACATCGCTGACTCGGCCCGAGCCTGACCAAGGACCACCGCAGTCGCTGGCAGAGCGCCGCAACGGCACCGACGCCTACACCGCGCGCGCCCGAGTGCAGTGGACGAAGGTTTGTCCCAATACCATTGCGGATGAAACCATGGCCGGCGTGCCGGTGCATGTGGTGACGCCGGCCAATATGCCGGAGGCGAACAAAGACAAGGTGCTGCTGAACCTACATGGCGGCGGCTTCAACTCAGACTCCGGCTCTTACACGGAGAGCATTCCCATCGCCAGTTATACCGGGATCAAGGTGGTTGCAGTGCTCTATCGGCTGGCGCCGGAGTATCCGTTTCCCGCCGCCGTGGACGACTCCATCGCCGTGTACAAGCACCTGCTGCAGACTTACAAACCCGACCACATTGTTATCTACGGGACTTCAGCGGGCGCCATCCTCACCGGCGAGGTTGCGGTAAAGATCAAACAACTGGGCCTGCCGATGCCCGCGGCGCTGGGCATTTTCAGCGGCATGGGCGACTTTGCGCGCGCCGGCGACTCCGAAGCGATGTACGCGCTGCGCGGCTTGTCCGGCCATCTCGATCCGCCCCAGCCGGGCGCGCACGATCCGTTCTACGTGGCCGCGACCGACGCAAAGGATCCGGTGCTCTCTCCCATTTATGCCGATTTGCGCGGGCTTCCACCCACGCTGTTTATCACCAGCGGTCGCGACCTGCTGCTGAGTGGAACCGCGAACCTGGAGCGCGCGTTTTTGCATGCCGGCGTGGATGCGCACCTGGTTGTGTTCGACGGGTTGCCGCACGCGTTCTGGTACGATCCAAACCTGCCTGAGGCTATCGAAGCCAACCACATGATGGCGGATTTCTTTGTGAAGCACCTGAAAGACGGCAAATAGGGGATTCACTTGCCGGCATAGTTACTAACTCTGTCGACGAGACGATCCGGAACCATTTGCGCAAGGGCTTCCCGCTTCACGGAGTTTCAGACACGGACCCGCCCCATGAGCTAATCATTCTGGGCGTCGAGTCGATGAAGTTCTTTTATCCCGTGCGCCAGGCCGGAGCGTGTGGCCGTGTGGCGCGGGCGATCCTGGCGCCCGGCATGGAGCCCTTGCATGGCAACTACTGTACTTGTTGTTGATGACTCGGTGACGATGGTGCTGAGTTTGAAGACGACTTTGTCTCTCAACGGCTTCCAGGTGGAAACCGCGGGCAACGGGCAGGAGGCCCTGGTGAAACTGAAGGCTGGGCTGAAGCCGGGCCTCATCCTGACCGACATCAACATGCCGGTGATGGGCGGAATGGAACTGATTCGCAATGTGCGCGCGATGCCCGGGCTGAAGTTCATTCCGATTCTGACGCTGACAACGGAAAGTGAATCCACGAAACGGAACGAAGGCAAGCTTGCCGGAGCCACGGGTTGGCTGGTGAAGCCCGTGTCCGGTAACGATCTGGTGGCGGTAATGCGGAAGGTTTTGCCGGGAGCATAGTCCATGGGTCCAACAAACATGCGCGCGCAGGATGGTTCAGGCGGGGCGGCACTCCCGCCAGGGCCTACACCCGATGCGGTGCGGCAGGAGGTGGATGGACGCTTTGGCAGGATCCGCAGGCGAATGGTCTACGAGTCCTTGATCAGGTCTTTGTTGCTGGGTGTTTTCTACTATTTCCTGGCTCGGCTGGATGGCCCGAATTTCACTGCCAAGGACTTTCGCGCAGGCATTTTGCTGCTTCTACTTGTCATTTTGCCGGGGCTCGCCTATCGCTTCAAGAACTACTACGAAGCGAAGAAGGCTGTCTCCATGATGTGGGCTTTCGGTGACAGGCGCTTCGACGAGGTTTCGCACATGCTGGCGGCGCGCGCGGTGGTCAAGGCCGACGTGGAGGATTCGCGGCCGTACATCGAAGTTTTGCAGGGGCAGATCGGCGACTCGCTGGCGGAGTCGGAGCGCGAGGTGGTGGCGGTCATCGAGCAGATCGAGAGCATCATCGATCGGGCGAACCGGCTTCGCGAACACCTGGCCCAATCGGTGGAAAGCGGCAAACACCTGAGCGCGGATACGCGGGAGCAGGTGAACCGGAACAAGGAGCTGATTGCGGCGATCCGCATGCAGCTGGATGCGCAACTGATGGATACGCGAGCGAACTTCGAGCGCATCCGGCACATGTCCAGCGACGTTTGCGCACTCACCCCGCTGATCAAGGTCATTACTTCCATCGCCCAGCAAACCAGCATGCTCGCGCTGAACGCGGAGATTGAGGCGGCGCGCGCGGGTAGCGCCGGACGGGGCTTCTCAGTGGTGGCCATGGAAGTGAGGAAACTGGCGGTGCTTTCAACCAGAGCGGCCTCAGAGATTGCAGAGAAGATCAACGCTACCTGCAAAAACGTGGAGGCCGAACTGAGATGCGCGCAGGAGGCTCTGAATCAGCGGGAGACCGACACCGCCATGAGTCACCTTACCGACGACCTGGACGGGATGCAGGAGAGATTCTCGCAGAACGGCGAGGTGTTGCTGGCGGTGATCTCCGGAGTGGAATCGAGCTACGGTGAGACCGTGGAACGGCTTTCCGCGGCGCTGGGGCACATCCAGTTTCAGGATGTGATGCGGCAGCGGATGGGGCACGTGCAGGAAGCGCTGGGCGAGATGGGCGAGCACCTGATGGAGCTGAATGCGCTGCCCGAATCCAAGAACGACGGCGTGATCGAGCGGACGTTCAAGGGCATGCTGGAGTCGCACCTGGGCAGCTACCGCATGGCCAGCCAGACGTCGACGCACATGGCGATTTCAGGCGGCGCAATCAGTGCGGATCACAGCCGGCCGGCAATCGAATTGTTTTAGCAATTTCTGCCCGATTGCGCCGATTCTATCCGAGCGCTTTCCTGAAATGCTCCGCACCCATTATGGGATATCTCCAATCCACATTCCACCCTCGATGGCTGGCTGAATGCTCCCGCTTCTGCCGATGGCGTAACTGTCATCGCAGCATACGAAGGAGCAAGGGTGAGCATTGGCTTGAGCCATGGGGGCGGGCGTTGCCAGATTCAGCCTGAGGGCACGATCGACATTTCGTGTGCCGCGGAGCTAAAGGCGTGCATGCTTGACGCGCTTGAAACCGGGCAGGAGATTTGCGTCTCTCTTGCGGGAGTTACAGAGCTTGACGTGACCGCGGTTCAGTTGCTCTGGGCGTTGGAGCAGGCAGCGAAGCAACGGGAACTCGGATTCAGTATTACGGAGCCGCCGGAGCCGGTATGCCGATTGCTCGAAGAGGCGGGTCTGGAATCGCTTTCCGTCTTTGCCTGCGCGGCCAGGAGTTGAGGATACAGTCCGCGCTGCGGGCGTTCAACGTGCACCAGTCAGTTGGCAATCTGATTATTGGGAATACCTCCGCGGCCAGAAGGGACGGATCGGAATTTGAGTGACACACGGGCCATTCCGAGATCAGATTCGGGCAATGCCGAACTGTTCAAGCGCAGCTTCCGCGAGGAAGCGCGGGAGATCCTGACCGAGCTTGAGGCGGCGCTGCTCGACCTGAACCAGTGCCAGGATAAAGCTGAGATGGTGGGCCACATCTTTCGCGGCCTGCACACCATCAAAGGCTCGGGCGCGATGTTCGGGTTCGAACGCATGGCGGCGTTTACCCATGACCTGGAAACCGCATTCGACAAGGTGAGGAACGGCCAGGTTGAGACAAGTCCCGAGCTGATCGACCTCACACTGGCAGCGCTCGACCAGATTGGCGCGATGCTGGAGGAAGATGCGGGGGGCAGGGCCGCCGATGCCGCGGTTTGCGCGAGCATTCTGGACGGCGTGCGGAGACTGGCAGGAATTGAAGCGAGCCCGGCCGCGGCGGCGAAGAGCGAAGCTCTGGAAGCCGCACCGGAGCCGGAGGGGCCGCTGGGGAACTGGCGAATCCGCTTTGCGCCCGGGCCCGACCTGATGCGCTACGGCGCGAATCCACTTCTCCTGGTGCGGGAGTTGAGCCTTCTTGGCAAGCTGACGGCGAGCGTGTCGATGGACGCCATCCCGGCGCTGGCCGAGCTCGATCCGGAACGCTGTTACGTTGCCTGGGAGA
>Ga0265339_10000585_pt1 | contig 28396 bp, 27 predicted proteins | sample 4CB219metaG_FD_202085 | JGI IMG/M metagenome (GOLD analysis project Ga0265339, IMG submission 202085) | Rhizosphere microbial communities from Carex aquatilis grown in University of Washington, Seatle, WA, United States - 4-CB2-19 metaG | ecosystem: Host-associated > Plants > Roots >... | reverse complement strand
GGTGAAGAAGCTCCCAAGGGTTTGGCTGTTCGCCAATGAAAGTGGTACGTGAGCTGGGTTCAGACCGTCGTGAGACAGGTCGGTCCCTATCTGCTGTGGGCGCACGAAACTTGAGGAGATTCTTCTTTAGTACGAGAGGATTTAGAAGGACGTTCCTCTGGTGTTCCAGTTGTCGCGCTAGCGGCACGGCTGGATAGCTAAGAACGGAAAGGATAAACGCTGAAAGCATATAAGCGTGAAGCCCGCTCCAAGATGAGGTTTCGTTTCCCGATTTATCGGGAGAAAGTCCCCTGGAAGACGACCAGGTCGATAGGCCGGATGTGTTCGTGCGGTAACGCACTTAGCTAACCGGTACTAACGGACGAACGCTTGACCACATTTATCCAACGCTCTTGCACGTAAGACCTTGCAAGTAGGACGTAGACGAGCAAATCGGATCCCAATCCGGTTTGCGAGTCGAAGGATAGGCTTCATTGCCTGTCCTAAAGGAGCGTGGTGCGAATTGCCCTCCCAAGGTCGATCATGACTTTGGGAGACGGATCGCCACTTTTACCACAACTGGCCGCGGACGGCTTTAACCAATGCCGCCGCGGTCGCTTTCCGGTGACCATATCTGAAAGGTCACACCCGTTTCCATTCCGAACACGGTAGTTAAGCTTTCAGAGCCGATGGTAGTACCAAAAGTGCGAGAGTAGGTGTTGCCGGATTTTGTTCATGACCCCCGCGAGGAAATTTCCTCGCGGGGGTCGTTTTTTTGAGGGATATACTTCACGCAATCGAGAATCACCCCCTTCATCCTTCTTGCTTGATCCCTTATCCTTTCCGCCATGCGCGAGACTTGGCTACGCACGAATACGCGATTGATCGGGGTCGCCGCGGTTTGGCCCGTCTTGTTTGCGGTTGCGGGGCTGCCGGTGGCGACCGGCCTGTTTGGAATGCCTTCATCACCCTGGCTTCGTGGCTTGGGTTGGTTGATGTTGGGGTTCGCCGCGTGCGGAATGGCCTTCTTGATTTGGCAAGCTGGGCGGCCACGCCTTGCCCGCGATGGCGATTACCTGTTGGTTTACCTCCGTGTCGGTGCCCCGATTCGCCTTCCGTTGGATGTCGCCGAGGGGTTCCTGTTAGGGCAGGGGCCAAGCTTCTTGCCGGGACAACGGGGAGCTGGCGCAGTGGTGAAAACCATCGTCATCCGTTTGGCCGAACGTGCGGCCGAATGGGCTCAGCTCGAGGTCAAACCAGAGTTCGGGAGCTGGTGTGGTCATTACATCACGATCCGCGGCACATGGTGCGAACCGATTTCCCTCGAGTTGGTGAAGCGGCTGAACGAGCGATTGACAGAGGTGCGGCGACAGGTGGAGCGATGACCAGGCTCTTGGTCAGTGTTCGATCGGCTACCGAAGCGCGCGATGCCTTGGACGCGGGGGTTGATCTGGTTGATCTCAAGGAACCCCGCCGGGGCGCGTTGGGGGCCGTCGATTGGGAAGTAGCCGTCGAGGTTGCGTCGTTGGCGGCCGGCCGGACGCCGTTGAGCATGGCGCTGGGTGAGCTAGTGAATGACAGCAGGGACGCGTGCCGCACAATCCCGCCAGGGGTGGCCTATGTGAAACTGGGAATGGCGGGGATCGCGGCCCAGGCCGACTGGCCGAAGCGCTGGCGGGCTGCCCTGGCAGGGCTGCCGGCATTCGCCGCGCCGGTTGCTGTGGTCTACGCCGACTGGCGCGATGCCCACGCCCCGGGGCCAAATGAGGTGCTCACCCAGGGCCGCGAATTGGGATGCACGGCTTTGCTGGTCGACACCTGGCGAAAATCGGCCGGCGGCCTGCTGGATTGTATCACCTTGCGCGAATTGGCCGGATTGCTTTCAAGCGCACGGGCTAGCGGCATGTTGAATGTCGTGGGCGGCTCGCTGAGCTTGGATACCGTAGGGCCCGTCTTGGACCTCGCCCCCGACTACGTGGCGGTGCGAGGCGCCGTGTGCCGCGGGTCGCGTTTGGCGGCGCTCGACGGCAGGCTGGTCGAGCGGTGGGTTCAGCGGGTACATGGCGAAAGCCATTAGTTTGAGGGTCGGTGGCAGGCTAATCCGGGTTGACTGTTTTTAGCCGACATGTCACCTTTAGATCATTCAATTGCGATCGGTTTTCCTTTGACTGTGTCGAGGTACCCAAGGATGGAATTCTCCTCATTGATCGTTGCCTTTTGTCTGTTGGGGCAGGCAACTTCGGCCGAACCGGGAGCTCGGCCGGCGCGAAAGTCGAAAGTGCGTTCTGAGACGCGTCGCGACCAGGTGCAACCGGAGGGCGAACGCGCCAGCGAAAATGCCGGCGGTGAGGGAACTTCGGTCGACCCCGACGCCAAGGCAAACGCGGTTGAGGACAAGGATGGGAACGCGGACGTCACGATTGAAGACGAACGAACGACCGTGCCCGCGGCCGATGACGGTGCCGCGGACCAGGCCTTGGTGCCCGTCACGTCGGAGACAGTTAAGCAGGGCGCGGCCGAAGCGTTAATCCGGCAATTGGCGTCGCCATCGGAGGCGCCGGTGCCCGGACGACCGGTGGCGCTGGCCGAGGCCCTCTCGCGCTCGGTCGATCGCCGGCGACAAACGGAAATCGCGCACGCCTATTGGACTCTCTCGGCGGCGATGGCCGACTACGAAACGTGCGTCATCGAGCTGTCGCGTATCGAGCAATTGTTACCGCAAGCGGTCGATGGCAAACGCCTGGCCGATTTGGAATTGGAGACCCACCTGGCCGCGGCCCACGCGCGGCAACGCGAACTGGAGTTGAACGTGGTCACGGCTCAATACGAGCTGGCCGAGCTGGCAGGCTGGCAAGCCGCCGAGGCGCTTCCCTTGCCCGACGACGCGCCGCACGCAGGCGCCTACCTGACCCGTGCCCACGAGATCTATGCCACCCGGCCGGCGCCGACGCGGGTACACTTGATCGATCGCGCACTTCCATTGCGGCTGCAGTCACTCGACATGCGGGCAATGGCTGTGCATGCCGCCCTTGACGCCGCCGATTCGGCTGAGCAAGCCTATCACGGAGATAAGGGGGGGGCGACGAAAGATGTTGATCTTACAGTGGCATTGACCGCCGTGGCCGAGCTGGCGCGGCAACAGCGGGCCTTCGTGGCGGCCGTACGCGACTACAACCACGACATCGCCGAATACGCACTGGGGATCGCGCCGGCCGGTATCGACGCGGCGACGTTGGTTCGGATGCTGATCGGGCCAGCCAATGGGTCGCCGAATGAAACTCCGGCGCGCGCCGCGCCTGGCGGCCGGCCCGAGGTCGCCGAACAGCCCGGAGCGATCAACCGCGCTGGCTTCGACGACTCGTCGATTCCTGATGCGATTCAAGATCCTCGCCTGCGCCGTTACGGTGAGCCGACCCCGGCTCCGCCCCAAAAGGCAAGTTCCAGCGAGCGCCGCCGTATTGCCCGCAAGGTACCTACCGAAGATACCCTCGAAGGTGACGGCGCCGAGACGACATCGTTCGACGTCGGCGCGGCGGTCGGTCTTTACCCGGCACTACGGGAGCTGTCTCCCAAGCAACGCACGCAACAGTTGGCATCGATGTTGCATTGGGACCGTGCTTTGCCCGATTCGCTGGGCACGGCGTCAAGCCTCGCCGACTGCCTGGCCCGCGCCCCCGGCGCCGACCGGCGGGCGCTGATCAAGACCTACTGGCTCGTGCGCGAGCGCGTCGCGCGGTATCAGTTGATGGTGCAGCGGGCTGAACAGCTCGACGGTCTGGTCTCCACGGCTCTGCGCGCCAGCGGCGTGCCGGGAGGTGCCGCGGCGATGCTGCGGTTACAGCGTTCGCGGTTGGCTGCCCAGGCCGACCTGGCGACGGCGCGAGTCGACTTGCTGGTTTCGCAATTCGCATTGGTATTGGCGGGACGTTGGCCGCTCGACGCGCCTTGGCCGGTGCCAAGCACGGCACCGCACGGTGGTAGCTACCGTTTGGGACTGGATGCCGAGCGCGGTGAACTCGCCCGATCACTCGCGGCGCGGCGATCGGCCGCGAGAATTCCCACTTTGCACGGCGTTCTGCTCGACCGGGCCGAGTCGATCGTCGCCGCCGACGCGGCCCGCGCGCAGGCCGCGAGCCGCTACGACGCGGGTGATTCGGCGATCGACGAACCATTGGCCGCGGTCGACGCGCAGGTCGCCGAGTCGTCGGCCTTCCTGTCCGCTCAAACCCAGTACAACCTTGAAATCGTCGACTACGCGTTGTCGGTGCTCCCCCCGGGTACCTCCGACGCGCGGCTGGTCGAATCGCTGGTGATCAAGACACCGGCCGACGGAGCTGCGCGGTAGGCCCTGGCAAGGATCTGGGATGGATTGGTTGGCGTACACGGCCTAAAAATCGAGCTGAATTCCTGGCCGCTCGGTATATTGGCATTCATGAAGGCCTTGTCGGAGCAAGTATCGGTTGATTATTCGGGCCCCGCTGTCGCCCCTTTGCGCATAGGCCCGCTTGTGGTCGATCCGCCGGTGTTGCAAGCGCCGATGGCGGGCTTCACGAATTACGCTTATCGGCAAATCGTCCGCACCTTTGGCGGCGCGGGTCTGCAAGCTACCGAGATGATCAGCGCCAAGGGATTCCTGGCGATCGACGAGCGGAGCCACGAGTTTCCTGAACGGCTTTGGGGTGTGAAGGACGAGCCGCGGCCTTTGGCCGTGCAAATTTGGGACAACGACCCGGCCACACTGGCGGAAGTGGGAGCCCGGCTGGCGCACGAGTTTCGTGTGAGTGTCGTCGATATCAACTTCGGCTGCCCCGTGAAACAAGTGACAGAGGCGGCCCACAGCGGCTCGTACTTGCTGCGCGACCCCGATCGCGTGGGCGCAATCGTCGAGCGCGTCGCCAAAGCCTGCGCTCCAACGCCCGTGACCGCCAAAATCCGCCTGGGCTGCACGCGCGACAAGATCACCGCTTTCGAAATCGCCCAGGTGGTGGAGGGGGCCGGCGCGGCGGCGCTGACGGTTCATGGCCGGACGGCCCAGGATTTTTTCCAAGGCTCGGCCGACTGGGAGCGGATTGCCGCGATCAAACCCTATTTGAAACGCATCCCGCTGATCGGCAATGGCGATCTTGACTCGCCCGCCAAGGTGGTCGAGGCTTTCCGTCGTTACGATGTCGACGGTGTCATGATCGCGCGGGCGGCTTTGGGCAAGCCGTGGCTGTTCAAGCAATGCCAGGCGGCCCTGGCCGGACGGCCGATACCGCGTGACCTGTCGCTAGTCGAGGAGCGGGCGCTTTTGCTCGAGCATTACCAGCTTGTCGTTGAAAGGTTTGGCGAGTCGAAGGGGACGATGCTGATGCGCAAGTTTGCTTGCTGCTACGCCCAGGGGCGGCCGGGCGCGAGAGAATTCCGTACCCATGCTTCACGCGTGGCCTCGCCCGCCGAGTTCCACGAAGTCGTCGCGAGTTACTTTCCGCGGTTGGAAGTTCCGTCCGCCTGACGGAATTGGTCCTCGAGGAACCGTTGAAGCGGGGGTTTCTTGTCGTGGTCCTCCGGCATGCCTGAGGCCTGGGCGGCGAGCGATACCTCACGCGAGCCACTGGCCAACTTGGCGCGCCTGCAATTCGCGGCGACGAGCACGGCGGCGCTTCGGTTGCCATCGATGAAGCGCAAAGCATATTCCCACCGCGGAAGGCAATCGCCCTCCGGCGCCGACCAATCGAAGCTTCTATCATTGATCAAGCTGTGACGAAGATGGATCAAGCCGGCCGCGTGGCTCACGTCGGCGCGCCCGCGTACGGCAAAACGCGTGCCGCCCAGGTCCACTTCATCGAGCCCACCCTGGGCAGCGGCGCGCTCCAACCACAACGCCTCAGCCTGCGGCGCATGAACCATTAAGGCCGCCGCTTCCGGCCCCCATAACTCCAAGACGCGGCGTTGAAGTGCCTGGTAGTAGCACCAACTGCCGACTCCGCCGACCATGCCAACGGCGAAGACCACCAGGATGGCGTGTTTGCCGTGGATCATTCGTGGTTGGTCCGTGGTCATTGGTGAGTGGTTTCGGCGCATTTCGCCCGAAGCACGGCATCCTTTACACTTCTTCGTCAGGCTGGAAAGCCTAACCTACGCCACTGCGCCACCTTTTCGCAAATCGGCAATTCGCTGTTCATCATAGTCCAGCCATTCGCGCAGGATTTCGTCGCTCTGTTGGCCGATCGCAGGCGGGGCGAGGGGTTCGCGAGGAGGCTCGTCTTGCCAGTGTATCGCCCCCGCCAAGAGCTTGTATCGCCGGCCGGCCGAATCGACCACGTCGTGGACCATGTCGCGCGCGGCGACCTGTGGAGCGGCCAGCACTTCGTCGATCGCGAGGACCGGCGAATGCGGCACCTCGGCCTCCGCGAGTAGCGCTCGCCAGTACGCCGTCGTCTTCTGGTGAAACAGGTCCGCCAGGAGTGGGATTAATTCCTCTCGATGTGCGACACGGTCGGGGTTTGTTCGGAAATGCGGGTCGCTTGCCCACTCGTCGTGGCCGACCGCCTGGCAAAAGCGTTCCCATTGCCGATCGGCCCCCACGGCGAGCACAAGGTGCCCGTCGGAGGTGGAGAAGACCTCGTAGGGTACGATTTGTGGATGGGCGTTGCCCCAGCGCTTGGGCCGTTCGTGGGTCAAAAGTGCGACTTGCACTACATTCACCAGGCTGGCGAGAGTGCAATCGGCCAGGGCCAGGTCGAAGGCCCACGCCTGACCGTTGCCCGCCGCGGGGGCGCCGTTGGCAACCAGACCGGCCAGCACGCTGGCGGCTGCGTATAGACCCGTGAGTACATCGCTGATTGCGACTCCCACTTTCATGGGTGTTCCTTCAGGTTCTCCTGTGATCGACATGATACCCGCGCTGGCCTGCATCATCAGATCGTAGCCTGGCACGGCGGCCAACGGCCCGCTACGACCGTAGCCTGATATCGAGCAACTAACCAGTTTCGGATTGAGTTGTTTCAGCCGCTCGGGCCTCAAACCGAGCCTGGCCAAGGTGTCGGGCAGAAAGTTCTCGACCAGGACCTCGCTGTGACGCACGAGGTCGTCGACCACGCCGCGTCCGGCCGGGTGGTTAAGATCGAGCGCCAGTGACCGCTTGCCCCGGTTACACGAGAGGTAATAGCCGCTCGGCCCACCGTCGTCGACAAACGGCGGCCCCCATTGCCGGGTGTCGTCGCCGGCTCCAGGACGCTCAACCTTGACCACGTCGGCCCCCAAGTCGGCCAGGAGCTGCGTGCAGACCGGCCCTGCCAGCACGCGCGAGAGGTCGAGCACTTTGATTCCAGCGAGAGGAAATCGGCCCATCGTATGTAGTACCGCCCGCAGACGGCATTCTCCAATAATTGAACCTCCAGGGGCAAACCCTTGGCCACCCGGAGATTCGTGTGACAATGAGGGCACCACTTCCCCCGTGGCCAAGTGCCAGTATACTGGCGGAGAGGGTAGTCGAAAAATAACTTCTTGTCGAACGAGCGAGTGATGGCCAACGCCTTTGATCCGTACCGCGAAGCCCTGGTGGTGGAGAACCTGACGATCTGGCCCGAAGAATACGACAGCCTCGACGAGCAAGAGCGAGAGCGGTTGGAGCACTTGCTGCACGCTTCCCCGCAGGCCGCCGCCGATCTCGACTACAATCGCCTTCACACAGGTTTCTGCCGCCAAATCACCGTCACGCCGGCCGACCTGGAGCGGGTGAAGTGACGCTATTTGTCATTGGTCAGTTGTCATTCGCGATTGGTTGCCGGTCGATGCCGAACAAATGACGAACGACAAATGACACCAACTACATGGTTGAGCCAGCGTCCGACATTCTGACCGTGCCCGTCGACCTTGGCGACCGTGGCTACACGATCGAGATCGGCACCGATAACCTTGCTCGCATCGCGAGCTTTCTGTCCGCGCGGCGCCGCGCGACGCACGCAATCGTCGTCACCGACGAACACGTGCAGCAGCCGTGGGCGATGTCGGTTGCCGAGCACCTGGGTGCCGACGGGGTGGCGGTCGACCTGGTGGTCATCGAAGCGGGCGAGACGAGCAAGTCGGTCGAAATGGCCGAGGGGCTCTGGGAGAAACTCGTTGAGCTTGGCGCCGATCGCAAAACCATCGTCGTGGCGGTGGGCGGCGGCGTGATCGGTGATTTGGCCGGCTTCGTCGCCGCGACCTACACCCGCGGGCTGCCATTATTGCAAATCCCGACGACCCTGCTGGCCCAAGTCGACAGCTCGGTTGGCGGCAAAGTGGGGGTGAACCTTCCCCACGCCAAGAACATGGTCGGCGCTTTCTGGCAGCCGATGGGTGTATTGATTGACACGGCCGTGCTTGAAACGCTGCCGCCCCGCGAGTACCGATCTGGCCTGGCGGAAGTCGTCAAATACGGTGTGATTCTCGACGCCGAGTTCTTCGCCTATCTCGAAGATCATGTCGCCGGGCTGGTCGAGCGGCATGCCGACGTGTTGCGGCGCATAATCGCCCGCTGCTGTGAGCTAAAGGCCCAGGTTGTAAGTCAGGATGAACGCGAAGAGACGGGATTGCGCGCCGTGCTCAACTACGGGCATACTTTCTGCCACGCATTCGAGACCTTGACGCGTTACGAGCGGTTTTTACATGGCGAGGCGGTGGCGATTGGCATGTGTTGCGCATCGCGGCTGGCCGAGCGACTGGGGCGTGTCGACGATGGGTTTACACTCCGGCAGCAAGAGCTCCTGGAACGGCTTGGCCTTTCAGTGGAACCGCCCGTCGATCTCGATCCGGCCGCTGTGCTTTTCGCGATGGGCCGAGACAAGAAGGTCGAGCACGGCAAGTTACGGTTTGTCTTGCCGACGCGGCTGGGACACGTCGAGTTGGTGGGCGATGTCGACTCGAAATTGGTCGTCGAGGCGCTGCGCCGGGATCGGTAGGGTGGCGTTGCGTAAATGTCTTCAGGTCCCTCTGACGATCGCGCTCGCGGGGGGGGCGTTGTCAGGGCGCCGCCCAACTCGACGCGGGCGGGAAGGTGTGGGCCCTGTGCCACTACGTCTTGACTGCGTTGGTCTTCGTCTCAATGGCCGCCGGATTGCGTTCACTTCGATAGGCGTGCCAAACCAACAGTGCCGCCCCGCACACCAACAGGCTATCGGCCACATTGAAATTAGGCCAAACCCAGTCGTGGTACTGCACTAGGATAAAATCGCGCACGGCGTGAACACGCACATCCTCCCGGCCGGGCATCGTCCACAAGCCGAGCCGATCATAGAGATTGCCGAAGATGCCCCCCGTAACCAGTCCCAGCGAAACGGTTAACAGCCGATCGTGTGCCGCTTGGGTAACGAAGAGCCAATAAACGATTCCCAAAGCCGCCAATACGGAAAGCGAGGCGAAGAGCCAGACTTTGCCTTGCCCCATGCCAAACAGCGCCCCTTCGTTGAGGCTGGTCTGAAAACCGCAGATATCGTCGATCAGCCACCAGGTTTCACCGTGAGGCGGGCCAAGCCAGGCGAAGACCCAACTCTTACTCGCCAGATCGGCAAGGCAGCCGAATACGGCCAATAACGAAAACACCACGTAGCGGCTCGTGGGAACTCTTTTCATCTCGCGTCCCCCTGCTCGAGCGTGGGCCGGCGCAGCGCTTGGACTTCCCAATTTCGACCCCAATTAAGGGTCGGTGAGCGCTTCGCCAAGCCGGACGCTCCCTCAATGGCGTTCGGTTTGACCGGCGCACTTGACGCACAGCGGGGTGTAGGGCAGCGCATTGAGACGCAACTTGGGGATCTTGGCCCCGCATTCCTCGCACTGGCCATACGTGCTGTCCTCGATTCGCTCCAAGGCTAGCTCGATCAAATCGAGCGTCCCTTCCTCGTTTTCCATCAGGCTCAGCGTGAATTCCTGTTCATAATTGTCGCTGCCCAAATCGGCCATGTGGATCGGCATACTAGAGATTTCTCCCCCGCCGTCCATACGGTTTTTCTTCAGCGCCGCGTCGGCCATTTGGCTCACGTCGCCACGGAGTCTCGAACGCAATGAGAGGAGCCTCTCTTTGTAAACTTTCAACTCAGCCTTTTTCATTTCACGCGATCTCCAGCCCGTTTGGTAGTCTCTGTGAACCTACGGATCGAGGTTCACAGACTTGCCATTGTACGGCGGCTCGATTTGATAGTCAAACATCAAGCGCCGCTGGCGCGGCCCACGGACGATTGACATAAACCGTTGTGCCACAGGACGATACACAATGCCATCCTGACCGCCGAGTTTGTTTCCAAGAGCAAGCGCCATGTTGGTTGCCTTGCTGGTCTGCGCAATGCGCCTTAGACTGTAGAGCGGAAACCATAGGGAGCTCACGGCCATTCACGTTACGACCTCCACCGATCTGGCCTTTCAAAGGTGCATATCGCCGGCCTGCGGAGCGACGTATGGCATCGATGAAGCGCGAGTCGAATGCAAGGCCTGCGGCAGCTTGCTCGACGTGGCCTACGACTGGGACCGGCTTCGGCCCCCCACTTCGTTGGGGTTTTTCGAGCAAAAGTGGTCGCGTCGCCAAGATCCTCTGGCGTTCAGCGGCCTCTGGCGGTTCCACGAGTTATTGCCGTTCGCGCCTGCCAGCCAGGTCGTAACGATTGGCGAAGGGCAGACGCTTCTACATGCCGCAAACGGCGTCGGTAAATACGTAGGAATGCAGCCTGGCCGGCTCTTCTTGCAGTACGAGGGGATGAACCCCTCGGGTAGCTTCAAAGACAACGGCATGTCGGCCGCATTCACACACGCCAGGATGACCGGCGCTACCCGAGCGGCCTGTGCCTCGACCGGCAATACGAGTGCCTCGTTGGCCCTTTATAGTTGCGTGACCAGGCTGATGAAGGCGGTGATTTTCGTTGGCTCGGGCAAAATCTCCTACGGCAAGTTGTCGCAGGCCCTCGATTTCGGAGCGCTCACGGTGCAAATCGCCGGCGACTTCGACGACGCGATGGCCCGCGTGCAGGAAGTGTCGCGTCAATTGGGCATCTACCTGGTGAACAGCGTCAACCCATTCCGGCTCGAAGGGCAGAAAACGATCATGTTCCGCGTGCTCGAAGGGCTGCGTTGGGAGGTGCCCGATTGGGTCGTCGTGCCCGGCGGGAACCTCGGCAATTCCAGCGCCTTCGGCAAGGCCTTCGCCGAGCTGCTCGAGATCGGCCTTATCGACCGTGTGCCACGCCTGGCGGTGATCAACGCCGCGGGTGCCAACACGCTGTACGAGCTCGTAGAGCGTCGCGGGCTGCGGTGGAACGGAGGCGCGTCAGACCTGACGAAAGTTGCTGGCTATTACGACCAGCTCGACCGGCAGCACCGCCGCGCATCGACGATCGCAAGCGCGATCGAGATCAACCGTCCGGTGAATCTGCAGAAATGCCTGCGCGCGCTGGAAACTTGCGACGGCGTGGTTCGCGAGGTGACCGATCAGGAGATTCTGGACGCCAAAGCGCAGGTTGGCGCAGGCGGCCTGGGGTGCGAGCCGGCCAGCGCGGCCAGCGTGGCGGGTGCCAAAGCATTGCGGGCTGAGGGGGTGATTGGCTCGGACGAGCGAGTCGTCTGCATCCTGACCGGCCATCAACTCAAGGATCCCACAGCGACGGTGGCCTACCATACGACCGATCAGGACAAGTTCAACGAGGTCCTGGGAAGCCGCGGCGTCAAGCGGGCCGCATTCGCCAATCGGGCCGTGGCCGTGTCAAACGATTTGACCGAGATCATCAAGGCGATTCAACTGTATAGCTAGTCGTGAATCATTCATGGTTCCCGACCGTGTGGTTCCAGGTGGTGTATTTCCTGACAGCGGAGGTCACTCGTCAATGGGTCCGATTCGCATCGCCATCCACGGCGCCGCGGGGCGCATGGGCCAGCGACTGGTGGCGCTGGCATCTGCCGACAAAGAACTGCGACTCGTGGCGGCGATGGAGTTCGCCCAGCACCCACGGCTGGGTGAAGACGCCGGCCTTGTGGCCGGTGGCGGCGAACTGGGAGTGCCTCTGGCCGCCGTGCTCGAAACGCCCCTGGACGTGGTCATCGACTTTTCGACGCCCGCCGGCGCTATGGCGATCATGGAAACCTGCCTCGCCCGCGGTCTCGCGCTGGTCTTGGCGACTACGGGCCTGGATGGCCTGCAGCGCGAGCGGGTCCACGAGGCCGGCCGCCAAATACCGCTTTTATGGGCCCCAAGCATGAGCCTGGCGGTGAATTTGGCAATGCAACTTTCTGCAGTTGCCGCCCGCGCACTCGCGGACCATCCCTCCGGGGTCGACGTCGAAATCATCGAGCGGCACCATCGCTTCAAGGAAGACGCACCCAGTGGCACGGCACTAAAGTTCGGCGAAATCATTTCCGCCGAAATGGGCCAGACCGCCCTGCGCCATGGCCGCGAAGGACGTCCCGGTGTGCGGCCGCACGGCGAAATCGGCTACCACGCCGTTCGCGCCGGCGACCACCCCGGCGAACACACGATCATGTTTGGTCTACTGGGCGAAACGCTCGAAATCGCGGTCCGCGCCACCCACCGCGATTGCTACGCCCACGGGGCCTTGGCTGCCGCCAAGTTCCTGGCTGGCAAGCCGGCCGGATTGTACGGTATGAACGACGTATTGGGGCTTTGAGAAGCCTCTAAGAAGGCAGTCATTTGTCATTGGTCGCGGAAGCCTTCATCTCGCGCTGACGAGCGCGGATGACCAATGACAAAGTGACCAATGACACTGCTAATAACCCATGGCCAAATGCGAAGAAGGCTATCTCTGTGACGTTTGTGGTGGCGACGTCGAGGACATGATCGACAGCGATCTTTACTTGCGCTTCGTCATCGGTTTGGTCGATCCAGAGACGCTGCATACGAGCCGCGAGCGGCACGTGCGTTGCAATCCGGCACTGGCGCAGTTCATCGTCGATGGCGACTTCGAACAGGTTCTGGTCGAGGGTCCGTTCGATAAGCGGACGCTCGACCCCGAGCACGTCCGCGAGCGCGAACGGCTCGTCACCCGTGGCTGGCGCCGCCTCCGCGAAATCCAGGGTAAAGACGATCTCATGATTCTCGATTACCCATTGCCTGAAGTGCGCGCCAGGATGCAGGACGAATGACCACTGACACCTGACAAATGACAACTCACCACGTCGATACTCCGCAAAGTCTTTGCCATGCCGGCGTCGCACAAATCGACATCACGCCGCCGGTGGGAATTTACCACCGCATGTGGGGCGCGGCGAAGCACGACCGCTCCAGCGGCGTTCACCGCCCATTGACCGCCACGGCGCTCGTCTTGTCGGCGGCGCCAGAAACGTTCGCCCATTCGTCGGTCGACGCCCACGAACTGGTACTCGTCGCCGTCGACCATTGCCTGCTTTGGCCAGAAGAAATGGCTGTGCTCCGGGCACGTGTTTCGGCGACCGGTGGCGTATCTGAAGACCGGCTTCTGGTGATGTTTTCGCACACGCACGGAGCGGGCTTGATGGGTTTGGAACGAGCAGAACTACCGGGGGGGGACCTGATTGGTCCTTACCTCGACGAGTTGGCTGATAAGCTTGCCGCCATCGTCCGCCAGGCCAAGAACGAGATGCGAGCGGTTACAATCACTTACGGCACGAGTCGCTGCTCTCTCGCCGGCCATCGCGACCTCTGGGATGCAACGAGCGGTCAATGGGTGTGTGGTTTCAACCCCCAGGGTCCGGCCGACGACACGGTGTTGGTGGCCCGATTGGCCGATTTTCACGGGAAGACGGTCGCCACCGTGCTCAACTATGCCTGCCATCCAACCACGCTGGCCTGGGACAACACTCTGATCAGTCCCGACTACGTCGGAGCGTGCCGGGAGCTGGTCGAGCAGGCCACGGTGGCGCCGATGTTCTTCATTCAAGGGGCGTCGGGCGATCTTGGACCACGCGACGGGTTCGTGGGCGACGTCGCCGTGGCCGACGCCAACGGCCGGCAATTGGGCCACGCCGCGCTGGCGGCGCTCGAATCGCTCGCGCCTCCTTGCACGCGCTTCGAATACGCAGGGCCGGTCGTTTCCGGCGCGGTGATCGGCACCTGGAAGCACCAGCCATTGTCGGCCGACGCTCGACGCGAAAAGGCCGTCTGGCGGCAACGACGTTGGATCGTCGATTTGCCTTATCGTTCCGGCCTTTCCACGCCTGCCGAGATCGACGCCGAGCTCGCCGAGCGGCAGGCCGCCGAGCGGGCGGCTCGGGCAGCCAATGACGAATCGCTCGCCCGCGATTGCAGGGCGCGGGTCGAAATCATGACGCGGCAGAAAATCCGGCTTGGATCGCTCCCGGTGGGACCGACATTCCCGTTTCCCCTCCATGTTTGGCAACTGGGCGACGCGATCTGGGTGGCGGTCGAATCGGAGCACTATCAGGTGCTGCAACGCTCGCTCCGCGAACGGTTCCCGCGAAAGGCAATCATCGTGGCGACGATTGTCAACGGTTCGATCCCGACCTACCTGCCGACGCGAGAAATTTACGGAACGGGCATCTACCAGGAGACGATCGCGCTATTGGCGCCTGGCTGCCTCGAACGGCTAATCGAGGAAATCGCCAAACAAATCGAGAAGTGGGTGGAGGGCGGAAGGCAGAAGGCGGAAGGATGAAGGGACTCTCACGAATTCCGCTACATCCATCTGCCGTCATCCCCATGTCACATTCATCCTTCATCCTTCCGCCTTCCGCCGTCAAAGGGTGGCTCGATGCCGAAGTCGCGGATCGTGAGCAAGCTGACAAGCGGAAGACCTCGCTTTGCGAACGCCTGCGCGCCCCCTTCCATGCGGTCGATGATGGCGATCACGCGCTTGACGGTCAGGCCGAATTCCTGGCAGCGCTCGATGGCCAGAAGCGACGAACCGCCAGTGGTCACGACGTCCTCGACGATTGCCACCTCGTCACCCGGCTCGACCGGCCCTTCGATGTAGCGCGCGGTGCCGTGCCCCTTGGGTTCTTTGCGGACCATGAAGCCCGACAGGGCGTGGCCGTGGACGCCGGCCATCGTGACCACTGCCGCCGTGATCGGGTCGGCACCGATCGACATGCCGCCGACGGCCCTTGGTAGCCGCTCACTCAAGAGATCCAGAATCCCTTCGCCGACGAGCTTAGCGCCGGCCGCGTCGAGCGTGATCTGCTTGCAGTCGAGGTAGTAGCTCGCCTTTTTGCCGGAAGCCAGCGTGAAGTCGCCGAACTTGAGGGCCTTTTCGCGGACCAGCCCCATCAGTGCTTGCTTGTCGTACATCGGTGTTTCTCCGATGGACAGTATAGCAAGGCTAGCGGCGAATCGACACCGGTGAGCCGGGCGAGCGCTCGGTCTTCTCGGAGAGGATCGCGAACACATCAGCGATGTCGCGGTTGTTCAGCCGGATGCACCCCTTCGATTCGGCGCGGCCCACGCTGGCCGGGTCGTTCGTTCCGTGTATGTAGAGATGGTCGGCCAGCTCCAGGGCGTATTCGCCCAGGGGGTTGTTGGGGTCGTCAGCGGCCATGTAGGGTTTGCCGTAGTAGTCCGGATTGACGATCTTCTTTTGCACGACGAACTCACCTTCGGGAGTCGCGCAATCCTTTCCGATGCCAATGTCGAAACGACCTGCATAGCACCCGCCCGCGAACAGCGTGAGCCGAAACCGGCCTAGGTCCACGACGGCCTCGAACGGCCCCTTGACTACCTTCAGCGTATCGCCGGGCCGTAACTGCCGGCGCGCGTCATTGATGCCGTTGATGTTGGCTAGCAACTGCCAAGGCACATGGTAGGCCTCCGCGATGCGGTCCAACGTGTCGCCCGGCTGCACTTCGTAAGGCGGCTCGAGCAGATGCTCGCGCGAATAAATGACTGTGCCGGCCAATTGATCGAGCAGTTCCATCAATTGCGCCTCGTCCTGAAGTGACAAGAGCGGATCGCCGACCATGTTGGAAAGTTCCATCAGGGCGTCGACCAGGTGGTTTTCGGCCAACATCGCCTCGGCGGCGCGCATACCGGCTACGAATTCGTTGTGGATTTCGGCCGGGTCGGGTGGAAGCGCATCGTCCGGTGAGGAATGGCCGCCTTCCCGCCGCGCATCGCCAGTGGGCCCGGACGTGGAATAGCCCTCGTGCCCGCGATCGCGCTCATCCGCCGGGTAGCGCTCGTTCTCCGGATCGCGGCCGGCCGGATCGCGGTGACCTCCTAATCGTTGGTCGCCATAGCGGCCCCTCGGTGGATATCGGTCGTCAGCCGAATCATTTGGAAAACGGTCATCCGGCTGTGTGCCGCCTGGCGCGGCGGAATCAGGTGCGTCGAGCGCGTCCAAACGATTTGAGGCCGTGCTGGCTTCGGTGCGTGTACTCGCCGTACCGGACGGTTCGCTATGCGGATCATATGCCGATGTCTCGCCGGTCCCGTACGGGCCGACGGAATTCTCGGCCACTGCGGGCCGCGTTTCGGCCGGTACCGCGGTCGCCGCTTGGGGCGCAGGTGCCTGGGCGGACTCGCTCGCGGGAATCTCAACTTGCGGGGGGTCTTCTACCCATTCTTTGGTCTCTTTGGGGGGTGGTCCGGGCGGATTTCCCGTGATCGTGACGTACACGCCGTAGGTCGCGGCCGACATCAATACCGCCAGAAACATCGTCTTCAACGAATTCACGGTCGTCCTCCCTGACGAAACGCGGCTAATTCAGCGGCGGGATGATAGTGTAAGCGGTTAGGTAACGCCAGGGCAGTAGCGTCAGACGCGAGCATCGGGACACGTTGAGTTTCATGCCGCATCCGTTCCCCGTGTCCCGCGTTTCCCCTAACTTCCGCTTTTCCGCCGCGGGCTGATGAACAAGTTCAGTCGTTCAACTTCACCTTCAGCTCCTCGGCCACCACCTCCGCGACCGCTTCGGCGCCGTCGTTGGTGTAGTGGTGGTAGTCGTAATAGTATCGCGAACTCTTGGGCAACCGCCGATCCAGGTCGATGACCAAGACGCCAAGATCGCGCCCGACGCGACGGGTGACGTCGTTATAGACCTCGAGCACTAGCCATTGCGCCAGTCCGTCGACGTCGCCCACTTTCAACCGTGCCAGGTCGACTCCGGTCTCGTCGTCGATCGCGTCGCCGTAGAGGGCAGTTTGCGTGATCAACACCGGCTCGATCCCGTAGGCCACGGTCGCGAGCAGCAGCTTGCGAAGCCGGGTTTCATAGCCGGGCAGGAACTGCCGGCGGTGGCGGTCGACAAGCATCGTGCGCTCTTCGTTGCTTGATTCCCCCCCCGAGGCGGCGTCGAGCCGTAATTGCGCGTGGTCAACGCTGCCGTGCGTCAGTCCTGCCTTCCGAGCGGCGAGGTGCCTGCGGATATTGTCGGTCAGCGCGAAGGCGGCGCTTATGTGTACCAGCTCGAGATAGGCCCTACCGACCCACGAATCTCCCTCCTGTCCTTGGCGGAGCAACCGCTGGTCGTCGTCGGTGGCGTCCGCAAGTCCCATGTCGTTCAACCCGACCATGAAGAGTACGAGCTTAGGCTTCAGCGGACCGACGAGTTGCTCCATGAGTACCTGGTGGCCACGGGTCGAATGTCCGTCGAGACCAGCATTGTTCAGCCAGACATCGGGAAAATCGACTTTGAGTTTCTCATTCAATCGGGCGGGCCAGGTTTTCGTTTCGTCGAGGTAACGGCACTCCGTCGTGCTGCCGCCCACGGCCACGATCGTCAGCCGCCGGGCGAATTCGTCCGGCGGATCGGGACCGCGAAAACCCAGCGAGTTGGTCGCGAACTCGATTTCAGGGTCGAGCCTGGCGATCGAGTCGTTGCGAACCATGCGTCGGCAATTGATGGCCAGCCGCAGGTGGCTGCCACGGATGCGCAGCTCGAATGGCGGGTAAAGGCGCACGAAAGTTTCGAGCAAGGCAAAGGCTGCCGCACATCCGAGGACCAGCGCGGCGAGTTTCCGCCGCCAGGTGTGTTTCATTCGGTTGTCGTCGTCGGTCGAAACCATCCCTGTACGGTAGCACGTGAAGAGTTAGTTCGCGACCTGTTTTACGGCGGGCACGCGATCTCGAGTGCATCCGCGCAGGGCAGAACCCTGGCGAAAGCGGCCACGCGTGTGTACGCTAAATCGACCGTTCGCGGCAAGCACGGCGGACGCGGCTGTGTCGCGAAATTCTTTGTGGCTTGGCCTGGCGAAACCATGGGCATTGACAGCGAAACGAATCGCAATGGGCCTTGCGACTTACATCAGGCCGTGGCCACCTGGCTAAGGGAGGCCGACATCGTGGTGGCGTTCACCGGCGCAGGCATCAGCACCGAAAGCGGAATCCCCGACTTTCGTTCGCCGGGTGGCGTATGGGCCAAGTACCAGCCGGTTTACTTTGACGCATTTCTCGCCAGCGCCGAGGCCCGTCATGAGTATTGGCGCCAAAAGGCCGAGGCCCATCACGATTTCGTTCTCGCTCGGCCCAACACCGGGCACGAAGTGCTAGCGCGTTGGGAGGCAGCCGGCCGGTTGGAGGCAGTGATCACTCAGAACATCGACGGCCTGCATCAAACGGCCGGCAGCCGCAAGGTACTCGAACTGCACGGCACCGCGCGCCAGGTCACGTGCCTCGACTGCCACGCGCGCTTCGAGGCCGACGAAATGGTCGCGCGGTTTGTGGCAGCGGAAGCAGTTCCGGATTGTCCGGCTTGCGGCGGCGATCGAATGAAGCATGCCACGGTCTCATTCGGCCAATCGCTGCCGCCGAGTTTGCTGCAAGAGGCGTTCGCCTTGAGCAAACGCGCGAAGGTCTTCCTGGCGATCGGTTCGTCGCTGGTCGTCGAGCCGGCGGCCAGCTTGCCGCGTACCGCCAAGCAATACGGCGCGAAACTGGTGATCATCAATCGAGACGCCACTCCTCAGGACGGACTGGCCGACGTCGTGATTCGCGCATCGATCGGCGCGACGCTTGAGGCAATCGACAGGGAACTGGCGGCGTAAGGGAATGCAAGGCTCTCGCTGCATTCTGCGTGGACCAGCGCGAGGCTTCGCAATGCCGCGCCGCCTATTCTTGCTTATCTTCTCCCTCCTCCTCGGCGTCATTCCGCTGGAAAAACATGACATGTTGCCAGGGAAGCTTGTCGAATTCCTCGGCGAGTTTGTAGCCGTTGGGCAATAGCTCCTTTTTAACCTGCTCCTTGCTCATTTTGTGTTCCAACTTGATAGGCACGCTCGGGTCTTCCAGCCGGAACTCAACCAGCACCAGTCGCCCATCCGGCTTGAGCGCCTGGCGCATGGCGCGGAGCATCTGTTCCGGGTACGAGAACTCGTGGTAGACGTCGACCAGCATGATCAGATCCAACTCTCCTTCGGGTAGCTTCGGGTCGATCACCGAACCTTGGATCAGCTCGACGTTCTTGAGCGCTTGCTCGTTGGCGCGCGCCTCGAGTAAACGCAGCATTTCCGGCTGGATGTCAACCGCCAGCACGCGACCCGTTTTGCCGACCAGCTTGGCCAACTTGAGCGTGTAGAATCCGTTGCCGCACCCCATGTCGCAGACCGCCTGGCCGGGCTTGATCGCCAGCGCCTTGAGCATCGTTTTGCAGTGTTCCTCTCGCTCGCGCTCCTCGCGCACCAGCCACGAAGCGCCGTGGTAGGTCATGTAGGGCGCGATCGTCCGCCCCATGTACTCGGTCAACGGCGCTGGGATGTCGGAAGCGTCGTCGTCGGCGTGCGACGGCACGGCGGCGGGAAAGCCCACTAACGCCAAAAGTAGCCACCCGCCGACTCGCGATGGAAGCAGGTGTTCAAAAAATAGAGTCATGGGATTCACCGTTTGAAGGCTTTGCTCCGCATGGCGCGATCGACCGCGCCGTCGCATCATAGTATACTGGATCTTGGAGTATTACATCCGGTTACGGAGCCTGAAATTGCGCGGACAATTCACACTGGAGTTCTGGCGGGACGGTGACTTCTATGTAGGGCGGTTGCTCGAAGTGCCCGGAGTGTTCAGCCAGGGCGAGACGTTGGAGGAGCTCCGGGAGAACATTCAAGATGCCTACGAACTGATTGTCACACAGGAACGCGCCCCGGCCCCGCTCACCTCCCAGCGAGAGCCAGTGGAGTTGGAGGTGTGAAGCGCCAAGCGTTTGTCAAGGAGCTTGAGCAAACGGGGTGTGAATTCGTTCGCCACGGTCGGCGGCACGATGTTTACCGCAACCCCGCTAACAGACGGCGCCCACCGGTGCCACGGCACCGAGAGATCGCCAACACGCTCTGTGACGTGATCCGCAAGCAACTCGGTCTCATCTCTTAGCACTTGAGTGTCGTCGGGCCATAGCGAGGCCGGAGGTTTCGGCGCGGCGGTCCCTGATTTAGAATCGCGTCAATGGCACGTCCGCGTTTTCAGTTTTCGGTCCGCTGGATGCTGGGCGCGACGGCGGTCGCGGCATTCGCAGTCTGGCTCTGCACGGCGAACCGGGTGCTCCCTCTGCTTGGCATCGCGGGAGTAGTCGGCTTGCTTCTTTGCTGGCTCGGTGGCCGGTGCTTCAAAATGCCCATTCAGAGGAGGTACATCGACTTCATCGCCAATGAACTTGTAGGGACGTTCTTGTTGGCCGCCGGTTTGTTCCTTACGGCGATTTCCATCATCACGGCGTTGATCTCCCAGTAGGCGGTTCACTTTTGCTTGTTGGGTCGAATCCCGCTACGATGCTAAAAACCAACGATCCCCCGCATCCCTATGAGGTACATCATGCCCGGCAGCGCTGTGAATCGGAGAACCTGGTTGCAATCGTCAATGCTTGGAGCTTCCGGCGCGATAGCAGGGTTGTCAACCTGGGGCCCAGAGGCTCGGGCCGCCGACGAAAGGCCCAGTGAGCTAACGATCACCAAAGTCGAGACGTTCCCACTACTCCACAAATTGCCGCGGGCCATCGGGGTTTCGACCGACCTGCTCCCGCGCCGCGACGCGCTTCTGGTGAAAATCAGCACTGACAGTGGCCTTGTCGGCTGGGGAGAGACCTCTGACGTTGGTGGCACCCACGGGATCATCGAAGAACACTTGAAAACGGTCCTCTTGGGGAAGAACCCGCTGGAACATCGCAAGCTCTGGCGTTTGCTTTGGGGACAGAACTTCGGCGACGGCCGGGCGGTGGCCGCTTGCGACATCGCACTGAACGACCTGCGCGGCAAGGCCTTGAATCTATCGGTGGCCGAGCTGTACGGCGGCCGAATTCGCGACCATGTGCTCGCGTACGCCTCCAAAATGAATTACACCGAGGGAGTCCGCCCGGAGGATCAGTTTCCCGACGAGGCCGCCGAACTGGTCAATCGTGGATTCAAGGCGATGAAAATCCGCACGGGCCGGTTCGAGCCTCGCCGCGATCTGACAGTGCTGACCAAGATCCGCGAAAAGGTCGGCCGCGACATTCGACTGCTGACCGACGCCAACGGCGCCTTCACGCTGCCGCAAGCGGTCAAATTCGGCAAGGAGCTGGAAAAGCTCGATTACTACTGGTTCGAAGAACCGCTGCCGCAGGGGCAGAATTACGCCGGTTACGACGTCCTCACCCAGTCGCTCGACATCGCCGTGGCCGGTGGCGAAGCGCTCGACTCGCGCGCCATTGCCCGCGACCATATCGTCAAACGCTCGTTCGACGTCATCCAGCCCGACGCTTCGCTCTGCGGCGGTGTGGCCGAGGTGCTATTCATTGCCGAAATGGCCCGCCTTTGGAGCGTGCAGTGCGTGCCGCACTGCTGGTCGGGGGCCATCGCTATCGCCGCCACGCTGCATCTGCTGGCCTTGTTGCCGACATACACCTGGAGTTTTACCAGCGACGAGCCGATGCTCGAAATCGACATGTTCGAGAACCCCTTCCGCGACGAGATCGTCACCCGGCCCTTCGAGATCAAAGATGGACACTTCGAGGTGCCCACCGGCCCGGGCCTTGGAATTGAGATCGACGAAGACGTCGTGCGAAAATACCTGGTCCAGAAGTAGGGCTGAAACCGACCGTGGACTTTCTCGCGCCGGCATGGTGGAATAGGGTATATTCAATGATGTGGCTCTTCCGTTTCTAAGTTCCGCGGCTGGGAAAGCCGAGGCGGCGGCCAGTTCCCGTTACCTGAAGGGTTCGCTCCGGCCGTGCACCGCGTTTCGCGGGCCTAGGGTGGTTTTCTTAGCGCCGGCGGAGGGATAGCATTGGATCAAGGGGCACGGTTGTCGATGCAAATTCTCACGGTGGAGTCTTCGCGATGGCTACTGCAACGGTTGAAGTCGAATTGGATTTGCCGGACGGGATAAGGATTTGCGGGTACGAACGGCACGAAGGCGCTCACGTGTTCGAGGTGGACTTCGATTTGCCGGGGCGCTGCGTCTGTTCGAAGTGCAAGCACGAGGCCGAAACGAATCTGCGATTCAAGAATGAGGTGCTCGCCATTCGTGATCTCGACCTGCTGGGCCAGCCCAGTTTTTGGACGTATCAACCGCCGTTGCACCAGTGCCCGAAGTGCCGGCAACGCACGCAGATTGGCGTCACGTTCAAGCGTCCGCGGGTCACTTACACATGCCGCTTCGAGCAATACGTATTGGAGTCGTTGGTGGGCAGCAGCGTGGAGGATGTGGCGCGCCGGCTGAGCGTGTCCGCCGAGATGGTGGAGGCAATCCTCGAGCATCAGCTTGAACAGGACCGTGAGATTCCGGCGACGGCCGAGATAACCAGCCTGGGCATGGACGAATTGAGCCTCAAGAAGCGGCACAGGTTGTACGTGACGGTCATGAGTGACCTAACGGCCCCGGAGCATCCCAGGGTATTGGCCGTGGCCAAAGGCCGGGATCGGGCGGCGGCGGAAACGTGCCTGCAGAAGCTCTCTCTTGAACAGCGCGCCGAAGTTCGTTCTCACCGCACGGACATGAGTGCGATTTATCCCCATGTCTGTGCGGAGTGGCTCCCAAACAGCACGACCGTCATCGACCGTTTCCACGTGGCCAAGAAGTTGGGAGAGATTGTTGACCGCGTGAGAAAAAAACACGGCGGCACAAGCTAGCATTGCCTCGATCGGAGCAGAAGAAGTTTCGCTCGCGGATGTGGCACTACCGCCGGCGTCGTCGTGATCTGAAGCCGGAGGAGGAGACCGAACTGGACGCGTTGTTCGAAAAGATCCCGGAATTGGAGCTGCCCTATCACTTCCGCGAGGACGTAGCCGAGATATTTGACACCGCGAAAAACCGCATGGAGGCATCGACACGGCTAGACGAATTGCGGGAAGTCGTAGCCAACGAACCGGATCTGCGAGACTTCTTTGACCTTTACGACCGCTGGCGGGACGGCATCCTGGCCTACTTTGATCGCCGCGAGACGAGCGCGGCGGTGGAGGGACTAAACACAAAGGCACGAGTCATCACGCGGCGCAGCTACGGCATCAAGAGCGCGGATAGCCTCTGGCGACGACTGGTGCTCGATGTCAATCGCACCTACGACGTGGTGCGTCGAAGCGTGGCCGACATGCACGTGCTGGCGCGCGGGATCCAGGCACGATTTCGCGGGTATTACACCTAGAAACGGAAGAGCCAATGATGTCCACCCACCAAACCACGTCCCCCCATCTCCCACTCATCCCCATCTCCCCTTTCCCAAGAGGCTGCAAATTGCGAGTGCTTGCGATCGTTTTTTCGGTTGCCCTGCTGCTTCCGGCGAGTGTATCGCGGGGTGCTGAGCCGGCGGCCGCGAAAAACGCAATCGACTATAACCGCGACGTGCGGCACATCCTTTCGAACAACTGCTTCAAGTGCCACGGTCCCGATGCCGGCGAGCGGAAGGCGGGCCTGAGGCTCGACCTGCGCGACGAGGCCCTCAAGCCGACCGAATCGGGCGTGCCAGCCATCGTGCCGGGCAAAGCGGCTGAAAGCGAGCTGGTCCGCCGTGTTTTTTCGGACGATCCCGAGGTTCGCATGCCGCCGGCCGACAGTAACAAGCGGCTCAGCGACGCGGAAAAGGACCTGCTTCGCCAATGGATCGACGACGGCGCGGAGTGGCAGCAGCTCTGGTCGTTTGCTCCTCCGCGTCGGCCTGTGCCGCCCGAGATTTCCACGCTTAAGCATGCTGATTGGCCGCGGACCATGATCGACCGTTTCGTACTCGCCCGGCTCGAAGCCGAGGGGCTGCGACCCTCGCCCGATGCCGACCGACCGACGCTGATTCGCCGACTGAGCCTCGACCTGACCGGCCTGCCGCCGGCGCCGGCCGACGTCGACGCATTCGTGCATGACAAGAGCGCCGATGCTTACGAACAACTGGTCGATCGGCTGATGAGTTCGCCTCATTACGGCGAGCGGCTGGCCTTGGAATGGCTCGACGCCGCGCGCTTCGCCGACACCCACGGCTATCACATCGACAGCGGCCGCGACATGACCCGCTGGCGCGAGTGGGTGATCGACGCCTTCAACCGCAACCTGCCGTTCGACCAGTTCACCATCGAGCAATTGGCCGGCGACCTGCTACCCGTACCCACGCTCGAACAGCGGATCGCCAGCGGCTTCAACCGCAACCACATGATCAACTTCGAAGGTGGCGCTATCCCGGAAGAGTACCACACCGCCTATATCGTCGATCGGGTGAACACGACCGGCACCGTCTGGCTGGGATTGACGATCGGCTGCACCCAGTGCCACGACCACAAGTTCGACCCGCTGACGCAAAAAGAGTTCTATCAACTGTTCGCGTTCTTCCACAATGTGCCCGAAAACGGGCTCGATGGCTCAAAAGGTAACGCCGCGCCCTTGCTGGCCGCTCCGAGCCGAGAACAACAGCGAAAGCTTGAACAACTCGCCGCTGAAATCTCCACGATCGAGCGGGAACTGACGGCGCCCAACGCCGAATTCGACCGAGCGCAAGCTGAATGGGAAAATGCCAGTCGGAAGGGTGCGCCGCCGCTGTGGGCGACCCTCGCGCCAGCGGAACTTGGCTCGGCGGGCGGGGCGACGCTGGCAAAACTCGACGATGGTTCGGTGCTCGCCTCGGGCGCGAACCCGGCGACGGAAACCTATACGATTGTCGCCGAGTCATCACTGAAGCGGGTGACGGCGGTTCGGCTCGAGGTCTTGCCGGACGATAGCTTCACCGCAAAGGGACCAGGACGCTCGATCAACGGCAACTTCGTGCTCACCGAAGTGCGGCTCGCCTCGGGCGCGGTCGGCGACGTCATGCTCAAAGCGGCCTCGGCCGATTTCAGCCAGCAGGTTTACCCAATAGCGAATGCCATCGACGGAGAGCCGCGGACGGGCTGGGCCATTCACCCTGAGGTTGGCAAGCCGCACGCGGCGGTGTTCGAGCTGGCCGAGCCGCTGGAGGGTGATGGGCCACAACGGCTCACGATCGTGCTCGATTGCCAGTCGCAATTTGGCCAGCACCAGCCGGGCCGTTTCAGGCTCTCCGTGACGAATTCGCCCGATCCCCGCGGCGCCAGCGCCCTGCCGGCGAGAATCGTCGAGCTGGTGGCCGTCGCTGACACCGAGCGCTCCGAGCCGCAGCGGGCCGAGTTGCGGGCTTACTATCGCGAACATGTTTCCTCCGCGCTACGACCGCGTTTCGAGGCCCTGGCGCAGTTGCGCGAGGAGCGCGCCCAGATCGAAAAGCGGGTCCCGACGGCGATGGTGATGCAGGAAATGACGGCCCCAAGAGAGACGTTTCTTCTAGTCCGCGGTCAATACGACAAGCACGGCGAAAAGGTCGAGGCAGGCGTGCCCGCAAGCCTACCCCCCTTACCGGCCGGCGCGCCGGCGAACCGGCTGGGGTTGGCACAATGGCTGGTTGATCCGGCGCAACCGCTCACGGCGAGAGTGATCGCCAACCGTTACTGGCAGATGGTGTTCGGCACCGGGTTGGTAAAAACCTCGGAGGACTTTGGCTCACAGGGGGAGCTGCCCAGTCATCCCGAGTTGCTCGATTGGCTGGCGGTCGAATTCCGCGAAAGCGGCTGGAATGTGAAGCAACTTCTGCGAATGATGGTCACCTCATCGACCTACCGGCAGATCGCGGCGGTTACGCCGGAACTATTGGCCCAAGACCCGGAAAACCGGCTCCTGGCTCGGTCGAGCCGGCTGCGTCTTCCGGCCGAGTTCATCCGCGACCAGGCGCTTGCCGTCGGTGGGCTCTTGGACGATCGCATCGGCGGCCCCAGCGTTTCGCCTTACCAGCCGGCGGGCTTGTGGGAAGAGCTGATGTCGCGCGAGGACGGCGCCAACTGGACGGCGCAGTCGTACGTGCAAAGTCACGGGGCCGACCTCTACCGCCGCACGATGTACACCTTCTGGAAACGGACTTCGCCGCCGCCGACGCTTTCGACTTTCGACGCGCCCGACCGTGAGACTTGCACCGTGCGCCGAGCCCGCACCAACACGCCGTTGCAAGCGCTGGTACTATTGAACGACCCCACCTACGTCGAGGCGGCGCGGAAACTCGCCGAACGATTGCTGAATGACGGCGATTCGACCGATGAGCGGATCGTGTTTGCGTTCCGGCTGGTACTCGCGCGGCGGCCGAGCGACCGGGAGTTGGCCGTGCTGCGCAGAGTGTACGACAAGCAGCTTGCGGTCTATCGCGCCGACGGCGACGCCGCACGGGCGCTTTTGTCGGTCGGCGAGGCGCCGCGCGATGAAACGCTTAACCTGGCGGAGCTGGCCGCGTGGGCGACGGTGTCGAGCATGCTCTTGAATTTGGATGAAGCGGTGACCAGAGGATAAGCGAATAGGTGCACCATGAACTCCCAACGCGAATATGAACGGTTGCTCAACCGCCGTCACTTCTTTGGCCGCACAGCAACGGGCATCGGAACTGCGGCTCTGGCCTCGCTCGTCAACGAGCGGCTATTCGCGGCCGACGTCGACGAATCGCCCAAGCCGCATGGTGTGCTGCCGGCCTTTCACTTCGCCCCCAAAGCCAAGCATGTGATCTACCTGTTCATGTCGGGCGGCCCTTCCCACATCGACTTGTTCGATTACAAGCCCCAGCTCAAGGCGCACCACGGAGAGGAACTGCCCGCCAGTGTGCGAATGGGCCAGCGCGTGACCGGTATGACGGCCGGTCAAAGCACCTTTCCCTGCGTGGCGCCGATGTTTCAGTTCAGCCAGCACGGCCAGTGCGGCGCATGGGTCAGCGAGCTGTTACCGAACATCGCCAACGTCGCCGACGAAATCGCCATTGTCCGTTCGCTGCACACCGAGGCGATCAACCACGACCCGGCGACGACCTTTATCCAGACCGGCAGCCAACAGCCCGGCCGACCCAGCCTCGGCGCCTGGCTCAGCTATGGCTTGGGAAGCGAGAACCAGAACCTGCCCGCCTTCCTGGTGATGATCTCTCAAGGGAGCGGCAACAAAACCGATCAGCCGATCTTTTCGCGGCTCTGGGGGAGCGGCTTCATCCCCACCCAGCACCAAGGCGTCCGGCTCCATTCGGGCCGCGACCCCGTGCTCTATTTATCCGACCCTCCGGGCATCGACCGCGCCGGGCGGCGGCGGATGCTCGATGGCGTGGGCGAGCTGAATCGCTTGGCCCAGGAGTCGTTTGGCGATCCGGAAATCAACACTCGCATCGCCCAGTACGAGATGGCCTTCCGCATGCAGGCCTCGGTGCCCGAGCTCACCGACTTGGCTCAGGAATCGCGTGAGACGCTTGACCTGTATGGCGTCGACGAAAAGGGGACTGATGGTGGCTTTGCGCGCAATTGCCTGCTAGCACGGCGGATGGTCGAGCGCGGCGTGCGATTCGTGCAGCTCATGCACCGCGGTTGGGACCAGCACGGCAACCTGCCTTCACAGATTCGCGGACAGTGCCGCGATGTGGACCGGGCCAGCGCGGCCCTGGTGGCCGACCTCAAGGCGCGTGGATTGTTAGACGAGACGCTGGTCATCTGGGGAGGCGAATTTGGCCGCACCGTCTACAGCCAAGGGCAGCTCACCAACGACAATTACGGCCGCGACCACCATGGACGCTGTTTCACGATGTGGCTGGCAGGTGGCGGGGTTAAGCCGGGCTTGACCCACGGCGAAACCGACGACTACTGCTACAACATCGTCCGCGACGGCGTCCACATCCACGACTTGAATGCCACTGTCCTGCGATTGTTAGGCATCGACCATACCCGGCTCTCATTCCGCTTCCAAGGGCGCGATTTCCGGCTGACCGATGTGGAGGGGACGGTGGTCGAAAAGCTGCTGGCGTGAAGAGGGTATTACACCGGGTCAACCGCTCAACGGCACCTCGTGGTATTCCAGCGCCCACTCGCGCATAAAGCGCACGCGGACGGGCCGCATTCGATAGACGATCAATTGCGGATTCTCGAGGCTGCCGAGATATTGCCGCAAGAGTGGATTGTCGCGCCAGATTTCCTCCAAGAGCGGCCGCTCGGTCACGACCTCGGCCAGCGCGGTGATGCGGACCTGGTTGTGCCCCTCGTTCATGTAGCCCAGTTCAACCTTGGGGTTGG
>Ga0265339_10000584_pt1 | contig 28426 bp, 53 predicted proteins | sample 4CB219metaG_FD_202085 | JGI IMG/M metagenome (GOLD analysis project Ga0265339, IMG submission 202085) | Rhizosphere microbial communities from Carex aquatilis grown in University of Washington, Seatle, WA, United States - 4-CB2-19 metaG | ecosystem: Host-associated > Plants > Roots >... | reverse complement strand
GCGCTGCGCCGCCGGTTACACGCTAAGATCGCCCCAAAGGAGAGCGCTTCATGAATCCGACGTTGACCGTCCTAGTCGTTCTCGTGCTTGGCATCGTGGTGGGCCTGGCCGCCCTCAGGCTGAACCGTCCGTCCTGGCTGACCCAAACCATTGCCCGCGGCCGCCGCGCGGAATTGACCAGCGCGCTGGTCGGCGTGGCCGGGGCCTTCATCGGCTTCCACATCGCCGCGCTTTTCGAACTGGGGACGATCCTGCTCGTGATCGCCGCGCTGATCGGAGCGGTCCTGGTCGTTTGGGGCTGGCGGGAGATCAAGCTCTAGAGCGCGAAACGGGTTCGTCTTGCGTGCGGGCGCTGACCGCCGGAACCTTCTGGTCGCCAACGAGCTTAAGGATCACTCCGAGGACACCATGGCCTATTCCCTCACCTACAAGATGCAGACTTGGCGCGGCCGCCAGAGTTCCGCGACGGCCGCCGCGGCCCTGCACGACCATGCGACGCTGCTTGTGGCCCACGCGGACCGGATCGTGGTCCGTGATGCCCGAAATCGCGTTGTGTCGATCACGGATCTCGTCGCGCAGAAAGCGCGCGACGCGAGCTACATCCGCGGCAACGGCGGCAATAGCGACTGAGCGCTTTCGCTGGGAACCGAGCGCCGCTCCGCGAGTTGCTGAATCGCTGAAATCTCAGTGTTAAACCCCTCCTGCGACACCCGCCGTTCCCGCCGCAGAGGGGTTTTCGTCTCCCTCCGACGGAAAGGAGGGCATCACATGCCCGATCTTCTCGACCAGTTCGTCCATGACGAAAATCTCAGATTGTTCGCCCAGAAGATCGAGACCGAGAGAGACCCGGTTCGCCTCGCGATGCTCCGAACATTGCTCAAAGAGGAACAGGGTCGTTGGACTCTGGGCCAGCAGAAGGCCTAGGCATCGCAGGTAGCGCGGTGGAGCGGAGCTGAGGCAGTGTCGTTGCTGTGGAGACTTACCGCCTTGTCGACGAGGGATCAGGTGACCTGGGATCGGCGATCGTCGGTGCCCTCGACCAAGGTGATCTTCGTCCGTTCGGCCACCGGAGGCAGCGCTCGCCGCATCGCAGCCAGCAAGACCCTGGTCGCTTCACTCCCCTTGGCCAACCCTTACGCCCACACGCTGGGCGGATCACCGTGGCTAAACGAGAACGAGACGTCCTGCGTCGTCGACTCTAGCGCGACGCGGTGGGTCGACGAAGGCCAGGCGGTGCTCGACGACGGCAGGGTTCTCTAGCCCACTGGAACTGCGCGAGATTTGGGGCATTCTCTATGCGGCCCCGAGAGGCTGGCGTGACTATGCGCCCAATGGCCCCGCGACCTTGATCGGCGCGGGGTTTCGTTTGTGCGGTCACACGGCTGTTCGCGCAAGGGGTCGGCAACTGAATGGCCCCACGCGAGTTGACTCCCCGCCGGACCCCAGCCCTCAAGCCCCCGGCTATCCCGCGGTCTCGGTTGCCGCTTTGGCGTCGGGACCGCGGTGTTGTGTGCGGCTATTGCCCACGTGGCGCCCGAGCGGCCTCGGCGCTCCAGCTCGGAGGCTGACTCAACATCTCCGACCCGGCGCCCTATAATTGGGCATAAGACCTGCTTGAGCTTCTGCCCGTCTCGCGCTGCTCCATTGCCCGTCGGACCTAAGGGCCGACAGCGCCTGATCGAGGCGGAAGAAGGGGAAGCCAACCAAAACGCGGCCCCTACAAGAAGCAGCCCGTTACTTCACCGTGAAGGTGTAGGTGCCCGCGGTCTTGTGCCCGTCCGTCGCGAGGGCGTGCCACGCCACCCTGTAGGTGCCCGCCGGCAGTGCTGCGCTCAAAGTAACTTCGAGCACCTCGTCGTCATTGGGATCGAGCGCTGAGCTGGCAATCGCTATCGCCCCACTTGGCCCGGTGATGGTCACCCCGGTAGACTTGATCTCAAGCGCTTCGGAAAAGTCGAGGGCCAGGTCGGTCAATTCCGACGTCATCGTCTCCTTATCGGCGGGTGTCCCGCTGATTAGGTTGGCTTGCGCGAGAGCGGGGCAAATGGCGGCCGCAGCCATGGCGGCAGCGAGCAGGGAGCGCTTCATGGGTTCAGCCCTTTGCAACATAGCGGCATAGACCGGCCCGCACCCTACGCGCGGAGTCTGCGCGCCGATACCCCGCCAGTTGCCGCGACGCGCTCAGTGAGTTCAAACTGACCTACTACGTCTCCCCGCGGTGACATGCGGGTTCCGCATCGGGCGTGTAGCTCCGCACGATCGAAGGTCGGGAGTGAACGTATACCTCCGAACAGGTGCGCTCTCGAGCCCCCAAACGCTACGCCCTGCGGGCCGGCGTCAGTGCCAGAAGAACATCACGCTCCTGACCGCCCGGCCGAGGTTCGACGCCATGCGCCTGATCGACGTCAGCAGCGATGAGGCGACCGTGATGGTCTTCGCGATCACCTTCCGCACGGTGACGCCGCCGGCGAGCGACGCGGAGATCACTTTGCCGATGGTCCTGACGAACGACACGCCCGAACTCACGCCGACGCCAATGCTGACCAGGAACGCTCGGCCAGCGGAGAATGCGACCGAAGTGGTGGTCGCCGCTGCGACGGTCTTGGCAATCGACTTCAGCACCGAGGTCGTCGAGGTCGACGCCACCGCGACATTCTTGCTGATCGCGCGCGCGATGGAGACCGAGCCGGTAAGAGAGACGGCGACCACCTTGCCGATCGACCGTCCGAGCGACACCGACGTGGTTGTGCCGACCGACACGCTCTGCGCAAAAATCGATACGGGCTGAATCGCGATCGTCGCCGCGGCCCAGTTGTTGCTTTGCTGCGTGAACGTGCCGGGGTCTTCTGTCGCGGTCGTCGCGTCGAGTTCGGCCGACACGGCGAAGGAGTTCACGCCCCCCGTGATCTGGCTCGACTGAGTATTGCTGAACCCTGAAGGAAAGACGCTGACCGACGTGCCGCGGCAAGCTGCGGCTGCAATCCACAAGGTATCCGCAGAACCCCACGAGGGACTTAGCGAAGGCGGATCAGGGCTTGTGGTGCCGCCGGTGGCGGTTGCCGCTGCAGGCGTCCCCTTCCAGCCCGATATGCGAAGGGTAATGACCGCCATTGACGACAGGCTATTGGCGATCGAGACCGACGAGCCTTCGGTGCCATCCGCCGTCCGATAGAAGACGACGAGCCGGCGGTCTGTGGCCGCTGTGCCACTTGTAGCGTTGAGAAGCGACGTCCAGCCAGTCGGTGTCGTGACCGAGCCGTTGCCAGCAACATCACAGATTGCGAGCAATAGCTCGCCAACGACGATGCCTGTCGGCAAGGTCGCAGCCATAGGGCTGCTGCTGTTGTTGGATGAAGTGGCGCGGCCGTTTACGGATGGGAATGTCATTGGGAGGCACCTGCGCTGGGTCGCTGGTGGAAGGCAGCAAGAGTTGCGCCGGAAGCCATTGTTGGAGTCCTGTTTTTTTGGGAAGGTTGGGGTGGAGTGAGCCGACGGGCTGCGGGCGCAGCGCAAGGCGGCGAGTTCTGGCCTGAACACCTCGAAGCCGCGCCTTTTCTGATGGGACCCTTCAGCGCGGGTTCATCTGCGGCAAGATACCTTACAAGGCACAAACGGAACGCCGATCGATCGCCGCTGGCTCCTAGCCAGCCACGTTATCAGGAGACACCGATGGCTCGCACAATTAATGCCATTCTAGTCGGCACGTGCCTTACGCTCATGCTTTCCTCGCTCGTCACGCCCGCCTCGGCGGCAGGTGGCAGTGGCACGGGAAAGGTCGTTATGAGCGACTTCCACTATGTCAAGAAGGTCCACTAGAGCGTCCTAGTCGGCGCAGGCATGCTCGTGCCACCGCCGCGGCTTCGTGCCAGGGTGCGCCTTCTCCCACGCCTCCAGCACTGCAGCGCCGTGCTCGCGCCAGAGCGCGGCTAGTTCTGCCGGTGTGGAAAAGTATTCTAGCGTGAGGTAGTCTTCCTTTTCATCGTCGGCGACATCATCTAGTGTTCCGTCCGACGCCCAAACCTGCCACGCCGAGAGAACGCGTTGCCGACGTTTAGACTTTCTCCTCCTAACTGGCATGGCGGGCCTCGCGACGGTTGCCGCGGAGGGCCGGTGGTCTTGTGTCCGCGGGCAAGTCGACGTCGAGGTCGAGCTCGCGCAGCAACCTGGCAAATGCAATGCGCGAATCCCGTTCTATGGCGACTTCTGGCCGAGCTCTTGGCGAGCCGAAGCGGTCAACAAAGGTCATTCCGTGCTCGGCTATGGATTCTCGAGCCATTTCTCCGCGGTCCCATGACTCGGCCGCGAGGGTCAGTAACCGGATGTGATGTTCGTCCAATTCAAAGTCGTCGAGCACGTCCGCAAACCATTTGCGCGTCGCTGCACGAAGGTGAACGGGCGCTTGGGCGCGCTTCTGCGAGGTTGGTTTCGGCATGATGGTCGGGGATCCATAATCTGCGTTGATCGGGGGTAAGCTTTTCACGCGCGTTGGGGGGCGGGCGGAGAGCGCGTCGGCATGGCTGAGAGCCGCAAATACCCCCTGGGGGTAGCGTGGCTGGACTGCCCGCCCTGCGTGCCTTAGAGCGAGCGCATGCCAGTCGTCTACTTGGATGAGCGCCGAAAGCGACCGCCTAATAAGCCGCCACGAAAGCCGCTCGGGTTCGGTTGGTTCGTCGCGATCGGCGTCGTCGCCATCGCGGTGATCGCGTTTTGTTACTACTGGATAATCGGACCTACTTGAGTCCGCGCCGCTTGAGGTCGCCGGCGATCTTGGCGCGTGCGGTCGCTGCCGGCGACGCTGACTTCCGAGAGCGGAGGATCGCGAGTTGGTCGCGAGTGTTCTTACCCGTAAGCTCGTGGTCGATCTTGCCGTCGACGCGGGTTTCCTTGGCGGCACTAAGTTCGATGCGCGCGCCGGCGGCGTGCTTCATGGTGATCTTCAAGTTGTGGATTCCTGTTTTATGGGATGTCGTCAAAGGGCCCGCAGATGCCTTGCTTGCGCAGTCGGGATTTGACGCCGATTACTGTCTGGTGAGCCGGCCTGCGAACAATCGAGACCTCAAGGAGGGTAGCCTGGGAAATCGTGCAAACGGGGAGGTCAAACTTGTCCTCCGGCCAGAACCAGGTTCTGACGGCCGTGGTCCCGCGAAAGCAGATGCTCCATCCGAAGAACGTCCCGAAACGCGTGCCATGAAGCCACTCGTCGCCTTGCGGCGTGTCCGGGCAGTCGAGTTCGACCCACAAGCCTTGCGCAGTTTCGGCTATGCGCCAGGAGCCATGATCGAGCCGCGCGATGGGCTTGTCGGCGACATGGCCAACGCACATCTCAAGGTTAGTGGGCCAGCTTAGCGCGCCCGGTGTGAACACCTCGACAAATTGGCGGTCGATTGTTGAGCCGACGTTCCACTGCAGCGCTAGGCCGGCAAGAGTTCGCGACCCTGGCTGCGGCGGATAGCCCGTCTCGCTTGGGAACATCAGGCAACCGAGACATCCGCGGCGGTCGCGAAGCCTTCTCTGACGGCCTCGCTCAGAAGCTGCCGCACCGACGATTGATCGTCGTGGAAGCCGCCAAGAATCTGCGCCGCGGAGAATCTGTTATGGCCCGCCCAGCTGATGTCACTGTCGTTGATCTGGGCCGATAGGCGTTCCAGTTCTCGGTGCGCCGAGAGGGCGCCGGCGAGTGCAATTGCAACCGCCTTCACCTTTTCAGCGTGCAGCGGCGCGAGATGGACCCACGCGGCCTCGCTTGCCTTGCGACGTTCATCTGCGAGGCGCCCGCGGATGGTCTCGATCGCCGCCAGCAAGTCCGCCTTTTCTTGCCTAAGCAGGGCGGATCGATCTTGGACGGAGTCATTGGCAGCAGTGAGTGTCTCGCCGCTGACGAGCGCGTCAATGCGCGTCGGCGCGGTCTTGAGTGCGCTTCGATGCGACAGATCGTTCAACTCGGTGATGACTTCACCGAGCCGCAGGCGCAAGTCGCGATCGCGCGCGCCGAGCCGGGCGTATTCGTGCGTTTCAATGGACGGAAATGCGACTGGCGCCGGAGCGGCCTTCTTCAGGGTGGGCATAGTGGTTCCTATTGTTGGATTGAGAGCGAGAGCGCATGCAGCGCCCGCGGTGATAGTGACGCGGTGCGTCGGATCGGCCGGCCAGTGTTAACCGGGGTGCCAAAAGTGAGCGGAACGTCGCCGACGCCTGTGACGATCGCCGTAACGGCGTCCACGTCGAGCGTGACGCGGACGCCGGGGACGGCGCCGGCGAGGATGTTCGCCAGCAAGCGGCCAAGAGTCGGTGGCGGGGTGAGTGCGTGGCTGAAGTCGATCCCGTCGATCTCAAGGGCGGCGAAGCGGCGCGCCGTATCTGCTGCGCGGTTGAGCGGGACGCCCGACAACACGCCGAGCAGCAGCGTTGCGACTTGCTCGTGGCTGAGCCGCACCGGCACCGGACCTGCGCCCGTGGGAAGGATACGGGCGGCTTGAGCTGCTCGGGCTACGTGGCTGGCATGGCCATGTGAGATCGCAAGCACGCGGGCAATCGCGAGGACCGCCTTACTGAGTGTCGGCATTGTTGCTCCGAAAAGATGCGGCCGGACGTCGCGATGACGAGACACGACGTCCGGCCCGTCGCCGTCTGGGGCGAAGGGTGACGCAGCCCGCGAGGGCTGCCGAATTGAGGGGGAAAAGAAGCGGCCCGCACCCCTGACGAGAGGATGCAGGCCGAAAAGAGGAAACTACCCTCCTATCTACTTAGGCGGCGAGACGCGATTCCGCGTGCACCCCGCCGTCCCCGCGGTCTTGGTCGCGGCGCTCGGCGTAGAGGTCGGCTAGGAGAGGAAGCGCGAGGCGCAATCGGTCTTTGCCGACCGCCTCGGCGCCCTTGTGCCTGTAGCCAGCCGCCTCGCCGATCTCGCGAGCCGTCGCGCCCGACCCGGCCAGGCGAACAGACCCGTATAGTGGCCCCAGCCGCTTCTCGAACCACCTAAGAAGATCGGCGCCCTCCGAACGACGCTCGGTCGGCGCTTCGGTCGGGCCACGGTGTCCTCGATTGCCACTTCCGGGGGTGACCTTGCCTGTCATGAACAAGTCACGCGGACGGGGGAGCCAGGGAAATGCCGCGCCGGTGTAGACGTGCAGTCGCCATCCGTCCTCGCTCCGTTTTCGGCTGACGACTTTTGGGTGATGTGGCGCCTGAACCTCTCACCATCGTCGATCATGCGACTGTCTGGCTGGAAAAATCCGTCCTCGTCGGCCTTACCTGTCCCTCGTTGAATATCGACAACCTCAGGGTCATCCGCCGCGTAGGGATCCAGCCAGCTCGATTGGAGGGCTCCGCGCTCACTCTCGGCGACAAGCTCTGAGAACAAGATAAGCGCAGCGGCTGCGTTGAGCGCCTCCGCGCGGTTGGGGATGATCCGTCCACTAGTGACGGCGTCGAGGATCGGCGTTGCGTGGTGTGAGGGACGGTTGTCGTTCGCAGCAGTCGGCGATGGTTTCGTCATGGAAACTTGATCCTGTTGAAGGGTGACAGTTTGCGAGATCAGGCGATTGGCGAGTCCGAGATCCGCCTGGGTTCGAACCCAGGCGAGGGCTCGCACTCGCCCGGGGGTTTAAGGGGGAGTGCGAAGCACTTAGTCCGAAGAGTTCGAAGGTAGTTCGAAGCCAGAGTTCGAATGGCGGGAATCGTCCGCTGAGACGATCAGGCGCTTGTATCGGCGCGAGGGCGGCCCCTCTTCGATGATGCGAATCTCATCGCGGTCGAGCAGTCGTTGCAGCGCCTCCGTCAGTTCGCGCTTGGTGGTGCCCTTAGCTTCCGGCTGTTGAACCATGACCCGCGGCGCGTGCGAAGGACTCGGATTCGGGCTCACCCGTAGCCCTTGACGATTCAGCTTCCGCAACAAGTCGATGAACAGCGTGTCGGTTCTTTTCTCGAGTAACCCTTTCGCTGGGTTCGGAGCCGTGCCGTCATCGAGGACGAAGGTCCCCTTGTGCCATCGCAGATTGATCGCATCAGCTTTCTTGCCATAGTTCGCTTTGACGGGTTTGAGGACACGTCCATCAAGGTCGTCTTCGGCCGACGTGAGATAGAGCCTCGACCTGACTGAGTTATTCCAGGCGGTGGAGCCGGACGTACCGGCGCCGGACTGCATGCCGGCGACCGAAGGGTGCTGCAGCAAGACGATCGCGCAATCGACCTTCATTGCGATCGACCGAAGCATCGCGACAAAGCCACGGACCTGCGAGCGTTTAATCTCATCACCGCCATACAGATCGGCTGAGGTATCCAGCACGATCAAGCCGGGCTCGAATTCGACGGCCTTGTCGATCAACTGGCCCATGAGTGGCGTCGGCAGCATCACCCCTTTGGCGTCAGGAGACGCAAGGGTCGCGTCCTTATCGGCCAGCGACAACAGCAAGAAGCCGCCCTCCAGGTCGCTGTACGGCACATCGTGAGCCCGCAGGATGCCGTCGATTCGGCGGTGAAACTCGTCCACCTCGTCCTCGGCGCCGACGTAGATCACGTGACAGGCCGTTGGTTTCAGACCAAGGGTTTCGAGATCGAGCGCCGAGGTAATGGCGAGTTGAAGCGCCAGGAGACTCTTACCGACGCCACCGTCGCCGGCGAGGATTGTTACCGTCCTGCTCGGGATGAGATCTGGAAGATACCAGAGACGCTCTGGAACGGGCTTCCTGTCCCAACTGGTTGGGTCGACGAACACCGGCTCGTTGTCGTTCGCCGCGACCGGGACGACGACCGGCAAGGCGGCGGTTTTAGTTGCGAACAAGTGCGCCACGGGCTGTCTGCCCTCCATTTGTTTCGTTGAATGCGGTGACGGCGGCCGCTGTGAGGCGACGGGCCATTTCCGGGCTGAACGTCGCCGCGTGAGTGCCGCGCAAGTTGGGCGCGCTGGCGCGATACGCGCCGTCGGACGAACGGCGCAGCACCAGGTTATGGAACCTGATGTCGTCAGTCAGTTGAGCGTCGAATCTGCCGACGATGGTGGACCCAGGCGGAGGTGTCTCCGGCCGGAATTGCAAGATGCGCATGGGCGCTCCTGTTGGTGGTGGAGAAGGTTAGGCGGCCTCACGCGCCGCAAGCCATGCCGACAGGCTGGACTTGCGGGCGGCGACAGTGCCGCCAAGTTTGAAGGTCGGTAGTTGCCCGCCGTATGCCAGGCGGTAGGCCTGCCTGCGCGTGATGCCGAGCCAGGCCGCGATCTTGTCGGCGCCGAGCAGCAGGTCGCCGCTGGCGGAGTTGTTGTCGTTCGCGTGGGTCAAGGGGAGCGCTCCGAAAATCTATGGAGCCAAACAAGGAGACGCGAGCGGTCTACGACGGCAACTGTTTTTTTCAATATTCACGCAGGCCCTCCATTCTGTGACAAATGTGCCACGTTGGAATCAGGGGGTCGACGTGGCGACCATCACGAAGCGCGTTTGGACGACGTCGAAGGGCGAGGCGCGCGAGGCGTGGCTCTTGGCGTTCACCGACGCAACTGGCAGGCGGCATAAGGAGCAACACGCGAAGAAGCGCGACGCGGAAGCCTCAAGAGTCCGGCATGAGGGCAGGGTTGCCGACGGCTCGTTTCGAGGAGACGCGAAGAAGGCGACGGTCGATGCTGCCTGCCAGGCCTACATCGACGCCATTGAGGCCCGACGCGACCGCGGAGAAGTCACCGAGCATTATGTCCGGACGACAAAGGCGCAGCTCTGGAACTACGTTTCACCAAAGCCGGGCAGGGCGCTTGGTTTCGATGGTGGCATTGGCGCGGTGAAGCTCTCACAACTTACCAAGGGGACGGTGGCGGAGTTTCGCGACCGCCTCCGCAAGGCGGGCGTCAGTGCCGTCACGACCCGGCGTATCCTCGGTAGCCTGTCGCGGGCGCTCGCTCATGCCGTTGAGTCCGACCAAGTGGCAACCAATGTGGCTGCTGGCGTGAGGACTAAAGGGCGACGTGACGAGGGGACCGAGAAGGTCACACCGCCGTCGAAGGCGGCGCTGGCGGTCGTTCTCGCCGAGGCGGGTGACTTAGCGGACACCATCCGATTTGCCGCGGCAAGCGGCCTGCGCGCGTCGGAGACCCACGCCCTGCAATGGAAGAACGTCGACCTCGAGGCAGGCACCGTACTCGTCGATCGCCGCGTCGATGCCTACGGAAACGTGGACGTCGCGAAGTCCAAGGCAGGAATGAGAATTGTGCCCCTTGGCGGCGCGATGCTAAGGCGGTTGAAGGCTTGGAAAGAGCGAACCAAGTTCAACAGCCCGGACGACTTTGTGTTTCCCGCCACCAACGGCGGGCACGTTGATCACCGAAACCTCGCGAGCAGGCACTGGCGCCCGCTCATCGCGAAGATCGCAAAGGCCAAGAAGGGGTTCGAGCCTTTCGGTTGGCACGCCCTTCGACACTTCGCGATCTCGACTTGGATAGAGCAGGGGCTGCCGCCGAAAACGGTCCAAACGTACGCGGGTCACTCCACACTGGCTGTGACTATGGACAGATATGGGCACCTGTTCCCAAGCGCCGACAACCGGGCTGCGATGGATCGCATCGCTGATGAGTTTTTCTCTTCGTAGGCTGCCACACGCGCGGGCTTCCCGATGTCTCACAGATGGCGCACGGCGCCGGGAGAGGCTTGAGAATCAAGGCGGGAGCCTGCCATTTGTAATCAGGGGGTCACGGGTTCAAATCCTGTTGCCGGCACCAAAAACATGAACGGATGCAGCCTGTTACCGCTGGAAGTCCTCTATCAGTCGGCCTCCAGAGAAGGCGTGTCCGCTCTGTGTCCGCACTCGCCTTGGAGGATTTTGGCTTGCGCAACCTGAGAAGAACAATGTTTGGCGCGAAGGCCGTCGTCGTAGGCGCCATCGCAGCAATAGTGATGGGTGGCAGCTCGCTTTCCGCAGAAACTTCGCAGCGGTGCCTTGCAAAGTTCACCTCAGACACCCGCGCCGTTGAAAATCCCGACGCCGTCGTGCACTCTGGGTTCGTGATTCAAGTCACCGAGCTTCGGATCGATCGAGTCACTGGCGCGGCGAGCTTCTGCGCACACGGCGACTACTGCTACCCGGTCGGCGGGCTCGAACTCGTGACCAAGTGCAGCTTTCAAACTTCGCCAGACCCGGAGATCGCAAAGATCGATCCTAGTACTTGGTTCTACTATCCGCAGTAGTTTCGGCTCGAGTGTCAGGTGAGTTCGGCACACGCCAGCACGGCGCCAGCTCCCAGCCGTGGCTGTACGGCCAGGATTGCCCTTACAGCGCTTCCAATCGATAATAGGCGCCTCGATCACTTGGAAAGCGGCATATGACAACCGGCGTGGTCAAATTCTTCAACAGCACAAAAGGCTTTGGTTTCATCACGCCAGACAGCGGCGGCGGCATGGGCAAGGATGCTTTTGTGCACATTTCAGCCGTTGAGCGTGCTGGCATCGGCTCGCTTAATGAGGGCGACAAGGTCTCGTACGACCTTGAGACCGGCCGCGACGGCAAGATGTCGGCGGTGAACCTGAAACTGCTCAAGTAGGGGCCACCAGAGCGCCCGCAATTTCGTAACGAACTTGGCCGAGGGTAAGCGTCCGGCGGGGATGTAACGAGTACCGCCGCCCAGCACTCAGCGGCTTGCCACGTTCGGCACACGCCAGCACGGCGCCAATCCCCAGCGGCGTTCCTCGGCCTCGATGATGCGCCGGCCGCGGACGTGAAGCTCGCGGCTCTTGCGCAGGAGCGCGCTGGCGCGACGGACGCGCCAGCGGCTGAGGATGATCTGGATGGCCGATCGCATGTTGGCTCGGGCGCCCCCTACACCTGGTTCTCGACCTTGTCCCAGACTTCGGTGGCACCCTCGAGGAACCCCTCGACATATGCGTCGTCAGGAGGCTCGAACCCCCCGAGGTCACCGTTCCTTAGGTCCCACCAAAAGCTAGACTCCGGGTCGCCCGGCGTTGCGCCGAACGATAGATCGACGATCTCCCAGGCACTGCCCTCCGGGTAGCCGTGCAGATCGACGGTCGCGAGTCTCTTGAGATCGCGGTAAGAGGCTCTGAGCATCGCCCATTTGCGGCCGTGCTCGGTGCCCTCTGACCGTTGCGCCGACTCGTCGCTCACCTTCGACGCCCGAAGGCGTTCGATTACGTCTTCCATAGTTGGCTCCTTTGGCCATTTGGTTCGTTGGATGGCCGTCTCGAACGACCTCTGAGCTTCGCTGGACCAATTCACTCGACCGTCGCCGAGCGCGTCCATCTCCGCCTTGAGGCCGTCCGGGACGTAGATGTTCATCTTCGCCATTTGGCGTCTCCGTGTGCGCACATCGACCTAGATATGCGCACATTATTCCTATGTCAAGGCAAGATGCGCACATAAGACTGACAATGCGCATAGTCTCCAGCTCACCGGCCCAGCTGGCGGTCTGCGGCCTCCAGCGCCTGCTTGGCGAACCGTGCCGCGGCCGTCCGCTGGTCGACATGCAGGAGCAGCCGGCGCAGCGCCAGTGCGAGACTGAAGATGACCGCGCGCGCCGTCATCGCCGCGCCTCCGCCATCCGTTCGACGACGGCTGCAAAGTCGAACATCAGCTTGCGGTTCGGCGACTTCTGCGACGAGGCGAACGCCCGGACCTCAGCGGCGTACCAGCGCAGTTGCTCCGCCGTCGCGTTGGTCAGGATCGTCAGAAGCTCGGCAAGGCCCGATAGCTCGCTCATAGCCGATACCCCGTCACCTTCATCGTCCGCGCGTCGTGGCGGCTGAGCTCGTCGAGGCCATGCTCGCCGCCTGGGATCGGCTCGCCGCTGTCCTGCTCTCCCAGATCGCCATCTTCGTTTACGACCTCGTCGTCGTCGCCGCGGCCCCTGGCCCAATGTGTCTGGGAGCCTTCGTTTGTCCGCATCATGCCGTGCCACGACATCGGGTTGACGATCGTCTCGGGGGCGCCAAGGCTCGGCTCGTCGTCGGCGGTGTCGACTTCGCAGTCAAAGCTCGCACTCAGCGAGCAGCCGTATCGGGTTTCCATTTCGGTCCACCCGAGGGACGGCTCGCCGCTGTCGAGCACGTCGCCTCCCTCGCGGTCGTCACCCGGGCCGCCGTCAATGCCGGCGAGGTATGGCTCGAGGTTCTCGTCGCCGTCGGCCTGGTCGAGCAACGCCAGCAGCGCAGTGACGAGTGCTAGGTGTCGGTTGATCCGGCGCTCGGTGGCCTCACGGCCGTGGCGGAGGCAGTAGGCTTCGCCTTTTGAGGTGAGCGTGACGCCGCTCGAAACAGGACTCGCCGACGGCGCTTCAGCGGTCTGGATGGACTCGGGTAGCGGAAAAATGGAAACGCCCGCGTACGGGCTTCCTATGCGATTTGCAGTGAGTGATGCGGGCGCCGGCGGATTCGCGGGCACGGGTGTGCTATCGGCTGAAACAGCCATGATCGATCCCTCCTAAGTCAGATCGGTTGCGGTCAGAGCCGGGCGGAAGGTGCAAACTTCCATCCGGCTCGCTTTTCGTGTACCACTAATTGTATGGCAAAGCCAATCGTTTCTGGTACGAGAAAACGTCGAGGCCGTCCTCCAACTGGCGCGGTGTCAATTCATCTGCGCGTCGAGCCCGACCAGCTCGCCCGTCTTGATAAATGGCTCTTGGCCCAGCCCGACAAGCCGTCGCGGCCGGAGGCGGTGCGGCGGCTGGTGGACAAGGGGCTAGGATGAAGAGGGGACTGAGCGCCGCTCTAGCTGCGGTCTTGGGTTTGCTAACGGCGGGACCGATTGCCGTTCAAGGGGCCGCCTTCACGTCGGGCAACCAACTGGTGGAGGAATGCTCGGGGCAGGACGACTTTCCCAGCGGCGTCTGCGCGGGCTACGTAATGGGTGTGGCGGACCTGATGATGTCTGATGGCACGGTGGGCGGACTTGCTGCGTGCTTGCCGCCCAGTGTGATCCCCCAGCAACTGATGGACGTGGTCACAACCTACCTCGCAGCTCATCCGGAAAAGCGTCAATACAGCGCTGTCGGCCTCGTCGCCGCCGCCTTCAGCGTAGCCTTCCCCTGCTAGGTCAACGCGGGTGAGGTGACTGCCAGTATGCGCACCGATCCTCAACGTGCTAGTGATGGCGCAGGGATGGAGGGACGGCCATGCCGGAAGAACTCGCTCCGTTGGAAATCGCCCAGATCAACTCGCTCGAAGCCGACCTGAGACTGCTCGATGACCGGATCAAGGCCGCCGACGATGGCCGGGCGCCCCGACCTGTCGCCGACGTGCTGGGGCTACGGCGCTACCGAAGTCAGCTTGCCGAGCAACTGAGGCGAACAAGACGTCTCGACAGGACGACCTAAGCGCCGGCGCTAGCTACATCCGCGGCAATGACGGCAATAGCGACTGAGCGCTTTCGCTGGAACCGCAACACCGATCGGCGCGTTGCTTCCCTACTGAAAAATCAGTGTTAGACCCCTCCTGCGACACCCGCCGTTCCCGCCGCAGAGGGGTTTTTCGTCTTCCTCCGACGGAAAAGAGGGCATCACATGCCCGATCTTCTCGACCAGTTCGTCCATGACGAAAATCTCAGATTATTCGCCCAGAAGATCGAGACCGAGAGGGACCCGTTTTGCCTCGCGATGCTCCGAATATTGCTCAAAGAGGAACGGGGCCGTTGGACTCTGGGCCAGCAGAAGGCCTAGGCATTGCAGGTAGCGCGCTTGGAGCGGAGCTGAGTCAGAGTCGTTGCTCTGGAGACTTACCGCCTTGTCGACGAGGATCAGGTGACCTGGGACCGGCGATCGTCGGTGCCCTCGACCAAGTGATCTTCGTCCGTTCGGCCACCGGAGGCAGCGCTCGCCGCATCGCGGCCAGCAAGACTCTCTGAGTTCCGCTGGCTGAACGTCTCTCCTGACGGAGCGCCCTCGATGTTGTCGGCTTGCAAGGCAATCGCGATTGGCAGGTCGGCGGCGCAGATCCGCACGATTGTCCGACTGGCGACGATAGCCGGCTTTGGCATTATCGAGACCCCCGAAAAAGGGGACGCTCCAGCGCCTCACGCCCTGATCTGCTTCGTGCTGGTGCATGAGCAGGTGGGCGACGCCCTATTGCGCCACGTGATCTCCGCCATTCGCGGCGGCGCCCAAGAGGTGCGGTTCTCGCCCATCGTGGTGTTGGGCAATGATTGTCCCTTTGAGCAGGTGCTGCACTTCGTTCACCTCGGGGTGGACGATGTCATCAGCCTCCCCGAAAAACGTGAGGTTCTGATCCAGCGGCTCTGTCAGCAGCTTTGGACCGAACAGGCTTATTTCGAGACGAACGATTATTTCGGGCCTGACCGCCGTCGCTACGAAGCAGCAGATGACGGACTCAGAACTGGGTTGGTCGCGCACACCCGTTATGACATCCAGCGGCTCCCCGATGTCGGAACCCGGATTGTTCGGCATCAGATCCACTCGCGCCGTGTCGGGCCACCGCCTCCCCCAGTTGGTAGCCAGCGTGGCGTTGGGCTCGCATTCGCTCGGCTGTAAACGGCACAGAGAAAGACCGGCCGCGGGAGGTCCCTGCGCGGCCGGTCACATGCATGGACTATCGCTGTTGGCGCAGGAAAAGTGCCAGCGCTCTCGGGCAGGTTCCAGCGTCCGAAAATCACAAATTTGGGAACTTCGCTCGAGGTCGAGGGCAGCCTCGCAGTGCGAGCGCGACTGCCCTCTCTCTAGGAGGCCGCACGCCGGGACGGAGACTTGAGGGTTCGGCGGGGCGAGCGGCTGGCCACCCTAGCTCGGACCGATGGGCAGACTCAACACGCATGCGGCGCCGGCGTATCTTGAGCCATGCCGAAGTCGACCGGGATGCAGAAGCGTGTGAACCCGCCCTTATGGGGCTTTGTGGTTGGGGTCATCTTCGTCGCCATATCCGCGTCCCTTGCAGAGGCGGGCCTGGCCAACCGCATTGTGCCGCAACCCCTTGTCGCCGGACTCGGCGGGTTCGTGTTGGGAACAGCCGCTGGCTCAATCCGTAACTGGGTGGCCGCGCACCGACGGCCCTAGGCGCGACGACATCTTTGATGCTCTTCAGCCGGAGCGCCGTTCCTTGCCGCGAAGTAAGGTTGGCGTCAGTTGGCCGTAATGCTCCGGGAGCACAGTCGGTCTAGGCAGGATCGCCGCCATGATCGAGCGCCGCACCGCCCCGCGCCATCGGACGCTGAAGACGGGATTGATCGTCTTCAACGACGGGCGATCAACTGTCACCTGCGTGGTCCGCAATCTGTCAGACACGGGCGCCCTATTAAGGGTCGAGATCTCGGCCGGCATTCCAGACCACTTCGCGCTTCGGTTCGATCAGAAGATCGTCAGTTGCGCAGTCGTCCGACGAACTCTGACCGAAATCGCCGTGCGCTTTGTCGACCCCTGACGGGGCTAGTCACTGGCTCGTGCAATCGATGGACTACCCGTGGCTCAAGCCGGACTGGCAGGAGGCGCCCGTGCGGCCGTTCAGGAGGCCGGTCGGGCTCTACTGAGGGACGCAGCGAGCACCACGACCTTGGCCCTCACGGATTTGCCGGGTCTTCGGAAGGCGCCTCAGCCGGCGCTGCGGGTGCGGGCGTCGGGGTAAACAATTGAGCTATGTGCGGGACAATAACGGTGATGGAGTAGGAGTAGATTTGCCCCGCGCCCGATGACAGTGCGCTGACGATTGCTATCAAGGCCGCTACGATTGAGAGCCGGACTGGCCAAGTCGCCTCTTTGAAACTGTCGACCAGAGCCCCGAAGCTGCCAGTGCGTTCCTGCTGCCTCGCGTCCACCATCGAGACTGCAAAAATGATGGTGTCAGCAATCGCCCGCTGCTGTTCGTCGCTTAGGCAATCCTTAAGGCCGCTGCGTTTTGAACGCTGGGCCAGCTCGGTGTGGACCTGGGAATAGATCATGCTGCCGCGCTGCTTTATGCGGGCGGCGGCAGTATTCTTGTTGAGGAATTTTGCCGCCTCTCTACCCGCTTGCGCGGCATCTAGGGCGTTGTTCCCAGTATTGTCCGTCGCCACGGATGCGTCCCCTCAACGCAGGCGGGCTCCACCTGTATGCTATACGCTAGGCGGCGGCAGGCGCGGACCCAGCGATAGATTCAGCAAGAGACTCCGCAACATCGCGGTCAATATTTAAGTCGCTAAGCATGCTGATTACGTCGGGATACTGCAAGGTCCCCTGTGCCATCAAAAGCCGGACGATCCCGTCCGCCATCGACCGCAGCCGCTCGCGGTTCTCCATTGGCATATGCCTCGCAAATATCCCCTCGAGTTCCCCACGGACTAGACGAAGGTCCGCAGCCGACACATGAGGTGGCTCGCTGGCCGGACGAACGACTTCCTTTTCACGACGCTCGAAATTCATGATGTGGACTTCAGAAAGGCCCATTAAGTCTCCCTCCAGTTTATCCGGCCAAGCGATAAGAAAGCCCTACCGACGAGATGGGAGATGCGGACTGCGACGGACGACTACAAGCCTCCGATACGCGTGTCCGAGACTCCCCGGAAGCATAGCTTTTGCACCGTGAATATGGCCGCGAAAGCCCCGCAATGTGGCACGTTTGCTCTTTTCTGAGCTTACAAGCTGGGCTACTTGTATCTACGGCCCAGCTGAAAAAGCGGGCTGCCTCCCCAAATGCCGTTGCCACAGCCAACCTGCGATTGGGCTCTTGCACAGGCCTCGCCTGCGGGGAATCTGCGCTATTCGTCGGTCGGGCGTGACGTTGAACCGGCCACGCCTTGAGTCGTAGAGGCTGACGCCATCACCTCGCTCCTGATGCCGGTCGGCCACTCTGGCCACCTGCCAAGCGTGCGCGGTTCGTCCTCGAGCAGCAGCCCTAGCGCGTTGTGCAGCCCTTTTGCGTCCTCGAGCGTGAGCGCCTCCGATCGCCCGTCGCCGGGCAGAAGCAGCGCGACATAGTCGGGCTTGCCCTCCACGATACCCGGTTGCCGTAGGACGGCTAGACACCCCTCTCGGTGCTGCATAGGAACGCGCACCGCGCGGCCCGTCGAGATCGTCGGATCGTTGTCAGTCATCTTTGCCTCTCACCAAACCTGAATTCGGACGCGGCCGTCGCCACCCTTGCCGGAATTGCCTCCGCTTCCACCACCGCCGCCACCGGGCTGCGAACCGGCAGACCCGGGATTGCTGGTGCTAGCGCCGGCTCCGCCCGCTCCTCCGAAGGCGGAAGTGCCCCCGGCTCCGGTGTTGCCGCTGCCGCCACCACCACCACCGTAGCCGCTCTTGCCGCCGGCGTTGTTATTGGCGCTGCCGCCCCCTCCGCCGCCGTAAACGCTGGCGCCGCCGGGTCCGCCGGAGAGGCCAACTGTCGGCGAGCCAGGAGGCGTGTTCAGCGTGCTCTCGACCGGCTGGCCGGTCAGCGGAAACTCAAACGCCCTTTCGCGGATGGAGCCGTCGGCGAAGGTGACGCCCATTGCGCCCCATGCCGAGCCGGAAAACTGGATGTTTAGGCCGGTCGCGGCGTTGAGCAGAATCAGGCCGGTCTTGGGGACGCCGTAGATCCAACCCCGGCGCGTATAGAGCGCAACGTCATTGGCATAAGCTGCCCATGCGCCCGTCGGCGAAGTGCCGACCACATAGGCATCGCCGACCGAGGGTGAGACCGGAGGCGTATTCTGCTGCGCAAGGACGGACGCGACCTTGATCGCCGTCGAGCTGTCCTGAAGCTTGTAGCGATGACCTGAGGCATCCACGAGACAGGTGGCGCCGTCATCGGCCGTGGTCGTGTCTGTGCTGTCGTAGAAATAGATCAGGCCGGTTTTGGCCCACGCCACCGCAAGGGCAATCTGCCCGCTGGCCTGAGTGATGTTGCCCATCGTGTCGGACACGCCGATGACGAAGAGCGTCCCCTTGACGATCGCCTCAAGGGTGATGGGATCGAGCTTCGACGTGGCCGAAGCGTCGGCGACGCGGAATGGATGCAATGCTGTCATCGTGCCGTCCCTCTAAGGGCGTTGGCGCCATCACGGCGCAGAACATTGTTCTATTGCGGTTTCCGGTTCGACGAGATCGGCAGCCCTCGGCGTCCGGTAAACGGTCGCGATTGAAGCGGCGCCGTCGAGCAGCCGGGTCAGCTCGGCCCGCTGGTCGCGGCGATTCAGTCTCGCGCAGCGCCGCACCAATCGCTGCCAGAGCGCGGCCGCGTCCTCGACAGCGTGCAAGTGATCGGTCGCTGGCTCAACGCGCATTTGGGCCACCGCTCAGTTGGCGAATTTCACGCAGGCGCTTGGATGGGGCTGCATCAGGCACCGGCGATAGGGTCTCGATCTCACCCTTGCGGGCGAGGAAGCCCATGTCGGCCTCCGAAAGCGGCGCGCCGAGCTTAAATATCTCGACCTCCCGCTGGCGCTTCGCTTTGCCCTCGTCGCCAGCGTCGGCGCTGTCGAGGACGTCGGCGATCGCAGCCCTGGCGTTTTCGGCATGGTCGTGCGCAGCGCGCAGCTTCTCGGCATTGGCACCGGAGAGTACTCTGCCCGACTTGCCGTGCGACCGCCCGATGACCACCGCATCGCCATTGGCGGGCACCGCAACCATCGAGAGCTCGAGCAGCTGCCACTTCTTGTAGGTTATGCCGATGCGCTGCCCGTCGGCGCTCCTGCGCGGCTCGGCCTCGACTGGGTTGAAGCCCACCGACACCGCGCGGAGCACACCGGACTTGGCGAGCCCGCAGTACTCGTCAGCCTTGGCGCTGATGCCGGCCGGAGCGAAGGTGATCATCGCTTCGACGCGGCCGTTCTGGACGGCGACACCCGCATTGCCGATAGGTGAAGACGGGTCGTGGTCGGCAAGGACGATGGGATTCGAACGAAACCCCGTCAGGTCGCAACCATCGGGGACGAGCACATCGCCCATCCGGTCGACATTGCCTGTGCTGGCGACGACGCGGATCTGCCGCTCGTTGAGGGTAGGATCCGCGACGACGGCGCCGGACAAGAATTTACGTTCCATGGTGGCGTCTCCTACGAGTAGCTCGCCGCACCAGCGGTCACGAGGGCCGCGGCTTCGGGCTTGGGAAGTTTCAGCGTGGTGCCGCTGAGGATGGTGCCGGGCGCTTGCGTCGCGGAGCCGTTGGCCGCGCCGGCCGGCGTCGGCGCCGGATAGCCGGGCGGCGGGGTGCGAACGTAGGTTGCGCTCAGCGTCACGGCGACCAGGGCATCGCTGCCCAGCCCCGGGCCGAGCTCGGCGATGATCGGCTGGCCGCTAACGGTGCCGATGGTCTGTGGATTGGACCAAGTCATTGCCGGGCCTCTTGGGGTTCGACGGCGCCGTTGGCCGCAGCGATCGCGGCCATCTCGGCTGGCATGGCGATGATGTCGCCGACCGCAGTCTGTTTTCCGCTGGGACTCTCAAGGCCAGGGCGCAGCACCCGAACCGCGATCTCGCCCGGGCCGGCGGTCTCGGTCAGCGCTTTGCGCGGTGCGGCGGGCTTGTCTAGAGGCGAGGCGATCGGCTCAGCCTTGCGAGGCGCCTTCGGTGGAACTGGGAGAGCGATGGGTGCCGCGACGCGGGCGGGACCAGCACTCCGCGCCGCAGCCAGATCGCGAACGCGTTCGACTGCGCCCTCGAACTGATCGATGAGTTCGGTATCGGCGAGGTTGAGCAAGTTCGGTGGGAACGGCATGCCCGCGAGCACCTCCGCCTCGAACCCCGCGCTGCGCGCGCTGTCGGCGATGGCGACCAGCGCAGCGAGTTTCTTGCCCGCCTCGCGAACGGCCGCGATGTAGCCGCGAGCGGCTGGCGTGAACTTTGCGGCGCGCGTCGCCCACTCATCGAGCCGCCGCTGGCTTCGCAGCGTCTGCAGCCGTCCGAACAAGCTTTCTTCGACCGCCTCGAGGCGCTCGAGCACCAGGCCAAGTCGATCGTGCTCGACGTCGATCGCGAGGATCTGCTTGTCGGTGCCGTCCTTCACGAGCAGCTCGGCGCGGCGCTGATACCCGGTCCGGATGGCGTTGTTCGCGTTCTCGCGCTCGACCTTGACCCGCTCGAGCGCTGCTTGGACGCCTTCGACGCTGTCCTCGTCTCCGCGGCCCGACACTCGGCTCAAAACGTCGCTGATGATGCCCATCGCCACCTCACTTTCGAGGTGACGGTGCGGCGGATCGTTCGGAAATTCACATGGGGTAAATTTCCGAAAGGCCGATTTATTTCAGGCCGCGATGATGGTCCGGATCTGGCGCTCCGTGAGGTCGGCGCCGGCGTTGAATGTCGCGATCCGGAAGAGAGAGCGGCGAAGCTCGGAAGCGTCGACTGGCGCACCTTGCTCGCGGTCGATCGTCCAGCCGGCAGAAAGGTACCGCCGCAGTTCCGAAGCGATCCTCGCCGCAGCACCCGAGGCGCTCATCGTTTGCGCTAGGCGTCGGATTTCCTCATCGCGCAGCACTCGCGGCAGGATACTCCGGAGCCCGGGCGTCGGATCCGTGAGGGCCTTCATCACCTGGGCGAGCTCGGCGTCTGAAAGCCTCCCGGCGGTCGCGCTGAACCCCACGCTGAAGCTATGCGAACTCTGCCGGGACTCGTCGTCGATCGTCATGGCGCGTTGAGCCCGAGCCGACCGGCGATAGCGGGCGTGGTGGCGGTCGGAGTCACTTCGCCCATCCCCAGCCCTTGATCCAGGCTCGCACCGACACGCCGTCGGGCACGATGTGCTTGGCGGTGCGCGGCCAGGCCTCAGCCTTGGCGCGCCGGCGGAGTACGGATTCGGTAATCCCATGAAGCGAGGCAACCTCGCGAACGCTCAGGCTACCCGCAGAATAGTCAGCTCGGACGGCAGGCCAGTTGGCGGCCGTCGGCTTGCGTCCGGCGCCCGCTCGTTTGCCGCCTCGTTTTGATTTCGGTCGATCCGCGTTTGAATTCATGGCCCTAAATCAACCTGCGAGAAAAAGTCTGTGCGTGCGGACTGATGCGGCGGATGCTCCCTTCGCTGCAGAAGTATTAAACCGGCATCCCCCGGGGCGATCATTTCACGAACCTTTCGGCCGCTCGCCGTGCACGCTCGCGCAGCGTCTTGGCGCCATGGTGCTCGTCGCAGAGGAACATCAGGTTCGCGGGATCGAACGGTGCGCCGCCGTCGCGAAGCTCCTTGATGTGGTCGAGGATGACGCGACCGTGCCGGCCGCACTGCTCGCAGATCGAGCCGCGCTCGGTCAGCAATCGCGCTCGCAATGCTTTCCACTCGGCGCTGCCGTAGATCGCCTCGGACACCTTGCCGCGACGCTCCGTTGGCGGCCGGATGCGGCGCGTGTCGATGACGCGGACCCGCGGGCCGAGCGTCCTCATGCTGCACCTGGCGGGTCACCGTCGCCGCCGAGGTACGGCGCCACGAACCCGCGGCGTTGCAGCGCGTCGCAGATCTCGCCGTCGATGCGATCGATCTCGGCCTCGAGTTGCTCGCGGGTGAGTTCGATGCCACTGGCGCGCGCGTCCTCGTCGACGAGTTGGCCCGTCATTGAGCGGATGCGCTGCCAGGTCCAGGTCGACCAGTTGGCCATCAAGAGCCACGCTGCGTTGGCGACGTGCCGGCGAAGGTCCCGAGACGGGAATTGAATGACGTTCATGACAGATCATCCCCTACGGGGATGCCCCCAACTTTCATGTTCAAATTCGGTCTCGTCGCAAACGGACCACCGGAGCGGTTCGTGCGCCTGGCGCTCGAGATGCGCGAAACCGCCCATGCCTTCGCGGGCCTCGGCGACATTGCAAATTGACCCTCCGCGACAATCAATTTGGCTTTCTGAGAAATTTCGGATGCGGCGGTTCCCGGCGCTCCGCCGGCAGGAATCGGGAAACCCCTTATCCGAGCAACCAATGCGCGGCTGGTCCCGTTGGGTCTGTTCACACCACCAGGACAGATCCGATGAACGACAACCACAAGCTGCCGGCGGGCAGCCGACCAAATGGCACGCTGTATATCGATAGCATGCGACTTCTCAGGAAGCAGGGGATGCAAACTCAGGAGGACGTCGAGGCGACGCTCAAGTTCAGGGCAGAACTTCGACAAGCCACCGACTTGCTGCCGCCCGCCGACCCCGTGTGACGAATGCAGCGAAAAGCACCGCCGCGTTCCAGCAAACCGACCTTCTCTCCCGCTATTCCAAAGGTCGCAAAGAGCGATGACACAAGCACCGTTCCGGTCGACACCGTGAAGGTCGTCGAGCGACTGCAGGCTGCGCTCGACGAGGCTAAGAACCCGAAACCGTAGCTGGGATGAGAGCATCACGACTTCGGCCCCTTGACGATCTTGCGCCGGTGCCGAGCCGCATGGTGGCGCCTGCACAACCAAGTCACCTGCAGCGGCTGGGCATAGTTCTCGTGGTGCGCATCGATGAACTGGTTTGAGCCACACTCGGCACAAGCCCCTTTGACGAGGCGACCACTGCGCAGTGCGGCTTTCACTGCCTCATGGGCTCGACGCTTTTCGGGGTACTGGATCTGCCATTTGCGCTGACGCGTGAGGAGCTTGCTGCCCTTCATTCCTAAGCCCGGCGATGTAGCCGCCAGCTCGGAGGCCGCGTGGTGCGCGAGTTTCGCGCTCTGCGCTCTTAAGTTTTCTTTTTCGTTTTTGTCTTTGTCTCTTCTGAGGTCTGTGTCTGTGTCTTCCGTCTTCTTATATCGATAGGGTCGCGATACCGTTTCCATACCCTTTGTCATCCGCGACCTCCGATGCGCACCGGCCAGCGATCGGAGCCTCGCGGCATTGCGGTGTCCTCGAGTGGATTCCTGCTCTTATTGGCAGCATCGAAGTCTCCCTGAACCTTGATCATCAGGGCCTCGTTTTCGATCTCGCCAATGAGCCGCTGGCAGCCTTGAGCGTGCTTGGTGTTCATCGGCGGATTGTGTTTGAACCAGCGTTCTACGTAGACCGTGCTGGTGTCTGTATCGAAGGCAATCAAGCCGGCGGCGACCAGCTCCTCGCGCGCTTTGCGGTAGGCCGCCAGCGTCCATCCGAGATCAGCGGCCGCGTACCCGTCGGGGATCACGCAGGCGCCCGAACTATTCTGATGCTCGCTCGTCAGGAAGTAGAAGTGCAGGAGTTTGGCGTCGCTGCTGGGCAGGCCGCCAAAGCGCGGCGAGCGCCATATCGCGGGGTGCACTTTGGTGAACCTCTTGCTCATCCGGGCCTCGCATCACCGAGGGCGATCAGCACCAGCACTGTTGCGACCGCGAGCGACTGACCGGCGCTCGCCGCGATCTTCGCGACGAGATTTTGTTGCGCCTGTGGGAGGGCGGTAGTAGCCTCGCGGGCGATCCGTCCAAGATCAACATCCGCGACTATTCTGCCCGGGAGCGCCGCCAGCGCTGCCGGGCGTCGCGTTTCTGGCGGCCCGCGCATCACGCCGCCCTCCGCGGATTCGGATGGCGCTCACGCTTGAGCAGCCAATCCTTCACAGCTTCAAGGCGGTAGTACTTGCGGCCGCCAATGGTCACCGACGGCAAGCCGTCAGGCTGGTTCTCATAGCGGGCGATGGTCCGGGTCGAGACATCGCCGAGCGCTTCGCACAGCGAGGCTCGATCGACGTAATCGGCAAGCAGGGTTGGCATATGGCGTCACCTCAACGTTGATGGTGACTGCTCAATATTCACAACCGTCGGAACTTGTCGCTAGTCGACTTCTCCAAATTTTCGGGTCGACGAGTAGAATAGTCACCCGCTAGGCGACTTCGGGCAGCTCCACCAAATCCGCAGCTGGTATCAGCGGGCCATGCGGCGAGCGATGGGGAACGATTGCCGAAGCTCGCTCTCCATAAGCCCTCGCGCAGGCGAAGAGATCGGGCAGCCGATCGGCGGGACAAGGAAAATAGAACCGGGCAGGTGGTGCGTCCTTAATCTCATCGACGTAGGTATTCCAGGCAGCCCAAAGATGGGCGACGGAACGGTAGACCGGCCAAATGTCGTTATCGATGGTCGAACGGCTGACACCGAAAAGCTCGCCAAGCTCGCTTTTCACTGCACCGAGCTTCATCATCCCAGGGGTGGCAGCGTCCCGGTCGACCGCCAGTTGCAAGATGGACCCAGCGATTGCGCCTCTCGTCACGCTTTGGCGGAACTGCGCCTCGTAGTCCGAAACGCGCGGGCGCCGATCGAGTGCTTCGTAGTAGCCGGGCCGTTTGCTCGGATCTGCCGGCGCGGGCATCATTCCAGCCACCAACGCGACGTCGATCGCGGCAGCCTCCACTGCTTTCTTACGGAGCTGTTCGTCATGCGGCCACAGCATCAGGCCCGCCACGCCCGCCACGTCGAAACCGTTCATTGCCGAGCGCCCCCGGCGATGATCAGAGCAGCTTTCTCGGTCGCTGCCCTGAGCGGGTCGTCGAACAGATGTGCGTACCGCGCGGTTGTTGATGGCTGCGAGTGACCGAGCAGGGCTCCGATGATCGGCAGCGACATGTTCTGGCCGGCGAGTAGCGACGCGTAGGTGTGCCGCAAATCGTGGATCCGCGCATCGGCAATGCCCGCGGCGGCGCAGGCCGTCCGCCATGTGCGCTTGATGTCCATGCGGCGGGGCGATCCGCGGCCGGGGAAGACATAATCGGACTCGGCAGCGAGTTCGCGCGCCTGCGTGAAGAGCTCAAGCGCCGGCACGGATAAAGGCACGCGGTGGAGCGTCTTCTGCTTCGTGGCTGATCCCGGCTTTGTCCAAACGCCCGACGTGAGGTCTAACTGGTCCCACCTTGCCCCCAGCACTTCGCCGCGCCGTGCGCCGGTTAGCAGCAGCAGTCCGATAATGATGGCGCCCTGGCGGTCTTCGAGCTTGGCCAGCGCGGCTCCCAGCCGCGCGATCTCGTCGGCGGATAGGTAGCGATGGCGCTTTACCTCGGCGTTGCGCTCGATTCCCTTGGCGGGATTGTCAGCACGCCAACCCCATCTGACGGCCAGGGTGAACATCTTGGACAGCAGCGCAACAGACCGGTTGGCCTGATAGGGGCTGCCGGCCCGCGTGATTTTGCGATGCAACTCGTCGACGTCGCTGAAGGTGATCTCGTTGACCCGCTTGGCGCGGAGCGCCGGTAGAATGTGCTTGTCGAGCAGCAAGCCGTAGCCCTCGGCGGTCGAAGCTCGCGTCTTCGGCAAATGGTCTTCGCGAAATCTTTTGGCGAGGTCGGCGACCGTCTTTGCCGAGCGATCGGCCTCGAGCTCAGCGAGCGGGTCGACGCCGCGGTCGATCTCGCGCTTGATCGTCTTCGCCTCTTCGCGAGCCGCGCTGGTCTTCCAGTCGGGAAAGGCGCCGATCGTGAGGCGCCGTTCGCGTCCGGAGCGCGTCCGGTAGTTGAGGACAAAGGGCCCGGGCTCCCGTCGATGTCACGCGAAAACCAAAGCCCTTCACCTCCGCATCGTACTCGATGCGATTGCCGGCCGCGGGGGCGGGAAGAGCTTTGACGATACTGTCGGAGAGCCTCTGGGCCATCGTTTCATGTCCGCACTGTGTCCATCTTACGATAGAACACTAGGTGAACATGGTTGTCACGTTTTGTCGGCTGTTGTCACCTGATATTACGCGCAGGGATATGAAATCGCTGGACTATTTTGGATTAGTGACTGCGGATCAAAGGGTTAGGCAGATGTGCCAGAAACGATTTGTAATCAGGGGGTCACGGGTTCAAATCCTGTTGCCGGCACCAGTTTTGCTAATAATTTTTGGCCTGTTAGCCTAAGCCACCAACCTTGGAAAAAATGCCACGTTGCCGCCGTACCTAGGCGTGCTTTCCGTGGATGTTTCGTGAGGTCCTCGTCACCTCGGTCGATATGGACTCTCAAGGTTGCGGCCGGGGCCGGAAAGTGCCGCGCAGGCCCCTCGAGCTTCTCGGGGAAGGCGTAACGGTCACCGGCAATGTGGAATGTGGTAGCCCTTACACGTCTCGATGCGGTGACATCGCCCAAAGGGATCATGAGCTCAGCCGATGGCCGAGATGGTAGACGGCTAAACGAGGCCAGAGGCTGATGGAATGCGCCCACGGTAAGCAAGGCATCCCTCAATTTCGAGGGTCCACACGGTGTTGGGGTCGGCCACCGCGAAGCTGCTGAAATAGACCTTCTTCCCCGCGAGTTGTCCCTGAATGGTCCGATCCGCGGACGTGAGGCGATAGGTAACCTTTGGGTCGGCTCCGGACCAATTTGTTAGGCCCAGATAGATGTGCCCGGCCTTGGTGTAGATTTCATCGACGTAGATTTCGCGTCGCATGAAGATCGAACCGTTCTGTTCAACCACCATTGGCCTCGCCACTGCGCCTGCCGGGACAAAGCTTTTGAGTGTTTCAAGCTCGTGCGAGGTCCGGCATACCACCGTGGTCAATAGGTCCAGCGGCAGTGGGCGGTCGAAGACAACCTCCGCCATGCGGGCGTCCAAAATTTCGGCGCGAGTCGCTGGGGACGTGGGGAGACTGCTATCGTGGTAGATTTTCGCGAAGGGCAGTTGGGCGAAGGCATTGTCCCCGTTGAGGGGCTGAGCGCCGGCATGAGCGAAATTCGAGGGCAGAAAGAAAGCGCCCGCCGAGGTCAGCACTCGCTCAAGGTCAAAACTAACATGACAGGAATCGACATGTGGGGGTCCTGCCGCCACTGGCTCCCAATGCGCTTGATGCCCTCGGTTTTCAGGTGGAATGAGTTTCTAGGCCGGAAATAGAGCCGAACATAGTTGTGAGCATCCGGGTTGTTCCAAAGGGCTCCTTGGTTTGCTACGTCGCACAGCAGGGGGCCTGCGTCGTTGCGGCAGCGAATTTCGCCGTCGGCGAGAATCTTAGCCGCCACATCCACCTGACACGCGTGAAAAAGACCCTTGGGCCAGTGCTTTCGGGAGGCGAAAGGACTGAGATTGTTCGACCAAGTCTGAACGTGCTGCTGAGCGGCGACTAGAGAAATAGGCGTTCTTGGACTCCATCTTTGCCGCGGTCCGGGACATAGCCTCCGAAATTCTCGCGGTTGATGAAGAGGCCCTCGGCTCGCGCGTTCTGGCTATTCGGGTGACGGACCATCGCCTTCCGGACGTACGGCAATTCGCTAAAGATGGGGAACAGATAACTCTTTAGCGTGCGAGCATTCTGATCGGGAAAACTCTGGTTGGACAAATAGCGTTCGCGAAGCACTAGCCACGACTCTTCAATGAAATCTCTGTCGATACGTCGACGCTTACCGGCCTTCTCCACCACGATATCCCCTTCCGCCGTGAGCAGGGCAGAGAACGCACCATCCTGAGATGTATAGAACATCCCTTTATTCCGATGGATGACACCTACCACGTCAGACCAGAACGTACCGAAGTCCTCGGGCGCCGGCTCCAAATGTTCGGGGACGAAATCCTCCTTCACCTGCACGTCGTGCACGTAAACAGGGATTAGAATCTTGCTCAAGTGCGCATCCATTATCGGGCGCACGTCTGACCAATTCAGGTTCCCGTTTCCACAGCCGAGTGGCGGGAACGAAATGGATGTGATGCCTAGCTCGCGGTACGTC
>Ga0265339_10000582_pt1 | contig 28512 bp, 25 predicted proteins | sample 4CB219metaG_FD_202085 | JGI IMG/M metagenome (GOLD analysis project Ga0265339, IMG submission 202085) | Rhizosphere microbial communities from Carex aquatilis grown in University of Washington, Seatle, WA, United States - 4-CB2-19 metaG | ecosystem: Host-associated > Plants > Roots >... | reverse complement strand
ACAGTGTCACGCTCTCCAATCTTCACTTCGAAAATGTTCTGTCTTCGCGGCCGGAATGGGTGGGGACCTCGGTCGCGGAGAAGGAAAGCGCTTACCCTGAAGCCCGCATGTACGGCATGTTGCCTGCCTCCGGCCTTTACGTGCGGCACGCGCGGAACCTGCGCCTGGATCGCATTGAATTTGTTGCAGCAGCCGGTGAAGCGAGGCCTGCATTGATCTTCGACGACGTAGACAGAGTGCAGGTCGGAAATCTGATAAGCACGGCGGTGCGCGGCACAATGCCGATGGTTAGCCTGGTGAATGCGCGGAACGTATCCATTGTGGATTCTGCGGCGCCGGCCGGCATAGACACATTTGTTTCCGTCTCAGGCGGCAACTCCGCCGGCATCGTGCTGGCAGGCGATGACCTTCGCGGCGCGCGGCACGCTTTTCAGGCTGGAGGGGAAGTTGCTCCGCAGGCGGTCACCATCGAGGGAAATGCGCCACCGCGGACCGATTGATCTTACTTCTTCAAATCCCGCGTTCGCTATGGATTGTCGACGCCATAGAACGCGGTTACCACCGCGCTGTCCTTTTTGCCGGGCGATTCCGCGTAGGCCTTTATCCTTATCGGAATTCCCTTGGTTACAATCGGCGACCGGAGTACAGGCGAAGAGTCCGTTGGCTGCGAGCTATCGACGGTGTAATGGATGGTCGCGCCGGGAGTCGCGCTGCGCAGGGTGATCTCGATTTTGCCGTTGGACATCCCGGGTTTCGGAGAGAAGACAGGCTCTGCCGTTGCGTCTGGTTCAACGCGCAGGTTCGCTGGTGGCATCCGCATGCCGTTCGCGGCGGGGCGGATGTCCAGCATCAGCGCTTCCAGCCACGCGCGCTGAAAGTCGTGCGTCGGCCAACCTTGAAAGCCTTCGACCCACTCCCTGAAAAGCGCATGCGCCTTTTGAAAGTAGGCGACGATCTTATCGCCTTCTCCCGGCCGGACCGCCGCGATCAGGTAGTCGATGCGCGGATTTCCCAGCGAATCGACGATCATCAAGCGGTATAGTCCGGGACCGGGAACTCTCAATGCAATGGAGCGGCCGGACTTTTGCAAGGGCACGCTTTTCGCTGGCGAATATCCGGAATGGATTGGAGTGAGATCGTAAACATACCGGCCATCAGAGAGGGACGCTGCCAGCCCTGAGATTTCAATGCGATTGTCCGCTCCCAGCACGGCTGCCGCTTCATCGCGCCCCGCGGCCGAGTGCGTATCAAGAACCAATTGCGGCTGTTCTCGTTGCTGCACCAGCACTGCGCGAATCCGCTCTATCAACTGGACTGCGAATGTGCTGGGTTCGCCTTCGAACTCAGGTACTCGGAACCCCCGCGCGCAATCCTTCGCCGTGAAGCATTCGTAGAGAATCTGCTGGCCGTCGGCCAACAGGACCGTGATCGAGTGACCGGAGTCCTCTACTCCCGGTTCAAGAAGAGAACCAGGCTCGATCGCATCTCCCGTGAGAATTGGTTCGCGCAGACCCTCAATGTGCCAGCTTCCGACCACGTTCCATGCAATCCCCGGGGTTCTTCCAGTCGAGTTGTGAATTGAAGAATCCGTAACACAGAGAGCGGGCATGGAGAAGGATGCGAAGATCGCTATGCACACCACAGCAGCCGGAAAATGCCGGTCCCGGAGATCGCAGAAGTTCAATCGAATAAGGCGCATGATGTCCTTCTTGCCGCGTCAGGATTTTGATTGCCCTGCACCGTTGGATGCAAAGCAACCGCTCTCCGAGGCTGGGACATCCAATGAATTGCTGCATGGAATGCCATGCTGCAACTCCGAAAATTTCTCTCCGTTGATTCAACTTCGTCTATGCCGTTTGAATTGGGCGCTATGGCAGGTCCCCCAAGCCCGGAATGACAGGATCTGCTCTGTCTTCGTTTTGGATTGTGGCAACCTGCTGAAGCTGATTCCGCCGCGACTTTCGTTAGCAAGGTAAGGCTGTCTTGTGCCTTCGGCGGACTTTGGGTTCTCAATTCTGCTGCTAAAGGTGTCTATGGCTGCTAATTCTCTGTCCTCTTGTATCCTTCCAAGGCTTTCCAGGCTGGCCGGTTTTGCAGCCATTCCGTGCCTGACTTCTCTTGGTGTTCTCCTTTTCATTGCATCGGCCGGCTCCCCGCGCGCCGTCTTCGCCCAGTCGCCAACGCCGGTTCCGGTGCTGACCTGGCGCTACGACCTCACCCACGCCGGGCAAAACACCAGCGAAACTGCGCTCACTCCTGCCAACGTCGCTTCCAACGCATTCGGCAAGCTCTTCTCTGTTTCTGTCGATGAGCACGTGTTCGCTCAGCCGCTCTACGTGCCCAATCTCAAGATGAGCGACGGCCTGGTGCACAACGTGATCTTTGTCGCCACGGAGAATGACTCCGTCTACGCGTTCGACGCCGATGCCAAAGGCAATCCGATCTGGCAAATCAGCATGCTGACGGCGGCTCATGGCGCCGGCCCAGGCGCAACTCCCAAGCCACAAAGTGACACGAATTCGTACGATATCGGGCCCAACATCGGCATCACAGGCACGCCAGCAATCAACCCCGCGACCAACACGATGTACGTGGTGGCCAACACCAAGGAAAGCGGGCAGTACTTCTCTCGCCTGCACGCCATCGACATCACCACAGGCGCGGAAAAGCCGGGCAGTCCGGTAAACATTGTTGCAACCGCGACGGGTACCGGGGACAGCTGCTCGGGCATCCAGATTTCGTTCAATCCACTAAAGAACAATCAGCGCCCTGCGCTGAACTATTACAACGGCTATGTCTACATCGCCTACTCGTCGCATGGAGACATTTGCCCTTGGCACGGATGGGTGTTTGCGTACGATGCGACCACCCTGCAACAGACAGCAGCGATCTGCCTCACGCCGAACGATCATGGCGCCGCAGTTTGGGGCTCGGGGGCGGGCATGCCCATCGATACGAACGTCTCCGGCGGCCGCATGTTCGTCGTCACCGGCAATGGCGACCGTTCCGCACCTTTCCAGGCCAACTCCGATTATGGCGAAAGCGTGATCGCTTTCAATCTCGCCAGCGGCAAGCTCACGCCGACCGATGCATGGACTGCGTTCGACTATAAGAATCTGAACACCCAGGACTGGGATCAGGGTTCTGGCGGCCTGCTGATGTTGCCTGACCAGCCGGGCGCTAATCCGCACCTGATCATCACCGCCGGCAAGGAGGGGCGAATCACGGTGCTGAACCGCGATAGTCTCGGCGGTTTGGCGGCGTCCGGGGCTACCTCCAATACCAATGCGCTGCAGGACATCACGGTCAGCACGATTCCGCAAGGCCAAGGCTTCTGGGGTACGGCTGCCTACTGGAATGGCCATGTCTATGTGTGGGCAGGTGGCGACATCCCCCAGGATAACGGCGTGCCCAACGTCGGCATGGCGTTCAAGATGATTAACGGAGTGTTGGACACCAAGCCCGACAGTGTAACGACCTTCACTTCGGCGTTTCCGGGGCCCACTTTCTCCACCTCGTCCAATGGAACGCAGAATGGCATTGTCTGGACGGTGAAGGTTGACCAGTTCAACTCGAATGGGCCGGCCGTGCTGTACGCTTTTGACGCCGACGATCTGTCCAACATTCTCTATGAGAGCGACAAGAAATCGAGCGACACAGCTGGGCCCGCCAACAAGTACGCTGTTCCGGTTGTAACCAACGGCAAAGTGTATTTTGCGGCGAATAAGCAAGTGGATGTCTATGGGTTGCTGAACGCAACGCAAACCGCCGCGGCCCCGGTCATCACTCCTGACGGCGGGACGTTCTCCTCGCCTCAGTCGGTTAGCATGTCCTCCGCCACAAGTTCCGCGGCCATCTACTACACCCTGAATGGAACCACTCCCACAACGGCTTCCACTCAATACTCCGGGCCCATCACGGTCAGCAAGAACACCACCGTCAACGCCATTGCCACCGCCACGGGATATGCGCAGAGCAGCGAAAGCAGCGCGACCTTCACATTCAGCAACCAAACGCCTCCGGTGACCTTCTCCCCTGCCGCGGGTACTTACACCAGCGCGCAAAGCGTGACTATCTCCGATACCGACGCCAGCGCGAAGATCTACTACACGACCGACGGCACGACGCCTTCTTCGTCGTCCAATCTGTATTCCGGACCCATTCAGGTTGGAGCGTCTGAGACCATCAAAGCCATTGCCACCGATCCGGCGCTGAATAACAGCAGTATCGGGACGGCGGCTTACGTAATCCAGCCTGTAGTGACCAATCCATCGTTCTCGATGAGCGGCACACCCATCACCATCGCATCTGCCGGCGGCAGTGCAACATCAACCCTCAGCATCACTCCCAGCGGCGGGTTTACCGGCGCGGTGGCGCTTACCTGCGCCATAACGGGCAGCCCCTCGAATGCGATTGATACGCCCACCTGCTCAGTGACTCAGCCGCCGGCAATCAGCGGCGCGCAGGGGGTTACGGCGACACTTACCGTCAGCACTACGGCGGCATCCGCAGCCTTGCGCAATCCAATCACAGGCTTGGGAGGCGGCACGGCGCTTGCGGCGCTGATCCTGATTTTCCTCCCGCGCCGCAGGAGAGTGCGGCTGGCCATGCTCGGCCTGCTGTTGTTTGTGGCGGCGATGGCGGGTGTGAGCGGTTGCGCCAATACCAGCGTCAAGATCACGCAAGGGAACAAGGGCACCACCCCGGGGACCTACACCGTTACCGTAACCGGCACCAGCGGCTCGACGACACAAACCGCAACCGTCCAGGTCACGGTGCAGTAAGCCGATCCAGGCTTCCCGCCGAAGATACTGAACACTTCGCCGGCAACCGTTCCTCGATTGTCCTCCGATTGAGGCTCGATTGCCGGCGTGCATTTTTGCGCCCTCTTCCCGCTTGCTCATCGCGATGAACAATGAATCTGCGATGAATGGTGTACAGGCGGCCGTTATTCTGAAGGGTGAATACAAGCACAATCAGGTTGCCGAGAATGCGGCTACGGAAGGGGCTTCTGCTAGCCATCGGTATCTGGCTTGGGATCGGATTGGTGTCGCTGTGGGTGCTGGCGGCGCTGATGCTGTTGGTGGCGCGGTGGGTTGATCCGCCGACGACGGCTGTGCACATGGAGCGGCGCGCGCAGGCGTGGATGAAAGGAAAGCCCTATTACCCGCGCTACCGGTTTGTGCCCCTCAACCAGATTTCGCCTGAGCTGCAGCATGCGGTGATTGCGGCGGAGGACGCGCGCTTTTACCAGCACCACGGCTTTGACTGGGGGGCGATGGAGTTGGCCGCGGAGAACGATATGAACGGCGGGCGGCGCCTGCGCGGAGGGTCGACCATCACGCAGCAGCTGGTGAAGAACCTGTTCTTCGGGACGCGGCGGTCGCTGGTGCGCAAGGGCGTGGAGTTCACGCTTGTTCCGGTGGCGGAGCTGGTGCTGGGCAAGCGGCGGATCCTGGAGCTCTATTTGAACGAGGTGGAGTGGGGGCCGGGAATTTATGGAGCGGAGGCGGCGTCACGGTATTACTACGGAACCGCGGCGCGGAGTGTTGGCGAAGACCAGGCGGCGCGGCTGGCGGCGATTTTGCCGGCGCCGCTGAGGCGGCGGCCGGAGCGAATGGACCGTTATAGCGGGATCATTCTGGAGCGGATGCGGGAGATGGGGTGGTAGGGGGACAGGGATCAGGGGGCAGGGGTTCCGGGTTGGTTCTCACTTGTGCCGGAGGGGGCGATCAGGCAGCGGCCGTCGTTCTCTGTCTGAACCTTGCCCGAGTCTGCCAGGGCGAATTCCTGACGGAAGCGGCCGGTGGCGAGCTGGACGGTTACGGTGTGCCTGGTATTGGTGTCGGCGTCATTGCGGTAGATCTCAGTGAACTTCCATTCATCATTGGCGATCTCGATATTTGGTCCCTTGAAATGGGCCTGGCGGAAGTCGGCGCTGCGGCGCATGGTCTGGGGATCGGCCGGCACCGATGAAAGGTAGATCCAATTGCCGAGATTGTGGAAGCTGCTGTCAGAGTCTCTGACTCCGCTTCTGAAATAGGCAAAGTCAGACTCGCCGGCGGCGGCCAGCGCGGTGGAGGGGACACCGGCCTTGAGCTGCGCGGGCAGGGGCGTCCTGAACGCATAAGAGGACGGCTCGGAGTAGGTGACCTTGAAGAACTCGTCCTTGCCGGGGACGAAGCAGACGTAGACGTGATCCTGATGGGCGAAGTCGTTCATCATGGCGGGGTCGTTGCTGCTGAGGAGCTCGTGGAACGACTGGCAGGCGGCGGCGGTGCGCTTGTCAGCGCAGCCTGCCTGTACGATGGCCTGCGATCTTGCGGCCCACCTGGCGCAGTCGGCGGCGGCGAGCCGGCCCGCGGTGCGGCACTGGTCAATGAGGGTCTGGGCATCCGTGGCGGGCGGTTTTTGGCCTCGCGCGGGAACGCCGGGGTACGCCAGGGCGACCGCCAGGGCGGCGGGGAGGATTGTGCGAGCCTTCATGGTCTACCAGAGCAGAGTACAGCGATGAAACGGGTGGATCAATCCCGATGGCGGGGCGCGAGGTTACCAAAGCGAGTCGGTGGGGCATCGTTTCCCTGGTCCCCAAGGGCGAGGGACCGAGGGCACCCGGCCACGGCGGCTTGTCTCTGCATTTACCGCTTGCGGAAGACCACTTTCAGTTCGCGGCGCCAATGTTCGCCGAGCGCAATCAATTCCCACTCGATCTGCGGCGAGAGGTAGCGCAGCACGGTTTCAGTGGCGGGATGAATGCGCAACGCCGGACCGACGAGCACCAGCCGGGGGGGGAGCGGCGAGACCTCTGCACCGCCAAAGTAGCCGTGGCGCTCAAATGCCGACAGCATGCGGCCGGCGGGGCCGGGTTTGCGATCGTCATTGAGGGCGCGCACACGGATCCAGTAATCGAGCGCCTGAAGCGGGAGATGGAGGTCTTCGCCGGCCTTGAGCTCGAGAACCACGAGCCGGCCGTTTTGGTCGAGGGTGAGCAGGTCAAGCATGCCGCGGTCGCCACCGGAGAGCGCGGGAACCTGCGAGACCATGAGGTCAGCGCGCAGGCCAGGCAGCAGTTCCGGAATTGCGGCGCGCAGACGCGACTCCAGCCACCGCTCGGGCTGGAGGCGGAAGAGCGCATCGGTGTGGACGCCGTCGGAATGGCGGCCGGCAAACAGGCGTACGAGCAGCTCGCGAGCCAGCGGCTCGGTTTCGTCGTTGAGCGGGGTTTCGTTGGCGCCGGCGCCGAAGGTGACTTCATCCTGACGGGCGAAGGAGTCAGCGGCGGCGCCATGGCGCACCCGGGCGAACTCCAGCCCATGAAGCAGCAGCGCAATCTCTGTGGCCGAGCGGGGATAAAGCTCGACGCGCCGCCTTGCATCTGGTGGGACGAGGGCCAGGATGCGATCAAGCCCGGCGCGGCTGCGCTCAATCGCCGCCTGAGGGGAAAATGCGTGAACCAGCCGCGATTCGATGTTGCCGGTGTCGCGGAAGTCGACAGCGGTAAGCTCTTCGCTGCGCTCATCGAGGGTGTAGAGTTCAAATCCGGCGGCGCTGTGGTTCAGCCAGGCCATGCGCTCCGCGGTGGTGCGCCATGAGCCGACCGGGACCATGACTTTGAGTCCGCCCCAGTGTCGGCGAGCATCGCCGTGCTGGCGGCAGTGGTCGAGCCAGAGCACGCCGAGGGTGAGAATGCCGTCGACAACCGCGCCGGACTCGGCCTGGCTGACGCCGATGACGGCGTCGGCGGCGGTTCCGCGAAGAAGATGGCCGCGGACGTAGGCGGGGCCGAAGCTGTGCTCGAGGTCCATGGCCGAGCGCATGCCGTCCACTTTGGATCCAATGAAGTTACGGGCCAGCACGCGTTCGAGGAGGCGGAGGTAAGTGCGGCGGGCATTGTCTCGGGTTGAGGGAGTGCGGCGGTCGCCGGAGGAGACGAGTTCGAGCGCCTGGGGCTTGGGCGTGCCCATGCGGCGGGTCATGATGCGCAGCGAACGGGTGCGCGGCTCAACGCCGACTACGGTGCGCATGAGGTTGCGCTCTTCGCTCCAGAACTGAAGCAGGCATCGGCCGTGCGATTCGGTGACGGAGTAGCGCGCGGTGCGCATGTCAAACAGGATGCGGCCATCTTCGAGAACGGCCGCGGTAGGGTCGGCGGCGAGGTAGTCCTCAATGACGCGGGCCAGGTCAGCGGCAGCGGGCGAGGCCGGGTCAGCCGCGGTGTCCCGCGCGCCCGGCCGTTGCCCCGGGGTCCGAGGCATTACCAGCCCATCCGCTGGCGCAACCGTGTGATATGGGCGACGTGGTGGCGGGAGTGCCAGGCATAGAGGGCGAGGTTGTTGGCCAGGGTGACGGTGCCGCGCTCGGGGTGGACGAAGGTGCGCTGGTATTCGGCCTCGGACATGGACTCAAAGAGGGCGTTGAGGCGGGCGTGCATGGCCTCAATGAAGGGAAGGGAGACCTCGACGGGCATGCTGCTGTCAGGAAGAAGGGCCCAGGCGGCCTCGTCATAGGGCTTGATGGTGGGCGCGTCCTCAGTAAGAGCTAACTTGATGCGAATGTAGGAGTTGGCGTGGCTGTCGGCGAGGTGGTGGACGACCTGGCGGACGGTCCAACCGTCGGGGCGGTAGGGGGTGTCAAGCTGGGCGTCGCTGAGGCCGGACACGGCCTGGCGCAGGTTGACGGGAAGCTGGCGGAGGGTTTCGATCTGGTCGGCGCGGGAGCCTTCCGCGGGCGCGCTGAAGCGGCCGACGGGGTAGCGGAGTTCGTCCAGGGAGCTCATGGGCCGAACGGTATCACAGGAAGGGGGCAGAGCGCTGCGCGGAAAAAGGGCGACCGGCTGCTCGGGGCAGCCGGCCGGTTGGGGTTAAGCCGAGTGGTGTTTGGTGACGGGGTGAGAGTAATGGGAGTGACGGTAGTGGCGACGATGGTGGTGTCTGGACCCGGCAAAGGCAGGCGCTACCGTGAGGAGGAGCAGGGCAGCGAGGAGAATCTTCTTCATGCGAAGAATGTAGCACCGGGCTTGCTGTGCAAGCGAGGAAATCCGCAAGGAAGGATCGCGGAGTTGCATCAAGAGAGGAAACAGCGGAAGGAAAGGTGTGCGGCGGCTCGTCCTGGGAAGCGCTGGAACGACAGCCGGCGACCTGGCGGTACGGGGGAGCTCCTGATTCCAGAAATAGCGTTTTCGCGAAGCAAATATCAGGCTGTATTTCCGATGAAGATGGGCTACTGTCAACGGAGTTGGCGCACTGAGCGCCGGGGCAGTCAGGAGGAGAAAGAATGAAAGACTTTGCCGGGAAGGTTGCGGTAATTACGGGCGGGGCCAGCGGGATTGGGCGCGGGATTGCGCAGTGGTGTGTTGGAGCGGGGGTGAAAGTGGTGCTGGCAGACATCGACGGGGGCCGGCTGGAAGCTGCCGAAGCGGACCTGACGGCGATGGGCGGCACGGTGCTTTGCGTGAGGACGGACGTCGCGAAGCGGGGCGACGTGGAAGAGTTGGCGCGGCGGGCGTTCGACTGGTTTGGGCAGGTGCATTTGCTATTTAACAATGCCGGGGTCGCCGCCGGCGGGCCGCCCTGGGAGGCGACGTGGAACGACTGGGAGTGGGTCATCGGAGTGAACCTGTGGGGCGTGATTCACGGAGTCAAGATCTTTACGCCGCGAATGATGGAGCAGAATACGGAGTGCCACATTGTGAATACTGCCTCAATGGCCGGACTGATGGCCGGCGGCATCTCGGCAACGTATTCGGTGACCAAGCACGGGGTGGTGGCGCTGTCAGAGGCGCTGCACCTGTGGCTGGAGCAGCGCAAGGCGCTGGTGAGAGCGTCAGTGCTGTGTCCGGGCATGGTTCGTACGGACGTGGGCAACTGCGAGCACCACCGGCCGGAGGAGCTGAAGAATCCGCCGGTGGAGCTGTCCCCGGAGATGAAGGCGGGGCGGGCGGCGATTGACTCACTTATCGCCAGGGGCATGCCGCCGGATGAGGTTGCGGAGATTGTGTTCGATGCGATCCGAAAGGAGCAGTTCTACATCATCACGGACTCGCGATGGATGGAGACGGTGCGGCTGCGGATGGATAAGCTGATGGCGCTGGAGAACCCGGCGAGCGCGGCGCCGCTGCTGATGCCGATCCTGACCGCGCAGAGTTGAGGAGAGCCGGGCAGTACGAGGCGTAAAGGCGGTCCTATAATTGGTCTGCCCCAGATTCCCCTGTGTGAGGCAACCATGATTCCCCTCGATGATGCCGAACGCGCCATCTACTATCCGGCTGACCGCAGATTCAGAATATGGATTCGACCTTCGGCGCTGCTGATTCTCGTGGCGCTGATTCTGATCCCGCTTATTGTGGCGTGGGTGCAGGGCGCGGTTTGGGGACTGCCGTATATTGCGCCGAATGCGGCGGCGATGCCGGAGACGGCCGCGGGGCCGCACGGGTTTCCAGCATGGGTGCGCTGGTGCCACTTCTTCAACCTGTTTTTCATCTTCATGCTGATCCGCAGCGGGCTGTCAATCCTGATGGATCATCCGCGGCTTTACTTCAACGACGGTTGCACGCCGGACACGGAGTGGATCCGGTTTACGCCGCTGAAGGTGCCGAGGGACCGGCTGTGGACGGCGAAGGACGATAACCGCTACATTTCGCCAGTGGTGGGGCTGCCGGGATACGCGCACACGATCGGGATCGGGCGATGCTGGCACTTCCTCAACGTGTATGGGTTTGTGCTGACCGGGTTCTTTTTTGTATGCGGGCTGCTGACGAGCGACCAGTGGGAACGGCTGGTGCCGACCTCGTTTTCGATTGTGGCCCAGGCATGGAACACGTTTGTCCACTACGCAAACTTTCATCTTCCGCCTGAGGCAAACGGATTTTACGGCTACAACGCGCTGCAGCAACTGGCGTACTTCGCCACCATCTTCATCATGGCGCCGCTTTCGATTCTTACCGGGATGGCAATGTCGCCGGCGCTGGTGAACCGCTTTCCCCGGTACGTGCGCATCTTCGGAGGGCGGCAGGGCGCGCGGTCCATTCACTTCCTGGCGCTGGTGGGCTTTATCTGTTTCATCGCTGTCCACGTGACGCTGGTGGTGTTGACGGGATTCCGGCGCAACATGAACCACATTGTGCTGGGGGTGGACAACACCAATCCGATGGGCATGATTCTGGGGCTCATCGGGCTGGGGCTGGTGGTGCTGTCGTGGGTGGCGGCGCACTACATCTCTTGGTATTTCCCGCGGGGGATGCAGCATGTGTCCAAGGCTCTTACACAGCCGGTGAAGCTGATGACGCTGGATCGGCTGTTGCCACGGCAGGGCTACACCAGGGAGCAGATTTCGCCGTTCTTCTGGCCCAACGGTAAACTGCCGGTGCGCGAGGACTGGAAACAACTGGCGGCGGGCGGCTTCAAGGATTACCGGCTGAAGATCGGCGGCATGGTGGAGAATCCGGTGGAGCTTTCACTGGACGATCTGCGCGCGCTGGGCGGGGAAGAGACGATCACGATGCATCACTGCATCCAGGGCTGGAGCGGGATTGCGCAGTGGGGAGGCGTGCCGTTGCGGCGGATTGTGGAGCTGGTGCGGCCCAGGGCGGGAGCGGGGACGATTGCGTTTTTCTCCTATGGTCCGGCGCCCATGCACAGCGATCACGACTACTACGATACGCAGAGTGTCTACAACGCCATGAAGCCGGAGTGCATGTTGGCGTGGGAGATGAATGGGGAGCCGCTGAAGGCCGCGTACGGCGCGCCGCTGCGGCTACGGGTGGAGAACCAGCTTGGCTACAAGATGGTGAAATGGATCGAGCGCATCGAGTTTGTGGAGTCAGAGAAGCTGCTGGGCAAGGGCGAAGGCGGCAGCAACGAGGACGAGGAGTATTTCGACCTGCTGCCGAATATCTGAGGAGCCTCAAGGATGGATGTGGGCGTGAGAAGCCTGCGTAATTGCGCCGGCTCTATTCTCCGTACTGCTCATCGGTGACGTGCTCGAGCCAGTCGACGGCCTTGCCCTCGAGGCGCTCCTGCATGGCAATGTGGGTCATGGCGGTGGTGGGAGCTGCGCCGTGCCAGTGTTTTTCGCCGGGCGCGATCCAAACCACGTCGCCGGGACGGATCTCCTGAATGGGTTCGCCCCAGAGCTGCACGCGTCCGCAGCCGGAGATGACGATGAGAGTCTGGCCCAGCGGGTGGGTGTGCCACGCGGTGCGTGCGCCGGGTTCGAAGGTGACCTGGGCGGCGGCTACGCGAGCGGGATCGGGCGCGGTGATGAGCGGGTCAATGCGGACGGTGCCGGTGAACCAGTCCGCGGGGCCTTTGGCGGAGGGATTCGTTCCGGGATGAGTGATTTGCATGGGAAGCTCCAGTTTCAGTGCGGTGGTTCGTTGCGGTCGAAGACGTGATACGTAACCGTGTCCCAGGCGTTGTGGATGCCGGTGACCAGCAGCAGGATGGTGGCGAGGGCGACGCCGTAAGCGCCGGATTCCGCTAGCTGACCCGAGAATTCCGCAAGGGCCGATGCGGCCAGCAGGGCGTAGGCGGCCAGCGGGAGGATGGCGTAGAAGAGCCAGTCCTCGAACTGCGGCCTGTAACCGGCATGGCGCATGCGGCGCGCGTTCCTCAGCGAATAAGCAAAACCGGCCAGGCCGGCGAAGACGATGAGCGCGGTGATGGTGTGATAGGCAGCGAGCCCGCGGGCAGGCATGACCATGACGGCGGAGAGCAGCAGGACCGTGGTGAAGTGGACAATGGTGGGGGTGCTGTAAACGGCGGCGCCCTGAGCCATGGAAACCTTGCGAGGCAGGCTGGAGAGAAGGGTGAGGACGACGAACTGCAGGCCGATGAGCGCGCCCGCAGCGGAGCCGGCGATGACGTAGAAGTTCTGCCAGTCGTTCATGAGTTAGTTCACAGTTAGAAGTTAGCAGCTTTCAGTTGTCAGCCACCGAATGCGCGCCTGCAAAGAGGAAAAACGCGGGTCCGTTGAATTGGCTGCCAGCCCGCTCATCGCGATGAACGGGCGTTCTCGCTGGGCGCGCGGCACATCCCGCCTGCCCCGCTCCACCACACCACGACCTATATCTATACTTACTCCTTCTTATCTACTAACCCTGGTCCCTCTTCCCCGTTCCCTGTTTCCTGTTTTTTCGGATGCTTGCGTTCCCACTCCTCCGCTTCCTGCTTCACCTTCTCCAGCGCCAACGCGCCCACATCGTACTTCGAAACTTCGTTCATCAGCTTCTGCACCCCCGGTGAGTGCAGCCGCCTGACCGGCTCCCCTGATCCATCCGTCCCAGTCCGCACAGTCACCTGTCCCTCTGCCCCCGCGCTCTCGGTCCCTTTTGCCCCGGGTCCCAGCTTCTCCGTTCCCTCGCGCGCTATCCGCTCCGCCCGCTTCTTCAACAACACCGCGCTCATTTCCGCAATCGACAGCCCCCCCGGGCCCGGCTTCCGTATCCGCTCCACCTCTTTCGCGTACATCTCCTCGTACTCGCGTTGTTCTTTCTCCCGCTCGGTCCGCGTCTTCCTCGGATGCTCCCTCCGCCGCTCCGCCAACTCCGCCACCGTACCCCGCTGCGGCACAATCGCGTACACCAGCTTGCACTCCATCGCCTCCGCCAGCGCCTCCAGCTCACCGATCGTCACCGACCCCGTCTTTTCCTCTTGCTCCGCCCGGTAGATCGTCGACGTTGCCACTTGTGTCTCGTCCGTCAGAAATCGCAGCGAAATACCTAACGCGCTCCGCATGTCCCTCGCCCACTCCCGGGTACGGTAGCGCCGGACCGTCTTCTGGAACCACCTCGCCTCGCGGTCCAGTTCCGCAATCAGCTTCGCCCGCTTCTTCCCATCGATCGGTCCACGCAAAAAGCACCCCCCAAAAATGTCCTGGACGGGAGAGCTTCTCACGGCTCTGCTCCACCCATTAAGGACATTTCACTCCGGATCGCACCTCCCGCACTGTGAGCCAAATCACTCGGCCTTGCTGAACCGTTCCCGAGAGGGTTCCAGAAACTACCCCCGAGTTCGGTCAGACGGGTGAACGAACTCCTGGTAGGTTCCGTCAGACGGGTGAACGAACTACCCATGAGTTCGTTCATCGTTTTGGTGCGCTGAATCACATTTCAGCTGAATACCGCGTCGTCCCAGGACTGCGGCTCGTCCCACTGCGGGGTGGGGGCGAAGTACTCCGTGCCGGGCTTCAGGTGCTGCCGGCACACGTCGTCGTTGAGCGTCACGCCCAGGCCCGGACCCTCCGGCACCGTGATGTAACCCTCACTGATGATTGGCTTTGCGGGCCCCTCGACCAGGTCCTGCCACCACGGCACATCCAGCGAGTGGTTCTCCAGCGCCAGGAAGTTCCTCGTCGCCGCGGCGCAGTGCACACTGGCTGCATTTGCCACCGGCGTCCCCGCCATGTGCATGGCCATGGGTACTCCGTAGTTAAACGCCATGTTACCAATACGATGCGTCTGCAGAATCCCTCCGCTGGTGGCCAGATCCGGATGGATCTTGTCCACGGCGTGCTCCCGGCAAAGCGTCTCAAAGTCCTCAATCTTATAGATATCCTCGCCAGTCAGGATGGGCGTGGGGCTTGCCTCGCGAATCTCCTTCAGCAGGTCGGTGTAGTACCAGGGGATCACGTCCTCCATCCACTCTAAGTTGTACTTCTCATAGGCTTTACCAAGCCGGATGACGGACTTCACGCCGATGTGCCCCAGGTGGTCCATGGAGAGCGGCGTGTCATAGCCGATGTTGTCGCGCACCGCCGCCACGTACTCTGAAAGCCTTTCGATGCCCTTGTCCGTAACCTCAGTGGCCACAAAGGGATGCGGCTGATCGCGCAGCTCCCATTGGCTCATGCCGGCGGGCTCCATCACGGTGCCGTCCATGCCTTTGAGCACGTTGATGCCGAGATCCATCTTCACCCACGTTAACCCCATTGCTTTCCGCTCTTTGGCGCGCCTGCCGTACTCCCCCGGATCATCGGACTCGGTGGTGTCGGCGTAGATGCGGATCCTGTCGCGCCACTTGCCCCCAAGCATTTGATAAATAGGGATGTTATAGACCTTTCCGGCAATGTCCCAGAGCGCCATTTCGACCGCGCAGACGCCGCCGGCCTGACGCGCGTTGCCGCCAAACTGCTGAATCTTCTGGAATAAGTAGTCGATGCGCAGCGGGTTCTCGCCCAGCAGGCGGCTCTTGAGCACCAGGGCGTACTGCGGGCCGGCGATGTCGCGCATCTCGCCCAGCCCGTAAACCCCTTGGTTTGTGTCGATTCGGATGAGGACACAGGGGCTGGGACCGGGCTTGACGATGACCGCGTAGCGCATGTCCGTGATCTTGAGAGTCGAGGGGCTGGAGGCGGTGTTAACCCCTTTTATTTCAGCCTCAACGGGCGCGGCGGAGACAACGGCGCCGCCGGCGAGCAGGGCGGCGGACGACTTGAGCAGATTGCGGCGGTTCAGCGTAAGACGGGTCATTTCAGCGTACCCTCCGGTGATCGCGAGCAGGCGCACCCATCTTAACTGAGACTGATGTGGACGTGGCCCGTAGCTTGGTGGGAGAATGCAAGGCTATGGTTCCGAATGGGTTAAGGATTACGCGAAGAAGGCTGATGAGGGGCGCCGGGGCGGCTGCGCTTGGTGGAGTGCTGCGGCCGCTGGCAGTGCTGGCGCAGGAGGGGAAGAAGCCCTGGTGGCTGGGCGATGGGATGCCACAGGAGAGCGCGACCACGCCGAAGATTGCCTGCGCCATCGACTTGCGTGGCGGAGTGACGGAGGCAGCGATTCGCGGCGTGGCGCAGCTTGGCGTCACTCATGTGTTGTCCGGCGGTCCGGCTATCCCGTGGACTGTGAACCAGTTACAGCCCTTGATGGACAGACTGAAGGCCGCGGGCGTGACGCTGGGGAACCTGATGATCGGGGGGTTCCCCAAGACGCTTTACGGCAAACCGGGGCGCGATGAAGAGATCGACAAGGTGCGCCAGTCGATTGAGGCGGCGGGCAAGGTGGGCCTGCCGGTGGTGGAGTATAACTTCTACGCCCACCGCGCGATGGAGGGTTATTACGAGGAGACGGGGCGCGGCGGCGCGGGGCTGACGGGCGCCGATTACGACCGCATGAGGGACCTGCCTCCGCTGCCCGAGGAGGGCGCGCACACGCTGGACGAGATGTGGGCCAACATCACCTACTTCCTCAAGTCCTTGATTCCAATAGCGGAGAAGGCGAATGTGCGGCTGGCGCTTCATCCCAACGATCCCCCGTTCCCCACGAGCCGGGGCTCCGGGCAGATTATGGCGACGCTGGCGGGGTGGAAGCACCTGGTGGGGATTGTGGACAGCCCGGCGAACGGGATCACGTTTGACTGCGGGGTGACGCGGGAACTGGGCGAGGACCCGGTGGAGGTGTGCCGGTGGTTCGGCGGGCGCGACCGGATCAACCATGTGCACTATCGCAATCCGCACGTGATCGAGCCCTATGTGAAGTACGACGAAGGGTTTATTGACGAGGGCGACGTGAACATGTTCGCGGTGATGCGGGAGCTGGTGCGGGCGGGGTACACGCGTGAGATTTATCCCGAGCATCCGCGGGCGCTCGATTACGATCGCGCGCGCGGGCCGATTCACGGGTACCCGGGCGGGGGCGGATATACGGGGGACGTGTACGACATTGCGTACGCGAAGGCTATGCTGCAGGCGGCGCTGGTGGTGGAGAAGCGGAGTTAGCGGGGTTAGCGCGGTTAGCGGAGTTAGTTGGCCGGTCAGCGCGCGGGGGTCGTCGCCTCGCAGCATCTTGGTTACCCACCCTTGCGCCAGAAAGAAGGCGCAAGGATGGGGCACGGGACTTCGAGTACAGCGATGCTCCAGTTGATTCGCTTTTCTCGATGTGACACAATGAGTCACATGAAGACCGTTACCATCCGCGAGCTGCACCAGGAGACTGGCCGGTGGGTTCGGCAGGCATCCTCCGGCGAGGTATTGGTGACCGAGCGCGGGCAGCTGATTGCGAAGATCGTACCCGCCGCGCCACCGCCTGCGAAGCCGTTCTTCGCGGCTCCGAAGTACACGCGGGCGTTTCTTCGCCATCGGAAGTCGCTTCGCGGGGGAACGGATGCGACGGAGATCGTCAGCCAGGATCGCGATCGGGACGCCGAGTGATCTACTTCGATACCAGTTACCTGGTTCGCTTGTATTTTGAGGATCCGGGCGCGGAGCGGGTTCGCGCGCTGGCCGCAACCGATCACGTGGCTTGTGCGGCGCTGGGGCAAGCGGAGATGATGGCTGCCTTCCATTGCAAGCTGCGGGAAGGGGCAATCAAGCCCGCGGCCTTTCGGGCTCTAGCCGGCCAGGTGGAGGCGCATATCGAAGCGGGCGCATTCCATTGGCTGGCGCAGGATGGGGAGGTTCTGTCGCGAATCCGCCAGGTGTATCGAAAGCTGCCAGTGTCCGTGTTCCTGCGCGGCGCCGACGCCATTCATCTGGGAACCGCGGCTGAGACAGGTTTCCGCGCCGTCTACTCGAACGATGCACACCTGCTGGCCGCCGCGAGGCACTTCGGGATTGAGGGCAGGAATGTGATTTGAGTTATCCCGGATGCGGCGGTACACGGCGAAACGTGTACGACACAGCGCACGCGAAGGCGAGCTGCACGCGGCGATGATGGTGGAGCGGAGGAAGCAGCGAGTCAGCGAGTCGGCAAGTCAGCGGGCGGCAATCGTGGTTTCCCACGTCCCAAAAGCCGGACCCGGGGCGCCCGGCCTCTATGGATGCTTATGAAGGGGAGACACGGGAGCTTGCTCTGCTTTCGGCAGGTGAATGGCATCGGGCGACGTGTCTCGAAAGATTCTCGCAACGCGCGGATCAGACTGCACCATGGAAACGAACGATTCGACTGCCGGCCCGTGCGCGTCGGGCTTGAATGTGAGCGCGCTGCCGTCAAACCCATTCGCATGAGACGGAGGAAGCGCCATATACTCAGACACAAAATCGGGCAGGTCTCTGCCGTCGTGCACCTTTGAAGGATAGTCTTCGAGATTGTGCTCGACGAAGTCTTCGATCTGCTGTTCGGTGGTGCCAGGGCGATAGTAGATGACCAATGACGCTCGCTGATCGGTCCCTATGGTTTGCTCGGGCGGCTCGTGCTGCCATGCAACTTTATCGAGCTTTTTGAGTGTTCCGATAGAGCCAAGAAAGACTAAATAAGTGACGATCCCAGTGCCCAGGAGAGCGGCTCCTGTGGAACGGGTCCGCCAATAGATCATTAGCAAGAGGCCAACGATGGCGAGGATACAACTGAGCATGAACACCATCGCGAAGCTGTAAGAAGCGGCATAGCCGAAGGCGATATGTGCGCAGTCGATGGCGGCCCACACAGCAAGTCCCACGCCCGCCACCACAATGACACCTGCTGCAATCCAGCGGCGACGCCTTTGAGGGCGGCTTAGAGGCATGGCTTTCTTAAGGACCGGCATGTCGCAAGATTAGCAAGTCGCGCCGGGGCCGGTGTCTAGCCTTGACGCTGATCTCGACGTGAGCGCGTGCCCGGTTAAACGCCCGAAAAGCAAATTTCCTCCGGGAATGACAGAAAAAAAAGTAAGGACAAAAGCAGAGGCAAAGACAAAGGCCAAGTCAGCGCGGGTTTCGTGGGTTCCCTGGGCACGCTGCGCGGACGGGGACGTCCGCGCTACAGCCGGCTAGGAAGCCGGCGCTACTTTTCTGCTTTGCCTTCGGCCTTCTTCAGCAACTCATCGAACTCGCTGCGGGGCATCTTCAGCTTCTCTGGGTGCTGGTCGATCCATTTGGCGAAGGCTTCGTATTTCGCTGCTGTCCAGCCGCCTTCAAACTGGGCGCCCATGGCATCTGTGTTCAAGCCGCTTTGACCTCGATGCGGGCAGAACGGGAGCGGGGGCGGCCCTTGACGCTGATCTCGATGTCGTGGCCGAGGGCGACGAGAAAGCGCATGAGGCGCTCGATGGAGAAGCCTTCGAGTTTGTAGTTGAGCAGGGCTGAAACCTTGGGCTGGTTGATGCCGAGGATGGAGCCGACTTGGGCCTGCGTGAGGCCGCGCTGCCGGACGACATGGCAGAGGGCCGCGCCAAGGCGAACCTTGGTGTGGAGTTCCGCGGCGTCGGGAAGGCCGAGGTCGGCAAACACGTTGCCGCTGCCGGTTATTACGCGATCACGAGATTGTTTCGGCATATCTCTCCTTGTAATCCGGCTCAGCCATTTTCAGCCCTGCTCCGAGTATCCCAGTTTGGGGATGACTCGTCGAGAGGGCACGAAAAGCAGATTCCCTTCGGGAATGACAGAAAGAAAAGCAAGGACAAAAACAAAAGCAAAAGACAAAGTCAAAAGCAAAGACAATGTCAGCGCGGGTTTCGTGGGTTCCCTGCGCACCCGGCGCGGACGGGGACGTCCGCGCTACAGCCGGCTAGGAAGCCGGCGCTACAATCCGGTTCATTTCTCAGCGTGTTGTTTGGCCTTAGTTAGTAACTCGTCGAATTCGCTGCGGGGCATCTTTAGCTTGTCGGGGTGCTGGTCGATCCATTTGGCGAAGGCGTCGTACTTGGCCGGGGTCCAGCCGCCTTCGAACTGGGCGCCGTTGACGCCGGACTTGTTCAACTCGAAGTTGAAATCGTCTGTGAGCGCGGTGAACTCGGCGTGGCTGATGGCTTCCTCGGCGAGGATGGCGGGGATGAAGAGCACGCCTTCAGGTTTGGCCAGGACGAGGTCGCCGGGGAGGACTACGGCGCGGCCTATGCGGAGGGGGACGTCAATGCCGGTGAGCTCCATGTCAGCCCAGGCGGAGGGGTCGTAGCCGCGGTAGAAGCCATTGAAGTTGGGGATGGCGCGGTTCTCCTCCTGGTCGCGGATGCCCGCATCGAAGACAAACCCGGTGTGGGTGTGCGCGGCGACGGCGTTGCCGAGGTTGGAGCCGATGAGGGTGCCTTCAACGATTTTGCCGAAGCCGTCGGCCACGTAGACGTCGCCGGGCTGGAGCTCGGCGATGGGCCAGGAGTTGGTGTCGGGGATGCGGCCCTCCTGCTTGCCTTCAGCCAGGATGGCGGCGCGCATGTCAGGGCGCGTGGGCATGTATTGGGCGGTGAGGGCGCGGCCGGCGAAGGGCTTGTCAGGGTGCAGGGCCTGCCAGCCACCCTCAAACTGGTTGCGGTAGCCGTGCTCGCGCAGGAACTCCCAGACGTCTTCGATGGTCATGTCTTTGGCGCGGTCGAGGAGGGAGTCAGGGAGTTTGGGGCGGCCGTCAGGGTAGCGGTCGCCCTTCCACTGCGAGGTGTAGAAGAGGATCTGGTCGCGGGTCTGCTTGACCTGGGCGCGGGCGGGGAGCGAGCCGAGGAGGGCTAGGGCCGCCAGGGAGACTACGATGAATCGTTTCATGCGGGGCTGATTCTCCTGATTCTGAAGCACAGCCATTCTAGTTCAGGGTTGCGGGGGGCCGACTGCCAAGCGGAATGCGTGGTCCAGGTTGGTGCACAGCCGCTTGCTCATCACGATGAAGCTGTGATGGACTGGGTGCCGATTCTACATAAGGTGATGAAAATGAATATACTTACAATGATTTGCGTGATCTTAGTAGAAAGCGCTCATATTTCATGAATCTTATGTGCTATAGTTTCTATCAGATGTAGTGACGGCTTGGAAGCTGGGCTTGCTGAGCCTCTCAAAAAATTCCGAATCATGTATCTGGAGGAAATTGAAATGACAATCACGCGTTGGGATCCGTTCCGTGAAGTAGTGGCATTGCAGAACCGTGTGAACTCTCTGTTCCGCGAGATGAACGAGGGCGACAGCCCGCTGACGACGGCCAGCTTTGTGCCGGCTGTGGACATCTACGAGGACCCGAAGAGGGTGGTGTTGAAGCTCGAGGTTCCGGGCATGGAAGAGAAGGACCTGGACGTGCGGGTGGAGAACAACACGCTGACGGTGAAGGGCGAGCGCAAGTTGGAGAAGGACGAGAAGGAAGAGAACTTCCATCGCATTGAGCGGCGCTATGGGAGTTTCTATCGGGCGTTCACGCTGCCGCAGACCGTGGACGCCGAGCACATCAACGCCAGCTACAACGCCGGCGTGCTGAAGCTGGAGTTGAGCAAGAAGCCGGAGGCGCAGCCCAAGCAGATCAAGGTGAACGTGGCGGGCGGGCAGAAGCTCGAGGCTCACAAGGAAGAGCCGGAGCTGGTGGGGGCGCGGTGAAGAGCAGCTGCCAGCTTCCAGCCTCTAGCTTCTAGCTAGTGGCTTGAAAGTGGGCAGCGAGTACTTAGCGCCGGGTGCATCCTATTGGTGGCCCGGCGCTGATGTTTGTGCAATGCGAGGGGAAAGAGCAAATCTTTAAAGAGGACGGCTTCACTTCCGGCTCCGACGGGATCAAGCTAGAGGCTAGAAGCCAGGAGCTGATTTTATGGCAATTCGTTGGGAAAAACTGACCGTGAAGTCGCAGCAGGCTGTGGAGCAGGCGCAGCGGCGCGCGGGCGAGCTGGGCAATCCGGAGATGCTGCCGGTGCATTTGCTGCTGGCTCTGGTGGAGGATCGCGAAGGCGTGATCCCCGCAGTGCTGGGCAAGATTGGTGTGCCGATTGAGCGGCTGGAGAGCGACCTGCATGCGCTTGAGGAGAAGCTGCCGCGCGTATCGGGCGCCGCGGCGCAGCCCAACATGAGCCAGGCGCTGAACCGCGTGTTCGACCAGGCTTTCAAGGAGGCGGCGAACTTCAAGGACGAGTACGTTTCAACGGAACACCTGCTGCTGGGCGTGGCGCACCAGAAGGGCGATGCCGCGCGTGACGCGCTGGTGGCGCTGGGGGCGACGCACGAGGCCATTCTGAAGGCGCTGACCGCGGTTCGCGGTTCGCAGCGGGTGACGGACCAGAATCCCGAGGGCAAATTTCAAGCGCTGGAGAAGTATGCCAAGGACCTGACGGAGCTGGCGCGGAGAGGCAAACTGGACCCGGTGATCGGCCGCGATGAGGAGATACGCCGCGTGATCCAGGTGCTGAGCCGGAGGACCAAGAACAATCCTGTGCTGATTGGCGAGCCCGGTGTGGGCAAGACGGCGATTGTGGAAGGGCTGGCGCGGCGCATTGCATCGGGGGACGTGCCAGATATTTTGAAGAACAAGCGCGTGATCTCGCTGGACCTGGGGTCGATGCTGGCGGGCGCGAAGTATCGCGGCGAGTTTGAAGACCGGCTGAAGGCGGTGCTGAAGGAGATTGAGGAGTCGAACGGGCAGGTTGTGCTGTTTATCGACGAGCTGCACACGCTGGTGGGCGCGGGCGCGGCGGAGGGCGCCATTGACGCGAGCAACATGCTGAAGCCGGCGCTGGCGCGCGGCGAGCTGCGCGCGATTGGGGCGACGACGCTGAACGAATACCGCAAGTACATTGAGAAGGATGCGGCGCTGGAGCGGCGGTTCCAGATTGTGTACGTGGGCGAGCCCAACGTGGAGGACACGATTGCGATTTTGCGCGGACTGAAGGAGCGCTACGAAGTGCACCACAGTGTGCGCATCAAGGATTCGGCGATTGTGGCGGCGGCGACGTTGTCGCATCGCTACATCAGCGACCGCTTTCTGCCCGACAAGGCAATCGATTTGATGGATGAAGCCGCGGCTTCACTGGCTGTCCAGAAGGGCTCTCTGCCAACTGAGATTGACCAGTTGGAGCGGGAGAAGACCTCACTGGAAATTGAGCGCACGGCGTTGAAGCGCGAGACCGATGCCAACAGCGTTGAGCGCCGGGAGGTGGTGGAGCGAGCGGTGGCTACCCTGACGGAACAGATTACCGCGCTGCGTGCGCGCTGGAGCAAGGAGCGCGAGGCCGATAACAAGATCAGCGAGATCAAGAAGCGAGTTGAGGCACTGAGGATTGAGGCAGAGGAACAGACGCGCAAGGGCATGCTTGAGCGCGCTGCGCAGATCCAATATGGCGAGTTGCCCAAGCTGGACGCCGAATTGAAGAAGCTGAATGCAATTGAGGACGGCATGGGAAAGGGCGCGAGTGGCGTGGCGCGCATGCTGAAGGAGGAAGTGGACGAGGAGGACATTGCCAGGATTGTAAGCAAGTGGACGGGGATTCCTGTGAGCCGCATGCTGGAAGGCGAAGTGAAGAAGCTGGTGACGATGGAGGAGCGGCTGCGCGAGCGCGTGGTGGGACAGGATGAGGCGCTGCGCGTGGTGGCCAATGCGATCCGGCGTTCGCGCGCGGGGTTGAGCGATCCCAAGCGGCCGATCGGCTCGTTTATTTTTCTAGGGCCGACGGGCGTGGGCAAGACCGAGACGGCTCGCGCGCTGGCGGAATTTTTGTTTGACGACGAGCAGGCCATGGTGCGCATCGACATGAGCGAGTACATGGAGAAGCACGCGGTGGCACGGCTGATTGGCGCGCCTCCGGGCTACATTGGTTATGACGAGGGCGGCCAATTGACGGAGGCTGTGCGGCGGAGGCCGTATGCGGTGATCCTCTTTGACGAGATTGAGAAGGCGCACCCCGACGTATTCAACGTGCTGCTGCAGGTGATGGACGACGGAAGGCTGACGGATTCAAAGGGACGGACCGTGGATTTCAAGAACACGGTGCTCATCATGACTTCAAACCTGGGCGCCGCGCTGCTTACCGCGGAGGCGCTCAAAACCGAGCACGACCGCGACAGCAAAGCCAGCGAAGACATGGCGCGCGAGAGCGTGATGCGCGTATTGAGGGAGCACTTCCGGCCGGAGTTTCTGAATCGCGTTGACGATATGGTGATCTTCCGGCCGCTGGGCCACGCGCAGATGAGCTCGATTCTTGACTTGAGACTCGCCGAGCTGCAGCGGCTGCTGGAAGACCGGCAGATTTCGCTGGAACTGACGGAGCCGGCGCGGACGCTGATCCTGGCGCAGGGTTGGGATCCGGCGTATGGCGCGCGGCCGCTGAAGCGCGCGCTGCAGCGCATGATCCAGGACCCGTTGGCAATGAAGATCCTTGATGGCGAGGTGCTGCACGGCTCGCACGTGAGGATCGACGTGGACCGGAAGTCGAATCAGCTTGTGTTTGAGGCGATGGGGCGGGAGGCGATGGCGTAAGAACGGCGGCGCCGGCGGAGGGAGCGGGCAGAGGAGTTGGCTGCGCTGGCCCCGGCGCCGCTTTATTGAGGCGTTTGCGAACGTCTCGTTCTGCGGCTAGACTAGACCGCATGAAAAGTACGCTTCCCCGCGCCCTGTCACTCTGCGCTTTCCTTCTGCTCCTGCCCGCTCTTGCGCTGCCAGCGCAGGACTGGGCCAAGAGTCGCCTTGACGCCTCGCCGCGTCACCGCGAGTACGTAAATATCAAGAGCCACGGGCACACAATCCAGGCGTTTGTGGCCTACCCCGAGGTAAAGGGCAAGGCGCCCGCGGTCATTCTCATTCACGAGATCTTCGGCCTGACCGACTGGGCCAAGGAGATGGCCGACGAACTTGCTGCGCAGGGCGTCATCGTGATTGCGCCGGACCTGCTCAGCGGCAAAGGCCCCAAGGGAGGCGGGTCGAGCGAGTTTGCCAGCGTGGACGATACGGTGAAGGCGGTCTCCATGCTGGATGCAGACGGCGTGCTGGCGGACCTGGATGCGGCTGCCGATTACGCGCGCAAGATTCCGGCGTTCAATGGCAAGCTCGCCGTGGTGGGATTCTGTTGGGGCGGATCCAAGTCATTCGCCTTTGCCACGCACCGCAAGGACCTGAGCGCAGCTTATGTCTTTTACGGAACCGCGCCGCCTGACGTCAGCACCATCACCGCGCCGGTGTACGGCTTCTATGCCGGCAACGACTCGCGCATTGGCGCAACTCTTGACGGCACCGTTACCGCGATGAAGGCCGCCGGCAAGACTTATGACCCCGTCACTTATGATGGCGCGGGCCACGGATTCATGCGCGCGGGTGAGGATCCCACTAATACCAACCCCGCCAACAAGACGGCGCGGGAGACGGCTTTCACACGCCTGATCAGATTGCTTGACCAGCTCAAGACTCCTTCGCTGGCAATGGGGAAATGATGGGCGCCGATGCAGAGGCCGGGGCGCGTGCCCCGGCCTGTCTGCCCTAAAACTCACTGCGCGATGTTATTGTCCCAGCGCGGACTCGATTGCCGAGCTTACCTGCGCGGAATCGGGAGTAACCGCGGGCTCAAAGCGAGCCACCAGCCGTCCGTCGCGGCCGACCAGGAACTTGGTAAAGTTCCACTTGATCTCTCCGCCGAACTGCGGGTCATCCGAGGCGCTGGTGAGGAATTGATAGAGCGGAGTCTGGTCGTCGCCCTTGACTGAGACCTTCGCCATCATGGGGAATTTGACGTTGTACTTGGTGGAGCAGAACTTCTTGATCTCCTCGTTGGTCCCCGGCTCCTGCTGGGCAAAGTTATTGGCGGGCACGCCCACGATGACAAACCCGCGGTCCTTGTACTTCTCATACAGGGCCTCGAGCCCTGCGTATTGCGGCGTGTATCCGCAGCGGCTGGCCACATTCACCAGCATCACCACTTTGCCCTTATAGCTCTTCAGCTTCACAGGCTGACCGTCGATTGACTTCATGGTGAACTGGTAAACGCCCTTGGCGCCGGCCGCGAACGCCGTTGCAGCGATACACAGCATCAGAATCAAGCTCAATTTGCGCATGCCTATCCCTCCGGGGAAAGCTGAATTTGATGATAGCCGCACGACACGACGGATTGTCACCGGATTGTTACAGGGCGGAAATGAGTTTCCCCGAGCGTAACCCCGGCGAACATTGGAGAGCGCTGCGTTGGCCAGGACCCACCGGACTGGAATCGAAGTACCTGCGGCATTTGGCAGATCAGCCCCACACTTCGCGGGCAACTTCCGCTACGAGTTTCAGCTTTGCCCATTGGTCGTCTTCCGTCAGCAGATTGCCTTCCATGGTGGATGCGAAGCCACATTGCGGGCTCACTGCCAGCTGTTCGAGCGGAAGCACTCCGGCGGCTTCGTCTATTCTTTTCAACACATCTTGCTTGCGCTCCAATTCGGCGCGCTTGGTGCTGATGAGTCCCAGCACCACGGTCTTTCCCTTGGGCACAAAGCGCAAGGGCGCAAAGCTTCCTGAGCGCGCATCGTCATACTCCAGCAGAAATCGGTCTACGGCGAGTTCATGGAAGAGCCGCTCGGCGATTGCGTCGTACCCGCCCTCGGCATACCAATGGCTGCGATTGTTCCCGCGACATAGGTGAATGGCCAGCGTTATCCCTGGCCGCCGCGCCGCCCGAAAGCACGCGTTGTCCGCATTCAGCGACGCCGTAAGCATCTGCGCCGGGTCGACGCGCAGCTCCTTCTCCATCCATGCGGTCCACTTTGCATCCAGGTAATAGCTGTAACGCGGCGCATCGATCTGCAGGTACGAGATGCCGCTCGAAGACAGCGTCTTCACATCTTCCGCCGTGATGTTCGCGATCGCGCTCAAAAGCGCATAGGGATCAGCATATACAGAGTCCGTGATGCCATACTTGAACGAAATGGCAGGGAATTGCGTTGCGCTGGGCAAGGTCATCTTCACCGAGCCCGGCGCGTGCTCTCTAAGGAATGGCAGCTCACGCCCGGTCAGGGGTTCGCGTTGGCGGAGTGTGCCGGTCACGATTCCATTGATGCTGCTTACCCTGGCCGGAGGCGCGGCCGTCTCTTTTTCATCCTCATTCCATTTGCGCGACACGGCATCCTGAGAGTCGAAGCCCTCCACTGCGTCTGTGAAGTCGCTCATGAAGTTGCTTCGCCGGAGTTCGCCGTCGGTGAAGACCTCAAAGCCAAGGTCCTTTTGTCTCTCCAGGACACGCAGGATGTGGTGATCCTCCAGAGCATGAAGGTCGGCAGATGGAATCTGAGCCTTTCGCGCCTCCAGCAGGTCCGGCGGCCGAAGAAAGCTTCCAACATGGTCAGCACGATATACAGGGGTCATGTTGCTCCTTCTGAATGCTTGAAACCTGGTTTACGAACCTTGGGCACATTGATCAGCACAGAACTTCAAGCAGTGCCAGGGCGCCTTCTCGCAGTGCGGGAAGGCAGACTTTCATGAGCGTTTTGCGGCCAACGCGGGAAACGTGAGTCCCGACGTTGATGGCCGCAACCACACGGCTGTCGCGCGTGAACACCGGCACCGCGACGGACCTGAGGCCCGCTTCCAATTCTCCATTCACAATCGCGAAGCCGTGTTTTCTTGCATGGAGGATCGTTCGCTTCAACTCGGGAAGGGTGACGATCGTTTTCGATGTGTACGCCTTTGGCTTGAGTCCTTTCAAGTACGCGTCCAGCTCGGAATCGGGTAGTGCTGCGAGAAGGACACGTCCCATGGAAGTGCAGTATGCGGGCAGGCGGCTGCCCACGGACAGGCCGGCGGCCAGCACGCGGCTCGCCGCCGAACGCGCAACATAGACGATCTCGCCTCCATCCAGCATGCTCATGGACGAGGACTCGTGCGCGATCTCGGTAATTCGCTCCAGTACCGGCCTTGCCGCCTCCACCACATTCGACGAAGAAAGGAAGGAGAATCCGAGGCGGAGGACCTGGGTCTTGAGGCTGTATAACTGCCGCGAACGCTCCACGTATCCGAGCAGCTCGAGCGTAAGGAGAATGCGGCGGATTGAGGCGCGGGAAAGCTGAGTGACCTGCGCGATCTCGGCGATGCTGTTTCCTTCCCGATGACCTCCGAAGCTCTCAATCACGCGCAGTCCTCGCGCCAGCGACAGCACGAAATCGGGATTCCCGGCATGCGCAGCGAATCCATCACTGTGATCCGCCTCGGATGAATCAACGAGTTTTGCGGCTCGCGCCATGGTGCTTTCCGGTGACCGATTATCGCACATGTTGTACAACCGTCGTCAATCGCGTAATAATGCTGATCTCGACGGGCAGAAATGTATGGCTGGGTGGATGAGCATTTCCGAGGAAGTGGCAGCACGCACAGCCGCGGCCCACGGAATGCAGGGAGAGATGGCATGAGAGACGCCTTCATCTGCGATGCCGTGCGAACGCCGATCGGGCGCTATGCCGGAGCATTGGCCAAGGTGCGCGCGGATGACCTTGCGGCAATCCCTATCCGCGAGATTATCCGGCGCAATCGGGATGCGGATTGGGACACCGTGGACGATATCATCCTCGGTTGCGCCAACCAAGCTGGGGAGGACAACCGCAACGTCGCTCGCATGGCGCTTCTTCTCGCGGGTCTTGCTGAGCACATCTCCGGGGTCACCATCAATCGGCTTTGCGGCTCCGGCATGGACGCAGTGGGCACCGCGGCGCGCGCCATCCAATGCGGCGAGGCCGATTGGATTATTGCCGGTGGAGTTGAATCGATGTCCCGCGCTCCCTTTGTGATCGGCAAGGCGGAATCGGCCTTCCAGCGCTCGACTGAAATCTACGACACGACTATCGGTTGGCGCTTTGTGAATCCGCAGATGCGGGAGCGGTTCGGCACCGACTCAATGCCGGAAACCGGAGAGAATGTAGCCAAAGAGTTCAAAGTGAGCCGCGAAGCACAGGATGCATTTGCGTGGCGCAGCCAGATGC
>Ga0265339_10000581_pt1 | contig 28517 bp, 27 predicted proteins | sample 4CB219metaG_FD_202085 | JGI IMG/M metagenome (GOLD analysis project Ga0265339, IMG submission 202085) | Rhizosphere microbial communities from Carex aquatilis grown in University of Washington, Seatle, WA, United States - 4-CB2-19 metaG | ecosystem: Host-associated > Plants > Roots >... | reverse complement strand
GCCTGCAATCCGGGGCCGTGCAGCGAGCCCGTCGTTGTGGGATAGTGGCAGCGAGCGCACTTGGCCTGGAAGACCGCCGCACCGCGGGCCTCTTGTGGCGTCCACTCTGAGGCCGGTTTCGACGGCAGCAACTTGCGGCAGCCGGCGATTCCGAACGCGAATGCGGTCAGAACAGAAGCCATCAGAAAATTCCACTTGCGCATTGCCTTCCATGATAGCGCCGCTTCGATCGCTCCGAGCATTCGCAGTCCACGAGTGTTTCCCCTTTTGTAACGTGCTCTCAAGTGGGGAGAGGCGTCCGCAAAAGGGGAGAAATCGTCGGCGAGTGGCTCTGTCGAACGCGACCTCGGCCGAGCGCGCAGGCGAAGTCGCCGCCAATTACTCCGCAGCAGCGATGGCTTCGGCGATGCGATCGATGGCTTGTTCCTCAACGGTACTGCCCGGATAACGGTCGTTGACGAGGATTGAGAATGCCACCATGCGCCCGCTGGCGGCATTCACGTAGCCGGAAAGGGAGTTTACTTCGCCCAATGTACCTGTCTTGGCCCACAGCTGACCTTTCACGGGCGATTTGGTGAAGCGGTGGTCCAGCGTGCCGTCGACGCCGGCCAAAGGCAATGTCAGGCGCCATTCCTCGCCCCAGCTTTGCCGCGATGCATAAGCTAACAGCCGCGTGAACGCGCGCGGCGTGATCTTGTCGTCGTTGCTCAGGCCGCAGCCGTCGACGAGATAGAAGTCCGCGTCGGCTACACCGGCGTTCACCATGAACTGGCGCACGACCCGCGCCCCCTCCTCAAAGCTGCCATCGGTTCCATAGAGCTTGCCCAGCAGGCGCAGCAAGAGCTCGGCGTGCAAGTTCTGGCTGGTCTTGTTCGTCATGGTAATGTCTTCCGCGATGGGCACGGACATGTGCGCCCCGAGAATGCGGCGTCCCTCTGCCGGCGCGGCGATGGACGTGAAGTTGCCGGGCGTAAGATTCAAAGGCATTTCGCGCTCGCCAGAAAAGTCGCCCGTTCCAGTGGCTTCTTTGTGGCGCGACTCGGCGTCCCCCTTCACTTTAATGCCGTGTTGCTCAAGCGCCTGCTTGAACGCGTCCGCGGTAAATTGTGCCGGATCCTCCACGGCCATCGCCACGTGCATTCCGACCGCAGGAGCCGTGCCCCAGGCACGGACCAGCAGGGAACCGGGGCGCCGCTCGAGGCCAGGAAAGGCTTCCTGCCCGGCTGCGGCAACGGTCATCCGGTTGTCGATGGTGTAGTAATCGACGTCCGGGTTCCACTCGGCTTGCGTCGCGCCTGGCGTAGCAGGGGCGGGGGTGATGCCGAGCTCATCCGTGTTGTCGTTGAAGGTGAGCGCGGAGACCGGCGCGCCATAGCTCCACTGCAAATGGTTCCAACTCCAGCCCAGCGGATAAGGCTCGCTCAGGAAGAACGTATCGTCGCCGATCACGTTGCCGTCGACCGTGCGCACGCCTGTCTGCTCCACCTGCTCGGCAAGCAGGCTCAGAATGTCCATGGCGGTTTTCGGGGCGGAGGTGGGCAAATTCTCGGCGGAAGCCGGGGGCGTGGTTCCAGGTTCTACATACGGGTATCGCCGCGCACTGATCGTGGGATCGCCCACACCGAGCAGCGCCAGGTTGCCATGGAGCGTGCCGGTTGCATCCACATCACCGTCGGCGGCCACGAAGGTGGTCCACGTCAGAGTGTCCACCGGCAGCAGAGCAAATGCCGCGGCGGTAGTCGTCATTTTCACATTGGACCCAGGAGAAAACAGCCGAGCGTCATTCAATCCGTAGAGCGATTGTCCGTCGAGAGTGGTTACGCTAATGCCGAAGTTCGCGTGACTCAGAGCGGGGTCGGTGAGAATGGCCTGGATGCGATCGGCAAGCGGGCCCGTCCTGGGCACGCGTAGCGTAGCGCGTTGCGGATGATTCCGCGTTTGGGCGGGGGCCTTTGCAATCAGGCCGAAGGTGCAAACCAGGAGGCTGCTCCATGCAAGGTTTCGGCGAAGGGAGGCCATGCCCGGAAGTGTAGCAAAAAGCCTCAATACCGCGGCGTACTATCGGGATTGAACACATATGAGAGGCACGGCACACTGGCGGCTGCGAACGCGGACCCTCGAGCTTGGAGGGCGCACGCTCACAATGGGCGTCGTAAATATCACGCCCGATTCGTTCAGCGATGGTGGGCGTTTTCTCTCGGTCGAAGCGGCCGTCGCGCACGCGCGCAAGCTCATTGACGAAGGCGCCGACATCGTCGATCTGGGGGCGGAGAGCACGCGGCCCGGCTCGCGCGCAGGCGGCGCGGATGCCGCTGTGACGGCAGAAGAAGAACAGGCTCGGCTGCTTCCGGTGATGGAAGGGATTTTGCGCGCCAGGTCAGACGCTGTGCTTTCGGTCGACACTTACAGAGCTGAGACGGCCCGCGCTGCGCTCTTAGCGGGCGCGGAGATTGTTAACGACGTCAGCGGATTTACGTGGGACTCTGCGATCGCCGAAGTGTGCGCGGAGTTTCACGCGGGAGTGGTGCTATCGCACACGCGCGGCCGGCCCGAGGAATGGCGCACACAGCCGCAGCTCGGGCCGGATGTACTGCTTGCCAAGGTGCGCGACGGGCTCTTGGCGAGTCTCGCCGTGGCCGAGCGCGCCGGGATTCCACCAGATGCAATTGTCCTCGACCCCGGCTACGGATTCGGCAAGCGCTTCGGCGAGAATTACGTGCTTCTTGCGCGACAGGCTGAGCTGCTTGCCCTGGGCCGTCCCTTGCTTGCCGGTTTGAGCCGGAAGTCATTCCTCGGCCACACCTTGGCTCCGCTCTTCGGCGACGAGCCCGCACCCACTGCTGCGCGCGAAAACGCAAGCCTGGCAGCCATGGTCGCTGCGATTCTTCACGGAGCGTCAATCGTGCGCGTTCATGCGATTCGGCCTTCGGTTGAGGCCGCGCGGATTGCGGACGCTCTTCTCGAGAAGTCCTTGGCCACGGAATGATGTGTTCATGCAATCCCCTTTCGTATCCATTGCGGAAAGAGGGGATCCAGGAAGAAATACTGGCCTTTATATCGATCCAGAACGCCTTTTGAGTTGAGGGACTCAATCGCTCGTTGAACTGTCGATGCAGGCCCGAGCCGGAACTCGGTCCTGACAGACTGGGAGTAGATTTGCGAAGGGCCGAGATGCGCGAGCGCCTGCAGCGTGGACCTTTGAGCCGCCGATAGCTGTTGCCAGAGTTGTTCGTAGTAGGTGGACTGACCCGCCACGAGATCGTCGACAACCCATTGGACATCGAATGCGCCGAGCGTGCGCTTTCCTGCGATCTCTGCGTAGTCCCAAAGCTCATGAGCAATGCGCTGCACATCGTACGGAATAAGATTTGCAATGGAGAACAGGGCATCGAGAGCGCCCTCATCGACCTTTCTACGCTTCCTGCCAAACTGCCGAACAATGAATTCCTTCCAGGCGTCCTCCGGGATCTTGTCCAGGAACATGTGTGGGCCGGCTTTGTAGAAGGGGCGCTTGGTCGACAGCATCTCTTTCATGAAAGAGGGCTGAGACCCCGCAAAGACGTAACCCACTTCCCGCTGCTCCTGAACCTGATTGCGCAGAACATTTTCCACCGATCCGCCGTTGAATTCGGAGATCTGCTGAAATTCATCGAGACAGATTGCCATTCGAAAGCCGCCATTCCTGGCCAATTCCCCGGGAAGGGCGAAGACGTCGGGAGCGATGGGCGCTGGATCGAATCCCGGTTTTGCGCCGAGCGAGAGGCTTACTTCGCCGGTCATCGTGACGTAGTTGATCTCCGGTTTGACGCTTCGCGCAAATCGCGTCACCCAATCCTTGACGCGATCCCAGGGTCCGGCGGCACGCAGAACCTTTTCCGCGAACTTCTCCAGGAATTGCGTGTAACTGGAATAGCTGCTGACCGTCAGGCTGACAGTTCGGATGTGCCTTTTGCGCAGCTTGAGAAGCGCCATTGCGACGAGAGAGCTCTTTCCAAAGCGGCGGGGAGAGAGCAGAAATACCTTCTGGCCATCGGAGAGGTCGCGGACCAAGTGGTCCAGTTCCTTCGTGCGATCGACAAAATTCGGCTCGCTGACGACCTCGCCGAAGATGAATGGGTTGTCGGATTCTTCCATTACGCTTATTAGCGTAATGCAAATCTGCGTAATATGGCAAGATGATTACGCATTTATGCGTTACGCACAATTGCGTAAAATAGAAATCGCGACTGTTTCGAGAATCTACGGACGTCCGCTACACGCTGATGCCCACCTTGTGCCGGGGCCACAGCGGGCGCAATGCGCTGTGATCGATTGCCGGCTCGCCGTCGCACTCGACTTCGATCACCGTAGCCGGCTCGTCCGGCGCGACCAGCGGCAAGCCCGTCAATCTCAGGCCGAACTCATCCTGCGTGAACTCGATTTTTTGGCCGCTTTTGACGAGGCGAGCGGAGAGCGCTTTCGCCTTCAACCCTGCGAGGGCCACGACCACCTCAGGCCTGTAGAAATCCAGCCATTCCGCCGCCGGTGTGTGCCCAGGCCAGGAGTACACATGCACATAAAGCGTGTTTCCCTGCCGCGTGAAGTTCAGGCTAGATGTCCACTCGGCCTTCATGCGCTCGGCGTCATAGATCGTCTTGCCGTTCGTGTTGAGCCACTTGCCAACCGCCTCCAGAATCTCCACTGACTGCGGCGGTATGGATCCATCAGGCTCCGGCCCGATATTCAGCAGGTAGTTGCCGCCGCCCTGAGCGCAGGTGATCAGGTTGTTGACGATGGTCTTTGGCGTCTTCCAGGCATCGTCACCGCGGTTGAAACCCCAACTGTCGTTCAGAGTCATGCACGTTTCCCATGCGCGCCCTGCCTCGGCAGCCTGGATGTGCTGCTCGGGCGTGGAGAAATCCCCGGGCAGCAGGTTGCGGTTGTTCACGATGATCTCGGGCTGCAGCGAGAAGACCATCTCATTCATCCGCTCCGATTCCCATTGCTCCGCCGTCAACGGCCACGCAACGTCGTACCAGAGAATGTCGATCTTGCCGTAGTTAGTCATCAGCTCCCGAATGAGCCCATGCGTGTAGTCGACAAAGCGCCGACGCGCGGGCTCGTCGGTTTTGCAGATGGCGCCGTCCGGATGATGCCAGTCCATCAGCGAGTAATAGAAGCCCACACGCAGCCCCTCGGCGCGGGCGGCTTCGACAAACTCGCGCACCAGGTCGCGACCAGGCCCTTGGTCCATGGCGTTGTAGTCGGTCAGTTGCGTATCCCAGTTGCAAAAGCCCTCGTGATGCTTGGTGGTCATCACCATGTACTTCTGGCCGGCACGCTTGGCCAGCCGAGCCCATTCGCGCGCGGAGTTAGGCCTGGGATGAAAGTGCTTGGCTAGCAGCTCATACTGCAACAAAGGAACTCCTTCGTTCTCCTTCGCCCACTCGTGCTGGCCGATTACGCTGTAGAGGCCCCAGTGGATGAACATGCCAAACTTTGCCTGGTGCCACCATGCCATGCGGGCGTCGCGCCTGGCGGCCTGCTTTTGGTCGGCGGCTGTAGGTGCCGGTTGCGACGCAGAGTCCTGCGCCAATGCCAGTCCCTCTGCGTTCGCGGCGGCCAACGCCGCCGCGCCAAACTGCATGAGGAATGCCCTTCTCGTCCCCGCGCTCCAATCCATACGTGCCTCCTTTTTGCTGTCGCAACGCTTGCGGCGCACCCCGTCTTCGTTGAGAACAACCGAACAGGGTGGCGTACCAGGATTTCCCTCGCCGAGGATCGCACGGATAATCCTAGACCAGCCTGTTGCTTGCGCTCCAGTGCTCATCTCTCCTTGAGGCGGCTAGCCTCGTTTAGAATCGAAGTGGTTGCGGTCAAGCGAGACGCATCCAAATCTTTGCCCGCGCGCAACGCTTGGTAAAGCAAGCTGCGGCGGGTGGACGTGTGGAATCGGGACGGCGATGCGAGCGAAGACGGCTGTGGTGCTGGGCGCCCAATGGGGCGACGAGGGCAAAGGGAAAATCGTAGATGTGCTCAGCGAGCGGTTTCGAGCTGTGGCGCGCTACGCCGGCGGGCATAACGCCGGACACACGGTCATCATTGGCGAGCACAAGTTCGTGTTGCAGCTCATTCCCTGCGGCGTGCTTCGGCCGGGGTGCAAGGGCGTCATCGGCAATGGAGTGGTCCTCGATCCTATTGCGTTCCTCAGCGAGGTCGGCCGCATTCGCGAGCTGGGTGTTGAGGTCGACGGGAATCTTTTCGTCTCCAATCGCGCGCAGGTCATCCTTCCTTACCATCGCATGATCGAGTTGGCCGCTGAAAGCGCGCCGGGACGCAAGAAGATCGGCACCACCAGTCGCGGCATCGGACCTGCCTACGAAGACAAGATGGCTCGCAGCGGCTTGCGCGTCGTCGACTTGCTGCATCCGGCGTTGCTCAAAACACACATTGAAGCAGCCTGCGCGGAGAAGAATGCTATCGCCCATGCGCTATTCGGAACCGACCCCCTGGACCCCGAAAAAATGTATGAAGAGTACGCTGCGGCGGCCGAGCAGATCCGGCCGTTTGTAGCCGACACCGGCCGCATGCTCAACGGCATTCTGGCCAAGGGCGGCAGCGTGATGTTTGAGGGCGCGCAGGGAACGATGCTCGATATCGACCACGGCACCTATCCGTTCGTTACCTCCTCTTCAGCTACGGCCGGCGGCGCGGCCACGGGTACGGGGGTAGGTCCGACCGCGATCGGCACGGTTATCTCTGTCACCAAGGCCTATGTCACCCGCGTTGGCGGGGGCCCGTTTCCCACGGAAATCCACGACGCAGCTGGTGATTTGCTGCGTGCACGAGGCCACGAATATGGCGCCGTCACCGGCCGCCCCCGGCGCTGCGGCTGGCTTGATATTCCGCTGCTCCGTTACTCCAACCAGGTGAACGGAGCGGAATGGCTCGTGGTCACAAAGCTCGACGTTTTGGATGAGCTTGAAGAGATTCCCGTTTGCACCGGATATGAGATCGACGGCAAGGTCACCGATGAAATTCCCGCGGACGTGCGCGGGCTAGAGGCCATCAAGCCCCAGTACACTACGCTCAAGGGCTGGCACGAATCCACAGAGGGCACCACCGAGTTTGACAAGCTGCCCAAGGCCGCCCGGGAGTACCTGGCCTTTCAGGAGCGGGAGAGCGGGGCGAAAATCGGCATGATTTCTACCGGCCCCGATCGCGATCAGACGATCGTACTGCCTGAATTCGCGGCCGAGCTTAAATCCCTTACGTCCTGAGGCGCACCTCCGCGGGCGGTTCATTCCCCCCAGTTTGAAGCCGGGCATGGTGAGAGAAACGGACCGCAGATCGGCCGCCGCCAGGCCTTCATGGGATTTCCATTTGACCAGCGTATGGTTTCCGGAATACCGTGTACGCGTATGCCGGGATATGCAAACGTATTCTTAAGCCTCTTTTGCCGCCAGCGTCCCCGGCGTGCCATCGCAACGCTTGTTGCCTGTGCCGTTTGCGCCATTCCTCTCTGCGTCGCAATGTCCATGGGGCAAAAGCACGAGAGCCGCCACGATATCGATCAGCTTGAGGACGAGTGGCGCGATGCCATGTTGAGCTCAAACACCAAGGTATTGGATTCGCTGCTGGCTCCTGACTACATGGGCATCACGGCCTCAGGCACTCTGCAATCGCGCGATGAGACGCTGCTTAGCCTCAGTTCCGGCCGGCTCCATTTCACTCTCCTCGACGTGACTGACCGGAAGGCGCGCTTTTACGGGACCACGGCCGTGATTACGTCGCTGGCCAATATTCAGGCAAACACGCCGGACGGAAAGATTGGCGGTAAATACCGCTACACGCACGTCTATGTGCGCGACGCCCAGGGGGACTGGAAGATCGTGAGCTTTGAGGCCAGTCGAGTCAGGGAGCCCGGTCCGCACAAACGAAACGAGTTCCACTGAGGGACGTGAAGCGGTCTCGCAGAGGACTTTCACGGCCACATATCTCCAATAGAATCTGCGATAAAGGGCCGTTTCGGCCTTCACTTTCCCGACGCAGGGATCAGCTGATGCGATTCTGACAGGGCCGGCCTTGAAAACGACCCCATCTCGGGGTACACTAAATCTAATATAGGACTAAACAAGTCCTATATTGCGGGATAGCGGAGCAAGCATCCCCGCCCGGCCCAGGCAGCCCTCAAAAAGCCTGATTCTGGACCCAACCGCGTGCCAAGTCCTTTGGAGGACGAATGAGCTCAAGTGTCGACACAATTCGCGGTCTTGCCGAGCAGGACTACAAGTGGGGCTTCATCACCGACATTGCCGAGGACCGCGTCCCCAAGGGCCTGAACGAAGACATCGTCCGCCTGATCTCCGCGCGCAAGGGTGAGCCCGAATTCATGCTGGAGTGGAGGCTGAACGCGCTACGCCACTGGTTCACGATGAAGCGCGAAGAAGGCGAGCCGAAGTGGGCCAACTTGACCATCGCGCCCATCGATTACCAGAACATCTCCTACTACTCGGCGCCGAAGAAAAAGCCGCAACTCGACAACCTCGATCAGGTCGATCCCGAGATTCTGCGCACCTACGAAAAGCTTGGAATTCCTCTGTTGGAGCAGCAGCGCCTGGCCGGCGTGGCCGTCGACGCGGTCTTTGACTCGGTCTCCGTTGCCACCACCTTCAAGGGCAAGCTGGCCGAGATGGGAGTCATCTTCTGCTCGTTCTCTGAGGCCGTCCAAAAGCATCCGGAGCTGATTAAGAAGTACCTGGGCACGGTAGTTCCGCAGACCGACAATTTCTATGCGGCCCTCAACGCCGCTGTATTCACCGATGGCTCCTTCGTCTATGTACCCAAGGGCGTGCGATGCCCCATGGAGCTGTCCACTTACTTCCGGATCAACGCAGCGGAGACGGGCCAGTTCGAGCGGACTCTGATCATCGCCGACGAAGGCTCCTACGTGAGCTACCTCGAGGGCTGCACGGCACCCATCCGCGACGAAAATCAATTGCACGCGGCGGTCGTGGAGCTGATCGCTCTCGACAACGCTCAGATCAAGTACTCGACCGTGCAGAATTGGTATCCCGGCGACAAGGAAGGCCGCGGCGGCATCTACAACTTCGTTACCAAGCGCGGCAAGTGCCTCGGCGTGAACTCGAAGATCTCCTGGACGCAGGTGGAAACTGGCTCGGCGATCACCTGGAAGTATCCCAGCTGCATCCTGCAGGGCGACAACTCGGTGGGTGAGTTCTATTCCGTGGCGCTCACCAACAATCGCCAGCAGGCCGACACCGGCACCAAGATGATCCACATCGGCAAGAACACGCGCTCGACCATCGTTTCGAAGGGTATTTCGGCGGGCTACGGCCAGAACACCTACCGCGGCCAGGTCAAGATCCTCAAGAGCGCGAATGGCGCGCGCAACTACACGCAGTGCGATTCGCTGTTGATCGGCGACCGCTGCGGCGCGCATACGTTTCCCTACATCGAAGTAAGGAACGCGACGGCGCGGATGGAGCACGAGGCTTCAACTTCGAAGATCGGCGAGAACCAGCTCTTCTATCTCCGCCAGCGCGGGCTGACGGCGGAAGATGCTGTCTCGATGATCGTGAACGGATTCTGCAAGACAGTCTTCAAGGAACTTCCCATGGAGTTTGCGGTCGAAGCGCAAAAACTTCTCGGCGTGAGCCTTGAAGGCAGCGTCGGATAACTTGTAGCGCCGGACTCCAGTCCGGCTGTCGTGTGGGCGTCCACGCCCACACGGAACACATCGAATGGAGAGAGAAGAACCAATGGCATTGTTAGAAATTCAAGATCTGCACGCCAGCGTGGATGGCCACGAGATTCTGAAGGGCGTGAATCTGACCGTGAATGCGGGAGAAGTGCATTCCATCATGGGTCCTAACGGATCGGGCAAGAGCACGCTGGCAGCGGTGCTGGCGCGGCGCGAGACCTACGAGGTCACCGGCGGCAGAGTGCTGCTTGATGGCAAGGATCTGCTCGAGATGAAGCCCGAGGACGCGGCGCGCGAAGGCGTGTTTCTGGCGTTCCAGTATCCGGTTGAAATTCCCGGCATCGGCAACGCATATTTCCTGCGCTCGGCCCTGAACGCAATCCGCAAGCACCGCGGCCAGGACGAACTTGACGCTATGGATTTCCTGCCTCTCTACAAGGAGCATATGAAGCTCCTGGAGATGGACGACAAACTGATGAACCGCTCGGTGAACGAGGGCTTCTCAGGCGGCGAAAAGAAGCGCAATGAGATTCTGCAGATGGCCGTGCTTCAGCCGAAGCTCGCGATTCTCGACGAAACCGATTCCGGGCTTGACATTGACGCTCTGCGGATCGTTGCGCAGGGCGTGAACGCCATGCGCAGCCCCGAGCGTTCCTTCCTCGTCATCACGCACTATCAGAGGTTGCTGGATTATATAGCGACGGATTTCGTGCACGTGCTGGTCGATGGCAAGATCGTGCGCTCGGGCGGACCGGAGCTGGCGCTGGAGCTCGAAGACACGGGATACAGCTCGGCGGAAGCCAATGTAACCGCGGCGTTGCAGGGATGAAAAGCACATCGAAAGAAAGCGGAAGCGAGAAGGTAATGGCGACGGTGACCGCACGGCCGAAAACATATCTTGAAGCATATGGCGAACTGACCGCGCGGCGGCAGCAGCGCGACCCGGTGTGGCTGCGGCAACTACGCGAGGACGCATGGACGCGTTTCGATGCCAAGGGATTCCCGACCACGCACGACGAGGACTGGCGGTTTACCAACCTCGCGGCGATGGCGAAGATTCCATTCAAGCAGGCAGTAAAGGACAGCGTTACGGTTTCCGCTAGCGAGATTGAACCGTTTCGCGTTCCGGGTGCGGCCTGCCAGTTGGTCTTTGTCAACGGACACTTTGCGCCAGAGCTCTCGGAACTGAGCGGCCTTCCCAAAGGCCTTGAGATTTGCTCGCTCGTGGGAGCTATCGATTGCGGCATGGTAGGGATTGCGCCTGAAGGTTGCGCGTCCGACGGCATTGAGCAGCATCTGGGCCGCTACGCCGATGCTCGCCGCGATGTGTTTACCGCGCTGAACTCGGCGCTCTGGGAAGACGGCGCGTACGTGCGCATTCGCCGCGGCGCCAACCTTGTTCAACCCATCCATCTTTTGTATGTTTCTGCCGGCGCTGGCGGTCAAATCATGACGCACCCCCGCACGCTCATCGTCGCTGAGCCAACCAGCCACGCGGCGGTGATTGAAGATTATGTTTCGCTCGGCGGTGAGGTCGCGTTCTCCAACGCCGTCACGGAACTCGTAGCCGGGCAGGATGCCGTGGTCTCGCACTATCTCGTCGAGCGAGAAAATCTGGCCGCCTTCAACGTCTCCACGCTGCGCCTGGAGCTGGCGCGCGGTTCCAACGTCTCCTCGCACTCCATTCTTATGGGCGGAGGCCTGGTGCGCAACAATGTCCACCCCGTCCTTTCGGGCGATGGCGCGGAGTGCCTCATCAACGGCCTCTTCGTCGGTGCCGGAAGCCAGCATCTCGACAACTACATGCTGGTTGAGCACGCGCAGCCGCAGTGCGCCAGCCGCCAGTTTTACAACGGGATTCTCGATGGCTCGGCGCGCGGCGTCTTCCACGGCCGCATCGTGGTGCACAAAGACGCGCAGAAGACCGACGCCAAGCAGACCAATCGCAACCTGCTGCTTAGTGACAACGCGCGCATTGACACCAAGCCGCAACTCGAAATCTACGCCGACGACGTGAAGTGCACGCACGGCGCAACCATCGGCCAGATCGAGGAAGAGCAGCTCTTCTACCTGCGCTCGCGTGGAATCGACGAAGTCGCTGCGCGAAACACTCTCCTCTATGCCTTCGCCGCGGAGTGCCTCGACCGTATGCAGGAACCGGCAGCCCGTGAGTTTGCTGAAGGCCTGATTCGCGAGCGGATCAGTGAGCTGGCTCGCAACCGGCAAACTGTCGTTTCATCCGTTCCGGTTGATGAAGAGGTGCAGCACTGGGAGGAAGTTCGTTGACCACTGTCGCGCAACCGGTCACTCGCGATCCGCAGCTGCGCGCAGCCGCTGCAGGTCTCGATCTCGCTAAGATTCGCGCCGACTTTCCCATCCTCGCTGAGCGGATCAATGGCAAGCCACTTGTTTATCTCGACAACGCCGCCACCTCGCAAAAGCCGCGCGTGGTGCTCGACGCCATCGCGAATTACTACGAGCATCTGAACGCCAACATCCATCGCGGCGTCCATACGCTCAGCGTGCGCGCCACCGAGGCGCACGATGCGGCGCGGCTCACCGTCAAGAAGTTCATCAACGCCGCCGACACGCGCGAGATCATCTTTGTGCGCGGTGCCACCGAAGCCATCAATCTTGTCGCGCAGACCTACGGCCGCAGACACGTTGGTGCAGGCGACGAAGTCCTCATCACGGCCATGGAGCACCACTCGAACATTGTGCCGTGGCAGATTCTATGCGAGGAAAAAGGCGCGCAGCTGAAGGTCGCGCCGATCGACGATCGCGGCGAGCTGATCCTCGATGAATTCGCCAAGCTCATCGGCCCCCGCACGAAGATCGTCGCCGTCACGCAAGTGTCGAACGCGCTGGGCACCGTCCTTCCCCTGCGTGAAATGATCGAACTTGCTCACCGCCGTGGCGTCCCAGTGCTAGTTGATGGAGCGCAGGCCGTTCCGCACTTTGCCGTCGACGTGCAGGCACTCGACGCAGACTTCTACGCCTTCAGTGGCCACAAGGTTTACGGCCCGACGGGTATTGGCGTGCTTTATGGCAAGCGGGCGCTGCTCGACGCCATGCCTCCCTACCAGGGTGGCGGCGACATGATTCGTTCCGTCACCTTCGAAAAAACCACCTACAACGATCTGCCATGGAAGTTCGAGGCCGGCACTCCAGACATCGCTGGCGCCATCGCTCTCGGTGCGGCCCTCAAGTACATAACCGATCTGGGCATGGAAAACATCGCAGCTCACGAGAACGATCTGCTCGTCTACGCGACGGAAACTGTTGGCGCAATTCCCGGTGTGCGACTGATCGGCACGGCCAGTGAACGCGTGGGCGTGGTTTCCTTCGTGCTCGACGGCGTCCATCCGCACGACCTGGGAACGATCCTTGACCGCGACGGCATTGCCATCCGCACCGGCCACCACTGCGCACAGCCGGTGATGGAGCGCTTCGGCATTCCCGCCACAGCGCGAGCCTCCTTCGCCGTGTACAACACGAAAGAAGAAGTCGACGCACTGGTCGCGGGGATTCGCACGGCGCATGAGGTGTTCGCATGACCGCGGACCTTGGCGAACTCGGCGATCTCTACCAGGAAGTGATCCTGGAGCACAGCAAGGCCCCGCGCAACTTTCGCAAGCCGGCCTCGGCCAACCATCATGCCGAGGGATTCAATCCGCTCTGCGGCGACAAGTGCTCGGTCTATCTCGACGTCGAAAACGGCGCCATCAAGGACATTGGCTTCCAGGGCTCGGGTTGCGCCATCTCGCGCGCTTCGGCTTCAATGATGACTCAGATCCTGAAAGGGAAGAGCACGAAAGAAGCGGCCAAGCTCTTCGAGGAGTTTCACAACCTCGTGACCGGCGACCCCGAGGCCATGAAAAACGCGGCGGATCTGGGCAAGCTGGCCGCGTTTGGCGGCGTCTCCAAATACCCAGCGCGCGTCAAGTGCGCCACGCTCGCCTGGCACACGCTGCAATCTGCGCTTGAAGACAAGCCGGAAACCGTCTCCACCGAGTAGGGCATTCAAATGACAACTCCTCTGCAAACCAATCAGAATGCCGCTCCTGTTGCGGGCCCGTTCCAGGAAGAGATGATCTGGAAGGCGCTCAAAACGGTGCGCGATCCGGAGATTCCCGTCGATATCGTCAACCTCGGGCTTGTCTATGCGGCTTCCGCATCTGAAATTGACGGGGGTCGGCGGATCGATGTGCGCATGTCGCTCACCGCGCCCGGTTGCAGCATGTCCGACGTCATCAAGGCTGAAGTAGAGCGCAAGCTTGCCGCTTTGCCCGAGGTGCGTGAGGTAAAAGTCGAGATTGTCTTCGACCCGCCGTGGAACGCGGGCATGATGTCTGAAGGCGCCAAGCTTCAGCTGGGCTTCGACTCCGACTATGGGTCGTCACCAGCAAAGCCCGCGAGTTCCGGACCGTTCAGCGTTATTCGCTAATCCTGCAGCGCCTCAATCGAATTTCGGAACCGGGAATCAATTTTCTTCTTCGCCGCCCAGCTTTTCTATCTGCCTGCGCCAATCGAGTGAATCCACAAAACCACTCGAATTACGCCAGCCGGGCTCGACGATGATGTGCAACTCGAGATAGACCTGCGTACCCAGCAGCGACTCAATCTTTCGCCGCGCTCCGGTTCCAATGGCCTTCAGCTTCGTGCCGCCTTTGCCGATCAAAATCGCTTTCTGCCCATCGCGCTCGCAATAGATGACAGCGGAGATTCGAGTCAGCTGCCTTTTGCCTGGCCTCGCCGGAGCCTCAGGCTCTTCAAACTGTTCGATGACCACCGCCGAAGCGTATGGCACTTCTTCGCCGGTCTCGATCAGTATGCTTTCCCGAATCAACTCCGCAACCATGAACCGCATCGGCTGATCGGTGTACTGGTCTTTAGGGTAAAAGCGCTCGCCTTTCGGCAGCACCGCGACAATCTTCTGCACCAGCACGTCGAGCCCGTCGCGTTTGCGCGCGCTCACCGGGATCACCTGCGCGAAGTTGTATTGCTTGGTGAGCGACTCGATCAGGGGCAAAAGCTGGTCCTTCTGCACCAGGTCGATCTTCGTCAGCACAAGGAAAACCGGGCAGTCGAGCTTACGCACCAGCGAGAAGAGAAACTCGTCCTCGCTCGCCCAACCGTGCGAGCGTTTTTCACTCTTGCCAGGCGCTCCAGCTCTCTCCGCCGTGGTGGACGAGGCTTCGGAGGGCTCTGATCCAACCTGGATTCTCCGTGTCGCATCCACGAGCACCAGCACAAGGTCGCGCGCTTCAAGCGCTTCATGAACCTCCTGCAGCATGCGCCGGTCGAGCTGCGAAGCGGGCTTGTGCACTCCGGGCGTATCGACAAAGACGATCTGCGCAGCCGGGTGTACTTTCTTTTGAGCGGGCACCTCCACTACGCCAATGATGCGGTTGCGCGTGGTCTGCGGCTTGGCGGTGACGATAGCCACTTTTTCGCCCGTGAGCGCGTTGAGCAACGTGCTCTTGCCCACGTTGGGCCGGCCGAGAATGGCGACAAATCCTGATTTCACTTGGGCGCGTGGCTCCTGACTGAATGGTACAGGGAGACTGCGGTGCTAGCGGAGTCAGCGGGGCTGGCGAAGCTAGCAAAGCAGAGAGTGGTCGCGGGAACGGCCAGCTAACGGAGTTCGGAAACTGCGAACTACGAACTCTGAACTGCGAACTGACTTTAGTGCTTCACCTGTCCATGCATTCCCGCTTCAAAACTGCGTCTGTCAAGCCGTGGCAGCGCGCGCGCAACCTTGTCGGGAAAGAGCGCGTAATGCCGCGCAGCAATCAGCAGCTCTGGCACGCACCAGACGTCTTCCTCATCGGTCATCCAGTGATGGCTGTCCAATCGAGCCAGATTCACCGGCATCGAGTATGCGCGCAAGGTGCGCTCACCACGCAAATTGTAGTAATGCTCAAAGTAGCTGAGCGCCAACTCGCGAAGCGAACGATAGATGGGCGCGCGAAAGCGCAGCCCCGCGAAGTTCGACTTGGCGATGCCTCCCCACAAGCCGCGCTCGCGGTAGAGAGCCACGACGTGATCGTCGTCTCGCACGGATTCCAGATCCATCAGCAGCGGCGGATGCCCGTTGACGCGCAGTGCGGCTGCGGCCACGAGCGCTCCCTCGAGGCAGTGCCCCTTGCGTTCGCGAAGCACGCGCGCGGGCGAACCCGCCGTATCGGCGTATTGGTACTCGATTGCATCGATGAACTTCTGGATCTGCGCCGGCGTCTTGAGCGCACGCAACGTGCGCAGATTCTCCGGCGACAAGCCGAAGCTGTCCCGCTGGCTGCGGCGTTTCCCGCTTACTGTTCCTGTCGCTTGCCTCGCCACATCGCCCCCTCAGCTTCCCAATCTCTCAAATTCTTTGGGTTCTTCTTGAAAAACCGCTTGACCTGTCTATAACTATAGGGTTGACCCTTGGAGTAGACCATGTGGACAGTAAGCAAACTCGCCCAGCGGGCCGGTCTAAGCCGGACCGCGCTCTTGTACTACGAATCCATTGGGCTCATGCGCGCGCCCCAACGCAGCAACGGGAATTATCGCTGCTACGGGGAGCGCGACCTCGAGCGTCTGCTTGAGATTCGCGCCTATCGCGACGCGGGCCTAAGGTTGGCCGACATTCGGGCCATCCAGAATCGTTCGGCCGGCGATGCGGCAAGCGTGCTGCAGCGGCGGCTCATGGAGCTTGACGGCGAAATCAGGGCTCTCCGCGATCATCAGGCGGCGATCCTCAAGTTGCTGAGCCACGGGACTCTAAGGAGAGGAAAAATGATTACAAAGCAGAAGTGGGTTTCCATCATGAAGGCCTGCGGCCTCAGCGACGAGCAGATGAACCGATGGCACTCGGAATTCGAGCGATCGGCGCCCGAGGAACATCAGGAGTTCTTGGAATTCCTTCACATCCCGGCGGCGGAAATCAAAACTATCCGCGCACAAAGCCGCAAGGGATTCTGATTTTGCGGATCCAACAGCGGCGCGGCTAAGCCGGTTATCAGCGGTGAGGGGCGGGGATTGAAACACCCCGCCCTTTCCTGCAAAAAGGCTTCTCTTGATGGCTGGTATCATCTCCGCATGATTCCAACGGGCGAAACAAAGCGGCTGATTCTTCGCCCGCTCGTTCTCGCCGACGCGCCGCAGATCCAGGAACTGTTTCCGCATTGGGAAATCGTGCGCCATCTGCAGAAAATCGTACCGTGGCCTTATCCCGACGACGGTGCGATCATATTCATCCGGGACAAGGCGCTGCCTGCGATCGAGCGCGGCGACCAATGGACGTGGACCCTACGCCTGAAATCAGCGCCTCAACAGGTTATCGGCTTGCTCGACCTGCGACGCGGCGACGAGCACAATCGCGGCTTCTGGCTCGGTCTTGAGTGGCACGGCCTGGGCCTGATGAGTGAAGCCTGCGTCTGGGCCAACGACTTCTGGTTCGATGAACTTCATTTCCCCGTGCTGCGCGTGGCCAAAGCCGTCGCCAACACCGCCTCGCGCCGCATCTCGGAGAAGCAAGGCATGCGCATGGTCGGCATCGCTGAAAGTGACTATGTTTCAGGCCGCCTGCCCGCCGAAACTTGGGAGATCACGGCAGAAGAATGGCGGATATGGAAAGCGCGCTCTGCGTAGGTAGATCGCGCTGTCTGGAAATCAGCAAATTTTTACCAAACAAATGGCACAAGGTGGAACCGTACTTTCCGGCAATATTCTTTGTAGCCGGGCAGCTCCGCGGCCAGGAGTTTCTCCTCATCGAGCAGGCGGGCTGCAAGCACCGCAGTCATCGGAATCAGCGCCAGAAGTCCCCAAAGCGAATCGAGCGCTAAAGGGGTTCCGAGAAGAAGAATCAAGGCGCCTGAATACATGGGATGACGAATCACGGCGTAGGGTCCAGCGGAGATGACGGTTTGCTCGTATGCGACTTCGATGGTCCCGGCTGTAAAAGTGTTCACCCTGAATACCAGATAGACGATTAGAAAACCGGCCACCACCAACAAATTGCCAATGACAGTTACGATCACGGGAACCCTGGACCAGCCAAAGCGATGGTCAAGTGCCGGAATCACCAACAAGGCTGCAAAACAGAATGATGCCAGTGCTTGGATCCAATTCTGGCCCTTTCGCCCTTCCGCTCCAGGACCAGCTTTCAAGCGCCGCTCCAAAAGCCTTCGATCGCGAAACCACAGATCGATCGAAATCAGCAGAGCTGAACCTAAGAAGACCGCGAGATAAGTCCATGCCTGCCAGTAGCGCAACGTCCATGCAGGCAGGAAGAGCAGGAGCGCGAGGAACGCAGCCAATTGCAGAAAGCCCGCGATTGCCTTCGCCAGCATGGCTCGATGTTACAACGCGAGTATGAAAAACCCCATGCGCCCGAAGGCGCGAATTGACGCCTAAAAATGTCCCGGCATCGGCGCCGGGCCCTGGTACACGAGGCTCAGTCCCCAATCCAGATCGGAAGGAAAACCTGGCAGCTCGATTTCCCCGATGTTATTCGCCTTCGCAACTCCGTCGCCCACGTCGGACCACGCTCCTTCGCGCGGATCAAACCATTGCGCGCGATAGAGGCTCATCACACGCGCGCCACGCACAAGGCCCTCGGGGCAGCCCTTCTCGAAATAGACCAAGAAGATGTTCTGGTCTGGCGTGCGCGCAGCGTAGGCCCATCCTTCGTATCCCTTCAAAGCCGGCGTGGCATTCGGAGCAACGTAACCCACATCCGGCACGAGTTCCTGGTAGCGCTTGCCGACTGAAAACGCGAAGGTCCGCAGGTGCTTCATCTGCGCGCCGGACTTCCACTGAAACGCGTCCCACATCTTTGTCGGGGCTGAGGGCTCAATGTCGGCGCCCCAAATGCCCTCAGCGCCATACACATGGCCCGCGAACCCGCCCGACAGAAAGCTCCCGTACATCGCCGAGCGCACAAACTGGTCGTCCTGAGCCGTGCCGCCTTTGGCGCCGTATTTGTAGCCACCTGGAACGCCGCGAAGGTCAAAGTATCCCGCATAATATGGCTCTCCGTTCAGCGCAGGATGCGGATGCGCGTCACGATAAATCTCCGTCAGGTACCAGTAGTATTCGTGCTCGCGCTTGTTGCCGATCTGGTGCAGCGTGACCCATGAGTTCTCGCCCCAGTTCACCAGCGTCGATGGGTTCGCGTTCGCCGAGAGCAGTGTGCCGAAAGGTGGCGGCCCGTACTTCTTCATCACCACGTCGATGGCCTTCACGAAATCCGGAACCGTAATGCTTTCCTGAATAATGTCCAGATGAATCGGACTGAGCACGGTGTTGTTCGCCTGGTATCTCGACCAGATGTATTGAATGAATCGCGCGTAAGACTCCGGCCATGAGTAGTACTTTTTCCACAGTTCGCTGGCGTCGCGGCGCGAGACCTCGATGAAAGCAACGAACCCGTTCGCATTCAAATAATCAATCTTGCGATCGATAGCCTTGAAGTACTCGGGATTGATGCGATCCACGTCTGGGAACACATTCTCGTATCCGGGGACCCTCCCGGGAAACACGAACGGCCGCCCCCCTTCGTTGTCCATGTTCTTCGCGCTGCCGGTGCCGAACTCGAGCCACGCCGAACGCACGGTCGTTTTCTCCGCATCGTCCATCACAATGTGATAAGGCAGCTCATCGGTCTCCCAGTTGGGAAACGCTGCAATCAGATTGACCCAGTTGTAGCCTTGTGCTTTGCGCAAGCGAACGTAATCCTTGAATCCCGCATTGGGGCCAACCGGCCGCTCCACGTCGTCGTCGTACCAGCGATAGCGATTCGTGCCCACGGAGTACCACGTATCGCCAACCACGAAGAACGGCATGCCGTCAGCAGTCTCAAGCGCGCGGTTGTTTGCAGTCGCTCTCAAGAATCCACGACGCAATGGGTTTTCCTGCTTTTCCTTCTCCGTCCACTCGACCGCATCGAAGGTTCCGCTCCTTCCTGCCAGTCCCTCGACAGCCGGCTCTGAGCCGCTGCGCCAGCGCCACGCACCCGGCGCGGTTGCCACTACGCGCACGCAGAATTCATCGCCGCCGTTCCAAAAGCCATACACCCGCTTGTTAAAGCCGGGCCCGGTCAGTTCCACCCAGACCGTCACATCTGTGTAGGGATTCGGAAAAGTGTGCTCCGGCGTAAGCACGATCTCCTGCTTCTCCCAGAGGTGAACACGCCGGGCGGGAGTCTCGGTCGCGCCCGCCAGAATCGCGCGCGATGCTGCGCCCATTGCGGCAGCTCCCGCACTTGTCCGCACAAACTCACGACGTGTCAAATGAGATATAGGCAAGATTCGCCTCCGGCGACTTCAAGGAAGCCAAAGTGAGCACATGACTGTACCGAACAGCATCTCATTCCGCTGGTGCGACGAGTGCGAGATGTTTCAAGACAAATTCGTATTCCTTCTGATAACGTTCGATCTCAGACCCAACTTCGGAAGACAAGACTACATTCAGGAGTAAGCCATTGATTCCGATTTTTGTGACTTCATCCACATAGGTCTTGTGATTTTGCTGATAAACGAAGCGCTGAGTTCTGGCAGGACAGCCTGATTCCAGAATCTCCGGAGTCGGTTCCTCCGTAATCTGGGCGGACGGGTCAGACGTTCGGAACTCGCGCGCGTCGTTGCTGACGGCCTGATCAAACGAGCTGCTCAGACGCTGCACATTGACATAGATAAGCGTCGTTGCGGTTTCGGATCGATCTCCGGCTCGGAGAAGGAAAAACGGACTGCCTTTACCTTCTTCTTTTATCCATCCTGACGGCAATTCCACGGCAACGATAACGCTGCCAGCAACGAGATAAGTCGGGCTGGCTAGTGAAAGTTTGGCTTTCCCGCACATTATCGAGGATTGTGAGGCTTGCGCGAGGCCGAAGGGGAAGATCACAGCCAGAAATAGTGCAAGAATCGTAAGCGAAGGTCGCGGCACGTTCAAAGCGAAGCGCATTGCTGTTCAGTCCTTTTGGGGCAGCGACAGACAACCCAGTATAGGTCCTACCGAGTTAGGCTGGCGATCTCTATGGGTCCTTCGGAAAAGGGCGGTCGCGCCGTCGCCGGAAACAGCCGCACACGTTCCACCCGTCTCCCCGCAGGCTCGGCGGAATCCACGCGGAGGTCTGACAAATCGAAGCAGAACGATTGTCCTGAGGGCGCGCGTGGTTTAATTTCTCTTAGCAGTGCAAAGAATCTCGAATTGCTGAGCAGGAAGCGGCTGCCAGCCGCGTTCCGCAAGTTGCGTGAAAAAAAAGCGAGGATCGATTGAGTCTGTGGTCCGAGTTCGTCAATAACAAGCAGCGGACAATCCACAAGTGGAAGCACTACTTTCCCGTCTACGAGGCGCACTTCAGCCGCTTCGTCAACCGCCCCGTGATCTTCCTTGAGATCGGATGCGGCCGCGGTGGGTCGGCGCAAATGTGGAAGCGCTACCTTGGCCCCCACGCGCTGATCGTTGGAATTGACGTGAACGCGGAGTGCAAAACCTTTGAGGAAGACCAGATCAAAATCCGGATTGGGAGCCAGTCAGACACGAATTTCCTGAGCGATGTCGTCGCGGAATTCGGAACGCCCGATATCGTCCTCGACGACGGCAGTCACCAGATGACGGATGTGGTGAGTACTTTCCGGTTTCTCTACCCGCGCACCTCCCCCAATGGCGTATACCTTGTTGAAGATCTTCACACCGCTTATTGGGATGAGTTCGGCGGCGGCCTGAAACGCGAGGGCACGTTCATCGAAGTCTCGAAAGCGCTCATCGATGAATTGAACGCCGAGTGGACCCGGGATGCGCTGCCGGCGACCGAGTTCACCCGTTCCACTCTATCGATGCACTTCTACGACAGCATGGTTGTGTTCGAGCGGGGCCGCCAACTCCCCCACAGCGACGTGCGAATCAGCGGCAGGGCGGCAATTCTCAAAGGCCTCACCCGCTGATCCGTTCACGATTCTTTCGGAAAGGGCAGCCGCGCCGTCGGCGGAAAGAGCCTCACACGTTCCACCCGCCTGCCCGTTGAAGCCACAACTTCAACACGCAAGTCGAGCGGCTCGAGCAGAACTACCTCGCCGACTTTTGGAATCCTCCCCGCAATCTCGCTCACCAGTCCGCCGAGGGTCGACGCTTCATGGTCCTCGCCCAACTCTACCGGTTCGCCAATCACGTCACCCAGTTGATCGGCAGGAAAGTTGCCGGGAATAAGCCACGAACCGGAGGGCTCTCGCTGCGGCTCCTCGATCTGCGTGTCGGTTTCGTGCTCGTCGCGAATGTTGCCCACAATCTGCTCCAGCAAATCCTCGATGGTCACCAGGCCAGCTACCGCGCCGTACTCGTCGATCACGATGCGCATGTGCTGTTTTTCGCGTTGCATCTCGCGCAGTAACTCGTAGCCGCGCTTGGTTTCCGGCACGAATGCCGCGGCATGCAGGATTGTCGCGACCGTTCGCGTCCGTGCTTCGTCGTCCGTGATCTGCAACAGGTCGTGGGCGAACGCGAGTCCCTTGATGTTATCGAGCGAGCCGGAATACACAGGCACACGCGAGTAATTCTCTTTCCGCAACAATTCAAGGAAATCCTCGATCGTAGTTGTTTCGGGTACGGCGAAAATTTCCGGCCGCGGCGTCATCACCTCGCGCACCAGCATGTCGCCGAATTCAACCGCCGAACGCACCAGCTCGCGGTCACTCTGCTCCAGGATGCCTTCTTCCTCGCCGGCTTCGATGAGCGCTTCGACGTCAGGCGCGGGATCCTCTTCCTCGGTGCCGGTGGGCGCCTCAGCCAGCGCGGCGATGGAAAAGAAGAATCGGATGAAGACGGTAACCGGCGTAACGACCCACAGCAGTAGGCGGATGAGCCAAAGCAGCCGCGCCACCCAAAGCCCGCGCGTGCGGTTGAAAAGCAGATCGGGAATAAGCTGGTATGCGAACACGACCACCAGCACCACGGCCAGAACTGCCTGCACAATTTCAAGAGTGTTGGGTGGGCCTGGGTGTGTCGGCCGGATGAAGAGCAGCGCGCCGAAACCAAGCGCAATGACGCCGAGCGAAAGTTGCTTCAGCACCGAAGCGCAGAGCGCCGCGTGTTCGCGGCTCAGGCCAAGGTGCGGCTCAACGCGCACCTCCCATGCGTCAAGATTCTCCTGCACCTCTCGGCTCAAAATCTTGCCGAACTCGGAGTAGACGCGCTGAATGTAAGAGGCCAGTGTAGCCACGACGATGAGTGCGATGAGCGCAACGATTTCAAGCGGAGTCATGGCTTGCGCCTCTTCGCTTTTGTGCCGCCGGCGCTCGCCCGCTCAATCAGCCCTTCCGGCAATCCGAGCCGCGCACGCAGTTGTCGTTCGCGCCGCTGCATCTTGCCCGCGTCGGTTTCGTGGTCATAGCCGGCCAGATGCAGCAGACCATGAAGAACCAGGACCCGCAGCTCAACCCCGAGCGTGTGTCCCTGCTCAGCCGCCTGCTTTCTTGCCGTCTCAACGCTGATCGCCACATCGCCGGCTATTTTCTCGGGGCCGTGTGCAGGATTCGTCGAAGGAAACGAAAGTACGTCGGTCGCCTCATCCTTGCCGCGGAATCGGCAATTCAGACGGCGGATCGTCGCGTCGGTCGTGAGCAGGACCGTCACCTGGCCGAGCAAACCGACAGCTGCCTGCGCCTCGCTCAGGTACCGGCCCAGTGTGCGCTTTGTAGGTATACGAAGATTCTTCCCTGGTCCCGACGCAGCTGACTTCTTCGCATCGGCGGATGCCGATACTGAGTCAGGCTCCAGTTCTGGGTCGAGGAGAATCATCGTGCGGCGGCCGAAACAAGCGCGGTCCGCGGTGACTTCGATTCTACGTGAGAGGCCCGGCTACTGCGGCTTCGCCGTCTGCTTCGCCTGCGCCTCCGGCCGTTCGTCGCTCTCCTGGGCGCCAACCTGAATTGAGTCACCCATGGTGAGCGGAAGCTCCTGCTGCCGGGGTTTTGCGCTTTCATACGCGCGCACCACGCGCTGCACCAGCGGATGGCGCACCACGTCGCCGTCGTCGAAATGGCAGAATGCAATGCCTTCCACGCCGTTCAACACGTTGATCGCGTCCAGCAGCCCCGACTTGCGCGGGTTGGGTAGGTCGATCTGCGTGATGTCGCCCGTGATCACGGCCTTTGAGTTGTTGCCCATACGCGTGAGGAACATTTTCATCTGTTCGACGGTAGTGTTCTGCGCCTCGTCCATAATGATGAAAGCGTCATTGAGTGTGCGCCCGCGCATAAACGCCAGCGGCGCAACTTCAATGATGTTCTTTTCGAGCATCTTGTCCACGCGATCCGGATCGAGCAGGTCGTAGAGAGCATCGTAAAGTGGGCGCAGGTAGGGATCCACCTTTTCCTGCAATGTGCCGGGCAAAAAGCCCAGGCGTTCGCCCGCTTCGACAGCCGGCCTGACCAGCACGATACGGCCCATGCGCTTTGCATTGAAAGCAGCCACGGCCATCGCCACCGCGAGATAAGTTTTGCCCGTGCCCGCCGGGCCCACGCTGAACACCATGTCGTTCTGCTCGATAGCCTCAACGTAGCGCCGCTGGTTGAGCGAGCGCGGCTGCACCGTCCGCTTGATTCCCACTGACCGTTGCTTGCCGGCCTCGGCTACGGAGCGCAGCGTCGCCGCCTGATCGGCCACCACCAGGCGCAGCATTCCGTTCAGCTCGCCGTTGTGCGGATGAATTCCCTGGCGGCGGAGGGTCTCAAAATCCTCAAAGATGCGCTGCACGCGCGAAACGCTCGCTTCAGCCCCTTCCACATGCACGGCGTCGGAGCGCAAATCGATGCGCACGCCAAGCGAGTCTTCCATCAGTCTGAGGTTTTCATCGCGGGTCCCGAACAGGGGCTCAAGATTCGGCGTAATCTCAAGGGCGATCTTCAAGGTCTTCTATGTCCTCCAGGACGGTGAGTTAAGTTTTTCCGGCAGCGGCCCTTTGGGGTAGCAGCCGGAGTGTTGGCAGATAAGTTATTGGAGGTTGGCGCGGCGTGCACGAGCATCGGCCGTTTGGGCGGCCAAATGCGCAGGCACGCATCCCGGCAGGGCGCGGCGATCCACGCTTCAGAGTAAACGGCAAATTTTGTAGGGAGCCAGACGACGCGAGGCAAACGCAGGTCCAGCTTCCTGGCTGCCATGCGCATCCGCGGGTTGGAGTCGCGTACCAAATCCGGTATTGCGAGAGTAGCGCCAGTCGCGCAGCGCGTCAACCATCGCACCATTACTTTTGATGCATTGGTTCCCTTGGAAGATACCTTTGCAGTCGCCATGGTGTAGTGCCGGTCTCCAGACCGGCTGTAGTGCGGGACTCCACCGGGGCCCCCAACGACAGGTCTCCGTCGTTGGGGTGGAAGGCCCGCACGCTGAGGCCCCCGCGGCGTCATCCGGTACACTTCTCTCAATCTCCGGACGCCCCAGAGAACCTGGCTGGGGAAACCCGCCCCGAGGAACCCACCCGAGGAACCACATTGCAGTCCGCGCTCTATATCGTTGTTCTCGTTTCCATCGCCGCCGCGCTGCTGGCCGTGGCCGTTTTCCGCACCCTCCGCGTCAAGAGCAAGGCCGACTACCTGGTCGCAGGCCGCTCGCGAGATTGAAAGAGACTCAAAAGTCGGATTTCGGCACGCTCAAACTCAGGAGCCGCCTTGAGCTTTTCCAAACGCTTCCACGAAATTCGTACAGGGTTTGAGCGGCCGTTCTGGGTTGCCAACATCAGTGAGCTCTTCGAGCGGCTGTCCTACTACGCGGCGTTTGCCTCGCTGCCCCGATATCTACACGAGAGCCTTAACTTCGGCGTCCAGCAGGCCAGCAGTTTGGCGGGATTGTTTGGTGGCTTGGTGTGGTTTCTGGCTGCGTTCGGTGGAGCTCTCGCAGATCGGATGGGCTTTCGTCGGGCGCTGTCGCTGGCTTACCTGATTTTGGCCGCTTCATACTTCCTTCTGGGCTCCATTGGATCGCCGTGGCTCGCCCCTGTTCGCAATGCCATGCCTCTGGTTGTGCTGGTGACGCTGATCCTGATGCTTCCGGCCTTCGGCATCGCTCTCGTGAAACCTTGCGTCGTTGGTACTACTGCCCGCGCTTCCAAGGAAAATGTGCGCTCCATTGGCTACTCCATTTACTACACGGTTGTGAACATTGGCGGGGCTTTGGGGCCTTTTTTGGCCGGATGGGTACACCAGCACCTCAGCGTTGAGAAGGTCTTTGGCATGGCGGCATTGAGTGTCTTTGTCATGTTCTTCGCCGTGCAGCTCCTATTTAAGGAGCCCCGCCGCAAGGGCGAGGCGCGAACCGAAAGCCTCGGCCAGGTTGCCAGGAATTTCCTAAGCGTCACGTCGAATTGGCGCTTCATGCTGTTTCTGATCATCTTCTCGGGTTATTACATCGCATTCTGGCAGGAATTCATCATCCTCCCCCTCTATATCCATGGATATGTGAACCCGAATAGCAATACTGAGATGCTGCTTATGTGGGACTCACTCACGGTTATCGCGCTCCAGATGGCTGTAAGTATCCTCACGCAAAAAATGCCTTCGTTTCGCGGCATCACGCTGGGTACTCTGATCTCAGGCTTGGCCTGGATCCTGCTCATTCTGCATCCCAGCGTCGCCCTGGCGGTGGTAACTTTGATCGTGGTAGCGATAGGCGAAATCACGCAGCAGCCACGCTACTACGAATACATCTCGCATCTCGCACCTTCAGGGCAGCAGGGAACATATATGGGCTTTGCCTTTCTGCCCATTGGAATTGGATCGCTCGTCGGCGGATGGTTTGGTGGGTTCCTCATTCATCACTTCGGTGAAGTTCTCCATCAACCTGGGCTCATCTGGTGGCCGGTAACTGGAGTGGGCGTGGCGACGGCCGGGCTGCTCTGGGTTTATGACCGCTTTGTGCGGCGGGACTCGGAGGGATCAAACTAAACTGCAGAAGTTTCGGCTGCACAGGAGCTTCGGGGAACGCTAATCCCGCGCTCCTCGCCGACCGCGACGCCATTTTTCCTGCGCTGTTTACCGCCGTCGCCGCGCTGGTGGTTGTCAGCTTGTTCACGCCGAAGCCCTCAGCCGCGCAGCTGGCGAAGTTTGCGGAGTGAGGTAGCCTAGCTTATCTATTTATCGACCATGCCCAGATCGCCTCCGGATGACAGCATTACTCGGTGTCGAGCGTCGGGAATTTGGCAAGGATGGGGGAGTGAGAAGGGTCAAACCCCGTTTACCCGCCTGAAAAAACTTGCTCCATCCTTCCGCACCCGCCTTACACTGTCCGTGTCATTTCCTTACCCGTATGCCGGTGGCGCAACTCACCCTCGAGATTCGCATCGAGCACGCCCAGTCGCTCAAGGACAGGCGTCAGGTCGTTCGCTCGATGAAAGACCAGTTGCGCCAGGGCTTCAACGTCTCGGTAGCCGAGCTCGACGAAGCCGTTGTTTGGCAGTCTGCCACGCTCGCTGTCGCCGCCATCTCCCGCTCGCGCGATTACCTACAGGGCCTGATGGAAGAAGTGGAGCGTGCCGCACGCCGCATGACCACCGAACTCGGCGCCGATCTTGCCGATTCCTTCTGGGAGTACATCGAGAGCTAGCGCCCAATCTCGTTCAATCAATGACTTGTCATCCTGAGCGGAGTCCGCCGTGGCGGACGAAGCCGAAGGATCTGCAGTTGTTCTTCGTATTCTCGCCCCACCACAAAAGAATGGGTGCCCCAGGTCCGGGGTCCCCACGGACAGGTCTTCGTCCGTGGGGTGGAGATCCCTCGCATTTGGGGACCTGGGATCGCACGAATCCAAATCAACGGGTCTTGTATCAGGGCATGACTTCAGTCATGCCGCAGGCTTCGTAGATGGTCAGGGCTTTAGCCCCTGAGGGAAGGCTTCTCGAAACTGGCCCACTACCAAACGCAGCGACGCCACCGTGCTACGCTGGGTCTTGCCCCCGGAGAGATCCTTTGCAGTCTGAGCGCTTCGTCATTGCCGTTTTCGAGTTTGTCCTTCTGCTTTTCTCTCTCAGTTTTCATGAGTGCGCGCACGCGTGGATGGCCTCGCGCCTCGGTGATCAGACGGCGCGGCAGCAAGGGCGCATCACCCTCAATCCATTGGCCCACATCGATCCCGTCGGGACGCTGCTCTTTCCTGCCATGGTGATCTTCGGGCCGCTCATCGGCTTCAGTATTCCTTTCATGCTGGTCGGATGGGCCAAGCCCACGCCGGTTATCACCCGCAACTTTAAGAAAATCGTCCGCGACGACAACCTCACCACGCTGGCCGGGCCCATTTCGAACCTGATTCTGGTGCTGCTGGCTCTGGCAGGTCTTACCATCATGGCCTTTACCATTCCCAGCGGCGGGGCCATGGTGCAGTTGGCGTTCGCTGTCGCATTGAACATTGCCCCGGCCGGCGGGGCGCAACCCGTCGCACTCCTTCTTTCGCTCGCCATCCTGATCAACCTTTCGCTGTTCTTCTTCAACCTGCTGCCCATTCCGCCGCTCGACGGCAGCCGCGTGGTGCGCAATCTGCTGCCCTATAACGCGGTGCAGCAATACGACCGTATCGGCGGCTGGATCAGCTACCTGCTCATGATCTTTGTCGGTGGCTTCATTCTGCGTCTTCTCCTCACGCCCGCATTGGTCCTCGTCTTTTCCTTCCTTTTGCGTCTCTGATTCGGCCCGCCCGTTGCCCGCCCTCCCGCTACAATGGAATGAGGCGCTTTAACTCTTTTTTTAGCGTGCGCGGCCGTCTTTTTCAGGCCGCCGCAAGGAATCAGACCGCCCATGTCCGAACCCGTCCGTTCTTCGTCCCGCCCGCGCGTCCTCAGCGGTAT